>SKEM01000324.1_pt1 | contig 34698 bp, 31 predicted proteins | sample 4826731 | NCBI WGS metagenome assembly SKEM01 (sample SAMN11008809, study PRJNA524170) | human gut metagenome | biome: Human fecal sample; material: Feces; isolation source: fecal sample from pouch patient p37 | host: Homo sapiens | place: Israel: Tel-Aviv | collected 2015-07-27 | reverse complement strand
TATTATCATGATCCACGGTGGGAGATTATATGAGCCTTGCGACGGACCATTAACCTGTTGGTAACCAATCCACGAATAACAGAGTGGTTAACTGTCGAAGGATCAATTTCTGAGACTTTTCTATGGGAATCAAAAATGACCAGAGCTAAATTCCTACTTGACAATGGTCACTTCATAACAGCGTGACAGAAGTCATTTATGACTTCGTCTTCACGCCCCCGTCGACGCGCAGCTAGTCTTTAGAAAGCACAAAGAGGGCTTCAGCGTTCGGCTTTGCCGAGCACTGAAGCCCCTTTGTGTACTGCGCTGTTCGCTTTTTATTAAAGTAATTGGGCTTATGTCACAGCCCCTTTATTATTAGCGAAAGTAATCGCTTTTATTTAACCTTTAATTCCGCGAAGAACTTCGTCGCGTCCTCCTGCACCATCTCAAAGTCAAAGGAGAAGTGCAGCTCTTGACGGTTAATTGCGACCACCTTTGCGTTCGGATTCCGGTATTCGAGCAGACCGGCAAAGGGGTAAACCTTCATCGAGGTGCCGACAATTACCACCAGGTCCGCCGCCTGCATGGCCTTGACTGCATCAATGATGTTTTGCTGCTTGATCCCCTCGTCATAGAGGACAATGTCAGGACGTAAGGGTCCGCCATCCTTAGCGTGAATCCGGCTCTTGAGGTAGTCTGCTACCGGAACGGTTTCCCCGCACTTCTCACAGTAAACGTGGTAAAGATTACCGTGAAAGTCAATTAAGTGCTTGGTCCCCGCCTCTTCGTAGAGGTTGTCGATATTTTGGGTAATTACCGTCGCCCGGTCCTGCTGGGTCAGTGCCGCCTGCTTTTCGTGAATGACGTTGGGCTTGGCATCCGGAAAGTACAAATTCTTTTTGCAAAATTCATAGAAACCGTCCGGATCACTGGCAAAGTAGCGGTGACTGAGGTAATACTCCGCGTTCCGGTTTTGGGTGTACAGGCCGTTCGCTGAACGAAAGTCCGGAATTCCTGAGGCAGTCGACACCCCGGCGCCAGTTAGGAAGACAATGTGTTTGGCATCATCAAAGGCCATTTGAATCGTTGTTTCCATCAAATCACTTCCTTACGATGTACGGAATACTGTGCTCTTCCAAAAACTTCTTGACTGGCTGGGCATAAATGCGTTTGAATTCTTCCGGTGACTCCGGGTTGGGCGCCGGCATCGTGAAGGAGTTCTGCCCATCGCTCCGCCGAATGCCAACATAAGCCCGCTTGCTGGTTCCCCGCTCCTTCATGTCGGAGTGGTAGATTTCAAAGACCTGGCGCAGGCTTAACCGCAGCTGCCGGTCGCTCAGGACTGGTGACAGGGTCGTGTACTCATTGTTATGGAGGGCCGGCAGTCCCCAGTCCTGCATCTGCTGGTCAAAGCGGGAATAGATTTTCACGATTGACCGGCGCATATCAAAGGGCGATTTGATTGGCTTGGTCATAATCTCTTGATAGATCTTCTGGGCCGCTGCCAATGCTTCCGGATATTTTTTCTTCAATACTGCTTCGTACTGGTCAAAATGATCGCCATAAAAGACTAACGCATCCAGGAGGGTCAGTAAGCGAAGCGTCTTTTCCTCGTCGTCCGCACCGCCCTCGGGCGTCAACGTGTGCTCAATCCCCTTGAGGTATTCTGCCTCCACCTGGTCATTGATCAGGCCGTGCTTCCGCTGCTCAGCCACTACCACCCGGTGAATAGCAACGTTATAGAGGTCAGTCGACATAATCATCATCTGCTCATCCAACTGCTGATCCCCCAACGAAAGCTGGAAGAAGATCTGTGGGAAGCCCCGCAGCAGCATCAGGAGGTGGAGCAGCTCATGGGAAGCTGTGTAGTTTGGTTCTGTCAGATCGGTGACGATAATAAACAAGCCGCCGGGCAAAGTCTTTTGAGTTGCCTGGTCGTGCCGAACGTAGCCGGACTTTTCACCATGAAACTGAACAAACACGCTGCCTTCAGGATAAAGGTCGTTAACCTGTTTTAGTAGCTCTTGGTTGGCCGCGTTTAACTTGATTTCTTCGCTCATGCCATTAATCCTTTCTAATCTCGTCTAATAATTGTTTAGCAAGTGACTGATCCACGTGCTTTCGCTGGGTCAGCATTTTTACTAGCACGGGAACTTCGGCGGAACTAGCACCGACACTGATAGCTAGGGACCGGTACTGTAACTTCATGTGCCCGGCCTGAATGCCAGAACTTGCCAACGCACGGAGCGCCGCCAGGTTCTGAGCCAAACCAACACTAGCGGTTACCGCCGCTAGTTCTTCGGCCGTTTGAATACCGCTGATCTGGTAGTTGGCCTTGGTTAACGGGTTCAGCCCAATCGAGCCGCCCACCACGCCGACCGGCAATGGGAGCGTTAGGTGACCCACCAGTTGACTAGCATTAAGCTGCCAGGTACTCAGTCCACGGTACTGGCCGTCACGGCTAGCATAGGCATGGGCACCCGCCTCGATAGCCCGCCAGTCGTTGCCGCTGGCAAGCATTACCGCGTCAATTCCGTTCATAATGCCCTTGTTATGGGTAGCGGCGCGGTAGGGATCGGCCTGTGCCAGGTCACTAAGGGCCGCAATGCGTTCCGCCACCTTCTGACCCGTCATCGTCTTGGTCGCTAGGTTGGCAAAATCGATTCGGCAGTCGACCACTTGCAAACTCTCTGTGGCGTAGTTGCTTAGGATCGCCGTCAACACGTTAAAACCCTGCTGACGCAAATAGTGGCCGACCGCTTCTGCCATCGTATTGACACTGTTGGCCCCCATTGCTTGGCAGACATCAACCAGTAAATCTACACTGATGAAATCGCCCGGTGTCCGCAAACGAAGCTCCTTTGCTCCGCCACCACGCCGCTGCATCGACGGGTGGGCCGCGTTAGCCACCGCCAACAGCTCGTCCTGGTGGGCGTGTAGCCAGTCCAAGAGCGTTGCCCGTTCATTTACCGACGCCTGGAGGACCACCTGCCCGACCAACAGCCGCCGTTGTCGGGGAGCGGTAAAGCCCCCACTCCGGGCCACCCGCTGGGCACCATTGCTGGCCGCCGCAATTACCGAGGGCTCCTCGATTGCCATTGGTACCTGGTAATGGCGACCATTCACCAGGAGGTTAAGTGCTAATCCCTCTGGGACCGGATAATCCGTCAGGTAGTTTTCCACCAGCTGGTTGCCGAGCGCTGAGGCGTTAGTAGTCAAAAGTGCCGTGACCGACGAAGGCAGGTGGACCGCTTGGGCTAACCGCTCCCGCCGCTCGGCCGCGGTCAATTTATAAAAGCCGTGCTGCCAATCATTCATGATGCTGCTTCCTTTGGTTAACGTATTCGGTAATGATTCCTTCCCGAACACCACTCTCAGAGAAGATCACCCGGCCATCACTGTTCCGTTCGAGGAGGCTGATCAACGGGAGCATCCCCCCAACGATAATGTCGGCCCGCTCCGGTTCTAAACCGGGCATCTTCTTGCGCTGGGCCAGGTTACGGTTCAACAATTCCCGGTAGGTCGCGTAAACCGCGCGCGAACTCAACTGGTAACCGTGAATCGACCGTCGATGGTGACGGTGGTGGTAGGACCAAGCCATCCGGGCCAGAGTCCGGTTAGCCCCGCCCAGGAGAACAATCGGGCACCGGGTTGCGTACCGCAGCCAAGGAATCTTCTTTAACCGGTCACTCATTGCTACCTGGGCCCGGAAAAGATCCGCTGACCGCACGTAGCCATTTAAGTGAAACTGTTCGGACAGGTTGACCGCCCCTACCGGGATTGAAATCATGTTCCGGGCCCGGCGCTGTTGCACCAGGACCAGTTCGCAACTTGCGCCACCAACATCTAAAATCAAACAGTGGTTTAGCTTCAGGGTCCGCACTACCCCTAAGTAATCGTAATAGGCCTCTTTTTTACCCGACAGGACCTGGAGCTGGATGCCAACTTCCCGTTCAACCCGCTCAAGGAACTCCTGACGGTTACGGGCCTGGCGAACCGCCGCCGTAGTAATTGCCCGGACCTTGACACCGGGAACACTCTGGTAGAGCTGCTTAAAGCGTTTGAGGGCTTCGATTGTCCGTTGCATTGCGGGCTCCTGGAGCATTTTCTCACGGCCCATGCCCTCTGATAACCGGGTATTTTCCTTTACCCGCTTAATTTCCCGAAACCGGCCATCCGGAGCCACTTCTGTGATTGCCATGCGCGCCGAGTTAGAGCCGAGGTCAACAATTGCGAGGTTTTCCACTATTTTCACCTCCGCTACTTCAATTTAATTCTAAAAAACTATCCCCTTTATGTTACCATGTTCCGTTCCGTGAAACACTAATTGTTCCCGGCATCACGAAATTTTATTTGACCTAAAAACCGACTCCCATGGATAACGGGAGCCGGCAGCTTTAATTTGAAATTAACCGAAGTAGTTGATGCCGATGGCGTCACGAACTTCTTTCAGTGTCTGGTTAGCGACCTCATTGGCCCGGGCAGAGCCTTCTTTGAGGACTTGGTCCACGTAATCGATGTTGGCCGCGTACCGTTCACGCCGTTCACGAATCGGCTTTAATTCCGCCTGGAGGACATCATTTAAGTAGCGCTTGATCTTCACGTCGCCAAGGCCGCCTGCCTGGTACTGTTCCTTGAGCTTGGCTACCTGTTCCTTATCCGGATCAAAGATGTCCAGGTAAGTGAAGACCGTGTTACCCTCCACGTGACCCGGGTCGGAAACCTTAATATGGGTCGGGTCGGTGTACATTGACATGACCTTCTTCTGGATGGTGTCTTCATCGTCCGACAAGTAGATGGCGTTCCCCAACGACTTGCTCATCTTGGCGTTGCCATCGAGGCCCGGGATCCGCCCTTCACCCTTTGGCGGGAAGACACCCTCGGGTTCTACCAGGATATCCTGCTGGTAAATCCGGTTAAAGGTCCGAACGATTTCCCGGGTCTGTTCCAGCATCGGCTCCTGGTCATCGCCGACCGGGACCGTGTCAGCTTTAAAGGCCGTGATATCGGCCGCTTGGCTGACCGGGTAGATTAAGAAACCAGCTGGGACACTTTCGCCAAACTTTTTCTGCTGGATTTCCGTCTTGACGGTCGGGTTCCGCTTCAGCCGGGAAACGGTCACCAGGTTCAGGTAGTGCATCGTCAGCTCACTGAGGGCTGGAATCTGGGATTGAACGAAGATGGTAGACTTCTGTGGGTCAATTCCCACCGCCAGGTAATCCAAGGCCACTTCATGCAGGGAGCGGCGGATTTTTTCCGGATCACGGGCGTTATCGGTTAGGGCCTGCTGGTCGGCAATCATGATGTAGGTATCATACTTACCGGTGTTCTGCAAAGCTACCCGGTTCTTTAGGGAACCAACATAGTGACCGATATGCAGTTTCCCCGTTGGCCGGTCGCCAGTTAGAATTACGTGTTTCTTTTCCGTCATTGTCATTTCCTCCTTAACTAAAAAGCGCCCCATTAGCCATGAAACTAATAGGACGCTTACGCGCGGTGCCACCTAAATTGCAATTGCTTGCCGCTTTAATTACTATTCAAAAGATAAAACCCAGTTCGCACCCCGGGGACCTTTTCACCTGCCGTCCCTCGCTAAAACTCGTGCTACTTAATGCTTATATTTTAGCCGCTTCTCGGCAAAAAGGCAAGTCAGCGACGCAAACGCTTGTTCCCGTCGGTGGTTTTTCGTATAATGAATAGGTGAAATCATGAAAGGAGGAGCCCTATCGTGGCCCGGACATACTTAGCGATTGACCTCAAATCATTTTACGCCTCCGCCGAGTGCGCGGCGCACCATCTGAACCCCCTGACTACCAACCTGGTAGTGGCAGATGAATCCCGCACGAGCAAAACCATCTGCCTGGCCGTTTCCCCAGCCCTCAAACGCTTCGGGGTCCCCGGCCGGCCCCGGCTCTTTGAGGTCGAGCAAATCGTCGAACGGCTGAACCGGGAGCGGGCTAAGCAGGCGCCCGACCACCGCTTGACCAAGTTTAAGTCGGTCTACCGGCCCCAGCTGCTTCGGAACCCCCGCTTGCGGATCGGTTTTAAGATTGTCCCACCCCGGATGGCCTTCTACCTGCAAAAGAGCGCCGAGATTTACGAAATTTACCTGCGCTACCTGCCGCCGGAGATGATTCACCCCTACTCGATTGATGAGGTCTTGATGGACGTCACGGACTACTTGCAGGAGCACCAGGTTTCCGCCCACGCCCTCGCTAAGGAAATCATCCAGACAATCCAGCTCGAGACCAAAATCACCGCCACGGCCGGGATCGGTACTAACCTCTACCTGGCTAAAGTAGCGATGGACATCGTCGCCAAGCGGATTCCGGCAGATGAAGACGGCGTCCGGATTGCGCAAATGGACGAATCATCATACCGCCGCTACCTCTGGGCCCACGAACCGCTGACCGACTTCTGGCGGATTGGCCGGGGTTACGCCAAGCGGCTGAATAAGCTCGGCCTGCACACGATGGGTGATGTTGCCCGGTGCTCGCTCGGCACGCTTTCGGACCCCTTAAACGAGGAAGTCCTCTACCGGGAGTTCGGCAAGAACGCCGAACTAATTATTGATCACGCCTGGGGCTATGAGTCCGCGACGATGGCCGACATCAAAAACTACCGGTCCGACCACCACGGCATCTACTCCAGCATCGTCCTCCCCAAGCCTTACCAGTACCAGGAAGGACGGCTGGTTGTCCGGGAAATGGTTGACATGCTCAGCCTCCAGATGGTCAAGCGGGACCTGGTCGCGGACCGCTTTTCGCTCACCATCAACTACGACGTCCAGAGCCTCCACCAGGGCCGCGGCTACCACGGGGCCACCGTCACCGACTTTTATGGTCGGGAAGTTCCCCACCCGGCGCATGACGCCTTTAGTCTTCCCCTACCGACTGCTTCCCCGCGTGAACTAACCAGCCACTTTCTAGCTTCCTTCCAAGGCAAGGTCAACCCGGACCTCCTCATCCGGCAGGTGACCGTGACGGCCAAAAACCTCGTTCAGCAGGCGGTGGCAGCGCAAATGACCCACAGCGAACAGCTCGACCTCTTCACTAACCCCCACCAGCATGTCGCCCAGGCAGTTGCCAAACAAGAGCAACGGCAGCGGGACCAGCAGGTGCAGAAGATGATTCTGCGCTTGCAAGACCAGTTTGGGAAGAACTCAATCATTCGGGCGGCCGACTTGAAGGACGGGGCTGTCGCCAGGAAACGCAACAAGGAGATTGGAGGCCACCAGGCATAATGGACCAGCAGCAATGGGAAGCAGAACAAAAGCAATTTAACGATACGAGCCGCTATCAGGATATTATGGACGCCCCTCGCCACGTCTCCCGGGCCCACCTGCCAATGCCCCAGGTCGACCGGGCCGGTCAGTTCGCCCCCTTCGCCGCCCTGACCGGCTATAAGGAGCTCCTTGATAAGACGGCAAAACGCTACGCTAACAAGGATTACTTGAGTCGTTCCCAACTAGCAGCCCTCACCAAGGAAATCCAAGCTCTGGCAGCCCAACGTCCCTGGCCGACGGTCAAGCTGACCTACTTCAACGGTGCCAGCGGCTACTATGAAAGCTACACCGGCCAGCTGGTTGCTGTTGACTGGCGGCGGCAGCGGCTTCGTTTTCGCGATGGCAAGTCCGTGGTCATCCACAATTTGAAAGAGATTCGGGAGAGCCAGCCAACACCCCCGAGTTCCACTGGTAAATAATGTAAACACAAAAGGAATCCAGATTCGACAATACGTATCGAACCGCGGATTCCTTTTTAGTACTCATCTTTTATTGTGGGGCAACCTGAACATCTGACAAACCGGCCTTCTGGGTATAATAATCAGCCGTGTCCGCGTGTTCATCCCAACCAGCGGCAATTAGTCTCTGGAACCATTCATTCTCAAAGATCATCTGTTTACCGCCGTTATTTGCCTGCGGGTCTGCAGACTGTTGGCCAGTAGTATTCTGCTGTTGTGCAGCGTTACTATCGGTCGAAGGAGCTTGCGCTTGGTCAGTAGCATTCTTTGCCTTCAATTCACCTTCATGCCCCTTAAACTGCTTCTTCACCTTGCTCTTACTGTAGTTGTGCTTTGTGACGTTATTGTTTTGGTCAGTCGTCTCAATCGCAACCTTTTTCTTCCCGACCGAAATGGTGAACTGGTTGTTAGAATCGGTAAGTAAGTAATTCTTTCCATCCTTATTCAGCTGAATTGAACCATCCGCCACATCAGCAATGGATTGCTTAGAAAACCGCAGAAATGCAAGCGCTGCGTAATCACTATTGGAAAACTTCCCCTGTTGTTGTGCAGCATAAACCGGAACACTCCCACTAATGCTCCCCATTCCCGGCTGAGCCACCATCACACCACAAGCAACCAGTGCCGTGGCGGTAATAATTGTTGCTTTTTTTATTTACATAATCCTCCCTATCTGCAACTATAAGCAGTTCCAGCTTATCAAATTCTGTCTGCCTGTCAATTCTACACAAAAAGGGCTAGGAGAAAGCTATTCTCCCGGCCCTTTAATTATTATTGCTTACCCACCGCTAAGGCATGCTTACCGTTCAGCAGAAACGGTGGTCTCAACCTTGAAGTTCTTGGTCCCTGGTTCACCCTTTTGTACTGGGTACTTCTTTGGGTCCTTCTTGTGTTCCATATTCCATTGGTACCAGCCACCATCGTAGAGCTGAACATTCTTAAAGCCCTCCTCCTTGGCGAGGAAGAATGGAACGCAGGCCCGCCAACCGGTCCCACAGTAGAAGACAACCTCTTGGTTAGGGGTAATCCCCTTCTTTGCCCAGTAAGCCAATTCGGCCTTTGGATCCTTGATGGTCCCGTCAGCGTTCGTCAGGTAGGCAACGTCACTGCTGCTCTTACTTACCCGGCCGTAAATCGCACCCTTTGGTTCACCGGTTTCCTTGATGTAGGAGTAACCAGAGATGTCGCCGATGTATTCCTTCCAGGAACGGGTACTTACCAGCTTCAGGTCCGGGTTCTTCTTCTCGGCCTTGAGGAGGTCAGCGGGGGTCTTGATGTATGCTTCTGGGTGAGCAACCGTATTGCTGCCGAAGTCGGTTTGCTTCTTTGGCTGCACGCTCTTCTTTTCTAGTGGCAGGCCAGCCTTCTTCCAGGCCTGCTGACCACCGTCGATGATCTTAATATTCTTCACCCCAAGGTAGTAAGCGGCAAAGGCCACCCGGGAAGCGGCCGAGATGTCTGGAGAATAAACAATCAGTGGCGTGTCAGCGGTAACCCCCTTTTTCAAGAAGTTCTTCCGGAGCTGGCTGGCATCTAGCAGGTTCCACTTAGCAGCCTGGCTTTCGACGTCATTAGTGCTCATTTGAACAGCACCCGGAATGTGGCCCTTGCTAAAGCCTGGCACCTTCCCATAGGCTACAGCCAGGACAACCGCATTTGGGTTCTGTTCCTTGAATTGTTGAGCCTGCTTAGCGGTAATGTAGTAAGTATTCTCAGTTACTTGCTGGTCTTCTTTAACGAAGTGACTTTCCTTGCTAGCCGCATGGGTACTGGTTCTCGCCAAGACAAGCCCGGCTAACAGGGCACAGGCTGCCACCCCAAGATATTTAAGAAATTTATGCATTTTCGATGCTCCTCCTATTCGTTTTGGCGAAATTTGTTGATGTGTAAGCTCTTTCACACCGATTTATGTTACCACTGTCACTTAGTTTGTGCAATAATGAATTAGTGTTATTTTTTACAAAGGTAAGGTGGTAACAGATGGTTCAAACTGGTTTAATTTTCGGCCTGCTCCTCGGTGCGGTCCTGCAGGACTGGCATTTTAACTTCGCCCGACAGATCCATAATGGGTTGACAAAGCAGTCGGGGAACGGCCTGTTGAGCCTGATAGTGATAATTGTGGTGGAGAGTGCAATTGTCGCAGCCCTCCTACTTGCTGGAGTCCTTACTATCCCGGCGAATCCCGACTATGCGCCGGCGGCCACAATTGTCGGGAGCCTGCTGTTTGGGCTGGGGATGTGGCTGGCCCACGGCTGCATTGTCGATAACTTCGTCCAGGTCGGCAACGGGGATCTCAACGGCCTGCTCGCCCTGCTTGCTTTTACCCTGACCCTGGTCTACTACAACTGGGGAGTCTTGAGTGACCGCCTCGGTGCCCTCAACAGCGAGCAGGTTAGCGATGACTTATTCCACGGCCGGATAACCGGCTTCTTACTGTGCCTCGGCATCCTCGCGGTAATCACCGTTGCTTGGTTGGTCTGGGCCCGCAAGCAGGTGGGCTGGCGAGCCCTGGTTGCCCCACTCCTCATCGGCCTCCTCGCGGGCGGGGCCTTCCTCGCCAACGCGCTGGCCCACAGCTTTGGTGGCTTTGCGATTGCTGGTCCGCTTCTTTCATGGTACGGCTTCATCAAGGGGCATGGGGCCGGAATTGCCCTCAGCTGGGGGATGTATTTCACGGCCGGAATCACCATCGGCGCCTTCCTGGTCGCCCTGGTAAAAAGACAGTTCCAACGGCGGCCGCTTACGATTATCAACCTCATCAGCTCAATTGTGGCTGGCGTCCTGATGGGGGTCGGGACCGGCCTTTCCAAGGGGACCTTGACCTCCAACGGGCTGGTTTACACCGCCCTTTTCTCGGTCCAGGGATGGTTAGCCCTAGTATTTATCATCGTTGGCTACAGTCTGGCTGATTGGTTAGCCCACCGAATTAAAAAATAAAACTGGTAACTAATAACGGGCCTCAGGTTCTCATCGAACTTGGGGCCCGTTTTGTTAACACCACCGCCATGTTAATAACCATGACCGTGATCAAAAAAGTTACCGATTACACAAATTCTGGTCGGAGGAAATTCAACACTTACATACTACTTAGCACTCGCTCGTTTTTCCGATTGGGAAACCAGCGTGGAAGCCACCATTGAACTTGTTACGTTGGTCGTCGTCCGTGCCATATCAGCGAAACTATCGATTCCTGCAAAAATACTAATTAAGCCGACTGGCAATCCCAAAACAACAAACATCGCGGTTGCGAGCATAATCCCACCGCCGGGAACACCAGCGGTACCAAACGAAATGATTGGGCACAAAATGATAATAATAATTGCTTGCGTAACTGAAATGTTACCACCCATCGAGTGAATGGTGTAGATGGCTAATAGCGGTGGCCAGATCCCCGCACAGCCAGACATCCCCACTGCCGTCCCGAGTGAACCAACAAAGTTAGCAATTTCTTCTGAAACGCCGAGCTTCTTCGTCAAACACTCAACATACAGTGGCAGGGTCCCGGCACTACTCCGAGTCGAGAAGGCCATCGTTTGGGCAGGAAGAACATCATGGTAAAACTTGAGTGGTGATACATGGCCGACAAACTTCAGTAGGACGCTGTCGGTAACGGCCATGTGAAAAAGACAACCGACAAAGGTAAGAACAATAATCCACAGCAATGGCAGTAAGGCTTTCGGCTCACTGGTCCCCATGGTATCAGCCATCAAGAAAATAATTGAGTACGGCAGGAATGAAATGATGACGGCAATTAGCTTGTAAACAATATCGTGACAGTCATCGATAAAGGCCTTGAAAAAGCGAAGGGAATCGGCCCCCTTCTTTTCGTTAATTGCCACTACTGCCATCCCAACAATAATTGCAAAGAATACAACCGGGATCACTTGCCCCTTCGCCATTGACTGGAAGATATTTTCCGAAAACAAATCAGTAATTACCTGGGTAAACGGTGGGACCTTCCCAATCTTGACCCCCTCAACAATACTCAAATGGGTTCCCTTCCCCAGATTAGTTGCTAGTGCAAGCACCGTTCCCACAATCGCGGCCAATAAAGTTTGGAACAGCAACCAAAACAGTGCTTTCCCACCAATGGTTTTCAGCTTACTGGTGGAACTCATCGAGTAGACACTCTGGATTAAGGACACCAGTAACAGTGGGATAACCATCATCGTGATTACCTTGACATAGATGGTCCCGACAACGGCATCATAGGAAGTGTAGCCCTTGAAAATCAAGCCAATGATAATCCCAATCACCAATGCAATGACGGAAGTAAAACCAAAGCCCAACTTTTTAAGCAACAAATGGATTACATAACATGCCAGCAATGAAACAGCAAACGTTGCTAAATTCATCCACACAGTTGTTGACATACAAAAACACCTCATTTAATAAATCAAATCAGCCATTCCTCCTCACATATTTGCAACCTTCAGCTCAAAACAATCGGTAGCGCTTTCATTCTACGGTTTATGGGACAATTATGCAAGCTTTGCCAATAAATTACGCAAAATAATAACGTGTCACTAAAAAATGATCATTACCTTTTTAGGGACACGTATCTGCTTTTTAATAACCTATTTATTCTTTGCCCGCATAATTTTGAGGATGATGGAATCGGTGCCAGCCATTCCCTCGGAAGTTAACCGACCGAGTCCCCGAATCGTTTCGTCCACGGACGCGCTCACTACCCCATTAGTTGCTGGAATCGTAATTCCTTGCAGGGCCATGTCAACGGCCTTGATCATCGTTTGCACCGCAGTTGAAACCTTAACGGCGCATGAACAACCGGCGCCATCGCAGATCATCCCATTGGCATCACCAATCATAATCTTGATGGCGCGGGCAGCATCCTCAACTGTGCCCCCGGCAAGATAACAAATTCCCGTTGCGGCCCCCATCGCTGCTGAATGGGTCGCGCAGTAGGCGGTTAAGCTCGGCAGGAAAGAATGAATGTAGATTGAGGTTAAGTGGGACAGGGTGAGCGCGCGAATCAGTTGTTCCTCAGACACACCCCACTCCTCTGCCGCAACGCACACCGGCACCGTTGCGGTAATTCCCTGGTTCCCAGATCCGGAATTAGTCGCTGCCAGGAGTTGACTACCCCCCATCCGCGCATCGGCCGCCGCGGCTGTCCGGGCAATGATCCGGCTGGTTAAATTATCGGTATGACCCAGCCCCTTAGCGCTCGCCATTGCCTGGCCAACCCCCATACCGTAGTGGTGTTCAAAGCCATCCTGTGCCAAGGCCAGGTTGTGGTCGCGGGTGGTTAAAATGAATTGCAGGTCTTCAACCGCTTCTTGATTGGTTGCAAAGTCCCAAACATCCGCTAAGGTGGTCCGCCACATAAAAGTCAGCCAGCCTGCCGGGGCTGCCTGGGTAGGCTTACCATTGTCCAGCACAACCTGGTCATCCTGTTGGACAAAGTAAATGTTGGTATGGCTCCCGGCGATCTTAGTAAGCGCGGTATGACCGGCTAGCGTAGTCACTTTCACGGCAACGTACAATTTATCAGGCACGTCCGCCACGTTCACCGTCACCTTGGCAGAGTGGGCTAATTCGAGAACCTGGGCGCGCTGGTCCGCCGTCAGTCGGGGGATCACCCCGAGACCGGCCGCCGGGTCACCCCAGAGGTAGCCTAACGACGCCGCAACTGGCAAGCCCGCCTCACCAGTCCCCGGTACGATTACCGCTAGGGCATTCTTAAAAATGTTTGCCGAGACTGCCACTTCAATTTTGACAGGTTCTGCCCGGTCGAGCTGAGCACCACACTTGGCCGCCGCTAGTGCAACCGCGACTGGTTCAGTACAGCCCTTCGCCAGCTGAATACTACTCTTTAGTACCGCTTGATACATCATCCGACTGTGTTGATCCATCTTCCTCACCCCAAATCCAATTTAATTAACCGCTTTCATTTTACCATACAGCACGAAGAAAACGCCCAACCGATTAAACGAGTTAATCAGTTAGGCGTCAGCTTTTTCTGCGCTATTTCTTATACTCTTTACTCAGGTGACGCAAGCGCCGGCTCATCTTTGGCAACATCGATAGCCCCGCAAGCAGGACACCGGCCACGGTTAGGTCGAGGAACAGCTTGGCTGAAAAGCCATCGTGTAAGATTTGGGCCGCCAAGTACGAATAGATAAAGCAGGCCGGCATCATGGTCAAAAATGAAATCACGGTAAACTTCCGGGTGGTCATCGGTGTCAGCGCGTAGGCATAGCTTTGGATGGCGTATGGGAAGACTGGCACCAAGCGGGTAAAGATGAGGAAGGTCGTCCCGTTTTCACGGACCCCCCGTTCGATCTTCTTGAAGGTGCTGCTGTCCCCCATCTTCTCAACGATGTAATCACGGGCGACGTACTTGCCAATGACGAACGACACCGAGCAGCCAATTGTAGCCCCAATTACCGTCAGGGCTCCACCAATGAAACCGCCCCAGCAGATTCCGCCGACAATGGCGAGCAGCTGGCCAGGAAGGAGGAAGACTGAGGTAAAGATGGACAGGGCAATGAAGATTAGGTAGCCCCACCAGCCACTACCCTGGATCAGGTTGCGCAGCTGGTTAAAGTCCGTCAGCAACCGGGTCAAGCCTAGCTGGTAGGCCACCACGATCACCAGGATAAAAATAACCAGGAATGTCACTATCTTTTTCATACTGGCCCTCCTAGTCCTGCTGTAAACCCGCCAGCAGCCGGCGGTAGACCAGGTCGTTAAATGCGGCGAAATCCTTGATGTGGGCCGGCATCGTGATCATCCGTGACGAGTGGTCCACCAGGGTGATCCGGCCCGCTTCGGCAATTGCCGACTGGTCGCTCGCCAGGTAAACCTGCTCCGACGTAAAGTACTCTGGGTGTTCGAGGTAGACAGCCGTGGTGATGTCCCAATTGCAAAAGCCTGGTAAGTCCAGGTCGTGCTCCTGCAACTTCATCCAGTCATTGATTGCGGTCGCAAAGTACTGGTAACGGTCGGCCGGCAATGTTGCTTGCAATTTCGCTGCCAGTCGCTGGCTAAAGTCCCGGGAAAATAATGCTTCCATCGTCATGTGGCCATTCATGATGATCAACGGAACGCCGCTGGCAAAGATCAACTGGGCAGCAGCCGGGTCAATCTTAAAATTCAGTTCCCCGACCTGGTGACCATTGATGACCAAGGGAAAACAATTGCCGCCCATTAAGACAACTCGCTTAACCTTGTTTAAGAAGAGCGGGTCAATCACCAGGGCCCGTTTGATATTGGTTAGGCCCCCGGTCCCCAGTAAGGTAATTTCGTGGGGGTGGGCATTCACCGTCTGCACCAGAAAATCGCTGGCGGCCAGCTGGGGTTGTTCGCCCGTATCCGGTGCAAAGTAGTAGTTAAAGGGAAGGTGGAGGCGGTCCTTGAGTCGACGGGTGGCCCCCAGCACCCCGGCCCAATCGCTATTCCCCTGCGAGAGGGTCACCCCGACTAGGTCAATCGTTGGGGCTCCCAGGAGGTACATAATCGTCAGGCCATCATCGACGTCACAACCAGGGATATCAAAGCTACAATCACAATCGAGAATTACTTTTTCTGTCATCATTTTTCTTCCTCCGTAAACCAGTATTGGAACTGCTGATTATGGTGATCCAAGTGCTGCTTAACGCGCTCAAGGTCGTCAGGCGTGTCAACATCGAGCTGGGCGTCCAGGAACTGAACATCGTGGCGGGTGACTGCCCGGAGCGTGCTCTGTAGGACGGTCGACTGACCCCAATCAATTTGGGCGGTAAACAGTGGCGCCAGGTCAACACCCCGCTGGGCTCCAATCAGGTAGTAACCACCGTCAGCGCTCGGGCCAATCACGATCTCCTTCATCACCGCAAAGGCCCGTTGAATCGTCTGGGCGGTCAGCTCTGGCAGGTCGCTCCCCGTCAGGACCACTTCCTGGTAACCGGCGGCAAAGACGGTTGCCATTGCATTGTTCATCCGTTCCCCAATATTTTCGCCGTGTTGGGCAAAGGCCTGTACCGTATCTGGTAAACTGTCCAGGAAGTTTGTCGGGTCCTGCTCATCTGAATAGGCCACGAAGACGTCAATCCCCGCCGCCGGAAGGTTAGCAACACTCGCCAGTAAGTCAGCTAAGAGGTCACCCTGGAGGTCACTGGCCTCCTGCCCGCTATAGGTCGGAATCAGGCGGGTCTTACACTTCCCAGGGGTCGGAATCCGGGTAAAGATAATATAGGCTTGGTTATTCTTCATCGAGAACCTGCTCCTTAATCGCTGCATCAATAAAGTCCGCTTGCATGTACTGTTGGACCTTGGCGTAAATTTCCTGGTTCTGCAGGGTCTTCTCCCCGCTCGCGTACTCGTTGAGGGCCATCGCCGACCACGACAGGGCCCGCAGCATCAAGTACGGGTGGTAAATCCGGAGGGCCGTCAAGAAGTCCGCCCGGTCAAAGCCAGTTAGGGACAAGTAGCGGTCCAGGAAGGCTCGTTTTGTCGCCTGTGTCAGCCGAATATCGTTCCGCCACAGGGTCGTTGTTGATGCTAAGAACTGCGAAATATCCTGGACCGGGTGGCTAATCACCGGTTTCTCCCAGTCAATCAACCAGCCCTGCTTGCCAATGATAAAGTTATGCGAGTTGACCTCCGTGTTGTTAAGCCGCCACAACTGTTGGTCGCGGAAGAAGTCCTCCTGGTTGACATTGTCTTGGCAAGCCTGCAGGGCCCGTTCGAGAACATGCTGGGCGTGGGCGGGCACGAACTTACTCCCCCAAACCGGGGCCAGGAGGTGTTCGCACTCGGCTACCCGGGCCCGGAGGATATTATCCTTCTCAGCGATTAATGCTTGGTCAGCAGCGGCGTCGACCGGGAGCTGGTGAATTTGGCCAAAGATCTGCGCGGCCGTCTGCATGTCGGTCCGGTAATCAAGGGGTCGCCCCGGCAGAAATTCCATAATCAGAAGCCCCTGGTCAAAGTAGTTCTTTTGGTCATCGACGTAGCAGACCCGCGGTGTACACCCTGACCGTTCCAGCCACTTCAGCGCGTTGTATTCATAGCGAATCTGGTTGGCAGCATTAATCTGGCTGCCGTAGTTGAGACGAAAAACATATTGCCGTTCGCCCGCCCCAATGAGGAAGTTCTGGTTATACTCCCCCTGCGCCAGGAAACGCACTGTCAGCGGGACCGTCAGCTGTAAGCGTTCAACTAACCCCTGGATGGTCAGGTAGGACTTAATTTTTCCTATCAATTGCGTCTGTTCTTCCACCGTCATCGGTCCTTTCTGTAGTAAATTTGGGCCAGTTTTTGCGGGGAAACCCCACAGATAAATAAAACTTTAATCCACATTAACTTAAAGTGAACCCGCCACGGGTGCCGGTCATACTTGCGGCTCGAAGCGATAATCCGGTCGGGGAGCTGCTTCAGCAATCCCCGGCGGGCCAACTTGCGGCTCAGAATCCAATCCTCCATCAGCGGCACGTCGGGAAAACCGCCCACCTGCTGGTAGACAGTCCGGCGCACAAACAAACTCTGGTCACCAAAGATCAATCCCAGGTGGCGGGCCCGCCAATTCGAGCTAGTCGCCAAAAAGCGGTAGAAAAAGCCGGGAGCCGCATAGGCGAGGCGCAAGCAGGCCGCCACTGCCCCGGTTTCCAGTGCGTCAATCAAGCGCTGGCCGAGGTCGGGCTGGGCCGCTAACTGGACATCCGCGTGCACAAACCAGAGGTACTGCCCCTGACTATGCTGGGCGCCGAGCCGGAGTTGGTGTCCCCGGTTACCGGCCACCGTTTCCACTACCCGTGCGCCGTGTTCCCGGGCGATTGCAACGGTCCGGTCCTGGCTAGCAGCATCAACAACCACCAATTCATATGACACGCCCGCGCAGGCTTGAGCAACTTCACCCAGCAGGCGGTGCAAATGGGCCTCTTCATTAAGCGTCGGAATAATAATCGAAATTACTGGCATGGCAACAGCTGCCCCCCTGCCGGTAACGTCAGCCGGACCTGCTCACCGACTTCCAACGGGCGCAAAAAACTGGTTTGCCGCAGTTTGAGCTCTTGGCCCGCAACGTCAAAGATCACCGTCGGCCCCGCTGGCTGCCAGTGGACCTGCCGCACCGTGGCACGCAATCCGCCGTGGGTTGTCAAAGCCGCTGGCGTGAGGAATGGTACCAGGAGTGTGGCGGGCCCCTGCAACTGGTCCGGATTAGCAACGGACAATTGGCACCCCGCCACTTCAAAGCTCTCCCCGTTGGCTTCCCCCGTCAGGTAGTTGAAGGAACCGAGGAAGTCGGCGACCGTTCGATTAGCTGGGTGGGCATACAATTCCTGGGGGCTAGCAACCTGCTGGACCCGCTGGTTGGCCAGGACGACCACCCGGGTTGAAAGCAGGAAAGTTTCCTGCTGGTCATGGCTAACCATGATAACGCCAAAGTGGTAGTGGGCCTGGAGCCGTCGCAGGTACTCATACATCTGCTGGCGGAGGTTGCTATCCAGGCTCGAAAAGGGTTCATCCAGCAAGAGCAGTTTCGGCCGTAAAATAATCGCCCGGGCCAGGGCTACTCGTTGCTGCTGCCCGCCGGAAAGTTGGGCCGGGTACTGTTTTTCGAGGCCGCCGAGTTGAAACTCCGCGACCATCTCCTGGACCCGTTGAGTAACCTCGGTCCGGGCAACATGCCGCATTTTGAGGCCAAAGGCAATGTTCTCCGCGACCGTCATGTGCGGAAAGAGGAGGTAGTCTTGAAAAACCAGCAGGGTGTTCTCCGGCGTACTCTCACCGGTGAATTCAATCGTTCCCGTCTGAGGAGTCAGCATCCCCACGATCATTTTCAGAATCGTCGTTTTACCAACCCCGGACGGGCCAAATAAGGTGATAATTTCATCTTCGCCTACCGAAAAGGAAACGTCATTAACGATCTCCCGTTTTCCATAGCGATAACTAATATTTTTGACGTTTAATCCCATGACGTCCTCCAATAATCGTAGTGATAATCCCGACCCCGACCAACGACGTAGCAATAAAAATCAGGCTGTAGACCGAGCCCACACCGAACCGCCCGTTATTCGCAAATGGAATCAGGAGCAGCGGCAGGGTAATGATGTTGCTGTCGCCAACAAAGAATGTCGGGAGGTACTGACTATACGAAATAATGTAACACAAGCTTGCCGCGGCAATTAAGCCGGGCCGCAAGAGGGGAACCGTGACGTGCCAAAATACTTGCCAGGGGTTCGCTCCCAGGTTCTGCGCCATCAGCTGGTAGTTGGTCCCGAGTTTACGGTAGCTTTCCAGCAAAATCTGCATTGCGTACGGCAGCATAAAAAAGACGTGCAGGATAACAACCCCGAAGTAGGTCCCACTGATTTGCCACTGTAAAAACTCGGTTCCCATTGAAGTCACAATTGCAATTGCCGGCAGGATCAAGGGCAGGTAGATTACAAATTCGATCAGCCGCCCCGGCAGGATGTTTTGCAGGGTCAGAAACCGGCAGGCCGGCATGGCAATCGCAAGGGTCACGAAGGTTGCGATCATCGCAATCAGGGTGCTGTTCCAGATGCTCGGCCAAAAGTTGGGGTCGGCGTAGGCACGGTGGAAGTACGTCCAGCCGTACCGGGTTGGTAACAGCGCGGGGTAGGTCCACTTAACCGCCAGCGCCCACAAAACGATCATCAGGATCGGAACTAGGACTAAAATGCACGCTAACCAGAGGATAAGTACTTTATTTTTCATTTCACATACCGGTCCTTTCCGCCGGGCAACAGGCGACTAATCAACAAGGCCAGCAAAGTGACCGCCAGGCAAAGCAAAGATAAGATCGTGTTTAGTGCGAACGCTGCCGGCCGCGATTGGAGGTCCGGTTGCAGAAACTGGTTATAGATGGTCAGCGCAATCGTTTCGTTGCCCGGGTTCCCCAGGATAAACGGCACCTCGAAGTTTGCGAAGGTAAAGCAAAAGAGGATGATGAACAGCGTGCAGAGGGTCGGCTGAACTAATGGCAGGGTCACGTGCCAGAATGCTTGCCAGCGGGAGGCCCCCAGATTCCGGGCTGCCGTCGTATAACCGCCCCGCAATTGCCGCAGGATCGCTAGCATCGTCACGGCCACGTAGGGAATCTCCTTGTAGAAGAAGACGACCATGATGGCAATCCCCCACCGGTCATTTACGAGGAGGGGAAAGTCATCAATCGAGGCAATCAGGTGCAGGTGGATGGCGAGCCGGGAAATTAGTCCCGACTGGCTCAGCAGTTGCATGATCATCAAGGCAACGATAATGTGGGGGATGGTGATCGGGACCGCAAACAGGCGAGCCAAAAAACGGTGACGTCCGGCCGCCCGTTCCAAGACTAATGCCATCAACAGCCCCAAAATAAGAGCCCCCACCGTTGCGCCTAATCCTAGGTAAAGACTATATAACAAAGCCTGGACAAAGTAGTGGTCACGTAAAACCTCCCAGTAGTAAGAGAAGGTCACCTGATTTAACCCGATAATAGGATAGTAACCCAAGCTTACCGCTAGAGACTTAAAAAGCGCTGCAATAATTACAACGCTATTTAAGCCCACAAAGGGAAGGATTAATAATAAATGCCGTTTTTTCATTAATTATCCCCGTGCAGGACGTGCTCTTTCCAAAGGGACTCAATAATGGCAATCTTCTTTGCCTGAATTTCAGGAATTTGGTGCGCCCGCATTTCCTTGTCAGACGGCACTCCCTTAGTCGTGTGCAGGCTTTCCAACTTCTGCCGGTTCTGTGGCGTTAACTTACTATAGTTAAACGGTGGCAGTGCGTACCCGTATTTTGCCTCTGCCTTCTTCATCTGGGCAGATTCGCTCGTCATCTCGTTAACCAGCAATAATGCTGCATTCTTGTTCGCTGATGAGTTGGCAATTGCCAGGTAACTTTCGTTGGCAATATTACCTTTCTTAAAGAAGAACGGTTGCGTGTCGGCCCCAAACTGGTGCTCATCCCGCTCAACTGCCCCGTGGGTTGGCGAGTAGCTGTAGTCCAGGTTGATCTGATGAGCAGCGTACATTTTATCCAGCTGGGCAGTTGTTGTTGGGTAAGTCTTCCCCTGTTTCCAAAGGTAAGGCTTCAGTTCGTTTAAGTAGTCCAGCCCTGGCTTGATCGCTTTGTACATTCCTTCCTTGGTTGCCGGTGCGTTATAAACCCGTTGATAGCCAACGATATTGCAAATAACGTTCCGGACGAAAGCACTCCCCGTAAATTCCGGTGGTGCAGTGTAGGTTAATTTCCCGGGATGGGCCTTGGCGTACTCTAGCAGTTGCTGGGCACTATCTGGAAAGTGGTTGTCAAAGTCCGCCAGCCGGCCGAAGAAGGTTAACTGGGCCGTGCCGTATGGGACTTCATAACCCTTAATTGGCGTCCCAAAGTCATACTTGGAGTAGTGACCGTTAGTGTACATCAGGTTCTTAAAACTCGGGACCTTGTAGGCAAATGGCCCGTAGAGCAGACCCTCCTTTTTCGCGGTGTAGAAGTTTTCACCGTTAATCCAAATAACATCGATGTTCCCGGACTTCCCTGCTTGCTTAATCGAAACCAGCTTGTTCAGGATGTTATCGATGTCCATCGGTACCCGTTTAACCTTGATGTCGTACTTCTTCTTCATTGCTGGAGCGACAACTTGATCAACCCACTTGTTGGCTTGCTCATCGCCTCCAAAGCCGTAGAAGGTCACCGTCTTACCCCGGGCAACCTTTTCGGCATGCTTAAACGTGGTAATTTTATCCCCAGTACTGGACTGGCTGGATGACTTACCACACGCTGTGAGTGCCAGCGTCAGCATCATGCAAGCAGCAAGTAGGAGCCACTTGCGCCATTTTTTCTTATGCATGTTTAATTCCACCTCAATCGTTATGCTTTCTGAATAATCTTCTTCGTCTTATAGCGGTTGTGCCAAGCTTTCAGGGTGTTCCCCAGGTCATTGGGCTTCGGTTCATCACCAAGGTTAACAACCGGGCCAAAGATGAGGTCCAATAAGTGCCAGGACCGGGCGCCACCAATTGACATTGCGAGCGTACAGCTGGAACAATAGCTAACCACATAATCGGTCTTAAAGGTCTCAACCCGCTTATGGGCAACCTCGTGACTCAGTTGGGCATTGGAAACCCCACACATGCCACCGAAACCACAGCACAGGGTGTTGCGGAGTGATAGCCGGTTCCGCGCCACCTTGTAGCCCAGAAACTTCATAATTTCCCGGACGGCCCGTTGCACGTCAGTCCGGTCCCGGGCGGAGCAGGAGTCCTGGATCGAAAAGACCACGTCGCTGTCCTTCCCTTTGTTCCGGTATTCTTCCGGCAGACCCCATTCGGCCATCTTAACCCACAGTGAATCGACCTTGAACTTTTGCTCCTCGGTCATCACCTTCAGGCAGTTTTGGCAGGCCAATAGCAGGTCATCAATCTCAGCTTCCTTGACCATCTCGGCTAAGTTATTAAAGTGATTTTCAAACTTTTCCGTCTCACCGATCATCTTCATTGGCTTACCACAACAGGCTTCGATAATCGCCAAATTCGGATATAGATCCTGCAAATAGTCAATGACGTGCTTAACATTTTCTGGGCTTGACGAGGCCAGTGAACAGCCAGGCATAAAACCATACTTCATTTTGCGCTCTCCTTATTCGCCGCTTTCTTCGGCTTAGCGTGCCCCTTATTGACAGTCGTAAACAATGAACAATAGGAGAAGCACTGGTGGAAGTAAACTCCCTTCAACGACTTCAGCGGTCGCTTACGACTATTTTTTATCAAGTCCTTACGCATACTATAAAAAGCTTCGTCCAGTTTTAATTGTTGCGGACAAACACGGGTACAATGCGAACATAGCAAACACGAATAAGGAATCTCTGGATCAATGTCGCCATCATCCAAGAACTTTTGGAATAACTGCTTCGGCGACTGACAATATGCCTGTAAAAAGGGACAGTTGGGCATACAACGGCCACACTCCGTACAGTTTTCAACGATATTCTTAGCAAGCGCTTTCGTATGTCGAGAAAACTTCATTTTAATTTTCCCTCACATTCTAAATTAATCTATAAAACAGGAGTTATCCTGCAATATTTTATGATATGATGAATACGTTTACAACATCTTGATACCTATTTCACATTAGCGCAAAAAAGTTCGCAAATCAATCAAAATTTGACTTTTTTGTGAACTTTTTGTAAGCGCTGTAAGGAGGAGTTATCATTGGACGCTCAAACCGATCCCGCAGAGAAAAAGTCCAATTACCGGCTTGGTCGTTGGATTACGATTGGGGTAATTTTGCTCTGCGTCGTGGCTTACTTTGCGTTTCCACCGGTTAAGCATTTCTGCAACCAGGTTGTCTACATGTTTAGTACCGGTGACTTTACTGTCGTTAAGGATTTCGTTGCTTCCTATGGGGTCTACGCGGCCATCATTTCATTTTTCCTGATGGTCTTTCAAAGCGTTGCCGCCCCACTCCCCGCCTTCCTGGTAACCTTTGCCAACGCGAGCCTGTTTGGCTGGTGGCAGGGAATGCTCTTATCTTGGTTTAGTTCTTTAGCCGGGGCGGCACTGTGTTTCTACATCGCCCGCTTCCTGGGTCGGGACGCGGTTGAGAAATTAACCACCAAAACGGCATTGGCATCGATCGACAAGTTCTTTGAGCGCTACGGTAAGAACTGTATTATCATCTGCCGCCTGCTGCCGTTTGTTTCCTTTGACCTGGTTAGTTACGCGGCTGGCTTGACCTCGATGTCCTTTACCAGCTTTATCATTGCTTCAGCGCTTGGGGAATTGCCAGCAACGGTGATCTACTCATACGTTGGGGGGATGCTGGTCGGTGGTGCCAAGATGTTTACCATGGCCCTGCTGATCATCTTCGCTTTGACCGCCCTAATTGCGATGTTCCGGAAGATCTATGTTAACCGGCACCAGAACAATCAGGCCAAGGTCGACAAATAAATTTTGCAATTATTTTTGGAGGAAAATTGTCATGAACTTAAAGAAATTCTTCATCGGGCTCGCCGCGGCCTTTTCACTTGTGGCGGTCGGGACCAGCGTCAGCCAGAGTAACACTGCCTACGCGGCCGACCAGAAGATTGTCGTTAACAAGGCTAAGAAGCAGGTTGAATACCCAGCCGTGGTTAACGGGACCTACTTTACCCAACCAACCCGGCACCTCTGTGTTTACAAGAATGGTTCCAACGGTGACAAGGCCGTTCTGCGTGGTGAAGCCAGCGAAATCACCTTCTACAACGACCTGAAGAAGATCGGTGCCAAGCCCGGTAACAACCTCCGGCCAGCAGATATGAAAGCTGCCAAGGGCCAAGGTAAGCGGGTTGAAGGTAGCAAGCTGAACATCTACATCAAGTGGAAGGGTCACAAGGCGGTTCCCGTTCAGGACTGCATTAAGTCCACTAAGAAGTACAAGACCGACTTCCGCTTTGGTGGTAACCTCGGCCGGGCCCAAACGATGAATACCGGTTGTGTAGCCTGCTTTGACAGCTGCTCTACTGGAATCGTTTCTGATCACGCTTGGCCAACCGGTTCTACTGAGCCTAACCACGTGGTTAAGTTCTATGGTAACCAAAAGGTGCTGCCAAAGGATGGTACCCACGTTACGATGATCGTTAAATTAGCGGAAAAGTAAGCTCATGAAGCTACTTACCGTAACCTACAACAGCTTGCTCTGGAGTCTGCTATTAGCAACCTTCCTCTTCAACTACACCTGGCTACAGATGCGGGTGAACATCGGCTACCTGTTTTTCGCCCTCTGGCTAGTACTCATCATTCTTTGGGAATTAGCACTTCGCCGGCACCCGGTTAAACGGGGGTTCACCGTGGTTAGCGCCCTGCTCACCATCGCAATCGCCCTCTTGGTTGAAGGCAGGGAGAACTTGCTAGTCATCCCCGCGGCCTTTATCCGCGAGGGGCTCCACCTCGAAAGTATTTCATTTACCAGTATCAACCTGGTACTGGCGGTAATAATTATTGGCGGCTTCCTGGTCGGCCTGTTCCGGTTCCTGAAGTCCCATTAAACAATAAAATGGGAGCGATAAAGAACGACCAAAATCGGCTAAAAAGCTGATTTTGGTCGTTTGTCTTCGAGCCCCCGTCGACGCGTAGCTAGCCTATTTGGGGTCGGTCAAGCGCTGATTTATCAGCGTTTGACCTGCCAGCCAGCTACTGCGCTGTTGAGGCATAATCTGTGAAATAGCAAAGAGATTGAGTTAATTCCCAGCCCCATTTTTTCTTAGCGGCAAAAATTACTGTTCGACGCTCTCCTGAGCCAGCCCCTTTTTGGCGGTCGCCATCATCAGCCGAATCCGGTTCAGCTGGTTAACCACCGACGCACCGGGATCGTAGTCAATCGGCATCAGGTTAGCGCCCTTATACTCGCGACGCAGCTCTTTGAGCATCCCCTTGCCGACGATGTGGTTCGGCAGACAACCAAACGGCTGCATGCAGACAATGTTGTTGACGCCCGAGCGGAGGAGTTCCACCATTTCTGCCGGCAGGAACCAGCCCTCCCCGGTCATGTTGCCGAGCGACAGCACCGGCTTAGCCCCGGCAACGACATCTTCCCACGGCGTAATCCCTTCAAACCGATCAGAAGCTCGCAACGCCTCATCCATTGGCTTCTCGGCCTGCCGAATCAGCTTCAGTAGGACCTCCGCAAAGATTTCCGAACTCTTCTTGGCGCCCAGGTGGCGGTGACGGTAGACCTGGTTATAGAGGGAGTAGTTCATGAAGCCCACGATGTCGGGAACCACCGCTTCGGCCCCCTCGGCCTCAATGGTACTGACAATGTCGTTATTGGCAATCGGCGAATATTTAACGAGGATTTCACCGACGACACCGACCTTTGGCTTGACCACGGCACGTTGCGGAACCATGTCAAAGTCATGGACAATTGCCGCCACGTTGCGTTTAAACTCCTTGAAACTACCATTCTCAACGTTGGGCCGGACCCGGTTAAGCCAGTCCTCATACAGGGCGTTGACCTGGCCTCTCTCCACCTCGTAGGGCCGGGTATGGTAAACCAACCGCTCAAAGAGGTCGCCGTACAGGAAGGCAATTGAGACCCGCTTAACCAGCGGCAGGGTAAAGGTAAAGCCCGGCGTTGTCTCAACCCCCTGGTTGCCGAGCGAAATTGAGACTACCGGAACCTGACCAAAGCCGGCGTCCTTCAAGGCTTTTCGAATCAGCGGCACGTAGTTGGTTGCCCGGCAGCCGCCCCCGGTTTGGCTCATCATCACCGCGGTATGGTCGAGGTCGTACTTCCCGCTTTGCAGGGCCTCAACCATTTGCCCAATCGAAATAATTGCCGGATAACAGGCATCGTTGTTGACGAAGCGGGTGCCCACGTCGACCGAGCGCCGGTCCTGGACTGGCAAGTTGACCACGTTGTAGCCGGAAGCCCGCAGTGCTACGTCCACTAGCTTGTGCTGGTGGATCGGCGACAGCATCGGCAGAAGCAGGGTGTACTTTTGCTTCTTCATTTCTTTCGTAAATTTGACCGGTGCCGGATTATCGTAGAGCTTTTCCGGCCGGACTTGCTTCTCAGTTCGTTCTTTGATGGCCGCTTTGAGGGACCGAATCCGAATTCGGATTGCCCCCAGGTTGTCACCCTCATCAATTTTAAGGCAGGTGTAGAGGCGGTTGTATTGGTTCATAATTTCTTCGACCTGGTCGGTATCGATTGCGTCAAGCCCACAGCCAAAGGAGTTTAGCTGGACGAATTCCAGTTCCGGCGTCTTGGCCGCAATCCGGGCCGCCGCGTACAGGCGGGAGTGGTAGGACCACTGGTTGACCACCCGCAGGCCGCGAACGTCTCCCAAGTGGGCAATTGAATCTTCGGTCAGGACGTGGAAACCAGCCGCGGCAATCATCTGGGAAATCCCGTGATTAATCACCGGGTCGAGGTGGTAAGGCCGCCCCGCAAGGACAATCCCGTGTTCCCCCTTCTGCTTGAGCATCACTAGGGTATCCTCACCCCAGTTGCGGATTTTCTGGTGGAAAGCCGCTAGTTCCTGGTAGCCAGCTTCCAGCGCCGTCCGGACTTCCTGCTTGGTGACGCCCAGGTCCTTGAAACACTCGTAAAGGTTCGCCGCCGTTGACTGGTGGTCCGCCAGGTTGAGGAAGGGGTCGCGGAAATCGACCTGGCCGTTCCGGATTTCATCGACGTTATTGCGGATGACTTCGGGGTAGGATTGAACAATCGGGCAGTTGAAGTGGTTATTGGCTGCCTTCTTCTCCTGCAGCTCGTAAACCACCGCCGGGTAGAAAATCCGGTCGACGTGGCGGTTGGCAATTAAGGCCGCAATGTGACCGTGAACGTTTTTGGCCGGATAGCAGACCGTGTCGGACGGAATCGTTTCCATCCCCTTGTCATACTGCTCCTTGCTGCCCTTCGGCGACAGGATGGTCCGGAAGCCCAACTCCTTAAAGAAGGTCGCCCACAGCGGGTAGTCTTCATACATATTGAGGACCCGGGGCAGGCCAATCGTCCCGTGTTTGGCCAGTTTGCTGCGGAGCGGGCGGTACTTAAAGAGCTCCTTGTACTTGCGCTCGACCAGGTTGACCTTGCCGTTGTTCCGCGGGTGCTGCCCGTGCAGGCGCAGGGCCCGGGCTTCTCCCCGTTCACACCGGTTCCCCGTCACGAACTTGCGCCCGTCGTTAAAGACCGTCAGGGTCAGTTCACAGTTATTGGCACAGCCGCCGCAGTGCATGTACTCCTTGTCAAAGGACAGGTTGGCCATTTCCTTTACCGACAGCAGGCTGGTCTGGTCACCGGCCCGGTAGTTCTTTTCCGCAATCAGGGCCGCGCCGTACGCCCCCATCAGGCCAGCAATGTTCGGTCGGACCACGTTGACACCCGCAATCTTTTCGAAGGCCCGCAAGACGGCATCGTTGTAGAAGGTTCCACCCTGGCACACAATGTGGTCACCCAATTCGTCGGCACTCCTCATCTTAATGACCTTGAAGAGGGCGTTCTTAATGATGGAGAAGGACAGGCCGGCGGAAATGTCACCAATCGTGGCCCCCTCCTTTTGCACCTGCTTGACCTTCGAGTTCATAAAGACCGTGCAACGGGAGCCGAGGTCGGCCGGGTGCCTTGCCAGGAGGGCCGCCTGGGCGAATTCGCGGATGTCGTACTTCAGGCCCGTCGCGAAGGTTTCCAGGAAGGACCCACAGCCGGATGAACAGGCCTCGTTCAGCTTAATATCCGCCAGGGCGCCGTTCTTGACTGTCATCGCCTTCATATCCTGGCCACCAATATCCAGGATAAAGTCAACGTCCGGCTGGAAGTAGTGCGCCGCCTGGTAGTGAGCCACCGTCTCCACTTCGCCCAGGTCAACATTGAGGGCGTTCTTAATCAGGTGCTCCCCATAGCCGGTTACGCAGGCTTTACCAATCCGGACGTCCGCTGGCATCTTCTCCTGCAAATCGCTGAGCATCTGCTTGACCTTCGCCAGAGGGTCGCCGTCGTTGTTATCATATTCGGTAAACAACAGCTTGTGGTCGGCTGACATCAGGACGATTTTGGTCGTGGTGGACCCCGCGTCAATCCCCAGAAAGGCCGTCCCGTGGTAGTCAGCCAGGTTGCCGGCTTCGACCCGGTCCCGGGCGTGCCGCTGGCGGAAGGCGGCCAGCTGGTCTTCGTTTTCAAAGAGCGGCGCCAACGAGTGGGACGGTGCCAAGACGGACGCGTCGCCATTCTCCAGCCGGTCCAACAGGATGTTCAAGGTCAACTCCGGCTGATTGGCCGCATACAGGGCCGCTCCCTGGGCCACAAAGAGTTGCGGGCTTGCCGGAAAGATCACCTCATCGTCCGTCAGGTGGAGGGTTTCAATAAAGCGCTGGCGAAGCTGGTCCATGAAATAGAGGGGACCACCCAGAAAGGCAACATTCCCGCTGATCTTATGCCCTGCCGCTAGACCGGAAATGGTTTGGTTGACCACGGCTTGGAAAATACTAGCAGCAATATCTTCTTTGCGGGCCCCATCGTTGATTAATGGCTGGACATCGGTCTTGGCGAAGACCCCGCACCGGCTCGCAATCGGATAAATTTTCTCCGCCTTCCGTGCCAATTGGTTGAGGCCGTTGGCATCAGTGTCCAGCAGGACGGCCATCTGGTCAATGAAGGCCCCGGTACCACCGGCACAGCTCCCGTTCATCCGCTGTTCAAGGGCGTCGCCAAAGAAGGTGATCTTGGCGTCCTCGCCACCGAGTTCGATTGCCACGTCAGTTTGCGGGATCAGCTCTTCAACTGTCTTGGTACAGGCAATCACTTCCTGGATAAACTTCAGCTGTAAGAGCTTTGCCAAGCCAATGCCACCGGAACCGGTAATGGTAAAGGCGATTGGCGTCTGCCCACCCAGTTCGGCGACTGCTTCTTTGATTACCCGTTCGCTGGCGGCCTTGACATCCGCGTAGTGCCGCTCGTACCGTGAGAAAAGCATTTGGTGATCGGCATCCATCACCACGAGTTTGACCGTGGTTGACCCGACGTCGATGCCGCCATAGAGTTTCTCTGCCATCATTAATTCCTCCCCGATAATTCTCCGCACCTTTTCCGACAGTGTGTATAATATAGTTAATTATATCTTTAGGCTTAAACACCGAATAATCAATCATCAAAATCCGGGTAGTTGTTTGTTAGGCAACAGATTCCAACATTGTGTCGGGTTTTATTTTGGGAGGGAAGTAAAATGACGGTTCAAGAGGATATGCGGGTCCGGCGAACTAAGCAAAACATCATCAACGCCTTTGTGGCCTTAACCAAGGAAAAGAGTATCGACGCGATCACCGTCCAGGAAATCGCGGCCAGGGCGATGGTCAACCGGGCGACCTTTTACGCCCACTACCATGACAAAGACGACCTTTATGAGCAGATCTTCAACGAAGCAATCGGCTTATTCACCCCCTTGCGCAACCCCCTGCTGTTTCTGAACCGGCAGATTATGTTCACCCAGCTCGAAGCAACCCTGGCGGCGGTGTTAAGGAATTGCGCCGCAAGCCGTGACCTGCTCCTGCTGATTATTGATGGCACCCCTGCCCGCAAACTCGAGCAGCAGCTCACCCCAATCCTGACTGCCAATATCAGTGGCGTATTAAAGCAGTTTGGCATTGACAAGAAGAGCCCAATCCCGATCGACCTAGTAATTACCTATATCCTTTCAATCTTCATCAGCGTCCTTTCCTGGTGGCTGCATGACAGTCACACCAACAAGATGAGCGCCGACCAGCTCGCCCACATGCTCGTCGAACTAGCACTCTACGGTCACATGCACGTGCTGGGCCTGGAAATGAAATAAGGCCGCAGATAGACGATTAGAAATTGCCATACGATAACAGACGAACACCCCAAACCAGCTTGCCAGCCGATTTGGGGTGTTTCGCCTTATTTTCTCAATCTTATTTCCGCGCATCCATCATAACCCCAGCCTAGTGGTCAAGCTCTTCCAAGAGGGCTGCTGGCAGGTGACGGGGACCCTGAACCGATTTGACCCCGTACTGCCTTAGCAGAGAAAGGGGGAACTGAGTGTGGTCATACCTGTACTCTAGCTGGAGCTGCATGACCCGGTCAATCTTCAAGTTGGCTCCCCGATAATCGCAAGGAATATCCGTTTTTACCACTCGACACCGGTAGATGATTGCCTTAACCGGGGCGGAAACATAGAGGAAAACAGTGTCGCCAACCCGCACCCTGGCCGACTGCTTCCACGTGAGCAGGTCGGTATCGGCAAAGGCGTGCATGATGTCATAATACTTGGGATTGGCAGGAAATAACCAGCTCCGGGGTTTCGTAAGGGTCTTTCGGCTAGCCAGTACCAGGCGGTGGAGGGCTTCATCAGTTAAGGTCCCATCAAGGAGTACGCATATCCAATTTTTCTTATTCAGGTGGTAGCCGGGATAAGCCCCATCCAGCTGAAGTAAGGCCGCTTGTTCTTCCTGAGGACAGCGCAGGTCAATTACCTCAACCTTGTCCTGACTAGCGCTGGTCTTACCCGTCAGCTGAGCCCAGGAAATGTTCATTACAAGGCCGTACCATTTCTGCGATTGCGGCTCGCGAAAGACCGCATAATCCGGTAGCTTCTTGAAGACAAATTCTGGCTGGTCATGGAATTCCTGCTGAATCCAGGCACTCAACCGGTTAGTTTGAGCACCATGAAAGGGCTCCGGAACGAAACACCGCCGGGCAATTTCACCCAAGAGGTCAATGTACCCAGCCTTAACTTGAGCGGCAAAGGGGCCGCAGTGGACCGCACGGAGGGGCAGATATTCCTCCCCGGTGCCGTTATCGATGACGTTCCCGCTAACGTGTCCAGTAAAGTCCACCCGAACCACCGCCCGCAACTGACCAGCCATAAAGTCCTGTTCGAACTGGTAATCCCGCTTGCGTTTAGTAAAACCCGCGGCAGTCAGCTTAGTAAAGTCCGGGCGCTGCTTTTGAAAAACCTCTTCCTCAATTGTCATAATATCCTCCTCAGTTAGCTTGATTATAAACCAGGCCTTTCAAAAGTGCTGTTAGGTCCTGCCTGATTAGCCCCCAAAAAAGGCAATCCGTGGGCGAAACGGATTGCCTTTTTTCTCAATTCCTTTGTGAAACCAGCTTCTTATGCTTCCTTGATCACGAAGAGGCGGCTGCTAAAGTCGGACGGGTCCTTCTCCGGCTTCGTCCGGTCCATGATCCGTGGAACAAAGTAGCCGGCGGTCATTAACTCAGCACCGGAGAACTTCTCCTGGCTGTCATTGACCGTGTACTGCTTTTCTGGATCCAAGCCGGCAAAGTAAACCCGGATATAGGCTGGGTTGGCTCCATTGAGGATCTGGAAACGAGCCGCGATCGCCATAGTACGGTCGTCATTGACCACTTCCCAACCATAAACGTTATCGCTAACCGTATCCGGATTTTCCAGCCGGTAGAACCGCCCAAACTGGAAGAGGCGCCGGTATTGCTTGTAAAATGCCACCTGGTCTTTGATTTCCGTCAACTGGTCGGCCGGCAGTTTCGTGATATCCAGCTCGTAGCCGAAGTCACCGAAGTAAGCTACTGCGGCCCGGGTGGCTAAGGAGGTCAAGCGGCCCACCTGGTCATTCGGCACGGCCGAAACGTGGGCACCCCACATTGACTGCTGGTAACCATACGAAGTCCCGTCCTGGATCTTGATCCGTTCCACCGCATCAGTATCGTCACTGCACCAGGCTTGCGGTGCGTAGTACATCATGCCGAGGTCAAAACGGCCACCACCGGAGGCACAGGATTCAAAGAGAACCTTTGGAAAGGCCCGCGTCAACCGGGAGTAGAGCTGGTAAACACCAAGGATGTAGCGGTGGGCAAACTCCAATTGCCGGTCGGCTGGCAGTTGAGCCCCGTACATTTCAGTAATGTTCCGGTTCATGTCCCACTTGATGTAGTCCAGCTGGGTCTTCTTGATAATCGCGCTGATGTGGTCAGCCAGGTAATCAACCACCTCGGTCCGCGTCATGTCAAGGACATACTGGTTCCGTGCTGGCGTACTCTGCCGGCCCGGCGTGGCAATCATCCAGTCCGGGTGGTCCTCATAGAGCTTACTGTCAATTGAAATCATTTCCGGTTCAAACCAGAGGCCGAACTTCATCCCCCGGTCGTGCACCTTCTGGGCAAAGCCGTCGATCCCGTGGGCGAACTTCTTCTCATCAACGAACCAGTCACCCAGACTAGACTTGTCATCGTCCCGGTGACCAAACCACCCGTCATCCAACACGAACATTTCAATACCGAGCTTGTGTGCCTCGTCGACAATTGGCATCAGCTTTTCCTCAGTGAAGTCCATGAAAGTGGCTTCCCAGTTGTTAATCAGGATTGGCCGCTCCTGGCGAGCAAAGTGCGGGTTGATCAGGTGGTCCTGGTAGAAGTCCGCCAGTTGGTGACTCAGTTGGTTAAAACCAGCGCTGGTGTAGGTCATGACCGCTTCTGGTGTCTGGAAACTTTCGCCGTCCGCTAAGTGCCAGCCAAATTCATCCGGGTTAATCCCAACCAGCACCCGGGTCGTGTCAAACTGGTCCACTTCCACGGAGTCGATGAAGTTGCCGGAGTAAATAAAGTTGAAGCCGAAGACGCCGCCCTGGTTGTTGTCGGTGTGCGGCCGGGCCAGCATAAAGAATGGGTTGTGCTGGTGGCTGGAAGCAGTCCGCAAGCTGCTAATGCTCTGCACACCGGAACGTAACGGTGTCCGGCTCAGGTGCCGTTCTCGCGCCCAGCTCCCATCGAATTGCACCATGTCATAATTGCTGTCCGGCAGGTCTAGCTGAGCACTCAGGGCCCGGTTAAGGACGATTGCGTCGCCGTGGTTGGTAAAGGTAGCGCTCCGGACAATCACGTCTTCCTTGTCAAAAACCGTGTAGTGCAGGGTCAGCATAACGTCGGCGTAGCTATCCCGGAATTCGATGTCTAGGGTCTGGGCGTCGTCCCCCTGGTCATCAAAGCTGGATGGCAGGTCGGCTAGCCGCTGTTTGCCATCCGTAATCTTGAAGCCAGCGTACTTGAATTCTGACGTCCGGGAACCGTCATGGTAGGTAATCTGGTAGGCCGGGTAGCGGTAGTCGCCTTTGCCGAGGCCCGCATACTCCTGCTTGATCAGTTCGAGTTGGAAATCGGGCTGGTCAACAGTCAGGGTGTTGGTACAATCATGTTCTTCGCGGCTCGCCAGGTTTTCGTAAGCCCGCTTTACCGGGATCCGGGGGCCGTAGTATAGCTGACCGGCTTCACCATTTTCCAGAATTTTGAAAAGATAGCTGGTCTTGGCCGTTTGCAAGTGAAATAATTTTTGTTCTTCATTAACGTGGATACTCATTTTGAATAACCCCTTTTTATTCATTTTGTTGAATCCGCTTACAGTAAATATTATATTAAAACAGCCACGGTCAATCCATAGCAATTTGGCCGCAATCATGGCAAAATGATTGTAAGAACATTTTGCCATGTGACAATCATCATTATTGGCCCATTCAATTTTCCCCGTTATTTTTAGAAATCATATTAACAGGAGGCCGCAATTATTATGGATAATGATTTCAAGAGTCTGGACAACAACCGCCTGGAGAGCAACATCCTCTTTATCGGCCAGGATAGTTGTCCGCCGAATTACTTTTTTCGGGGCAATAACGTCCGCAGCAATTACGTCCTACACTACATTCTCGACGGCCAAGGCACCTTTTCATCCGCTAACCGCCCGGCCGTTAGTCTCAAGCAAGGGGACGTTTTCCTCCTTCCGAAAGACGTTCCCTGCTTTTACCAGGCGGACGGCGAACACCCCTGGACCTACCTCTGGATTGGCTTTGCAGGAGCGAAGGTTAAAACAATGCTCGACGGCTCCAAGCTCAGCAGCCAGCGCTACCTACGCCAGGTACAGGACAGCCAGTTCAGCCACTACCTAAAGCTCCTCTACACGACCCTCAGGCATGGCGATTCCCTAGCAAATGATATCCTTACCGAGGCACTAACCTACCAAATGTTTTACCAGCTAGTGACGGAATTTCCCGGGAAATCTTCCCAAACAGGCGGCAAGGCCCAGAAGCACCTCCAGCTGGCCCAAAATTATTTAGAGCAAAATTACCGGCATAGCACATGCACAGTCGCCAGTCTCTGTGACCACCTGGGGCTCTCCCGCAGCTACCTCTACACCATTTTTAAAAAGGGGCTGACCATTTCCCCACAAGACTACCTTACCCGGTTACGGATGGAAGAAGCCCGGCAGCGATTGCGGGCTTCGACCGAACCGGTCCGCCAAATTGCCGGTGAGGTTGGCTACCATGATGAATTCACCTTTTCCAAGGCCTTCAAACGGTACACCGGCTTTAGTCCCAGCGCCTACCGGCAAACGAGATATTAAATAATAAACCCCGGATCGCTCGCTGTGAAGTGCAACAAAAAAGTTAGACAAAATTGATTATTTAAGCTACCAAGGTATGATTTCGGTATTCAACCGGAGTCATACCTTTTGTTTTTAAGGAGATACGTTGGTAATTAAAGTAATGAATGTAT
>SKEM01000319.1_pt1 | contig 34887 bp, 29 predicted proteins | sample 4826731 | NCBI WGS metagenome assembly SKEM01 (sample SAMN11008809, study PRJNA524170) | human gut metagenome | biome: Human fecal sample; material: Feces; isolation source: fecal sample from pouch patient p37 | host: Homo sapiens | place: Israel: Tel-Aviv | collected 2015-07-27 | reverse complement strand
GTGGAACTGAATTCGCAGGATACCGTGAAGTTAGCCAAGAACTAAGCATTCCAGTCTATTTTCCCGATCCCCATGCGCCCCAACAACGGGGAACCAATGAGAATACCAACGGGCTTATCCGTGAGTACTTCCCCAAAGGAACCGACCTAGACCAACTAACTGATCAAGATATCGACAAGTTTGTCAGGGATTTAAATCACCGACCACGTAAGGTCTTAAGCTGGAAGAGTCCATTTGAAGTTTTCTTCGGGACAAAGTTGCGCTTGATTTGACAATTCGTCGCCCCCAAAACCAAAAAATCCTGTCAACGAATCACCACTATGGTAATCCATCAACAAGATTTAGTGTAGAGCCAGAAAAACTGTGTTTTCGTTTTTATAAGTGTCAACTTGACAGGGGATAGTACCAAGTGAATTGGGGTCAATTTGGGGTCAAGGTCTTATCAAATGTTGATATATCAACGATTAACAAGGCTATTAAATTCCTAGCATGGGACGGGAACATTATGGTCGCACCATAATGTATCGCAATATTTAGGCGGTACTGACCATACCGATCCCGATGGTTACTGGTACAACCAAGCAAGCACGTATTTTGGAACGACATACACTATGTCGAATTTCTATCAGTTGGTAAGCCTTTACTACAACACGCTATAGAACCTCCCTGTAACGTAACGAAAATCGAAACGTTCCGTCGACTGATTGCCAATTAAGCAATTGGTTGGCGGTTTTTTAGTTGCAAAGATTTCTTACAATGTTGCAAAAAGGTGACAAACGTTATTCTTAGTTAACAGATCATCAAATATTGTAGAAAGATGAACTTTTTATGATATGGTATTAAACGTAAACTTTTAAATTAAACATAATTAACTAAAAACCAAAAACTACGGAAGGATTTAGGTTGATGGAAAGTAAAAAGCACTACAAGTTATACAAGAGCGGGAAGCAGTGGAAGACGCTAGCGATTACCGCTGCAGTTGCCATCGCCGGGGTTGTCTCTTTTGATAACGCAACGGCAAATGCGGATGTTACTTCATCTGCCATTGCTACTACGGAAGTTTCACAAACGAATAACGATTCCTCAGCGGTACAAAGTGATGCCACGAGTGCAACGGTTGTGGTTGCTTCAACTAACAGTACGGAAGTTTCCAGCACTGCATCCGCAGCTAGCTCTGAAACGGTTGTTGCTCCGGTCTCAGCTGAATCCGTTAGTGTTAGTGCAGTTGCCTCATCTGCAACTAGTTCAGCGTCTAGTGTGGCCCAGAGTACCGCAGCTGTGATAACCAAAGATAGCTCGGCGATTAGTGCCACGTCTGCTGTGTCGTCATCTGTTGCAACTACGACTAGTGAAGCAACTGTAAGTGCAACTAGCTCTATGAATGACAGTAACTTGTCAGATGCAACCTCTACTCAGGATAGTGCAGCTTCTTCAGCATCCGAGATCCGTGCCGTTGCTGCAGCCGTTAGCTCTACTAAAAATGGCTGGGTAAATGAAAACGGAACGTACACTTACTACACTAATGGTAAGGTAGCTAGTGGTGAAAGTTACTCGTACTTGCCGACGATTAACGGAACGGGTCACAATTGGTACTTGGTTAAGGATGGTGTTGTCCAATCAGGTGTCCAACAATGGTACGGAAGCTACTACTACTTCAACCCGACAAACTACCTGAAATTAGATCACCAAGATTACGTTCAGTCCCAATGGGGGAGTTGGTACATGGTCGGCAGTGATGGAATAGGTAAATCCGGTGTTCAAAAGTGGTATGGTAAGTACTATTACTTTGATCCAACTACTTACTTGAAGTTAGATCACCAAGACTACGTACGGTCTCAGTGGGGAGATTGGTACATGGTAGGTAGTGATGGGATTGTTCAGTCAGGGCTTGTTAGTTGGAAGGGATCAACTTATTACTTCGATTCTTCAACTTTCTTGAAGGTAACTAACAAGACGTTTACTGTTGGGAATACAACCTATAAGGCAGACGGTAATGGTGTTGTTACGGTAGTCAATGACGTTAACGCTAAGGTTAACAAGGCCTTAGGCGAAATCGGAGTACCATACGTTTGGGGTGGTAACTCTCCTTCCGTTGGGTTTGACTGCTCGGGGTTAGTTCAATGGGCTTACGGCCTGAGTTCTAGTTACCGGACGACTTACCAACAACAAGCACTTGGGACGCACGTTTACTCCAACGTTTCTAGTGCGCCAAAGGGTGCGCTGTTGTTCTTCGGTAGTGATTCCGCTCCGTACCACGTGGCCATCTCATTAGGTGACGGTTCTTACGTTCACGCCCCAACGGTTGGTGAAAACGTCAAGATTGGTTACCAAAAGTACTTCACCCCTAGCTACTACATCGTCTTAAGCTAGTTGATATAAGGAGAAGCCTTAGGGATATCCTGGGGCTTTTTCAAAATATTAGGAAATTGTGAAGTTATGACTAATCATCGAACAAAGACTTTGTTATAATGTGATTAAGAATCAGAGTTCGAGATATTGAGAGGAAAAAATTATGAAAGCTAACAAGCTATTAACTTCAATTGTTGCTGGGGCGATGCTTCTTTCATTAGCGGCCTGCAGCAGTAATAAATCTGCGAGTGGGAGTGATACTACGGACAGAGTAAGCGCAAGTAGTAAGGCGGCCTCAAAGAAGAGCTTCACGACGAAGAAGCAACAAGTAAAGACGGTTTCTGATGATTCCAGTTCTTCATCTAGCAAGTCTTCCAGTTCAGCAACCGCTGCTAACTCATCAACGTCTTCGTCAAGTGCTTCCCGGGGTGCGGCAGCCGCAACCGCCTCGAATTCTAGCTCTTCTAACGGAAGTAGTTCTTCATCAAGTGCCTCAACGGCTGCTTTAACTCAGACCCAAGCCTTGGATCTTTTAAAGGAACGTCTTGGAGCTAACTTGAACAATGCTGGGACGTCAGGTCAATCAATGCCAGTTCAACCATCAGCTACCGATGTTGATTCCTTTACCGCTACGCAAACGGGAACGAACAGCTGGCAATTTACTGGAACGGTAAACGGTAAGACTTACACTTACAATGTTTCACCAACTTCCATTACTGAGAACTAGTCAAAGTTCATTGTTAGATAGTGTATAATGAAAACCGGTGCTGCTAAGCGGTACCGGTTTTTCATTATTTAAATTTAAGAGGATTAAAAATGCCAAAGTTATCAATTGTCGTTCCCTGTTATAACGAACAGGAAGCCCTCCCGCTCTTTTACCCAGCTGTAGAAGAGGTGGTCCAAAGAATAGATGGTTTAAAAACGGAATATTGGTTAGTAGATGATGGTTCTGCAGACCAAACGTTAGCGGAAATGCGAAAGTTGCATTCGATTGATCCTGAACGGGTACATTACCTAACCTTTTCCCGGAACTTTGGGAAGGAGAGTGCCCTCTATGCTGGTCTGGAAGCAGCTACCGGTGATTACGTGGTGGTAATGGATGCGGACTTGCAAGATCCGCCGTCCTTTCTTCCCCAAATGTATTCCATCCTCCAGGAAGGTGAATACGATTGTGTAGGGACCCGGCGGACCGACCGGAAGGGAGAAGCCAAGATAAAATCCTTCCTCAGTGACCAATTTTATAAAGTTATTAACCGTGTATCGCAAACCAATATCGTTCCAGGGGCTCGTGACTTTCGGATGATGACCCGCCAAATGGTCGATGCCATTCTTTCAATGAATGAATACAGCCGTTTTTCCAAGGGAATTTTCTCCTGGGTCGGGTTTAAAACTAAGTATTTAGAGTATAAAAACGTTGAGCGGGTGGCCGGAACCACTGATTGGTCAACTTGGAAACTATTTAAGTATGCAATGGACGGAATTGCCGACTTCTCGCAGGCACCATTATCATTAGCAGTTTGGCTAGGAACGACCTCCTTTATTATTTCAATCATTGGGTTGATTTTTGTGGTGATCCGCCGACTGATAGAACCAACGAGTAGTGCCTTTGGCTGGGCCTCGATGGTTTGCATCATTCTTTTACTAGGGGGACTACAGCTGCTCTGCATTGGGATTGTCGGGAAATACATCGGTCGTATCTACATGCAAGTTAAGAACAGACCGATTTACATCATTAAGGAAAAGAAATAATGCCAAAAAGTTATCAAAAAGCGCTCTTTTGGTCGTTTGAATTACTGATTATTGCGAGTCTAATCTGGGTCTGCACCCAGATTAACTTTGTCTTTACCCCTTTGCTGGTCTTCGTTTCCGTGGTAATCACCCCGCTGATCATCTCGCTCTTTTTGTATTACATGTTAAACCCACTCTTTCGCTTATTAATGAAGATCAAGATTTACAAATGGCACATGAAGCGGGGGATTGCGAGCTTGGTGGTGGTGATCGGGCTCGTCTTGATTGTGGCTGGTGGGATTTCGGCGTTAATTCCACCGGTGCTTAATGAGTTAAACCAAGTAATACATTGGCTCCCCCAGGCTGCCAAGGAGAGCCAGAAGATGATTCAAGAGATCTCGGAACACCCGTGGGTACGAAAACTCCACTTATCTACTTACTATGGTCAAATTAATGATCAAGTTTCTAAGTACGTTCGCCAGATTGTCACTGGTTTAACCTCAAGTGCGGGAACAATCATTGGGACGATTACGAGTACGGTCATTGTGGCCATTACCGTTCCCGTAATGCTTTTTTACATGTTTAAGGATGGTAACCGACTGGTACCGAGCGTACAAAAACTCTTTCCGGAAAATAGCCGGGATGAAGTTGGGGAGCTATTAAGGAAAATGAGTCAAACACTCTCATCCTACATTTCTGGGCAAGCCATTGAGTGCCTGTTCGTGGCGATTGCAACTTCGATTGGCTATTTGATCATCGGTCAGCCCTTAGCCGTAGCACTCGGCGTGGTAGCAGGGATTGCCAACATGATTCCGTATGTGGGACCTTATATCGGGATCACACCGTCTTTAATGGTTTCGATTGCAGTAGCCCCAGAAAAGATTATTTGGGTGCTCGTGGTGGTTGTGATCGTTCAGCAAATTGACGGTAACATTATCTACCCGAATATCATTGGCAAAACCCTGCAGATCCACCCATTAACGATCATAATGCTCTTATTAGCTGCGGGGAATATCGCTGGGATTCCAGGGATGATCCTTTGTATTCCGTGCTATGCAGTTGTTAAGACGGTGGTAACTTACTTAATAAGTATTTATCATTTGAGGAAACGAGGAGAAAATAACGGCTAGTTAGATATAATATTGCTATAATCTAGTTTACGCATGGGGGAAGATTTAGCGTAGTGGGTAAATCTGAATTATGATGGAGGCGCATGGGTATGTTAAAGACATTAACAATTGTCGTACCGTGCTATAACGAAGAAGAAGTGCTCCCGGAAACAGTTAAAGAAATTGGTGCAATTGTCGAAGATTTGATTGCTCAAGCAAAGATTAGCACTAAGAGTAAGATCCTCTTTGTCAATGACGGGAGTAAGGATCGCACCTGGGAGTTAATCTCTGAGTATAGCGGGAAGTACTCCTACGTTTCGGGGATTAAGTTTACCCGTAACTATGGTCACCAAAACGCCTTATTAGCCGGAATGACGGTAGCAGTTAAGTATTCGGATATGATCATCACCATCGATGCGGACCTCCAAGACGACGTCAACGCCATTTACCAGATGGTTGATAAGTACTTAGAAGGAATTGATGTGGTTTACGGGGTTCGTAATAGCCGGGAGACGGATTCCTTCTTTAAACGGCGGACAGCGCTAGCCTATTATGGGCTAATGAAACGTTTGGGTGTGAACCTCGTTCCAGATTCCGCCGACTACCGCTTGCTCAGTAAGCGGGCAACGGAAGCCCTGCTTCAATACAAAGAGCGCAACTTGTTTTTACGGGGGATGGTTCCGTTAGTGGGGTATCCTTCAGCCAAGGTTTACTATCCTCGTAAGGAGCGTTTTGCCGGTAAGTCGAAGTACCCACTCGGGAAGATGCTACACTTTGCTTTTGATGGGATTTCTTCCTTTTCAATCGCCCCGATTCAATTAATTTTGATCTTAGGGATCTTGACCACTTCGATTAGCATCATCATGATGATCTATGTTTTAGTAGAAAAAATATTAGGTCATGCTCTAACCGGTTGGACATCCCTGATGATCTCAATCTGGTTGCTTGGTGGAATTCAGCTAATTTCAGTCAGTGTAATCGGTGAGTACGTGGGGAAGATCTTTACCGAAGTTAAGCATCGGCCACGCTTTAATATCGAAACGGAAGACTACACTGAAAAAATGGCCAAGGATAAAAACGGTTACTAATAATAAAGCCCTAGGGTCCGCGTGACAACGGATGCTAGGGCTTTAAATTAGGGGGAATCTAGCTAGCTGAGATGTGATAAAATTTAAAGGATAGTGTGCAGAACGCGATCGCTTAAAGCGAGTGGCAGAAACGCGACCAGTTATGGGTTTTAAAACTAAATTGGCTCTGACCGAATGATAACTGGAGCACCATAACAGAGAACGAAAGGAATTAAAGATTGGCAACTAAACAACAATTAGAAGATGCAGTAAGCAAGCGCCGGACCTTTGCGATTATTTCGCACCCCGACGCCGGGAAGACGACGATTACGGAACAGCTCCTCCTCTTTGGGGGCGTCGTTCGGGAAGCCGGAACGGTTAAGGGACGGGGTAGCTCGAACTTCGCCAAGTCCGACTGGATGGAAATCGAACAAAAGCGGGGGATCTCCGTTACCTCTTCCGTGATGCAATTTGATTACGATGGCAAGCGGATCAACATTTTGGATACCCCGGGGCACGAAGATTTCTCTGAAGACACCTACCGGACTTTGATGGCGGTGGACTCAGCGGTCATGGTGATTGACGGGGCCAAGGGGATTGAACCCCAGACCCGCAAGCTCTTCCAAATTTGTAAGATGCGGGGGATCCCAATTTTTACTTTCATCAATAAGTACGACCGGGACGCGCGGGAACCACTTGACTTGATGAATGAGATCGAAGAAACCCTCGGGATTGAAACTTACCCAATGGACTGGCCAATCGGAATGGGCCGTCAGTTCATGGGGGTTTACGATCGCCATAACCACCGGGTGGCCTTAACTCACCCGGCCGATGAAAGCAAGCCGTACTTACCGTTAGATGAAAACGGGGAAGTGATCGGGGAGAACTCGTTGGCTGGCGAAGGGGAATGGGAAGACGCCTTGGAAGGGATGGAATTGATCTCTGAAGCCGGCAGTGAATTCTCAGCAGAAAAGGTGGCGGCCGGGGATCAAACCCCAGTCTTCTTTGGTTCAGCCCTAACTAACTTCGGGGTCAAGACCTTCTTGGAAACCTACCTGAAGTACGCCCCGGCACCGAGTGCGCACAAGACGGAAGAAGGGAAGGCGATTGACCCGCTCTCCCCGGAATTCTCCGGTTTCGTCTTTAAGATTCAAGCCAACATGAACCCGAAGCACCGGGACCGGATTGCCTTTGTCCGGGTTTGCTCAGGTGAATTTGACCGCGGGATGGACGTTACCCTAGAACGGACGAAGAAGCCACTCCGGCTGTCGAACGTGACTGAATTCATGGCTAACACCCGGGAAAACGTGGAAAAGGCCGTTGCCGGTGATATTATTGGCCTTTACGACACCGGGAACTTCCAAATTGGGGATTCCATTTACACTGGTAAGGAAGACATTAAGTTTGAAAAGCTGCCGCAGTTTACGCCGGAACTCTTTGTTCGGGTCTCGGCCAAGAACGTGATGAAGCAAAAGTCCTTCCACAAGGGGATCAATCAACTAGTCCAAGAAGGGGCGGTCCAGCTTTACCAAAATTACAACACTAACGATTACATCTTAGGGGCCGTGGGACAGCTGCAATTTGAAGTATTTAAGTTCCGGATGCAAAACGAATACAATTCCGAAGTCATCATGGAACCAATGGGCAAGAAGACGGCCCGCTGGATCAACCCGGATCAACTGGACCCGAAGATGTCGTCATCACGCAACATCTTGGTCAAGGACATGCAGGGCGAACCGCTCTTCTTGTTTGAAAACCAATTTGCGGAAAACTGGTTTAAGCAAAAGTACCCGGATGTTGAATTAACGTCGAAGCTATAGGCGAAAGGAACGCAAACGTGGAAAATTACATCATTTCATTAAAGGACCCCTCTGGTAACGTTGGGGGCCCGAAGGCAAATATGGATAACATCAAGTTCTTAAAGGAACAGATGGGCTTTAAGGAATTATGGCTTGATTACGGTTGGAAGGACGGCTTCTGGTGGCACCACAACTTGTGGGACTGGATCAACACCCGCATTCACAAGTATCAACTATCCCGCTCCGTATTACCAAAGTTCTTCAAGGAACACCCGGACATTGACAATGTGGTGATTCAATACCCGCTGTACTCCAATAAGCTGATCAAACAGATTGCAGACAGTGTGCACCAAAACAGCCACGCTAAGCTATACTTCATTATCCACGATGCTGAAATGATTCGCTTGTATGCGGATGAACCAAAGCGAGCCCAAGGGGAATTAGATTCCTTTAACCTTTCGGATGGGATCATCGGCCACAATGCCAAGATGAATAAATTCCTGAAGGAGCAAGGGGTGAAGGTTCCGCTAGTTGACCTGGGGATCTTTGATTACGATAACCCGCAACCACTTCAGGAATACAAGGGCTACGATAAGTCGGTTTGCTACGCGGGGAACTTAATTGACGCAGAATTCCTGCAGGATGTTCACCCAACTAACCGCTTTGACCTCTTTGGACCGAACCCGGCGGAAAGTTACAACGAAGGGTTGAACTACAAGGGACAGTTTTCACCAACGGACTTACCTGCCCACATGGACGAAAACTTTGGCCTGGTTTGGCACGGGACGAGCGTCGATACCTGTGATGGGGTCTTTGGTCGTTACCTGAAGTGGAATAACCCGCACAAGACGTCTCTTTACCTTAGTTCGGGACTGCCGGTCATTATTTGGGACCAGGCCGCCCTGGCTGATTTTGTGCTTGAAAACGGGGTTGGGATCACGATTAGTAGCCTCAATGAATTAAACGATAAGTTAGACGCCTTGACCGAAGAAGAGTACCGTCAGATGCACGATAACGTTCAAAAGGTTGCTAACCAAATGCGGACCGGGTACTACATTACCCACGCAATGGAAAAAATGATCAATAACTAGTTAATTAGGAGCGAATGATGAATAAGATATGCGCCATTGTGGTTACTTATAACCGCAAGATTCTGTTAAAGCAATCACTACAAGCCTTACTAGACCAAACCGTCACCGACTTTGACATTCTGGTGGTGGATAACGCCAGCACGGATAACACCCGGGAATACATTGATGACCTCTTACAAGAAGAGCGAATTGATTACGTCAACACGGGAGCCAACCTTGGTGGGTCAGGGGGCTTTAACCACGGTTTAAAGGTTGCTTGCAAGCGGGGCTACCAGTACGTCTGGATGATGGATGACGATACCATGCCGACCCCAACTGCCCTAGAAAAGATTTTAGAGGCTGATAAGATCTTGGATGGTAACTACGGGTACTTAGCTAGCGAGGTACTCTTTACTGATGGTCAACCGTGCAAGATGAACGGCCAAAAGGTACTCAAGAAGTGGTTTGACGAATCCCAATACTTAAAGAACGGGATTTTACGGACAACACGGGCGACCTTTGTTTCCTTCTTCGTGCGGACCGCAGTAGTGGAGAAGGTGGGGCTTTCCTACAAGGAATTCTTCATTTGGGGTGATGATATGGAGTACTCCAACCGGATTTCCAAGCAGTTTCCGTGTTACATGGTGGCGCAAAGTATTGTTGTTCACCACACTAAGAACAATGATGGTTCAAGCATCGCTAAGGACGATGGCTCCCGGCTATGGCAATACAAGTTGGCTTACCGGAACGAATGTGTAATTGCACGCGATGATGGTTTATATGGGCGTTGCTACCAATTTGCCAAGGTAAACTGGAACATTCTAAAGGTTATTGGTTCGCACAAACCACTAAAGCTCAAGAAAATTTGGATTCTGATCTCCGCTTCAATTCGGGGGATCTTCTTCCGGCCGAAGATTGAATACATTAAGCTTGATTCGGATAAATAAAAGATATAAAGGGGGGCACCTTATTTTAGTAGGTGAACAGGGATAATGAAGAAAATAGAAAAGTACAAATACAGATCAGACCTCGTTGCCATATTTATATTTTTGGTTGTTACGTTTACTATGACGTACCCATTATGGCATTCCCACCAATTATTTATTGCTAACGACTGGTCCTTTCACGTATCTCGGGTCGAAGAAATTTATGATAATTTGAAGGATGGGCATTTATTTACTTACATTGCAACCCATACTTTTCAAAAAACAGGGGTCGCAAATTTTCTTTTTTATCCAACCATGTTCCTTTATCCTTGGGCATTGCTCCGCTTTATATTTAGTCCGGTAACTGCTTTTTATGGCTGGTACGCACTGATCAATTTTTGTACCTTAGTGATTGCTTATCTTTGTGCTAAAAAAGTGTCAAATAGCAGTATCAAGGCGATTTTAGCGTCGCTCCTATACACTTTAATGCCTTACCATATGTTTGTCGGTACTGGTGTGTTTGGTGAATTCGTTGCAATGGCCTTTATCCCGATGGTTATTTTAGGAGGATATGAATTATTTTTTGCTGATGATCACCGGTGGCAACTGTTAGCAATTGGGTTAGCATTGGTAAGTTATTGTCATATTTTAAGTACACTATTATGTATAGAAATCTTATCAATTCTATTTATCATTTCACTCTTTGCCAAAAAATGGTCTAATATTGATCGAATAAAAGCACTTTTGAAGAGTGTAGTACTGACTATATCCTTAGTTGCTATGATGGTAGGTCCATTTGTGTCTGACTATATTGGACAAAAGATCTCCTCAACAAATTCAGAGATTAACTTTAATATGATCTTAAAGTTAAAGGACTTTATTTTCAGCTCTTTTAGTGGTAGTTATGGTCAAAACCTGGGCTTCGTGCTAGTAATTGCATTACTTACCGGATATATTTACTTTAACAATCGTTTCGTAATTACGGTCTGGTTATTAGGGAGTACATTGGCTCTCGTTACAACTGATTTTTTCCCTTGGGAAAAGCTTCAAAATATAGTTCCAGCTTTAGGGGTTATTCAGTTTCCTTACCGTTACTTAAGCTATGCGGGACTGTTTTTGGCCCTAATTGCTTCTGAGGCAATAGGTAGCTCAATACTGAAATTAGAAAAAAGAAAACGATTAGTTGCAATGGTTGCTGTTCTAGTTGTTGCAGCGGTTTATCCTTTGTCAGTTTTGCATACGAGGGATTGGCGAACGGACAGTAGCTTGGATACGATATCCGTTAAGGTTCAACAATCAGGTCCTCAAGGAACACCAGTTGCATACAAGGTTAACAATCAAACTTACAGTGAGATTTTTTCACATGGTGTTCTGTACGGTGAAGCAGACTACTTCCCTAAACAATCATGGGGAGGAAATTCGGCAGCTTACTACGGCATTGTTATCAATAACCCCAAGTTACGCTCGATTATTGATAGTTACGCATATATTGACGGTCAAAAGACTAAAATTAGTAAGAAGTCAGGCCCCAATAAACTTGAGATGAGTCTCAATGATGTAAAGGGAAAGAAGATTAACCTACCAGTGGTTGCGTACCGGAACACATACTTACAGGTGAATGGTAAGAATGTTAACTACCAAAAGAGTAGCCGTGGAACGGTTCAATTTACGTCTCAAAGTAAAAAGGTCAATATTGTAGTTGGCTTTAAGCCTTCTATGATTATGATTATCGGTTATATTGTTTCATCGCTCGGTTGGCTGTTTGTGTTGTTAATGCTAATTCGAAGTTTACGTTCTAAGATTAAGCAGTAGACTTAGCCCAAAAGGAGGCCCCACTTATGAACATTTTAGTCACCGGCGGGGCCGGCTTCATCGGTAGCCACTTCTTGCGCTACCAGCTAAGTCACTACCCAACTGACCGGGTGGTGAACCTTGATTGCCTGACCTACGCCGGTAATCTTGCGAACGTGGCGGATTTAGCTTCTACCCCCCGCTACCACTTTATCCAGGGTGATATCCGGGATGCCGCTACCGTTAGCGAAGTTCTTGCCACGCACCAAATTGACGTGGTGGTTAACTTTGCGGCCGAGTCGCACGTCGACCGTTCGATTGAAGATCCGGCGCCCTTCGTTTCGACGAACGTAGTGGGGGTGCAGGTCCTCTTGGATGCCTGCCGGAGGGCGCAAGTCCGCCTAGTGCAGGTTTCGACCGATGAGGTGTACGGGTCAATTGTGGCAGGGCGGGTGGATGAAGAAGCGCCCCTCCAGCCGAGTTCCCCGTACGCGGCGACGAAGGCGTCCGCCGACCTGTTGGCAATGGCGGCCCACCACACCTTTGGCCAGGACGTCGTGATCACCCGGTCCGCTAATAACTACGGGCCCAATCAGCACTCGGAAAAGCTGGTGCCGATGATCATCACTAATGCCCGTCAGCAGCGACCGCTCACCATTCAAGGCACCGGCGATGACATCCGCGATTGGCTGTACGTGGTCGATAATTGCCAGGCCATTGACTTGGTAATGCGCAAGGGCGTGGCGGGGGAAGTCTATAACATTGGCGGCTTTGAACGCCGCACGGTGTTAGAAGTTGTGGCCAGCCTGCAAGCGTTGCTCGGCTTTCCCGCTTCCCAAGTGGTTCACGTGGCTGAGCGGCTCGGCCACGATCACCGCTACGCCGTCGATGATACCAAGTTACGCCGGGCGTTGGGCTGGCGGCCATCCACCAGCCTCGCCGCCGGTTTAACCAAGACCGTCAGGGCGTTGCAACATTAATCAAAAAGGTCCCTTACAAGGGGCCTTTTTTTGTTGACAAGGGACTTAGTTGGTTATATAGTTAGTTACACAAGTAATTAACCAACTAAGTTGCCGAAAGGAGGGGCCCATGAACTTCGAATTTGATCAGGACAGCCCGCTGTACCAGCAAATTGCCAACCAATTGGCGAAGATGATCTTTACCGGCGTCTACCAGGCTGGCGATCAGGTGCCATCGACCACCCAACTGTCCGCCAGCTTGAACATCAACCCGGCGACGGTTTTGAAGGGGATGAATCAGCTGGTGGCCTTGGGCCTGTTAGAAAAGCGGCGCGGACGGGGGATGTTTGTCACCCCGGGCGCCCAGGAACAACTGGCCACCAAGCACCGCGATGACTTCTACCGTAATTACGTGGTGGCGATGGTCGCCGAAGCCAAGAAGCTGGGCATCAAAGAAGAGCACTTACAGGAACTAATCAAACGGGGGTATCAAGATGACGGTCAATGAACTAATGATTAACCACGTCACCAAGCGTTACCGGCGCCACACGGTGATCGATGAGGTGAGTTTCAACCTGGCACCGGCTAAGATTTACGGCCTGCTGGGACGGAACGGGGCGGGGAAGAGCACCCTGTTAAACATCATCACCAACCGGATTTTCCCTACCAGCGGGATGGTAGCGATGGGACCGCAAAACGTTAATAACAACGACGAGGAGTTGGGAAAGATCTACCTGATGAGCGAATCCAACATGTACCCGAAGACGACCCGGGTGAAAAGAATGTTGGCCGATGCTGACCGCTTCTACGGTAAGTTTGACTTCGCTAACGCCCGCCGGATGCTGGGGCAGTTTGGGATCAACGAGAAGGCCCACTTCTCCAACCTCTCAACTGGGCAAAAGACGGCCGTTAAGATCACAATTGCCCTAAACGTCAACGCTCAATACGTTCTCCTGGACGAACCTACCTTAGGCCTAGACGTTAACTACCGGGAAACCTTTTACCGTGAGCTGTTGCGGACTTACAGCGAAAAGCCGCGGACCTTTGTCTTATCGACCCACTTGATCAGCGAGGTCCAACAGCTAGTGGAAGACGTTTTGATCCTCCACGAGGGGAAGATCATCGTCAACGAACCAGTGGAAGAACTGTTGGGCCGGGCCTTCCTGGTATCGGGGCCGGCCCAGTTGGTGGACGAATACACTGCCGGGCAAACCACGACCGACAGCCAAACGATCGGCAACCTGAAGGAAACGGCCGTGATTGGGGAGCTAGACGCCCTGCGTCCGATCCCCGACCAGGTGCAAATCAAGCACTTAGACCTGCAGCGGGCGTTCACCGCCCTAACTAACCACTAAGGGGGGAGTAACATGGAAAAGTTAAATAAGCAATACTTAAAGCAGCTGAGCCACTACAGCTGGCTAACCCTGATCTCCATTATCAGTATCCTCGGCGTCTCGGCGGTCTTCTACTTGCTAGCAATCCTCTTCAGTGGTCACATTGATGTAAGCATTAGCATAAATGGTGGAAACTTAGTTTCCATGCTGGCCTTTTTAAGCGATATGATGGTGTTGGTACTCGTTTTCTTCAGTATCTGCACCCCCTACCAGATCTTTAAAGAAGCAATTGCCAACGGGGTGTCGCGCTGGACGAACTGGCTGGCCCACCACCTGATGGTGATCACGGTCCTGGTGGTCGCCTGGTTGATGAACGCCCTGATCGAGTTGCTCCAAAGTGGCACCGTCACTTGGAGCCAGCAGTGGGCCATCATCATCTCGATGTTGATCGGGGTGACGACGGCCGGGGCCCTGGGGAACCTCTACGGGCTGATGAGCATGCGGTGGAAGATCATCCTAACGATTGCCCTGCTCGCCAGTTTCTTCGTCCTCTGCTGGTTGGCGGTGCGCCTGGTCTTACTGGTCACCCCCGAGCGGGCGGTCATGATGATCCAATCAATTAACCACCCGATTGTTTGGAACGGCCTCGGCCTGATCTGGGTCGCCTTGATGGTCGGGATTGACTACCTGTGCGCCTTGCACATGCAGTTGCGCCGGGATTAATACAGGTAGTGGGAAATAACCTCCTCGGCAGGTCGGCTGATATGACTAAGCTAGGACGAACGGTCTGCGGTTATGTTCCACATCTTCTGTCTAACATTCAAAAAGACAATAAGAGCCTACGAGAAAAGCGTGTTTTCTCGCAGGCTCTTATGCTTTGTTAAAATGAAACTAAGGGAAAGGAGGGCTGCTAGTGGAACCAGATAAGAGGCAAGCTTCATTCTTGGCTTCCCCGGAAGCCTTGGCGGCTAAATAAGCGGTTGAAGTGGGGGAGAACGAAGTGATTGGGTCGCTAACAGATTTTAACCGGCTGATTGACAAACTCGCTGCTAAGTAAATAAATATCTTCGCCACTAACCGAGTATCTTGGTCATTTCGCCCTAAATGACTAAGATACGCAAACTCCCGGTGGGGGTCAATCGGAAGTTGATTGAGAGAGTGGAAAATAACCTACTCGGCAGGTCGTATGGCTAAGCTAGGACGAATGGTTGATGCGGTACGCATCGTTCTTCGTCCGTACTTAGACACTAGACCTGCGGTTATTTACCACGTTTTCTGTCTAACATTCGGGGAAAAATAAGAGGCTGGGAAAAACAGAGTTTTTCCCAGCCTCTTGTTGGCCCTTATTTCTTTTCGACGAAGAACTTGGCGAAGTTCTTAGCGTAGGAGCGGTTGATCCGCTTTTCCATGATCCAGCGCTTGAGGTTCATGTCCTCAGCGTAGTGAAAGGTCGTCCCCCACTTGCCGGCCTTTAAGAGTTGCTTAGCAACTTCCTTGGCCTCGTTTTCGCGGGCGTACTTGAGGAAGGTTTGCTTAGAAACTCCTAACCACAGTTGGTACTTGCTTTCGTCCTTGAAGGCCAGCACCGGTTCCTTATCCTTTAAGGTCTTGGTGATGTAGTCTTCAACCGGGTAGGACGGTAGGTTGTAGCCGTTTAAAGAAACGAAGTAGGAGCTGCGGCCCTGGCGCGGGTTCAAGTCAAAGACCTTGAACTTGTTATCGCGGTGGTCGAACTTGAGGTCGAAGTTGACGTAGCCGGTGAAGTCGACTTGTTCTAAGAACTGCTTAATGTCGTGGTAAATTTGCTCGTTATACTCGGGCAAGATCGCCACGTAATTGCCGACGTTGAGCGGGTTGCAATCCTCTAACAAGGGATTACCTAGCGCCATGAGTTTCACCTGGTGGTACTGGTCAACGTAACAGTTGATCGTGCGCATGTTGGAGTCATCGCCAGGAATGTATTCTTGGACAATCACGTCGCCCTTATAAGGGCTGTGTTGGTAGATAATCTCGAGAACTTCGTGTAAGCGGGCCTGGTCGTTAATGATGTAGGCCTTTTCGTAACCTTCAAAGTTCCCCTTATGCCACTCGACGGCGTCGGCGGCCTTGAGGGCGATCGGGAAGCCAAACGGCGACTGGTAGTTTTGCCAGTCGGTGTCCGGCTTTAGAATCGAGGTCTTCGGGTACGGCAGCCCGTACTTTTCACAGGCCTCGTAGAAGGTTTCCTTGTCGGTTAAGTCGCTGACCGTTTCGTAGTCGGCGTAGGGCGTAACCATGTGGTCGACCAGTTGCTTGCGGTTTTTGGCCACTAGCTCGGTGTAATCGTCGCCACAAGAGATCAACAAAGGGGTGATCCCCTTTTCTTGGTATTGATCGGCGATACCGATGATCGTCTTGGTAAAGGTGCTAGCGTTCATCAAGTCCGGGACGTGGTGGAAATTGATGATTTTGGAATACTTGGTTGGTGCGAGGCTCCCCTGGGCGTAAACTTCGGACTTGACCCCGTAAGCCTTGTACAGCTCGCGGGCCATTCCGTACGCGTTAAAGTCGCTCCCCAGAATCAGTGGAACAAATTTTGCATCCACGATGGTTCCTCCTCTAAGTTAATTATTTGTAAGACACAAGGGACATTTTACCATTCTTTGCTAGTGAAGGGTAGCCTGGCGTCAGTGGCTGAAGCGGGAAAAGTTAATTTGCGAGATCAGGTTGGCCACGATCAGGAGCCCGCCACCAATGATCAGCGACCAGGTCAGACGGTCAAAGCCCAAGAGGACCGAAAAGAGGCTGGAAAACAGCGATTCGGTCATCATGATCATCCCGGCGGTCGTGGCGCTGGTTAAACGCTGGGCGTAAATCTGCAACAGCTGGGTCATCAGGGTCACTAATAAAGCGACGGTCAGTAACGGTGGCAGCGCCCTTCCCCATTCGATACCGGGCCACTGGCTACGCTCGAATAAGACCGAGTAGCTCATCCCGCCAATGCCCTGCAACAAGCTGACCCAAAAGACCATCACCCAGGGCGAGACCTTGGTGGCCGCACCGCCGTAGTACAGGATCTGAATGGCGTAAAAGAAGGCCGCCACTAAGACGATCAGGTCGCCGAAGTGAAGGGCGAAGCCGGTCTGGACCAGCCGGGTTAAGATGACCATCCCGATGATGGCGACGCCGACCGCCCAGAAGTCCTGGCGGCGGGGCCGTTGGTGGCCCAGCCAAGCTAGGAAGGGGACCATGGCGACGTAGGTGGCGGTTAAAAAGGCGTTGTTGGCCGGGGTGGTGTAAAAGAGGCCGATCGTGCCGCACTGAAAGGCGATGTAGTTGATGATTCCGGCGACGATGCCGACGTGAACGTCGTGGGCGCTCATGTGGCGCAACTTTTTAAAAAAGATTAGGCCGACGAAGCTGGCGGCGATCAAGCCCCGCCAGCCGTTGATCATTCCGGCCGGCATCTGGGCGTTAGTGACCATCTTCATCAAGACGTAGGAGCTCCCCCAGATCGTGGCGACGACCCAGAGGATCGTGTTACCGACCAGGCGCGGGTGCTTAATCGACATCGTGGCCCCCGGAAGCCTGGTCGACGGCCTCAATCAAGCCGGCCCGGAAGCCGTGCTGTTCGAGGGCGTCAATCCCGCGGATCGTGGTGCCATTCGGCGAGGCGACTTGGTCGCGCAAGAGGGCCGGGGCCAGGCCGGTCTCCAGGGCCAGTTTCCCGGTCCCGGCGACCATGGCGGCGATGACTTGGTAGGCGACCTGGCGGTTGAGCCCGTGCTTGACCGCCCCGTCGGACAGGGCGTCCATCATCACGTCGACAAAGGCCGGGCCGCAACCGCCGATCACGCCCACGACGTCGAGGTCGGCTTCCTTGACTTCAATCACCGTGCCCAGGCTGCCCAAGACCTCCTTAATCAGGGCGCTGGCCGGTTCAACCATCTCCTGCGGTAGGGCGAGGCCGATCGCCCCGGCGTTAACGGCGACCGGGGTGTTGGGGATCATGGTGGCCAGTGGACGGTCACCGAGGACCGCTTGTAGTTGCTCCTGGGTGATCCCGGCGGCGGCCGAAATCACCGGGGTGGTGGTTGGTAGGTTCGCCAGCGACCGGGCGGTGGCGACGGTCAAGGGCGCCGGGGTGGTGAGGATCACCAAGTCCGGGGCTAAGTTGACCAAGGCCTCCGGCTCGTTAACCACCGTCATCTCCAGGTCCTCGGCTAGCTGAGTGACCCGCGGGTTAACCGGGTTTAACCCCAGTAATTGGTATTGTTTAGTGTTATATAGCCCCTTGGCGATCGCGCCCCCCATGGCGCCGACGCCGACAATTGCGATTTTTTCTGTCATCTTCTTCTCCTTAATCTTCTTCCAGTTTTAAGTAGGAACCGTTGATGTAGCCGTGATCGACGGCCTCGTACCAAACGACCCCGTTATCATCCATAATTTTACCAGTCAGGATCAGTTTCTGACCGTCAGCCACCTGGCCGATTTCCGTTCCGTAGGCCTGGTCGTAAACGGCGACCTTACCGTTGGGCACAAAGTCGACCGTCACCGGCAGGTGGTTCAACTTGAGGTAGGTGAAGTCGCTCTCCAGGTTGGCCCGGACCGGCGACGGCTCATCGGCGTAAGGGTCGTGGGCCAACACCCGCAGATGGTCGCCCTCCTTAACCCAGCGGTCGGCGTTAATCTGGTACCAGAGGACGTGGTTGGTGGTTTCGATTAGCTGGAAGGCCCGCAAAAAGAGCCCGGCCGGCATGGGTGATTCCACCGGCATCCCGTCCACTTGGTCGAAGAGGGTGGTCGGGGCCATCGTTTGTAAGTACAGGTTCACGTCTTTGATCTTGTGCCAAGTTTGCTTCCGGTAGTACAAGTGGACCGTCTTTTGGCGGTCGTCAAAGGTGCCGGTCAAAGGACCAGTCGCCTTAAAGAATTTATAGTGCGGGATGTCCAATTGGTGCACCGCATACTGTTCGCCTGACATGCCCTTTAAGAGGGTTGGCACGCGCAGGTTGATATCGGTATCAACGTCGGTGTAGTAAACCCAAATTGGATTGCCGGTTCGGAAATTTACGCCCATAATTTTTCACCCCATCAGTTTTTTCGTTTTTCACCCAGTAGATAATAGATTCCTGCTAACTTGATAAAATCATATCACATGAAGGTATATCAAATCACGGCTTAGGCCGCCCTCATTCGCAACCTAACACGACCAAACCCATCTACGCGTACGCGTTCGTCCATCGTCCAGTAACGACTTTCTCCGGGACAATTTTACAGTCGCTTCGGCAGTTGAACTTTTTTCGGAATCTTTTGGAAATGGTCTACCCTAAAATCGCAAGGACCATTTGACCGGACATAATCCGATGCCCACTATCCCGTCCGCGAAGGCCTTCGGGACTACTTTGTTGATGATTTGTAATGCGCCGTTGACGTCGGCGTTGATTAATTGACCAGTATCCGCCTTATAAAAACCGCGCTTGATCCGCCACTTAATTGGGCTTAACCCTTTCCGTTGCCGGGCTTTATCACCATTCTCGCGAATTGGTTCTTCGCGGTCCAAAAAAGAGGTCTGGCTAGTGTAAGCTTCACTGTGCTGGATGACCACGATGCCTGCTAAGTTGGCCTTGTACTTAAGCAGGTTGATCATCGTTTGGTGCGGAATACCGATGAAGTTCTGGTTATTCCGCTTGCCCAGCTGAGCGCCTTGCTTTTGCCCCTTATTCTTCCCAATGATGATCGTGTTCAGCTCATGGCTTAGCGCAAAATCAACGATACGCTTACTTGCTTCATGCGCGAACCGATTCATCTTTTGGTTCCGATGGAAATCGAGGCGGGCTAGGCGGTGACTAGCCCTTGGTTGACCCAAGAGGTCATACAAGCTAGTCAAATAGGCCCGTTGCTTGTTGTAATACTGATTAACCGACTTGAGGGGCTTCCCGTTGATAATTATTGGATCAACACCTGGCACGTTCGTTACGAGCGTGAAGGCGTTATTCACCCCAGAATCAATCCCCAGGTACCGGCCATTATCCGGCTTATACCCGATAGTAAGGTTCGTCTTGTAGACAACTTCCACGATAAAGCGCTGATTTTGCGGGACGATCCGGACTTCTTGAATGGCCGTGGTTTCTGGGTGCGCTAACTGCACCTTAAAGTGATCCATAACCGGAATTTCGACGGAACCGTTTTGGCGCAACTTCGCCGTTTGATTATCCACGATAATCGTACTCAGCCCACCCTTAGTCCGGTACTTCGGTAACTTAGGCCGACCAGTGAACTTGCCCGGGTTCTTAGCGTAGGCCTTACGGGCTTTCCGCCAAGACTCCATGCTCCGGGCCACCAAATTGAGCTGTTGTTGGACCAGATGAACGCTATGCATTGCAGCGTAGATCATACTATCCTTTTGCCGTTGCGATTGCTTGAGCGAGGCGTCTAATTTACCGTACGACAACCATTCGCCCCGAAAGAGCGCTTGCCGAGCCCGGTACAGTCCTTGGTTGTAGACGTTATTAGCCTGGTGGCTAAAACGATCCAAGGTGGTGTATTGGGGGTGGGAAGGCCGAATCACATGTCGCTCCACCAAATATTCGTACTGCTGGTCAGTCTGAGCCAGTCGTATCCGCCGGTACCGGGCCCGTTTGTTGGCAGTAGTCTTTTGTGCCATGTGGTTTCACCTCCGTTTCTGCTGGCTCTTGCAAAGCTTCCTTGATTTTCTTGCGCCGACTCGGGTACATGCGCATGGAAAAGGCATGTAGTAAGCTGGTGATTTCCTCGAAGATTTCCTGTTGATCAGTTTTCTTATCGGTTAGTTCTGACATCACCACAATTTCCACGTGATACTTGGTGAAGAGATGCTTAAAGAGGTCGAACCCAACCCGGCTTAACCGATCCTTGTAGGTAATAATTACCCGTTGAACTTTGTTTGCTAGCACCAAGTCCAACAATTCAAAGAACTCCTTTCGTTTTTCGAAGGAAATCCCGCTTGCAATGTCTTGGAAGACGCCGTTAACTTGATAGCCGTTCTTCATCGCAAAGGTTTGAAGATTCTCGACCTGGTTAGCTAGATCCTGTTTCTGTTTAGGGGTTGAGACCCGGGCGTATAAATACGTTCCACGCTGTTCGCCCTTATTCAGAATCTTGTAGACCGATTCGGCGTCCCAATCATAATGACCGGTTGGTAATAACCGGGCCTTAAGAATCCCTTGTTCGCGCCAACGATGTAAAGTAGCCCGACTAATTTGTAGGGTTTCTAAAACTTCTTTTGCTTTCATACTATGATCATATCATATGCTATGATAGTATATCAAATAACCGAAAAACTTTGACTATACCTCACTAAAGCGCATAAAGTCGCCTGATCGCCCGGAAAAGAACCCGCAAAGTTAGGAACTGTGGTAAAATACTAAAGATTATTTAACTGAGAATGGTATAGAGGAGAAATGGAATGCAAAATCGTCAACAGATTCAGCGCTTGACCACACAGGCCCTGCTGATTGTGATCATCGTCTTACAAGACCTGATCCCGATGATTGGAAACCTCCCGCTCGGTCCCTTATCGATTACCACCCTGCCGATTACCGTCGGGGTGGTGGCCGTTGCCTGGGGACCGCGGGAAGGGATGGTTGTCGGCGGTGTCTGGGGCCTGTTGACTTGGGTGCGGGCCTTTGTTTACCCGTCCAGCCCGTTAGCGCCACTGATTTTTACTAACCCGCTCATTTCGTTTGTGCCCCGGCTCTTAATCGGGCTGGTGGCCGGCTGGGTCTTTATCGGCCTCAAAAAGGTGGTCTCACCGAGTTTGGCGGCCTGCTTTGCCGGGCTAATGGGCTCGGTCACCAACACCGTTTTGGTGCTCGGCGGCATTTACCTGTTCGCCAACACCCCGGCGGTGGCGAGTGCCTATCACGCCACCACCAGCAACCTGGCGACCGCCTTGCTAGCGGTGGTAACCACTAACGGCCTGGTTGAAATGCTGGTCACCGCCCTGGTGGTCCCGGCAATCGCCTTGCCGGTCATGCACGCGTTAAAAAAGGATCAATAAATAAAAAATGCTGGAGGGAATTCATTTCCTTCCAGCTTTTTTAGTTAGCGTGGTGGCCAAGGGAGACACGACAAATCTGAAATTGGGCGCAAAAATGTGAGTGCTCCCCAACCATAGGCCTAGTGGCTAAGTCTGGCCACAGAACACTGCTGGTGCGCTAACCTGTGTCCTATCCTTAGCCCACGGCCTGCCAATAGTTGGCCCGCACTCACTGATAACGTGCTCCCAACCACAGGCCTAGTGTCTAAGTACGGGCAAAGAACGGTGCGTACCGCACCAACCGTTCGCCCTAGCTTAGCCATACGGCCTGTCGAGGAGGTTGGATCGCACTCACTGCTGGTGTTCCTTCATTAATTCCTGTTGCAAGGCGGCCAACTGAGGGGAGAGGTAGACCGGGTAAGTGTCCGGGTTCACCAAGCGCTTGGTGGCGGCCGGTAACTGGGCTAATTGTTCCTGGGTTCGTCCCTGGATCGCCAGCACGTCGGTTTCCACCGGTTGGGCGCCCTTACCAACCACCGGGACTTGCAGCGGCTGGGCCACAAAGTCGGTTAGGGTAAGTTGGCTAAGGGTGGAGAGCGGGTCGACGTTGGTGACCATTAGCGGGGCGATGAGTTCTTCGTCGGCCAGGGCAATCACGTCGGCGAAGGCGGTTTTGGAATGGGGGTGGAAGAGGCGGTAGGTCTGCTTCTTGCCCGGCAGGGTGATCTTGGCCCGTGAGTTGGAGAGTTTGATCTTGGGTTGCCACCGGCCGCTTTCGGTCAGGGCGGCCATTTTATAAACCCCGCTCAGCACCGGAGCCGAACCGCTGGTGATCAACTTGTCGCCAACCCCGAAGTTATCTAAGGGCGCTCCTTGTTCAAGCAAGGAGGAAATGACGCCTTCGTCCAGCGAATTGGAGGCGGTGATCTTAGCGTTCGGGAAGCCGGCTTGGTCGAGCAGTTGGCGGGCGGCCGTAGCGAGTTGGGCGATGTCACCGGAGTCAATCCGGATCCCGACCGGCTGGTGGCCAGCGGCTTGCAGCTCCTTGAAGACCGTGATGGCGTTGGGGACTCCGGACTTTAAGACGTCGTAGGTGTCGACCAACAGCGAGGCGCTGTCCGGGTAGACCTTGGCCCAGGCCCGAAAGGCGGTCAGTTCGTCGTCAAAGGACTGGACCCAGGCGTGGGCCATCGTGCCGGCGACCGGTAGATTGAAGAGCTGGCCGGCCAAGACGTTAGAGGTGCTAGCACAGCCCCCGATCGCGGCGGCCCGGGCACCATAGGTAGCGGCGTCGGGACCCTGGGCACGGCGGGCACCGAATTCCATCACCGGACGGCCCGCCGCTGCCGCTACGATCCGCCGCGCCTTGGTGGCGATCAGGGACTGGTGGTTTAAGATGTTGAGCAGCCAGGTTTCGATCAGCTGGCACTGGATCAGGGGGGCGCAAACGGTCAACAGCGGTTCGCGGGCAAAGACCGGGGTCCCCTCCGGCATGGCGCTGACGGTCCCGGTAAAGTGGAAGTGGGCCAGGTAGTCAAGAAAGTCTGGTTGGTAAAGGCCCAGCGACTGGAGGTAGGCCAGGTCGGCGGTGGTGAAGTGCAAGCTCTCGAGTTGATCGACGACCTGGGCCAGCCCGGCGGCGATCACGAAGCTGCCGTCGTCGGGAACGGTCCGGAAAAAGACGTCAAAGACCGCCCAGCGATCATCGGGCAGGGTGGTCAGGTAACCGTTGGCCATCGAAAATTCGTAGAGGTCGGTTAACAGGGCGTGGTTATTCATTTGGTTCACCCCCCAAAAGGACTTCGGCGCCTAAAACGGTTTGAAAATGTTGGAGCGCCCATTCTTGGCCGGTGGGAGTCAGGGCGGCAACGGCATCCTGGTAGACCGTTAGTTGGTAGCCCCGGTTGTAAGCGTCGACGGCGGTGTGGAGGACGCAGATGTCGGTGCAGACCCCGGTTAGGGCGAGGTGGCGTATGCCGCGCTCCTGCAAGAAGAGTTGGAGGCGGGTACCGCAAAAGGCCGAGTAACGGGTCTTATCGAGCAGCACAACGTGGTCGTTAGCCTGGTGGGCTTGGTACCACTCCTTAAGCGGGCCGTAGAACTCACGCCCCCAGGTATCACGTTGGTTGTGGGGGGGGAAGAGCTTGCTCTCCGGGTGGTAGGGGTCGTGTGGCTGGTGGACGTCGGTCGGCAAGATGACCCACTGACCGGCTTTGAGGGCCCGGTCGGCCAGGCTAACGATGGTGGTGGCGATTTGCTGGGCCGGTTGGCCACAGGTCAGGGCGCCACGCTCGTCAACGAAGTCGTTGGTGTAATCGATAATCAAAAGGGCGGTTGGTGACTGCATGCTGAAAACCTCCTTGGTGAGGGTGTTGTGTGATTAAAGTAAAAAATACCTAAAAAGGGGGTGAGAATAAAAGTAGGAATGACTTTTATTCCTTGCAGTCAATCCTACTCCTTTGCCGGGGACTTGGCTAGCCCCGGAGCCGATATATTTTGGGCGGACGGCCGCTTTGCTTGGGGGTGGCGGTGCCGCACTCTTCAAACAGGTGGGCGTGGGTCTTGCGGAAGTTGGAATTATCAATCGCCGCCGGGGTGGTTTTCAAGAAGGTGGCGTAAACGTTACGGGCCTCCTTTAAGGTGAACTGCTGACCCAGGATCCTCAAGACGGTCGGTTGGTAATCGAGCTTATTTTGGATCCGGGTCAGGGCGGTGGCGATGATTTGATCGTGGTCAAAGGCCAGTGCCGGACGATTTAAAATAAAGGTGTGGCGCCCATTTTGCAAGGTGTCGTGCTCGGCGGTCCGCTGGAGGGTAAACCAGGCGACCTCGCTGGCCCCGTAGCCCGGGGTCAAAGCGGGCATCGAGGGTAAAAAGGTCATGTAAGCCAGGGCCAGGGCCCGCTCGCCGGGGACGCGGTCGGGGGCCGTGAAGGTGGCCAGTTGTTCGGTGGCCGCCAGGCTTAGCTCCAGGCCAATCTTATCCTTAATCAGACGAATCGCGGCGTCATCAGCGCTTTCGTGGCGCCGCAATAAGGTTTCAGGCAGGGCCCAGGAGTCGGCAAACGGTGCTTGGTCGCGGCGGACCAAGAGGAGCTGGACCGCCTGGTTGGTGGTGTCAAAGGACCAGATCAGATTGGTGACCGTGATTAGCGGCCGGGTGAGGAGTTGTTCGTCGCTCACGAAATCATTCCCTTCGGATTAGTTCTCGTTCAATTTTAACACAAAGGAAGTGGGTAAATAATTGTGCTGGCACCTGGCACGGGACGGCGGCAATAGTCAAGCAGGCATCAAAAAGGGGCTAAGAGAAAACGATACTCTCTCTCAGCCCCTAATGGTAGTTTTAAATGTTAGACAGGAAAGGTGGCAAATAACCACAGCCCTAGTGCCTAAGTACGGCCGAAGAACGGTGCGTGATCGCACCAACCGTTCGACCTAGCTTAGTCATACGGTCCGCTGGTTAGGTTATTTCCCACTCTCCAAGTCTTATTCTTCCGTCTTAGCGTCGGTGGCGGCGTCCGTTGGTGCGGCGATCGCCTTTGGCGTGGCGGCCACGGTGATCTTGCCGGCTTCATCGACTTGGGCTACCAGGTCGGTAGCGTCCGGGTGGTCGAGGACGTAATCGGCGATCTGGTCTTCAATGTGTTCTTGGATGACCCGCCGCAGTGGCCGGGCCCCCATCTTCGGGTCAAAGCCGAGGTCAACTAAGCGTTCCTTAACGGCGTCTGGCACTTCGATGTGGAGCTTGCGGTCGGCTAACATGTTGTTAACGCCGTCGATCATCAGGCCGACAATCTTCATTAGGTCGTCCTTGGTCAGGGCGTTGAATTCCACAATGTCGTCGAACCGGTTCAAGAATTCCGGCTTGAAGTAGTTGGTCAGCTTGGAGATGACCGACTTGGTTTGGCCAGCCGCCTCGGCACCAAAGCCGACGGAGGCGACCATGTCACCGGTCCCGGCGTTCGAGGTCATGATGATGATCGTGTCCTTAAAGGAAACCGTCCGCCCTTGCGAATCGGTCAAGCGGCCGTCGTCGAGGATCTGTAAGAACATGTGCATGACGTCTGGGTGGGCCTTTTCCACCTCATCCAAGAGGATCAGGCTGTACGGGTGGCGGCGGACTTGTTCGGTCAGCTGGCCGGCCTCTTCGTAACCGACGTAACCCGGGGCGGCCCCGATCAACTTGGAAGTCGAGGTCTTGTCCATGTATTCGGACATGTCAAAGCGGATCATGGCGTCCTTGGAACCAAAGAGCAGCTTAGCCAGTTGCTTAGCGGTTTCGGTCTTCCCAACCCCGGTTGGCCCAACGAAGAGGAAGGAGCCGATTGGCCGGCCGGACTTGTTTAAACCAATCCGGTTCCGGCGAATGGCGCGGGCGATCTTGTCAACGGCTTCGTTTTGGCCGATGACGTGGTCTTCGAGCTGCTTATCGAGGTCCTTGAGTTGGTTTTGCTCTTGCTTTTGCAGGTCGCTGACCGGGATGTTGGTCATCTCTTCGACGATCTTTTGCATGTCGGCGGCCGTGACCGTGGCGGCTTGGTCGGTGTGGTTTTCCTCGGCGTCCTTCTTGGCCTTGGTCAACTTGGAAACCTGGTCGCGGTAGAAGGCGGCCTTTTCGTAGTCTTGTGATTCAACGGCCTGTTGCTTGTGGGCTTCGGCGGTGTGAATCTCGTTTTCGATCGTGTGCGGGTCGGCGGTCTTTAAGGTCAGGTTCTTGCGTGAACCGGCTTCGTCCAAGAGGTCGATCGCCTTGTCCGGCAAGAAGCGGTCCTGGATGTAGCGATCGGATAGCTTAGCGGCCGCCTCGATGGCGTCGTTAGTGTAGGCAACGTGGTGGTAATCCTGGTAGCGGCCCTTGATCCCGTTTAGGATCTGGATCGTTTCGTCAACGGACGGTTGTTCAACTTCGACCGGTTGGAACCGCCGTGCCAAAGCGGCGTCCTTTTCGATCTTGCGGTATTCGTTGAGGGTGGTGGCCCCGATCAGTTGGAACTCACCCCGGGCCAGGGCCGGCTTCAAGACGTTACCGGCGTCCATGCCGCCCTCGGCGTTGCCGGCGCCCATGATTTCGTGGATTTCGTCGATGAAGAGGATCACGTTTTCGTCCTTAGAAACCTCTTGGATCAATTGTTGCATCCGCTGTTCAAACTGACCCCGGATCCCGGTTCCTTGGACCAGGGAGACGACGTCTAAGCGAATAACTTCCTTATTAGCTAGCTTTTCTGGTACCTGACCGGAAACGATGGCTTGGGCCAGCCCTTCGACAACGGCGGTCTTACCAACCCCGGCTTCCCCGATCAGGACCGGGTTGTTCTTGGTCCGCCGGTTTAAGATTTCGACGACCCGGGCGATTTCCTTATCGCGGCCGATCACCGGGTCGATCTTGCCTTGGCGGGCCAGCTCGGTCATGTTAATCCCGAACTGGGCTAACAGCCCCTTGCCGTTGCCGCGGCCGCCGCCTTGGCGTTGGTTTTGGTTCATATTTGCTTGTTGGCCTTCGTTGTTGTTATTGGCTTGTTGGTTTTGCATGTTGTTCATGGCGTTCATGAAGTCTTCCAGACTCCCAAAGCCGAATCCATTATTCATATCACTGCCCCCGTTCAACAGGTTCATTTGCATGTTTTGCATTTTTTGGTAGCAATCCTGACATAAGTCGATTTGCGTTTTTTGCCCGTTCATCATCATTTGTAGGTGAATCGTGGCTTGGTTTTGTTGACAAACTTGACAGAGCATCAATCAATCCCCCTTCGTTTGGGTCAATCTTTGACCTTTCTTGACCATTGCCTATATTATACTTACTTTTCGTGGGACCGCAAGTCATTTCAACCGTAATTGAAAGAGTGCACCCCTTCAAATAAAAAAATTGAATATGTAAGGGCTCCCGTTACCGAAAATTTTAGCACTGATTGTCAACTAATGCTAAAATGAGTGCTAGCCACGGTATGAGAGGGGGCATCAACTTGGCAACTAAGGAAGACTTTGTACGTCAATTAGCCGATTTGCGTGACGGAAAGATTGAAGAACTACTCGTCGAACCGGATAACTTTATGGCCTTTCAGCAGGCTTACCGGGAGAGTTCTTTTCGCAGCCAGATTGAAGGGCAAGCCGGACGGGGCGGTCAAATTCACTACCGCTTTAAAACTGACTAAAAGTTCTGGTGGTTCGCCTTGTATTTACCGCTTACAATCGCTATAATTAGGTAAATAGTGAGTGTTGGCCAAATGAGATGGTGTCTTATAGTTACCAACGCTAAATCAACACTAAGGAGATTGATTATAATGGAAAAACGCGACTTTACGATTACTGCCGAAGCTGGGATTCACGCCCGTCCTGCAACGATCCTCGTTCAAACGGCATCCAAGTTCACTTCAGACATTTCCCTTGCTTACAACGGCAAGAGCGTTAACCTGAAGTCCATCATGGGGGTTATGTCCCTCGGGGTTGGCCAAAACGCCGACGTTACCATCACTGCCGAAGGTGACGACGAAGCGAAGGCCATCGAAGCCATTGCCGAAACCATGACTAAGGAAGGCCTGGCTGACTAAAATGGCCACCGTACTCGACGGCGTGGCCGCCGGCGGTGGGATTGCCATCGCCCCGGTCTACCGGTTGGGTGAATCGCGGTTTACGGTTAAAGCTAAATACACCGATAATGTGAATCATGAGGTCAGCCGGCTTCATGATTCTTTTTCGTTAGCAAGACGTGAATTGACGGACCTTCGTCGGCGGGCTCACCAAAAGATGGGGGAGAAGGCCGCCACCGTGATTGACGCCCAATTAGCAATCGCTAAGGACCAAAGTTTTGAAGGGGAGATCACCGACGCCATCCAACGCTACTCGACGACGGCGGCCTGGACGGCGACCCAGCGGATTGACCACTATCTAAACGTCTTCAAGCGCCAATCCGGCGGGGCGGATTACTACCACTCACGGGGGCTGGCGCTGCAGGACTTCAAAAAGCGCCTCTTGGCCCACCTATTAGATGAAGAATTACCGGACCTGGCTAAGTTGGATCACCGGGCGATCATCGTCGCCCACCAACTGACGCCGACCGACATCATTCGCTTGAACCCACACCTAGTCGCCGGGATCGTGACCGACCTGGGTGGCCGGGCCGCCCACTTCTTGGTGATGAGCAAGGAGATGCGCTTTCCCACCGTGGTCGACACCAAGACGGTGACCGAACACGCCGATGACGACATGGTTGCCATCATCGACGGTACCCACGGGCGGGTGATCTTGCAACCGACCCCTCAGCAAATTGACCAGTACCAACGACTGGCCAGCCAGGAGAGCGCCCGCCTGCGCGAACTAGGTGTCTTAAAGCACCAAGACACCGTTAGCGCCGACGGCCATCACTTTGAAGTGGCCGCCAATGTCGCCTTACCACGCGAAAGCGAAGAACTGACCACCAGCGGGGCCGAGGGGGTCGGTCTCTTTCGTAGTGAATTTCTTTTCTTGCACCAAGACACCCTACCGGATGAAGAAACCCAGTTTCAGGCCTACCGGAAGCTGCTTTTGGCCGCCAACAACCACCGGGTGGTGGTGCGCACGCTCGACATCGGCGGCGATAAGCAACTCGCCCAGGTGCCCCTGGAACGGGAGAACAACCCCTTCTTGGGCCTGCGCGGCCTGCGGGTTAGCCTGGCCTACCCGGGGCTATTTCGGACCCAGTTGCGGGCGCTCTTGCGGGCCTCGGCGTACGGCCAGCTAGCGATCATGTTCCCGATGGTGGCGACCGTTGACGAGTTCCAGCAGGCCCAGCGGATGGTTGACCAGGAGAAAAACCGGCTGACCCAGGAGGGAATCCCGGTCGGCAAGGAGTATGAGGTCGGGGCGATGGTTGAAATCCCGGCCGCCGTGGCGATGGCCGACCAGTTGGCCCAGTACGCCGACTTCTTTTCGATCGGCACCAACGATTTGATCCAATACCTCTTTGCCGTTGACCGGGGCAACGGGCAGGTGGCGAGCCTCTACCAGTCCCTGCACCCGGCCGTCTTGCGGGCGGTTAAGCAGACAATTGATTGTGCCCACGCGGAAGGCAAGTGGGTCGGGTTGTGTGGCGAAATGGCGACCATTCCGACCGCTGTGCCATTGTTAGCGGCGATGGGCCTAGATGAGTTTTCGGTCCCGCTAAGCCAGGTCCTGCCGGTTCGCTCGCAGATCCGCCGCCTCAAGGTGCGGCAACTGCAGCCGCTGATTCACCAGGCCCTGGCTGCCCACAGCCCGGCCGAAGTCAGGGCGCTGGTCGATCAATTAACCAGTCACATGAAGTAATCAACATATTAAGGAAAGCTTAACCTGCCTACCAACGACCAGGAAGCTGGAAAAAATAGAAACGGGGTGTCGGGCCGAAGGAGCCGGGCACCCCGTTTATGATCTGACTTGCCCCGGGGATAGGAACGGGGCTAAAATAGCCTAAATTGCGCCTGAAAATTCCCTTTAGTATAATTAACCGTAGTTTATTGCGAAGAATTAAAGGAGCCGAAGCTTTGAAGATTGGTTTGTTTACAGATACGTATTTCCCCCAGGTGAGTGGGGTGGCCACCTCGATTAAGACCCTGCGCGATCAATTAACCGCGCTGGGCCACCAGGTGTACATTTTTACAACCACCGACCCGGCGGCTGATCCCGTTTCGGACCAGGCGGAGGGAATTTACCGCTTTGCTAGCATTCCCTTTGTCTCCTTTACCGACCGGCGGATTGCCGTTAGCGGGTGGCTGAAGGTGTTGCGGTTAGCTAAGAAGCTCGACTTAGACGTAGTCCACAACCAGACCGAGTTTTCGCTGGGGATGATGGGGAAGATGGTCGCCCGGGAAATGAAGATCCCGTGCCTACACACTTACCACACCATGTACCAGGACTACCTCCACTACATCGCTAACGGGCGGGTCTTAAAGCCGCGAGACGTTGCCCACCTGGCTCATTTTTACTTAAAGAACATGACCGGGGTAATCGCCCCGTCCGAACGGGTCTTAGACACCCTCTTGTCCTACGGGGTGGAAGCGCCGATCCGGGTGATTCCAACCGGGGTTAACCTACAAGTCTTCCAAACGCCGGATAGTAAAAAAGAGATCAGCGCCCTGCGCCAAAAGCTTGGTTACACCGATCAAACGCCGGTCCTCTTGTCGCTGTCGCGGGTGGCCTTTGAAAAGAACATCCACGCCCTCGTGGAAGCCATGCCGGATATTTTGGAAAAAGAGCCTGCCGCCCAACTTTTAATCGTGGGGGAGGGGCCGGCGCGGCCAACCCTGGAGCGCCAGGTGCGCGAAATGGGGTTGCAAGACCACGTCTCCTTTACCGGTCAAGTGGATAACGATCAGGTTTGTCACTACTACCAAATGGCCGACGTCTTCGTTTCGGCTAGCGATTCGGAAACCCAGGGGCTGACTTACGATGAGGCCTTGGCCAGCGACTTGCCGATTGTCGTCATGCGTTCCGAGTATACGGACGAGCTAATCGACGACCCGGCGATTGGGCGTTCCTTTCAAAAGCGCGCCGACCTGGTTGACGGGGTGCTGGAATACTTGGCCACCCCGCCAAGCCCGGAGGCAATCGCCAAGCGCCGCGAGAAACTGCACGACATCTCCGCGGAGGTGTTTGGGCAGCGGGTGCTTGATTTCTACCGGGTCTGCCAAGAGGAAGTGGCGGAAAAAAAGCGGCCGGGCTTTGGGCGTCGTTTTCGTCATTTGAGGAACCAAAATGATTAAAATTACCATGTATTCGTCGGCTGACAAGGTGGCGGGGCAGGGGGTCGGGAGCGCCTACGCGGAGCTGATGACCCTGTTAAAGGACCGCTTTGCTTCCCAGTTCGACATTCAAATTAATGAGTTTAGCCGCCAAAATGACATCAGCCACTACCACACGATCGACCCCCGCTTTTTTGTGTCGACTTTTTCCAAGAAACGGGGCCAAAAGATCGGCTACGTGCACTTCCTTCCCGAGACGATGGAAGGCAGCCTGAAGATCCCCCAACCGTTTCGGGGGCTTTTTTATCGTTACCTGATCGCCTTTTACAAGCGGATGGATCACCTGGTCGTGGTTAACCCGACCTTTATCCCCAAGCTGGTGGCCTACGGGATCCCACAAGAACGGGTGACCTACATCCCCAATTTCGTCGATGACCAGCGCTTTTACCCGGTCTCGGCGGCCAAGCGGCGGGAACTGTACCGGCGGTGGAAACTGGATCCCGAGCGCTTCACGGTCGTCGGTAGCGGTCAAATCCAAGAACGGAAGGGCGTCTTTGATTTCATCAAACTAGCCAAACAAAACCCCCACTTTCAATTCATCTGGGCCGGGGGCTTTTCCTTTGGCCGGATCACCGATGGCTACCAAGAGCTCAAGAAGGTTGTCGCTAACCCGCCGGCCAACCTCTTGTTCCCGGGGATCGTGACCCGCGACCATATCGCCGAGTTAAACAACATCGCCGACCTGTTTTTATTGCCTTCCTATAACGAGCTCTTCCCGATGTCGGTGCTCGAAGCCTTTTCCTGCGGGACCCCGGTCATGTTGCGCGACCTCGATTTGTACCACTCGATCATCGGCGGCTACTACCAACCGGCCAAAGACGTCGACCAAATGCAAGCAGAACTAGTGCGGATTGTCAAGGATCCGGTCGCCCTAGCTGACCTAAAGCAAAAGTCACTAACGGCCGCCCAACGCTACTCCAAGGACCACTTGGCTAATGAGTGGTACCACTTTTATCGAACGCAAGCGGGGAGGGAATAGGATGTCGCGAAAAAACTGGGTCGTTTTGATCCTGATGCTCGTTGCCGGCGCCGGCATCTTCGCCTTTTCGTTGCGCAACACCGATTTACATCAGTTAAGCATTGACCTCGCCAACCTCAACTGGGGCTGGTTTAGCGTGGCCGTCTTATGTATTTGCCTTTACCTGGGGCTGGAAGGGGTCGTTACCAAGCTCTTCATGGCCGACCGTTACCCGGACTTTAGCTGGAAAAACGCCATGCGGGTGCCGCTGGTCGAACAACTCTTCAACGGGATTACTCCCTTTTCCACCGGGGGCCAACCTGCCCAACTAGTGGCGATGCTCCAGGCTGGGGTCGATGGCGGCCGGGCCAGCTCGGTCCTCTTGATGAAGTTCGTCGTCTTTCAGGGGATGATCGTAATTAACTTCATCATCAGTATGCTGATTGGCTTTCACTACATTGCCACCAAGCTCCAGGCCCTGTCCTTGCTGGTGGTCTTTGGCTTTGTCATTCACCTGAGCGTGATCGTCGCCCTGCTCTTAGTCATGTACTGGCACTCCTTTACCAAGCGGGCCACCAACCTCTTATTAAGGCCGGTGCGTTGGTTTGTTAAAGAGGACCGTTACCAGAACTGGCAGCGGGTCCTAGACGAGCGGATTGACTCCTTTTACCAGGAGAGCTTGAAGATGCGTCAGGAGTACGGCAAACTCGCTAAGGTCTCGGTGGTGACCCTAGTCCAGTTGGCCTTTTACTACCTGATTCCCTACTTCATTCTCTTGGCGCTGGGGGTGCAAAACCTTAACGTGGTGATGATCGTTTCCTTAAACGTCTTGATCTTTATGATTACCTCGCTTTTCCCGATTCCCGGGGGGACTGGGGGGGCCGAGTATTCTTTTACCGTCCTCTTTGCCAGCTTCATTACCTCCAACGCTAAGCTGGTCTTAGCCATGCTCTTGTGGCGGATCCTCACCTACTACTTCGGGATGTTTGCCGGGATGGTGGCCCTCGTCTTAAAGCCCGATCCGGTGAAGCCCTATGAATGATTAACTGAGCGGCGCCGTTAAGTAGCCGTTGAAAAGTAAGGGGAACCGTCTCCCCTTAGTAAAACAGATTAACTTAGACCCCCATAGTCGCTAACCGGCTGTGGGGGTCTTATTTATATCGGCCCGTTGTCAAATCCTGTTGATGAGATTGTTTTAGGCGGCGGCCGGTGCTAGCACTTGGCGCTAACGCCTTGGGGAAAGCGAGCTAAGTTTGGAGCCCTTAGCTGGTAGGTTAACCGGGGTAGGGCAGTGGTTTAGGCTAGCGCTACCGCCCCGTTTTGCCTTTAAGTAGTTAGAAGGGTAAAATAGATAAGATAACTAGGAGGGAAGGCAATGGTTAATTCGAATCTACGTCGGATCATCAAACGCTTGGAGGCGATGGTGGTGGACGGGGCGGGGCCCTTGCAGGTTCGGACCTTCGAACGGTACGGGATTGCGGTGTGCGACGTCCTCTTCAATCAGGAGAGCGGGGAGTTTGTTGTTAAGCGAATTGAACCAGGTGACGTGATGGTGTTCGATCAACTCGATTTGGCGGCCATTGAGGTCTATGACTGTCTAGAAGATTTTCGCCAACGCTTTTAACTTTTTTGCCAAAAAGCGTTGACGATTTAAAAAGTCACTGGTATAGTGTTTAATCGTTGTGATAAGCAAGGACGACATGAAGTTAACCTTGTAAAATCCTTCAAAAAACAGTGTTGACAGTTAATTGTCTGATATGATATATTAATTGAGCTGTTAAATCAGCGGTGCCAATGAGTTAAAAAAGAATTTAAAAAATATCTTGACAACACATTAGCGCTTATGATAAAATATTTGAGCCGGCTGGATAAGCTGGTCGGCAGTAGACCTTTGAAAACTGAATAATGTTTCGACGAATCAAATGTGTAGGGTCCTTGATCTTAATGATCGAGGCAAAAAACATTTGCGAAGTCAATTCGCTTAATTTATTAAAAAGAGCTATTCAAGCTTCTTATTTTATATGAGAGTTTGATCCTGGCTCAGGATGAA
>SKEM01000317.1_pt1 | contig 34955 bp, 33 predicted proteins | sample 4826731 | NCBI WGS metagenome assembly SKEM01 (sample SAMN11008809, study PRJNA524170) | human gut metagenome | biome: Human fecal sample; material: Feces; isolation source: fecal sample from pouch patient p37 | host: Homo sapiens | place: Israel: Tel-Aviv | collected 2015-07-27 | reverse complement strand
TTGTCTACCACTCACATGTAATTAAGATCAAGGGAAAGTCATACCGTTTGGCATCTGTCAATCCCTAAACCGCCCAAATCATACATTTTTAAACCGCCATAAAACGACAATTCAAAACCGCCCTTGACATATTTTTCACTCCCACTATTATTTTGACATAACAAAGGTAAAATGCTGCACAAAATGCATAATATAATGTACTTTTATCGATAGTAACTGCATAACTACTAAATATGGGAGAAGCAAAAATAACTAAAGAAATGATTCCCATAATTTTCCCAGATTTCTGGCCAACAAATTGTACTACCTTAGTATAAATAAATGCACTTATTAAAGTTTGAAATAGGATAACCAAAAAGACACCAAAATTGGGATTGAGTAGCTTATTCCCAACATTAAAAATATTACCTATAATTAGTGTCACAAACCAAGGATTATGATTTGTAGGTATATATGTAAATTCTAAATTTGCTACTCTTTTTCCTTCAAATTCACAAAACTGTTTAAGAGCATCCCAACTCACTTGACCCGGTAAAAAGAAAACAATAACTAAGCTCCACGAAATTAAGATCACTAAGAAAACACTCTTAAATTTAAAGAAAGCTTTTTCACTATAATTTGAATATTTTTGACACCCAAAACTACAAAGTGCCAATGCTCCTGCAAATGTTATTGTCCATCCTAATATAGCTAATATTGTTATAAGTATATTTCCGATGCCATGCAGGTAATATGTCCCCATTATAGTATATGGTTTTTCATCTGCTATAAATAAAGAAGTAAAGTTATAGAGAATTGAAAAAATTAGTCCAAAAAAATAATCAATGAAACGTATTTTAACAAGATGCCTAACTTCAATAAAGTAAAAAAGTGTTAATATTAACAATGCATTGATTAAAACATTTAAAAACGGTTGTCCAAACCTGTCATTTGAAATAGGAGTTGGGTAAATGACTCCCATACCCAAAACAGCAAAAATCCATAATTCTAGTTTTTTATATTTTTTTATTTTATCAATCATTTCCATTCACCTAATTTTATCCGAACACTTAAAACTAACCTTTCTTATTGGTTTTTAAATGTGTATTTTTAGCTTCCTAAAAAACATTCTCCCTAATTCATTTTATAATCTTCTAGACCTATTTTTTATAAGCGGTCATAGAAATAAAATAGTTAGAATATTTGAATTTATCTGGTTTTCCCCTTTTGCTAATTTTTCACTCTTAATCAAGGCATTAACCACTTCAAATACTTAATTTTACGAATATATAAAGTAATAATGCCACTCGCAAAATATATAACAAGAGGATCAACTATTATACGAACAATTAGTGGGAACGCAACTAAAAATTTATTAAACGGATCCAATAAATATGTAACCAGAAAAGGATGGATAAGATAAATTCCAAATGTTAAACTAGCTCCCTTTGCCAGTAGTGTTTTGGCACTTAGTGTTTCTAACCAACATTCTCTTTGTTTAAAAAATAAGAATAATGCACACATAACACAGAACGACGGAATCATTGCAATATCGGAAAATGTTTTAACGATTCCACCTGGATAATTTAACATAGGAATCTGTTTTATATAGAATGTAAAATAAATAGTTGTAATAATTTCAAATATTAGCATTACGATTCCTAGTAAATATATCTGTTTATATCTTCTTTCAGATAAATCATTATGTGTTAAATACCATCCAGCTATGAAGTATTGAGCATAAGATCCTACAAATGGAAAAGAGCTTCCAAATAAACTTTGTGTCTTTATTAAAATATTAACTATTGGAATTACAGTATTTGTTACTATTAAAATTAAAAGTGTATATTTTATAATTTTCTTGCTTCCATATTTGATAATAAGCGAAACAAATGGCGCACACAAATAAAATCCCGTAATATTATAGAAGAACCAATAAGGCCCTACTATATCTCCTAAAAGGAAATTTTTTATAAATGCTTTTATTGTAAGTGATCCATTATTTTTTCCAAATATAAAAAAGAAACCTATTATGCTCCAGGTTATAAATGGAATTACAACTTTATTAAATCTCTTAATAAAGAATGTCTTTGTATTATAGCGATCACGATAATTAAGAATATTTGCCCCCGATTGCATAAAAAATATCGGTACCCCATACGAAAAAATAATTCCCAAAATGATACAAAGAATTAGATAAAAAGATGGGCGTGAGGTTTGTATACCAAATTGTGCTGGATTAGTTACAGTATGTAAAACAACAACGGCAAATGAAGATGCTATTGCATTTAAATACATAAAATAATATTTCTTACTTTTAGCCATTTTTCAATTATTTCATCTTATCTGAACTCTCTAAGAGCTAATTTTCCCCATCATCAGTTCTTAAATACTCGATTGTCGGTTTAAAAGAAAATCCCTTCTTTGTAGCATTCCAGATAATTTGAATCCTCCTCTTTTTATTGTCTTTTGATTTCATAATAACCTTAGTTAAATGCAATATAGTTTTTAAGCCTAGATGGACCCAGCCAGAAATTCCTTCTCGGCGATAAACATAGACTTCATTACGATAAGCTAATTCATACCGTTTAAACCGATCTGGAGAATCATTTACAATATTGCTCCCATTATTTGATTTACATTTATGAATAACTACACTTTCTGGCACAAAGTAAGCTGGATATTGACGTGAGATTCTTCTTGAATATTCAAAATCATCAGCCCAAATAAAAAATTCTTTGATGGGCAAACCAACTTCTTTAACAACCTTCATCGGTACAAAAAATGATACGAACGTTCCCATAATAATCTTTTTAGGATTACCATCAAAATCTTGTAATTTACGATTCAAAGTTACCTTAGGAACATTCATATTACACATGGACTTATCTTTCCATAACACTTTACTGGCTAAAAAGCCGAATTCTCCAATGTTTTCAGCCACTTCCATTAATTTTTCCAAAGCATTAGGGGTTGGAATTGAATCATCGTCCATCAACCATAAATAATCTGGTTTCAATTTGGTACTTGCTTTTACCCCAAATTGAAAACCACCAGCACCACCAAGATTTTCCCCGGTATTAACATAGGAGACACGTGAATTATCGATTTTTTTTACAAAATCCTCTGTACCGTCCGTACTTGCATTATCAATCACCAAAATGTCTAAGTTTTTATATGTCTGAGCCAATAGCGATTTAATACATTCCTTCAGCAATGTTTTACGATTATAAGTTACTACCACTGCTGTTACTTTTTTATCCATATTTAATCACCCTTAGTTATTTAGCCAAATTGAATTTACGCCAAATTTTGTGTTTTAAAAGCTTAACTGGTGGTACGATCAACAAGTTAATTTTACTTTTTGTATTCCACGTTGTAATTGTGGTGTTAATAGAAGAAAATTGTTTTCCATAGCGACGAACAATTTCCCGACCAGTTTGAATATATTGCCAATTTTCTGAAAATCCAGTTGAATAATGCCACATTCTAGCAGGAATAACATAATTCATTTTATGATCCAGCAAAGCCATTAAGCACTGCTCAACAGCATACATATGCCATCCTTTGATATCAGAAAATGGATGCTGCTTATAAAAATCCTTAGTCATCACAAAAAGACATTCATCTACCGTCTGTACCTTAGTCGTTTCTTGAATTAATTGGCCAAAATGGTGTGCTGGATCACCGTGAACAATACTTGTCACCAGTGTTGATTTATGATGATGAAGTTCAAATAGACATCCCGAAACACCAGCTATTCCAAGGTTCTGAATTCGAATAACTTGATTCAAAAAGTCACGCAATGCATATTGATCAAGAAATCGCATATCTGGATGAGAAAACACGAGATAATCCCCTTGCGCTTTCTTTATAGCATCATTGTATGCTTCACGAGCTGAAAAAAACTGATTATGAGTATTATCAATTTTCACTAACTCATAGTTAACTTCTTTTTGACTTTCTAAACTTCTTTTGAAATCTTCATAAACTTTTTCTTTATTAACAATTGTGATAATTGAAAAAAGTGGACTGTCTTTGCTCATGATTGCTCCCCATAACTTTATTAAACTAGCCAAGTCTACTTAACTTTTGATAGTCTCGAACAACGATACCAGCGAAAACAAGATTCCCAGTAGTTGTTGCTCTTGCTGGTGGATATTTTAGTACAATTCTTAAATTCCACAATGGATTCCGATGTCGAACTAGACTTGCATAATTTTTAACATAATTCTTATTCTGTCCTGTTAATTTACTTCCGTAAGCTTGCCAAAAATCGCTAGTAATTTTTACCATCCGAATTACTCGACCATTAAAGGGCTCATTCTTATTAAAAAGTGTGGTCCTCTTATTACTGCCGATTACATTACCTTGATGTTGCCTATAAAGAATCGTGGAACGATCTAGATAGACAACTTTACCAAACGCAGCTGCTACTAGAGCGATCCACCAATCATGCACATATAGTTTATTACTCTTTACTTTATTAAAATCGATTAAATTTTTAAGCTCTTGATTAATCATCATTGTGCATCCTGTTACACAGTTTGCAAAAAGCATTGATTTAAAATCTGACCAATGTTCTTCCGAGGAATTCATTAGTGAATCCCCATGAAGATTTGTATCTACTACTGTTAAGTTCGAATGAACACAAATAGGCATATCGCCAATTTCAGAAGCTTGCATTTTCTTTAAGGTTGCTGATATTTTATCTTCCATCCAATAATCATCTTGATCAGAAAACATATAATACTGAGCTTTAGTATTCGCCAATAAATCCATAAACGAGCCAGTAACTCCTAAATTTTTCGGCTTGTTTTCATTTAAAAATGTAATCTTTTCGTTGTCTCTGGTAATTTTTTTAATTAGGCTAACTGTATTATCGGTGGAGCCATCATCTCGTATGTAAAGATGCCAATCAGTATAATCTTGGGAAATAATTGATTTTACTTGTTCTTCTAAATATTTCTCACCATTGTAAGTCGACATCAATATTGCCACATTCTCATTTGACATACTTTTCTCCTCAATCATTAAATACTTTTCCAAGTAGTAATACTAAATGAAAAAATCATCCCAACTAAAAGCCCTAAAGCAGCTCCGAGCACAACATACTTTTTAACGGAAGGAGTAGTCTTAGCACTCACGTTATCTTGGGTAGCTCTTGTTAAAATTCTTACATTACTATTATTTGGACTATATTTAGGAAGTTGAGCTTGTGCAGCTTCAGCAACTGCATTGGCAATTTTTACCGAATCATTTTCCTGAGTAGTTCGTGCTGTAATCTTAAGGACCAACGAATCTGGTGCTGAATTAATACTAACTGCCGAGGCTAGTTGTCCATCTGAATAGTTTTTGCGTAAGTTAGCTGGTAAATATTTTTCTGCTTTTTTCATTGTTTCTTGATTATTAAGAATTTCTTCATATGAATGCATCATTCCTTTTTCAGCCATCATCGCTGCATTTTTATAATCAGTTTGCGTAACCTTAATATTTAAGATTACACTCGACTCTGCGGTAAAAAAGGTTATTCGTTTGTGTCTTGCATATAATCCCGCACTTAGAGCACCTATTAAAGTTAATACTAAAATAATTACTATGTTTCTAATAATTATTTGATTAAAGTTACCAATCGTTATTTTCTTTGACTTTGCCATTTTTTAAACCTCCGCTGATTGTTTGTGGAACACATGATAAGAATGCCAGCATAAAAGGATTATACGTAATTTCCAACATATGCTGATCAATTAAACTACTCGAAACAACTAAAAATAAAATAGCCGGTAACAAGTACTCATGTTTGACCGTTTCTCTAAGTGAAATACCCACTAAAATTAAAAGAGCAATTATACCAAGAATAAGGCCATTAATTACTAATAATCTTACAAAAGAAGAATCAATAAAGAAGTATTTACCAGGGTTATTTTTCATCATGTGCAAGCCGTCGCTCCCACCCCACCCTCGTTCTATAACTCGTTTTCCAAGCAGTGTAATACCGTATTTATCAAATCCTTCTTTTCCTAAAGCTAATCTTCCTGATAAAGCTTGATCTAGTTTTACCATTGCTGGATTAGAAAACGTAAAGTAACAAGTTATTAATACATAACCATAAGGTAAGATGATACTTAAGTACCAATATGATGATGCAATAAACTTCTTTAATTTGGTATTAAGTTTACGACTAACGCTTAACATCACTAAGATCATTAAGATCATTAATAGTGCATCAACTCGCGTATCTGTTACTAAATACGTTAAATAGTCTATTGCTAATATTCCGAGCCATTGATGCCATCCCATTTTTTTATAATTTAAATAACAATAAGCTAAACATAAATAAAAAATATGAGCTGAAAAATCGGTGGGATAATCAGTTCCTAAACTATATCTAAAAGTTGTTCCTCTAAAAAATGCTAAATTTTTTATTATTCCTGCTAAAGAATACAGTACCGTAAGTAACATTAACATCAAATTAATATTAAAATACTGCTGAACTATTTTATTAAAGTTAATTCCTTTCGCAGCAAAAATAAAACTAAACATTATCATCACGTTACTTAGCTGAGTCTTTCGCCATGATAAAAATGCAAGTCCTAAAATGACAGTTATGCTGATATATTCATACCATTTAAAATCATCAAAAATATAAATCTTTACTATTAGTAAAGCAAAGGCAAGATAATTAACTAAATTGACATAATTGACATTTAGATAATCCATAAATGTTGTATTAAATACAAATGAAGCAATTAGACTTAAAGCAAAGGCTACAAAAAAAAGTTGCTCACCACTAATAGTCTTATCATTGAACCATCTGAGTTTATCCCTCGAAAAGGTAATCATCTTGTTTAAAATCTCCTACTCGTTCATGTTTAGCTTAGTTAAAGCATGCTTTGTATAGTAGCCCTCTCGAAGTTTCTTCCCTAATTTTTCTGCGTTTCTCTTCATTAATTGATATTGTTCATTCGTAAGAGATAAAAGCACATTATCTAGTTCGGTTAAACTGCTTATACAAATACCTGCTCCACTTTCCTTAATTAGCGGTGCCAATGCTGCTTGATCCCAAATAATAACAGGAATACCTGTGCTAAGGTAGAGCGATGTCTTGTGAGGATTATTATATTTTAAATATTCCCCGAATGTACCACCACAAGTTTCAATACTATTTCCATCCCAAATAAGCCCAAAATCCTCGGTTAAATGCTTGGGTAGTTCTTCTGGGGTGTATTGTCCACAATATCTTATACCTTCTGGATAGGAATCCAATTTATTGGGACCGTAAATATTAAGCCGGTAGCTTAAATTCACTTTAGTTAAAAAAGTTGATTTAGCTAAATTTCCCGGAAAACAAATTGTAAAATTAGCTGGGTCATATTCTTGTTTCTTTTGCATTGGCTGTTCATTATCATAATCAAATAAACCCAGTTCAATCATATTGGTTTTAACATCATTATCTGTCAACCACTTTTTCATTGCTTGATTATGGACAATTAGATTATCTACTTGATTAAACAATACTAATTCTCTTTCCTTATCCTCCATTGACAATTGTAAGGCAGGAAGATCATGAATAAAAAGATCAATTTTTGCATTAGTATATTTATGAATCACTTCAATGAATTGTCTTAAAACATAAGGAGTAGATATCGGAAATTGTAAAATATAACGATCAGCTGGATGTGTTTTAACTAATCTTATTATACTTAAACGCGTTAAAAGATATCTTTGAAGCCTCGTATAATATATTTTGACATGAATTACTCCAGTATCATTCAATTGAGATGCAAAAAAATCTATGTCTTTTTTTGCCTTATTTCCACCAGAGTTTTTAATAGGGTCAATAGCAGAAATTAAATATTGCATAATTTCTTTTTCCTTTCACTATATAATAGGTTAGAAGAGATACTTAATTCTACCTTTTTTCTAAACGTCGATTTTGAATTAGTTTAATTGCCTGATTAACAATCGGAGCCTTTAGTAAAATAATTCCAAGTAAATAAACAATTATACCAACTATTACTTCAACAACTAAATTCACTACAGTCATATTAATTATTAGTGCTAAGCGATAGACAACAATAAACATTATTGCACCACTAAGAATGTATTTCCACACGTTTCCAAAAAGTTTTCTTCTACTAATTGTATTCTTAATATAATAAAGCTGCACTGCCGTTACTGTTAATTCTGAAATATCTGTAGCAATTGTTGCTCCCTTTGCTCCCCATAACGCAATTAGGAAAAGGTTTGCAATAATATTAACAACAGCCCCTAATGTAACTGAAACCGTATATTCTTTCGTGCGATTAATCGGCATTAAATATTGCGTTCCTGTAACATTACTCCAAGCAATAAATAAGATAACTGGCGCTTCAAACATCATTAAAGTTCCAGCCGCATCATATTGACGTCCTAAAAACCATGGAGCGAATGGCTTAGCAATTGCCATGATACCAAATGACATCGGAACTGCAATAGCCGTAATAAAATCAAAAGAATTATAAAGGCTATCACGAATTCCTTTAACATCACCCTTAGAAAATTTATTAGCAATATGTGGCAACATTACTTGTCCAGAAGCAGTTGCAACTGCTAAAACAACCTTAATAATTTGGTCAGTGTTCTGAAACTGCCCTAGTTGATTTTGCGTTGACATTCTTCCCAACATCAGCCGATTAACAACTAAGTATACTTGCGTAGTAATTGTTGGAATAAAAAGTAATAGTGCAGGATAAAAATGTTTAAATGGGTGCCATGTGCTAATTGGAACCCATTTAATTTCATCCTTTAGATAGGGCCATAAAGTTAAATTACCAACAAGGTTTGATAATCCAAGTAAAGCAATATATTTGCCCAAATCTCCTTGATTTTTTACTAAAAGAAAAATTAAGGCGACTGAAGCCAATTTTACTAACATATTTCGAAAAACAATCCGCTGGAAGTTTTCCATTCCCATAAAATACCAAGAAACATCCAGTCCAGCTGCAATAATCCAAAAAGACTGAAGTAAAAAAAATCGTTTAAAAGTAGTACTAAATAGGAGTACCGCTGCAAGATAAGCTATTAATGCTAGTAAAATCGTAATTCCTTGAAGTGTCTCAATTCCCCAAAAGATTTTTGAACGATCTACTACATTATCGCGATGATAGGCCACTTCACGATTACCATAAAGTGCAATTCCCATTTGCCCGACAAGCATAAAAAAGATCATCCAGCTATTTGTATAAGAATTGATACCAACAAGATCAGGCCCCAACACCCGAGATATATAAGGAACTGTAATTAGGGGTACTAATAACACTAAAACTTGATAGACAACATTATACAAATAATTCTTAATAACCTTCATGGCTACTAATCAAACTCCTTGTTAACAGCTGTCAAAGCTGCGTGTAATACTTGATCCATGTTGTAGTAACGGTATTGCCCTAAACGACCACCAAAGATTACATTATTAGCCTCTTCGCTCGCTAACTTTGCATATTGCTTATAAAGTTCGTTATTCCGTTGATTATTAATTGGGTAATATGGTTCATCACCACGATGCCAATCAGCCGGATATTCACGGGTAATCACTGTCTTATCCTTATCACCTTTACCGAATTCAAAGTGCTTATGTTCAATGATTCGGGTATATGGTGTTTCAGCATCAGTATAATTAATTACTGCGTTACCTTGATAGTTGCCTACGTTCTTTTCTTCAGTTTCAAAACGAAGACTACGATATTGTAGTTCACCTAACTGGTAGTCAAAGAATTGGTCAATCATTCCGGTAAAGACGATCTTTGGATAATCTTTAAGGTACTCATCCTTTTTATCAAAAAAGTCTACTCCAGTTTCAACATCAATCAAATCACTGTCTAACATTTTTTCAACAATCTGGGTGTAACCCCCAACCGGAATTCCTTGATAGGTGTCATTAAAGTAGTTGTTATCGTAAACTAATCGCACTGGCAGACGCCGAATGATAAAGGCTGGCAATTCAGTTGCCTTTTGTCCCCATTGTTTTTCAGTGTAGCCTTTAATAAGCTTTTCATAGATATCACGACCAATTAAAGAAATAGCTTGTTCTTCCAAATTCTGTGGCTCTTTGCCTGCCATCTCTTGGCGTTGTTCATTGATCTTTGCCATTGCTTCCGCTGGTGTCCGTACCCCCCATATCTGGCTAAAAGTATTCATATTAAATGGGAGGTTGTACATTTCACCCTTGTAGTTAGCTACTGGACTATTTGTATATCGATTGAATTCTGCAAACTGATTTACATAATCCCACACTTTCTTATTAGATGTATGGAAAATATGGGCTCCATATTGATGCACTTGAATGCCATCTACTTCCTTAGTGTAGATATTACCAGCAATATGGTCTCGTTTTTCAATCACTTTTACACGCTTACCACGTTTAGCAGCTTCATAGGCAAAAGTCGCCCCAAAAAGGCCCGTGCCTACTACTAGATAATCATATTTTTTCATTGTTCTCTCCATATCATAACTTTTACATACTTTTGTATAATACTACATTACTACAGTGTTTGTGAAGGTTTGAAATATTTATCATAATTTAAGACTATTTAAGTAATTCTGTAATCTTTTAGTAAAATTTCTGTAATATAGGGGTTTACTAAAATTTTTTATAAAGAAAAGGAATGTTCTGAGTTTAATAGAATCACTCAAAACATTCCTTTTTAATAAATTATTAGTGAGCTTGAACAACTTTTGCATTGCTTGGTAAACTACCAGACCAATCATTATAAGTAATCTGATCACTACCATTTGTAGTTTGACGATCCATCCCATCACTATCAACATGGTGGGTAATCCCATTTTCATCTGTCCAAACAGCAACATCACTTAAGCCAAGCTGAATTTCACTGCTTTGGTTAGCCTTACTACTTGAGGTGGCTCCTTGACTGGAAGTAGAATTAGAAGCAGTAGCAGCATTTGTCGTTGAACCTTGTGATGATTTTGTTGCTTTAGAATTAGTACTTTGCGATGAAGTACTAGAACTACTATTAGAATCAATTTTAGTAACATCTTTATCACTAACTTTTGAAGAGTTCTTCTTAGCATTGATCTTAGTAGAACTGCTTTCTTTTTTAGCTTTATCGCTCTTTGTTACTTTTGATGTTTTAACTTTAGACGAACTGCTCTCAGAAGCAGACTTATTAGTACTGCTTGCGCACCCAGCTAAGCCCAAAGTAGTCATTAATAATACAGAGCTGCTCAGTAAAAGTCGCTTTATTTTCATTTAATAATTCCTCCGTTTAGGATCCATATATCTTATGCACTTATTGTAACCCATCTTATTTATTTCTGCTACTAATTAAAGCCAATCTTAATAACTAATTGCTCGTTGTTCGTCCGCGTTCCAATGTTGATAAAATTCACCATATGTCATACTTTCTTTTCTTCCTGTCCACGGATTATTGTAATATAGACGATTTGCATCATAACCGGTTAATGTTAATGCATGATTAACAAAACCATTCATATTAGCAACCCATACTACAACTAAGTGTCCCTCTTTTAACTTATCCTGAATCCGTTGCATAGAAGCACCTGTCATAATTTCATGATGACCAACATATTGATCTACTACTGGCGCAATTCCTGTAGGAAAAATCCACCAACCACTTGGACTAAATGGATTACCCACAAACCCATAATTACCGTTATTACTTCGTGGCATAATATTAGCTAGTTGAACTTTATTAACATTATAACCAGCATATTGAAGCATCATCGTTACAGCGGTAATCTCACAGCCTGTTGGTAGTTCAGGTAATTGACTAATAACATCTGCGTTATTGTAAACAGCAATTATTTGCCCATTCGCATCATAAGTTGTTGTTTTACGTCCCACAGTCTGTGAACCAGGGAAGATAAATACTGGATTAGAGTAAACATCAACATAGTTACCATTTCCATTATTGTCATCAGTTATCCGATGAATAAAACGAACAGTATGCCCTTGGATTTGACTTGGATTATTAATCGTAATCTGGAAACCAGATTGATTAGCTCCTGCAATATATGGATATACCCTTTGTACATCGTTTCGTGTAATGTTCTTATCCGTGATTTGTTGACGGTATAATTCTTGACCATTTTCATCAAGAGCAATCAACCATTCGTATGGTTTATTGGCTGCTTGACTGCTTGCGTGCCACCCAGACAAAGTAACTTGACTGGCTGTTACGTGAATATTATCAAAATTACCAGCATTTGTTGGGTAGTCTTGACTATATTGGTCACTAAAGTCCTTATTAGCATCATTCCCAGCAAAACGCATAATTACTTTAAGGGTGCCGTTTGCCTTAGCTGGATCTACCTTAAATTCACCGTTAAAGCCACTCTTTTGCGAGTTGTAAATGCTTGGGCAAACTTTAGCTACGTCAGGACGGTCAGTTAGTTCGACCTTCGTTCTGGCAATTTCTTGACCATCATTCAATAAAATAAGGTAAGCATTAGGCTTGTTAATTGATTGGTCGCTGACCATCCAGCCTTTTACATTGTAGCCATTATCAGTCTTGGTAAAGCTATCAACATAAGTAGCTTGTTGATCTAACGTTAAAGGATTAAACCAGTAATCGGTAGTCTTACTTTGACCATTATCCCCATTACCACCATCTAACGTCGAGTAACGACTAACAAGGCTATAGCTATGGCCTGGGGTAAGATTTACTGGGCCAAAATTAGCATTAAAGCCGGATTGCCCAGCTGTTGCTACTGTAGGATAAGCCTTTGCCACATCGGGACGAGCAACATTAGTTACCTTAATGGACTTAACTTGCGTCTTATTTGTATTATCAAATAAGATCAAGTAGTGATTATTTTCAACTTGAGAATAGTCAGTTGCGTGCCAGCCACTAACGATTAATTGACCGTTACTAAGATTAAATGAATCAAGATTTCCTTGGTTACTAGTGTTAGCTGACGCAAATTTCTTAGGAGCATACCAGTAACTAACATAATTTCCTTCACCATTAGCAGCATCGCTATAGCGGCTGATAATTTGCAGTTCATGGTTTAAGTCAATGCCAGCCAGTGAAAAGGCTGTATTAAAGCCAGAATCTTTGGGATTAATCACTTGGGAGTAAGCTTTCGCTACATCGGGACGGACCGTAGGTTCTACTTTTACCCGAGTAATTTCATGACCAGCGGTGCGGTCATACAAAATCACATAGTGATTAGCTTTCCCTAATGCCTTATTAGTTGCATTCCAACCAGAAACTTGAAGCTGATTATCTTTAACACCAAAATTATCAAGATAAGCATAATTTCCCTTATCAAGATTAATTGGTTGCGACCAATTATCAACATGATTCCCTTCACCATTAGCGGCATCACTATAACGACTAACAATGTGAATCTGGTCATCAACGCTCTTAACCTTGCTCCAGTCCAGATTATTCATCGTTGCTTGGTAACCGGAATCCTTAGCGTTGACCACGTCCGGATAAGCCTTAGCAACATCAGGACGAGCTACATTTTCTGTTACCGGTGTACGACCCAATTCAGTATTAGTAGTACTATCATAAGCCACTAAATAACGATTATCCTTGCCAGCGGCTTGATTGGTTGCTTGCCAACCACTAACATGCAAGTCATTATTATTAACAACTTGAGCAGCATCAAGGTAGCCATAGTTCCCGTTATCCTTTGCTTGAGCAGCCTTTTCTTGACTAGCTAGCTCTGCATTGGCATCGCCAGTAGTAGGATTAGTAGTTTTAACTACCGGTACATTATCAGTCGGCGTATCAGCTTTTACATTCGTATTTCCCAATACTAATCCCGCTGAAACAGCCGTAACAGCTAAAGCCATCGCGCACCAATTTTTACCATCTTTGTATAATTTATAGTGTTTTTTAATTTCCATTGTTATCTCCCAAAATTCCCCTATAAAAAAGCTACTTATTTATTAACAATAAGTAGCTTTTCTTTATTACTTAGAACCATTCCGAATTAAGTCTAATGGATTTAACCAAGTACCATTATTGTTAAATGAGTTAGCTAAAGCAATATTAAAGTTATGTTGACGGGTAACACCGATATGAACGTGTGCCGTATCACGACGACCAATTACATCACCAGTGTTAATTTGTTGACCAACTTGAACTTGAATATTGTTCTTATTTGAGAATGCTTCTTGATAAACAGTAAGGTATTCACCAGTGTCAACTAATACATACCAATCTAAACCAGCAGTATAACCAATTTGGGTAACCTTACCACCGTGAATTGCATGAACCTCTGAGCCTGGGTGATCAATTGAACCAAAGTCAAGACCATCATGGAAGCCATTTCTACGGAACTGTCCACCAGGATTTACACCAAATAACTGTGCACCGCCAAAGTGACCTTCACCAACGTTAGGGAATGGCCAACCCCACTTATCATTTTCAACTGCTACACCATTATTACCGAAGTCATAAGATTTACCATCAACGGTATGGGTACCAGTAAACATAGCACCTGTAGATGGGTCAAAATAGTAGTTATTGTTATTGATATTCACCCAACCAGTCTTTTTAGCACCAGTACGAGAATCATAGTAGAAAGTAGTGCCATTTTCATTTTGGAATTCTGAATAAACAGAAATAGGATTTGAGTAGTAATCTACATAACTACCTTCACCATTAGCTTGGTTAGAGTAACGGTGAATCAAGCGAACAACTTTATGATTAATTTGATCGTTAATGCTTACAGTAGTATCGAAACCAGACTTAACACTATTAGTTAACCATGGATATACCTTTTGAACATCATTACGAGTGATATCCTTTGTATTTACCGCTTGACGAGTTAATTCATGACCATTCTGATCCAATACGATAATAAATTGGTAGTCCTTTCCGGCAGTTTGTGTACTTGCGTGCCAACCAGCAACCTTAATTTGGTTACCAGAAACATTTACCGTATCAAAACTACCCGCATTAGTAGCATACTTATTAGTATTTTGATCGGTGTAATTACTGTTACCATCATTTGAACCAGTAAAACGTAGAATCATTGAAAGTTCGCCAGTTAAACTTGCTGGATTTACTATCAAATCAGTACTAAATCCACTCTTACGACTGTTGTAAAGGCTTGGGTAAACAGCAGCTACATCTGAACGGTCAGTTAAAGTAACCTTGCTACGAGTAACTTCTTTACCATTATTAAGTAAAATAACATAAGCGTTTGGACGATTAACCGCAAAGTCACTCGCCATCCATCCTGTTACATGGAATCCTTTATCATTTTGAGTAAATGAATCTACACTGTAGCGTGCTTGATTGAACTCAAGGCCATTAAACCAATAGTCCACATAGTGACCTTGATCCCCATTACCATTAGCAGAAGTAGAATAGCGACTAACTAATGAATATTCGTGACCAGGAATAATGACATTAGCATTAAATGTGCCAGTGAATCCTGCCTTACCTGCAGTTTGAATAGCTCCAAATGCCTTGGCAACATCGGGACGGTTAACTTGACTCGCTGAAAGGGAAGCAGCTTGTTTGTTAGCAGTCCGATCAAAAAGGATCAAGAAGTGGTTAGGTGCGATGGTTGATGCATCATTTGCATGCCATCCATTAACAACTAATTGCCCATTACTAAAATTGGCACTATCAAGATTACCTTGGTTTTCACGGCTTGTTGGTGCAAACCAGAAATCTACACGGTTACCTTCACCGTTTTGAGCATCACTGTAACGGCTAATTACTTGTAATTGATCACTAGCGTCAAATGATAACTTTGATAAATCAAATGTTACATTGAAGCCAGACTTAGTGGCATTATTTACATTTTGATAAACCTTTTGAACATCGGGACGTTGACTATTCTTTTCATCAACCAATTGACGGCTAAGTTCATGGCCCTTTGTCTTGTTATAAAGAATTACATAGTGGTAATCCTTATTACTTGCTTGGTTAGTTGCATTCCAACCAGTAACATGTAATTGGTCATTTTCAGTATGCATATCATCTAACCAAGCATAGTTACCTTGGTCAAAAGTGAATGCAGGATACCAGTAATCCACATGGTTACCCTCACCGTTCTGAGCATCACTGTAACGACTAATTACACTAATTGAGTGGTTAGTGTAATCCTCATTAGCAGTATTTAATTTAATTGTTGAATTAAAGCCAGAAGTAGCAGCATTAGTAGCATCAGAATGTACTTTGGCAACATCCGGGCGACTTACATTTTCAACTTGTTGGCGACCTAATTCAGCCTTTGCAGTATTATCATAGGCAATTACGTAATGATATGGCTTGTCCTCAGCTTGGTTAGTTGCTTGCCAACCACTAACTTGCAACTCGTTGTTTGATAAACTAACTGAATCTAAATAACCATAATTGTTGGGATTTTGTGGTTGAGTTGCTTCTTTATGTTGTACTTCTTGATTATTGCCCTGCGTTGGAACAACATTATAATTTTCTGTATTTTGAGTAGCTTCACTAGCTTGTGGACTAACTGCTACTCCGTTATATGTATTTGGTGTTTGTACATCAATTGTGGATGTATTTGGTTGTTCATTAGTTGTTTGTTGAGGAGTAACTGGTTGTTGAACATCAGTTGTTTGATCATCAGCAGCAGCATTCCCACTTAACAGGAATAAAGCTCCTCCACATACAGTAAGAGTAGATAAAACTTTTGATTTTAAATGACTAGGTTTAAAAATAAGCTTGTCCTCCATAAAATTAAAACCGAATTGTAACTTAAATACTTAATTTTCTCACGATTAATATCATACTGGTTGTGCTTTCTCCTTGCAAATCAACAAAAAAGCCTACAAAAACCTTTAATAACAGCTTTTGTAGGTAATCGTAACTATTAAGATATATATTTTTAACTTAATTGTAATAATCGTTAATCATGCTTGACTAATCATTGTTGTAAAAAGAAATCGTTTACTTTCTTAATACGCACCGTCACGTTTAAAGATACTGATAATGTTCTTAAACATTATCTTCATATCAAATCCGAGTGAAGCCTCATCAACATATTCCAATTCAACATCACAACGTTCGGGATAAGGAATATTACTGCGACCACTTGATTGCCATAGTCCCATTGCTCCTGGCTTTACTGACAAAAACTTATCAACTCGGTCACCATACTCAGCCAACTCTGCCTTAACAACTGGTCGGGGCCCAATAATACTCATCTCGCCACGCAAGATATTAATAAACTGGGGGATTTCATCAATGGATGTTTCCCGTAGCCACCTACCCAAACGCGTAATCCGGGGATCTTCTTCTGGTTCCAACTTATAGTTATTTGCCACATATTTAGCATAAAGTTCAGGATCATTTTCCAAAATTTTATCTGCATTTACAATCATTGAACGGAACTTGTAAATCTTAAAGGGCTTCCCATGCCAGCCGATCCGTTCTTGCTTATAAAATAATGGTCCCTTATTATCGCCAAAGCGATTCATTATAAAAATAGCTAAAAATACTGGACTAAAGCAAACTAATGCTCCTGATGAGAGCACAATATCAAAGAACCTTTTCCAGAAAAGGTAGCTCTTAGATTGTTGTTTAATTTTTACCTTCTCACTCATGATTCTCAACTCTACTTTTTCTCTTTAATAATATATATCGGTCGTTTCTTGGTCTGCATATAGATCCGACCAATGTAGCGACCCACTATTCCTAAACACAGTAACTGGATACCACCGAGGAATAGGATGATGCAAACCATTGAAGCCCAGCCAAAAGCACTACTAGCAGGCTCAATAATCTTTCTTATTATAACAATAATCATCCCGATAATGGAGATGAATGCCGTTAATCCGCCAGCCCAGGTAGCAATTGCCAAGGGAGCTTCTGAAAAATCAGTGATCCCGTCAATTGCGTATTTAAATAATTTCCAGGTCGACCAATCCGTTGTTCCGGCTACTCGTTCGACATTTTTATAGGGAAGGTATTTAGTCTTAAACCCAACCCAATTAAAAATTCCCTTTGAGAACCGGTTATATTCGGTTAATGACAACACCGCATCGACCATCTGGCGGGTCATCATTCGGTAATCACGGGCTCCAGAGACAATTTTAGTATCAGAAATTTTATTGATAACATTATAAAACTGGTTAGAAAGGAAGGACTTAAACTTTGCCTCACCTTTTCGATCTGTCCGCCGCATCCCCACACAATCATATTCACCAGTAGAAATATCTTTATACATCTCTGGTAAATATTCTGGTGGATCCTGTAAATCAGCGTCCATCACAACGACATAATCACCTGTTGCGGCCTGTAAGCCGGAATAAAGCCCTGCTTCTTTACCAAAATTCCGTGAAAAAGAAACATAATGAACCCGTTCTGGATCTTGTGCGTGCAGCTTGCGTAGTTTTGCTAAAGTGTCATCACTCGATCCATCATTGACAAACCAATATTCTGTTTCTACTGGCATCTGTTTAACCACTTTTTTAACTGCCGGGTAAAAAAGTGGAATAGTTTCTTCCTCATTATAACAAGGAACAACTATTGACAATTTTGGCATTCTTGTCTCTCCAATCGTTAATGTTCACCATGGCCGGTGACTTTACGTTTTAAGAACTTCGCAATCTTTAATGGCCAGTTTTGCTTTTCAAGAAATACCCGGTTAACCTCCACTGTCTTGTATTGCGGATTAGTCAACAACCAAGTATCGAGTAAAAGCTCACTCAAAAAACCAAACACCCGTTGCTCATATGGTGTGTAGTCAGAATAATCAACTTTTTTCTCAACTTCGCCTAAAACATCAAACAGCCAGGTACAATATTCGTCCAACGGCTGCTTCTTCATAATCACCATGTTGAAATAATGAGCCGATGTCTGTTTCATTACCTTTTCAAAAGCAGGTAAGTACTGGGGATATTTCTCCTTTAACACCTGCCGCGTAATTTCAAGCGGTGCGTGCTCATGAACATGGAGGTAATGTGATTCATTTGTTTCGATATAGTAATGCCGCTTCTTTGGCAAGATTACATCAGCATCTTTCAACAACTCTTCAACTTGTTCATGATTGAGGAGAGTTGAAAGATCCTTTGAGTGTCCCATCGTTAAGTAACGACGGTAGTGGACTAATCCTAACGCATCCACATCAAGATTTTTCCATCCCCAGTACAAAGCTGTTAATTCATTGTAGTGCGGATTCTTTTTTGAAATATTATCTCCGGTGTTATCACCCTGAAATGTATGGTTAACAGTCGGGTGAATCTCTTTACCAACAAAAACTGGTAAATATATTGGATCATCTGGCATCCGATAATTTTTATGGACAGCCACTAAGATTTTAATATTCACTATTGTACTCCTAATTATTGTTTTTAAACATAATCATTAAAATAATACCAGTAATTCCCAATCTTGGAAAGTTATTATTGGAAATCTTGCGTAGCTAACCAGCTTTGGACATCGTCAAGGTCAAAACCCTTATGATACATTGCCTGCTTAAAATGCTGCTCACGCTCGTAGCCTTGGTAACGGCGAGTCCGATGCCATTGCTTCGCTGCTTCTTTTGCTAAAAGGTCGTTCTCTTGCTCCAGATCAGGTTGTGGAACAACTTCATCCTTAATCATTTCATACACACTACTAGAGAAGCCTTTTGTCATAACCCCCTGTTTTACTTTTTGTTCTCGTCGCCGCTCTGGCTGGTTTCGATAACGGCGAAATAACTTTCCAGCTAACTTTTTTGCCAATTCTGCTTGAACTTCGGGAGTAAATTGCGTTAAAGCATCATCAATATCGTTTTCGCCAATCCCTTTTTGTCGTAAGTATTGACGAATTACCCTAGGGCCCTTTAAGTCTGTATTAATCATCGTGCGGACATAGGAAGCTGCATAGGCATGATCATCGATTAACTGTTGACCGCGCAGCTTTTTCAAGATTGGCTCAACAAACTCTTCCGGTGTATCAATTTCTTTTAGCTTCTTAACGATATCGCTTTCCGTCCGCATCTGGTAAGAAAGGTAATCAAGCATCCGAGAATATGCCTTTGCTTGCTGATCAGCAGTCGCAATGGCTGCAATTTGCTTTTCATCTAGCTCGGTTCCCTTCATCAAACGGAACTGAATCAAAACACTTTCTGCAACTGGAAAAGCATACTTACCATCAAGGTATATGTTATATCGACCCTTCCGTTTTTGTGCCTCAATTTTCGAAATTTTTGCCATTTTTAAATTTCTCCTTAACATTCTCAATTTTTAATCGTTTATAAAGGTGTAAGCAGTGGCCGCTACTTAACAAATCAAATTAAACAAAGGAAGTTTTTATCATGCAAATGGTTCGTAATTTCAAGTCCGCTAAAATTCAACTCACCCTCACTAACAGTGAACATCCCAAGGGCGTTAAACATCCCTTTAACAACATTATTGAGGAAGTCACTAATGAGCAGGTAGCACAATTTAGTGCAGCAATTGAAATGCTTACTGCTGAAAAATGCCTTGATACAGATATTATCGTTACTAGTCAAGTCGCATTGAACAACTAATCTCAAGGAGGAAATTAACTTATGCGTACATTAAGCTTAACTTTCAAGGGTAGTCTTGGTAAAAAGCATTCATTAAAGTTGAACTATGCCAGTGGTGATCTTGATGCCGAAACCGTTCGGAAGGCAATGCAAGAAATTGCACAAACCCACCTTTTTACTAAAGAAGGCGAAGATATTTATCAGCAACCTCTTTCTGCAAAATACATTGATACTGTTTCTACCGTTATCTTTAACGACGAACAAAAGTAATTAAATATCGAGTTCTAAAGATCTTCAACATTTGGAGGCTAGGAAAATTCCCTAGCCTCCATTTTTGTTTGTACTCTTTCTTTCTACCAGTTGCCAAAAGTGTTTCTTGGCGTGCAATTCACCTTCATGGCATTCTTGCAAAGCAGCATTGAGAGCCGCCCCCAGCATGATAATATAGCCAGAAAAGTCAAGCCATACCATCATTGCAATAAAAGCCCCAATTGTCTTATAAGAGATAACACTATGACTAAAGAGAATCGTATAAAATGAGAATAAACGTGATAATCCCATCCATAACAAAGAAGCCAAGAATGACCCAGCAAGTGCATAGCGCAACCGAACCTTCGCATTAGGAACAAAGTAATACAAAAGCGTAAGAGCAATAAACAAGACGCCAAATGTTACTGGCCACCTTAATGAGCTAAACAATGAAATGTAGTCACGCCGAAAATTAAAAATTGGCTGGATACTCTTTAGGACTTGTTCACCAAAACCGTACAAAATAATAATAATAAAAATAATTATCAATAATACAATCATCCAAATAAACGAGACGATTCGGTTCATCACCGGATTCTGATTTTCCGCAATCCCATACGCATGATTAACGCTGCGTTGAAAAGCGGCAATCCCCTGACTGGTCGACCAAAGAGCAATCAAGGCCCCAGTTGTCAGAACACCACCACTCCCCCGTCGTAAGAAATCATAAATCAACGGCTGGATAAAATCATAGACCGATTCAGGAATTGCAGTTGAGAGGTAGGCTAAAATCGTCTTAGCGTCAATTCCAATCATCGGTAATAAATTTCCTACTACCATCACGGCGGGAAAAATAGATAATAAGGTATAGTAAGCTAAGACAGCAGCAGAACTTGAAATCTGGGCCATTGTAATATGTTGGATTAATAATGCAATAAAAGTTTTACCTTTGCCCGGTTCCTTGTCCATAATAACCTCCGAAAATATTTTATAGGTTTAATTATAACAAACTGAACACCCGACAAATATTACAGAATGGATAAAAAAGCGGCTGGGAGAAAACTTTTGTTTTCTCTCAGCCTCAATTACTTATTATGAATAATAGTAAGATAACGTGGAAAATAACCACAAGGCTCGAGTCTAAGTACGAACGATAATCAGCCCGTGCCGTGCTAATCATCGTTCTAGCTTAGCCCACCGCCTTGTCGAGAAGGTTATTTCCCACTTCCTTTTTTATCAATTACCCTTCAACATGGTGACGCTTTGCGGAGATTTGATAGAAGACCAACGCAACGATTGCAAAGAAGATTGGTCCAGCAAGTGTCCAGAAAGCTGTTTGATAATCTTTTTGTAATAGTGGTTGAACAAATGTAAAGACGATTCCGATAATTAAAATCAATTCAACGAAACATACTAATACATCTGTCCAGAAACGGTTCTTAAAGACGACGAATGGCCGGTCAAGGTCCTTCTTTGCCTTAAAGAATGGGAAAGCCCCGATCAAGAAAATATATGGGAAACAAGTTGAAACGTTCGCCATATCAGTCAAAATCAAATAGAACTGTTGAGCAGCATTTCCACCAAAGGCAACCAAGAAAACAATAATTGAAACAATAATTGCTTGAAGCCACATTGCATTTGCAGGCATCCCCGCCTTGTTAATTTTCGTAAGTTTCTTTGGCCATAATTCTGGATTAGAACCAAGAATGAAGGCCTTGATTGGGGAGTAAAGCAGAATAAACAACGCGCCCAAAAAGCCAAGGGTCTGTGCAAAGGCAACGATCCGCGTCATGATAAGTCCAAAAGTAAGGGCAGCACCGTGCGACCATCCAAGCGTATCCCCCATGGTAACCCCTAATTGATTAAAGACAACATAGGTAACATTACCAAGGTTAACGCTGCTCTTAGTCAAAGTTTGTTGATAATTTACTGACCAACCGAGCATGAAAATCATTAAGACATAAGTACCAATTGTAAAGATACTTGCGATGATCAATCCACGAGGGAATGTCTTTTCCGGATTTTTCATACTATCAGTAACAGACCCTAATGATTCCATTCCACCGTAAGCAAAAATAGCATAAACAACAAACGAAATAATGGCAATTGGTGTCTGGAATTGTGGATTAGGTGATGTAATGAAAGTTGAAGCACCATGAATTGGTTGCTTTAAGATTCCCTTATCGGCGACTAAAACAATAACACTGACAATAACAAAGATAATGTTAACAACAATTGTAAAAATACCACCAAGTGAACCAACTTTAGCAATGGCGGTCATTCCCCGTGAACTGCACCAAGTTGTTCCAAGAATCAACAGAATCCCAAGGACCCCAATCAATTGAGTCGAAGTCAGACCAAATGCATGCCATTGTTGGGTAGTATCCTTACCAAAAAGCAACGCAGAAAAAGTAATCCAAATCCGTGATGCTGTTGATACCATCCATACAATCCAAGATGCTAGCCATACGAAAGTACCGACAAAGGCGATTCGTTCACCAACTGAACCGGCAAGCCAGGAATAAATGCCCCCTTTAGCATCCTTAAATGTGGAACCGTACTCTGCCATCATCAAGCCACAGGGAAAGAAGAAACAAATCCCCGCTAATGCGTACCAAATAATACTACCGTAACCCATTTGTAAGTAGGCGTTTGAAACATTCCCAAAACCAAAAATGGCGGTAATGATCATCGTCACTAGTCCAAAGGTAGTAATCATCTTTTTATTACTACTCTGTTCGTCCAAAATAATGCCTCCAAAGCTTTAAAATTCTTAAATAAAAATAAGAAATTATTTAATAATTATTAGTATAGTCGTCTTTTAAAAAAATAAAAGTCTTTTACATAATTTCACATTACTTTTATACTACCTTTTGTATTTTTACGCCAACTTAGCAATCTTTATTCGTTTATTTGTATATTTTGTTATAAGCGATGTATACTATTTTCATTACTTAATAATCGCTTTCACATTTAATCTTAATGCTATGGATAGCGTTTTCCGACGCTGCTATAATTGAGTTAAGAAAATTTATGTGATTTTCACTCTAATATATAAGATCGTGAGGTGGAGTAAATGAGTGAGAAAAAAGGTATTAATACGACGGAACTAACCCTTTTAATCGTGGGATCAACAATTGGTTCGGGAGTATTTGGAATTACCAGTGATTTAGCTACCGCGGCGGCTCCCGGACCAGCAATCATTGCCTGGATAATAGTAGGGATTGGCGTCTTGACTTTAGTTCTCTCCCTAACTAATCTTTCGCAAAAGCGGCCAGGCCTTGATTCAGGGATTTTCAGCTATGCGGCAGCTGCTTTTGGTCCGCTGGGCGAATTTATTTCTGGTTGGGCATACTGGCTTTCAGCGTGGCTCGGCAATATTGCTTTTGCGACGATTATGATGAGCGCCCTTGGAACGTTTTTCCCCAGCCTATTTGCCAATGGTCAAAACTTATTCTCAATTATTGTTGCAATTATTTTAACCTGGGTTTTGACATTCTTGGTAAATCGAGGGATCGAATCAGCGGCTTTCATCAATTCAATTGGGACAATCTGCAAGATTATTCCATTAGTCGTCTTTGTTATCTGTGTGATTCTTGGTTTTAAAGCTAAGATTTTTACTGCTGATTTCTGGGGCAATGTAACACAGAATCTCAGTTCAAAAATCGAAACTGGTTCAATCTATGACCAAGTAAAGGCCTCAATTATGGTAATGATGTGGCTATTTGTCGGCGTTGAAGGTGCCTCGGTTCTTTCTAGTCGTGCCAAAACACGGACTGATGCTGAACGGGCTTCCATCTTCGGTCTTGTAAGCCTACTCGTTATCTACATTGTGGTTTCTATTCTGCCATACGGGGTAATGACCCGCGCCCAGTTAGCAGCTGGTGGTCAACCGGCGCTTGGTGCTATCATGCAACATCTGGTTGGAACGTGGGGTGCCGCCCTGATCAGTATCGGATTGATCATCTCAGTATTAGTTTCGTGGCTTTCGTGGACAATGCTCCCAGCTGAATCATTAATGCTAATGGCTGATGATGAAACCCTTCCAACATCATGGGGTAAGCTAAATGACAAAAAAGCGCCAACACGGGCATTAATAATCACCGGGGTTCTTCAATCAATCTTCCTCTTCTCTTTACTTTTCACTACTTATGCTTATAACTTTGCATATACGCTTTGTACGGCTGCGATTTTGATCTGTTACCTCCTTGTTGGCATTTACCAGATGATGTACAGTTGGCAACACCAAGAATGGGGACAATTTGTCATTGGACTAATTGCCACCCTCTTTGAACTGATGGCGATGGTTCTCTCTGGCTGGAAGGAAATAATGGTTGTTTCAGTCGGTTTTATTCCCGGATTCTTCTTCTATGTCCAAGCATGCAAGAAATTCCATCACCCAATCACAGTAAAGGAAAAATGGGCAATGGGGATTATCGCTGTCTTTGCGGTTATTTCTTTAGTATTAGTAATCAACGGAACAATTTCAATTAATTAAAGGAGGAAAAGATCATGGTAGAAATAGCACATTTTGGTGTCGAAGCATGGCTAAATAGGTGGGAAAAGAGCGCGACTTATGATATTTCACAAAGTACAATCGCCTCTTTGAGTATGCACGATCTCTTAAATTTAGATGGTAACAATGGTGAAGAGTTTTATGAGATGCTTGATAAGCAGCAAATGAACTACGGGTGGATTGAAGGATCACCCGAGTTCAAAGAAGAAGTTGCTAAACTATATCACCATGTTGATCCGGAAAATATCTTGCAAACAAACGGTGCCACAGGAGCAAATATTTTAGCTCTCTATGCCTTGATCAATCCCGGTGATCATGTAATTGCCGAATACCCTTCTTACCAACAACTCTACGACATTCCTAAATCATTAGGTGCAGATGTTGATTACTGGCATATTCATGAAGAAGATGACTGGTACCCACGAATCGATGACCTAAAAGCGCTGGTTAAACCTAATACTAAAATGATTTGTCTAAACAACGCAAATAATCCAACGGGAACGGTTCTTGATAAAGAGTTTCTCGAACAAGTTGTTGAAATTGCTAAGTCAGTCGATGCTTATGTTCTTATTGATGAAGTCTACTTGCCCCTCGATCACCCCGAAAAATTTGCGCAGATTATTGATCTTTACGATAAGGGAATCTCTACTAATTCTCTTTCGAAGACTTATTCAGTCCCAGGAGTTCGAATCGGTTGGACCGCGACTAACGCTGAAGTTGCCGATATCTTCCGTAAGTTCCGTGACTACACCATGATCTGTGGAGGAGTCTTTAACGACCAGCTCGCCACCTATGTTTTACGTCACCGTGATCAAGTTCTCGCCCGGAATCGGAAGTTAGTTCTTGGCAACCTCGCCATTTATAAGGATTGGATTGATCATGAAGACCGAGCAAGTGTCATCATGCCACAAGCAGTCTCCACTTCCTTTCCAATGCTTGATGTACCGGTTGATATTCATACCTTCTGTGAAAACTTGCTTCATGACGAAGGGGTTCTCCTCGTTCCCGGCGATGCTTTTGATACTCCGGGTCACGTTCGCCTCGGCTACTGTGCACCAGAGGCAACCTTAAAAGAAGGCTTAAAGCGGCTTTCAAAGTATATGCATCAATATGATTAGCGAACGTTATAAAAAGGATGTTAGAAACACGAAAAAGTTTTCTAACATCCTTTTTTACTGCCCAGCTATTAATTTTCAAACTGCTTAGCAACCTTTTCTGCGATCTCACGGTAATGGTCTAAGTACTTAGCATAATTATCATCGTACATGTAATCAGCATCTGCTTCTGGATCTTGAGACGTCAAAATCTTCGGACCATCATTCGTAATAACTAAGGTATGTTCGTATTGGCAACTCCAACCACCATCAGCAGTCTTGGCAAGCCAACCACTTGGATCACTGGTATCAGCTTCCCACGTACCGGTGTTAATCATTGGTTCAACAGTAATGGTCATCCCATTACGAAGACGGATTCCTTGACCGTGTTCGCCGTAGTGAGGCACCATTGGATCTTCATGCATTGTTGGTTGAATACCGTGACCAACAAATTCACGGACATCCCCATAGCCATTCTCATCTTCTGTGTAGTGTTGAATCACCGCCCCAATATCACCAATCCGGTTACCAGGAACACATTGGCCAATTCCCATAAACAGTGACTTCTTAGTAACGTCCATTAACTTTTGGATTTCAGGGGAAACTTCTCCTACCGCATAGCTCCAGCAAGAATCACTGAAAGCACCGTCGACACTGACAACCGTATCAACCTTTACTAAGTCGCCCTTCTTTAAGATTAACTTCTTACGAGGGAATCCGTGACAAATTTCATCATTAACACTAACACAGGTAGCGTACTTGTATCCTTCAAAGCCAATTTGTTCAGCTTTTGCTCCAGCAGCCTTGAAGTACTTCCGAGCGAATTCTTCGATCTTCCAACTTGAGATGCCTGGCTTAATAATTTTACGAAGGCCAAGGTGCATTGCTGCTAAGGCTGCCCCGGCCTTTTCCATTGCATCGATTTCTCGAGGTGATTTTAAACTAATCATTTTCGCGATCTCCTTATTTACAATCTAACATAAATAGTATACCACTTGTCTGCCCTGATATCGCAAACCGTGCTATACTATATGAACGTTATAGATTTAATGGAGGTTATAAAATGGCAAAAGCACTTGTAGTATACGCAACCATTACCGGTAATAATGAAGACGTTGCGGACATTATTACTGACGCTCTTGAAAATTTAGGAGTAGAAGTCGATGAAGTTGAAATGACAATGGCTGATCCAGCTGACTTTGAAGAAGCTGATATTTGTGTGATCTGTCCTTACACTTACGATGAGGGAGCTCTTCCAGAAGAAGGAATTGACTTTTATGAAGACTTGCAAGAAGAACAACTAGCAGGCAAAGTTTACGGAGTTGCCGGCTCTGGTGATACTTTCTATGGGGATGACTTCTGTGTCGCCGTCGATAAATTTGGGGATGCCCTTGCCAAGACAGGGGCAACTAAGGGCGCTGAAAATGTTAAAATCAACCTCGCACCAGATGAAGAAGACATTCAAAAGCTCGATGCCTTCGCTAAGCAATTAGTAGAAAAGGCGGCTAAACTGAATGATTAAGGATCTGTGGGTAAAATATAAGTCAATCATTGCCTACCTTTTCTGGGGCGTTGTCACAACGGTGGTTAACTTAGCAGTATTCCAGATTTTGAGTCCGGGACTTCACTGGAATGTTGCCCTTGCAACTGTAATTGCGTGGTTTGCATCCGTATTAGTTGCTTATTTTACCAATAAAGTCTGGGTATTTGGTTCCCATTACACTACCGTTAGTGACTTTATTGTTGAAATTTTCCGATTTTTCTTTTATCGTGGATTGACTTTATTTATCGATTTAATAATTACGTATGTAGGTATCAAAGTTTTGAAATTCGATACACCTCTCCAACAATTTATCGTTAAATTTATTGATAATGTCATTGTGGTAATTGCTAATTATATTTTCTCAAAGTGGTTAATCTTCAAAGATAACCGTGATATTGCAGATAAATAAATGATAGGATTCGGACTGTAAACTTACAGTGCGAATTTTTTATTTATCTTAAAAATTCCAACTATAATAAATACGAAGAAGGGACTGACCTAAAATGATGAAGAAATTTCCACCAATTGAAAAATATTAGAAGCTTATACAGCAATTGCTGACAATCACGTTAAACTTGAAAACGATCAAGCACTCGTAACCTCTTCTAATGAAGCGAAAACTTATACCGTTACCTTTCACGACAATACCTATACTTCAAATGACAATGCCTCTTACTGGCAAGGCTATCTTGGTTATCCTGGAATCGCGGTTCTGATGCTTCAGGGAAAGTTACCCTATGATAAGGAATTAGCTCAACAATTTGCTGGAGTTGATTGGAATAAAATCAATCAAGAATATAAGCGTAATTATGCGCAAGCTGCTGATGCTGTTATGACTGTTAAAGGAATTGATAAGAAGAAAGCAGAGACGGAACTTCATCATGTTTACAATGTCCTAAAGCAATTACCAATTATCGTTAAACGTGGATCATTACGATCACCTAAAGCAAACTAAAGGTGAATAAGAGACTACTCTTTTACATAAAAAGCTCTCTTATTCACCTTTTTTATTGTTGTGATAAGTATTTTTCAACAATTTTAAGAATCTTTTCGCTTGCGTGCCCATCTCCAAATGGTACTTCCGCTAGTTCCATTTGCCGATACTTCTTCTCATCATTTAACAATTCAAAAACCGCTTGTTGAATCGTTGTCGGATCAGTACCAACAATTTTTACGCCCCCTAGGCTGACCGCTTCTTGACGTTCTGTTTCATCACGTAAAAGCAAAAGAGGGCGGAGCTTCTTCCTGCAAACCGCCTGAATCAGTTAACAGAATCGAACTCCGGGCAGCAATATTTAAGAAATCATGATGATTTAATGGTGTAATAAGATGAATCCGGTCATGATCTCCTAAAATATCATTAGCCAGTAATTCTTCTTCTGGATGAGGATAGACAGGAAATATCAGGTCAAGATTGTTGTTAGTTTCCACAATATCACGCATTGTATGGAAAACACGCTTCATGGGGGCGCCGAGGTTATCTTTGCGCCGCATTGTCATTAATAAAATCCGATTATCTGCTGGGATGGACTGCAGTAAAGGATGCGTAAAATCTTCTTGTAAATTATGCTTCACGCTATCAATTGAAGTATTTCCAGTAACATAGATTCGTTTTGCTGGATGGTGCTCTTGCAATAAATTATCGCGGGCACTTGTCGTTGGCGCAAAATAAAGGTCTGCTAGATTATCTGTAAGGCGCCGATGCATTTCATCAGGGAATGGCGAATACCGTTCATAAGTACGCAAACCAGCTTCAACATGGCCAAGTGAAATATGATGATAAAAACTAATCAAACTGGCAGCCAAACTTGTAGTAGCATCACCAGCCACAAGGATCATATCTGGTTGTCCAGCATTAATCACATTATTTAAGTTATGCAACAGTTGGCTCAATAGTTCAACTTCATTTGTACTTGTTACGTTCGATGAATCAACACTGAAATCAATTTGGAAATTCAAATATGCCAACGTGTCGTTTAATAATTGTGAATTTCCCGTTGCAACAAGAACCGGCTGCCAGGTCGCAGGATTTTGATGCATCAATCTAATGATCGGTGCCAACTTCAAAACCTCAGCCCGCGTACCAAACAAAAACATAATTTTATATGGTGGTTGCATTAACGACTCTCCCTTCAGTTTCTAATAAAAAAGACGTAATCACTAAACAAAGCAATCACGTCGACAGTGCATTATCAAATGGTCCCATCCGGATTTGAACCGGAATCGACCGCTTAGGAGGCGGATGTACTATCCAATTATACTATAGGACCAAACTAAAGAATATTATCGCATTTACGAAGGATTTCGTAAAGACGATAATTATTCTTTTTTAATTTTCGTTATTTTTACGACGATGCTTCAAACGAATTCCTTTATTTTTGCGATTCTTTTTCTTCCACCGTTTCTTTGGCTTCGAGAATCCACTAAGGGTTTGATTCATCTTTTTATGGGTTTCACCACTTAATTGTTCTTTTTGTAGGTGACGACTAGCCTGTTTTTTGATTGAAACTACCCGTTGCCCTTCTTCTGGTTTCTGGTTGGTTAATTTATTATCACCAATATAGAGCTTAGTTAGTTCATAGTCACTATCAGCAAGCAACTTCTTAAGGTCACGAATATCATGATCATCACCTAAACTAAGTGCTAACCCTGGTTCTCCTTGTCGCCCAGTACGACCAACCCGATGAATATAAGTATTGAGCGATGTCGGCAAGTCAAAGTTAATAACAGCAGGCAATTTAGGAATATCAATGCCCCGGGCTGCCAAATCCGTTGTCAACAATAACTTGATTTGTCGCTTCCGAAACATCCGCATTGCTTTTTCACGTTGTACTTGTTTCTGTCTACCACCCAAGGTATCTACCGGAACATGTTCGTGTCGCAACCGACTTGCAGCATAGTTAAGGGTGCGGGTACTGTTGAAGAAGACAAGCGCCCGAAAATCTTTAATACTTGTCAGCCGACGTAAAGTTGCTGTTTTTTGCGCATTGGTTCGTGCACTTAAGTAACCATGTTCTACCGGTCCCTGAGAAGTATCCTCATCACGAACATCAATAGTTTCAATATCGCGACCAAACATCACATTCAATTCATCCAGAACAGGAGATTTTGTAGCAGAAAAGAATGCTAGTTGAGTAGATAACGGGGTTGCACGCTCAATATCTTCTACGACAGCTAAAGTATCGTCTTGAAGCATGTCATCAGCTTCATCAATAACCATTGTCATTAAATGGCCGAGTTTTAAGTGATGGTTATCAAGCATATGGAGTACCCGTCCAGGTGTCCCTACTACGACATCAGGGTGTTGGTGTAAATTCATAACTTGTCGCCGTAAATTTGCCCCCCCTGTCAGGGATTGAACGCTAACGCCAATTAAAGTTGCCCATTCACGGATTACCTTGGTTGTTTGAATTGCCAATTCTTGTGAAGGTGCGAGAACCAATAATTGAGTTCCCTCGCCTGGCATAATCTTAGGCAAGAGTGGCAACGTAAAGGCTAGGGTCTTACCAGAGCCAGTCGGTGCTATTCCAAGGACAGATTGGTCAGTTTTTAATGCCGGCGCAACTGCTTTTTGGATTGCTGTTGGTTGCTTGTATTTTTCATCAAAGTGTTTTTGAAATTGTTCGATCAAATTAAATCATCCTATTCTTGATCGTTATCAGATGGGAAAACTAGTTGAGCAGATTGACGAAGGGAGTACATAACTGAGTTGACCGTCTTAGATAATTCTAACCAATGCTTGTACTTCTTCATTTCTTCTTCATCATCAGGATTGTTAAAGAGGTCTGCGAAATCATTCATTTCATCAGTCATTGAGTTTTCTTCAACGGGCGCTTCGATTGGGTGCGCATTTTGGTCAGCATCATAATAAGTAACCTTTCGCGTATCAAAAATACTATCAAAGACTAAAGTATCTTTCAAGCCGTAAACTTCAGAATAAAGGTGGGAGTTAGCTGTCTTACCAAAGTTGAGAGTGACAGTAAATTTGTCATAGTTAAGAATTGCAACCCCTTTACCATCAACCCCAGTTTTAGTCAGAGTTGGGAAATAAACTACAGATTCTGGTTCACCGTAAATAGTAACGGCCCCATATACAGCATATACACCGAGGTCCATTAAAGCTCCCCCAGCATACTTAAGGGTAAAAATATTTGGATATGGTTCACTGCCATTAAGAACTTTATCAAAACGTGATGAGTATTTCATTACAGTGATGGTTGCTCCTTGAATATAATGTTCCTTCATCTCATCAACTTTCTTCAAGGCAGCTTGATAAATCTTGGTATGGATATGACGAGCTGCTTCAACCAAACGTGCCTTAGGATGGGCTGCCAATAATGATTCAATCGCACTGTATTCACTTGGATTTACGAAGGCTGGCTTTTCAACAATAATAAATTTATCGTTTTCAATTGCTTTCCGTGCTTGTTGGTAGTGCAAACTATTTGGTGAAGCAATATAAACGACATCAAAATCGCCCTCTTCAAAGAACTTATCAATGTCATCGTAAAATTCAGTTGCTCCATATGGCTTGCCAAACTTCTCAGCATGTTCTAATGTCCGAGAATAGACAGCTGTCAATTCATATTTTCCTGTTTTCTTGGCTGCATCTAACATCTGATCAGTAATAATATTTGTTCCAATAACACCAAGTTTTAACATAAAATCAACTCTTCCTTTTCAAATATTTCTTTGCTTACATCTAATTTTAACAATTATTGCGCGTTTTTAACAGAAATGAAATCTTCTGATAATAGAAATGTGTGTATAATTAGTTATGTTATAGAATGACTTATCACTTAATTGAGGAGACTGATAAAATATGAGAAAAAAAGGAATGTTACTTTTCGGCGCGGGACTAATGGCTGGACTCACCAGTACTTTAGGGTTCAGTCGTGCGAAGAAAAGCAATAATACGATCTCGTTACCTATCTTTTATGCGGGCACATGGCAATATTATGATAAAGAACGAGATCGCTCTCATAAAATAACCATCTCTCCTGAATTAAAGCTCGGTATCGATAACCAAATCATTCCGGCAACGGTTCAACAAATCAAACCTGATAAGTTATTTTTCCTTGATCGATTTGGTTATCACATTACTATTCGGGCAAATGAACAACGGCCAGTTTCATTAACCGATGAAGCTGATGACCAAGTTTATACTATTCAACCATTAAAATAATGTTTGCGAGGCTGAGAAAAAACTTTTGTTTTTTCAACGGCCTCATTTTTTATACGAATGTTGTTACGATATCGTGGAAATTAACTACAAGGCTCGAGGCTAAGTCCGAACGATAATCAGCCCGTGCCGTGCTAATCACCGTTCTATTCTTAGCCCACCGCCTTGTCGAGAAAGTTAATTCCCACTCACGTTTTTTAAATTATTTTCGAGCATACTGACGATGTGCTGGTGCTTTATAATTTTGCATAAATGCCAAAATCTGGTCAAACTGGTCACTAAAACAGATACTATTTAGATAAGGATCTTCTACAAAGCCCGCCTTATTCATTTGCTTAAATAGGTCGTTTAACGAATCATAAAAGCCATTAAAGTTGTAAAAAGCAACTGGCTTATGATTATCCCCAACTGTTGTCCATGAGGCGGCTTCGGTAATTTCCTCTAGTGTCCCAAAGCCGCCGGGAAAAGCTAATAACCCATTCGCAAGATCCATCATCGTTTGCTTGCGAATATCCATATTAGGGACAATTCTTACATCTTTTAATTCGTTATAAATGGCTCCACGTTCAGCTAGCTCAGTAGTTATTACCCCGTGAACAACGCCGCCATTTTTTAAGACTGTCCGAGCAAGGGTTCCCATCAAGCCAAACGCACCGGCACCATAAACTAATTCAATATCGTGTTGGACCAGCCATTCACCAAATCGTTGTGCTTCATGATTAAATGCCGGATTATTTCCATCACGCGCACCACAATAAACTGCAATTCGTTTAATCATACAACTACTCCCCTTTAATATTTTTTAGAGAATCTAATTGATGCTTAATTGTTGCTGCTGCACTCTTAATCTCTTCTTCTTCCAATGGGTAAAGTTTTAAGAGGAGAAGGTTGCCAATTCCTTGCCGACCAATTAACGCTGGAAAACTAATGTAAGTGGAATACTGCGGCTGATAAATTGCAACCGGCAACGCTAATTGTTCATCCGCAAAAATTGCCGTAATAATTCGGAGAGTCCAAGCAGTAACAGCACTAACATTATACCCTAATCCATCGAGAGTGTACCAATTACTAAGGTTCGCCTTAATTTTAAGCTGACTTTGATCTAAGTGATGACCATTGATTGCCGCAGTTAAGGGTTGTCCATTCACACGAACAGTTGACCAAGCAAATATCTGATGACCATCGTGTTGACCATAGACAAAACCAGTTACATTGGCAGCGGCGACCTTTGCGGCTTCTGCAATTGCCCGATAAAGGCGCGCCGTTTCAACAACCGTGCCAATCCCAATTACTTGCTTTTGCGGCAAGCCAACTTTTTGCTGGAGAACAGCAGTAATTGCCTCATTAGGATTAGTAAGGTTGATTAAGATCCCACTAAAATCACTCTTAAAAATCTTATTACCAACTTGTAAGGCCTGCTGATAGCTGGTCTCAAGCTCAGCCATTGGTTGTTGCTTCATCAAAGCACTCTTTCCAAAGGCGGTAATAAGGACATCCGCATCGGCTAAGGCAGCGTAATCTTGAATAATTATTTTTGTGTGGGTCGCCAAGACCGTTTGGGCATCATTTAAATCAGCCTGAATTGCAATAGCTAGTTGATCTTTTTCATCAATCAAAACTAATTCATCAACTTTTCCGTTCATTACTAATTGGTTGGCTAGCATTTCACCCACATGACCGAGGCCAATAATTCCAATCTTTCTCATTTTTAGCGCTTCTTTCTATTTCCCGGGAAATAACGAAAGTGAAAACAAGGTTATTACCCTACTTTAAAAAGATAGAGACTAGGAAATAATCTCCTCAGTCTCTTTTTTACTTTGGTGGATTATAGAATGAAGTTAGCCACCCAGTTGGTGGTAAATAAAAAACGCCATTCGGCGTGACATCAGGTATCATATTAAGTGAACCAAACCTATATGAAAGGATGTCCGTCAAATGACGCAC
>SKEM01000316.1_pt1 | contig 35043 bp, 40 predicted proteins | sample 4826731 | NCBI WGS metagenome assembly SKEM01 (sample SAMN11008809, study PRJNA524170) | human gut metagenome | biome: Human fecal sample; material: Feces; isolation source: fecal sample from pouch patient p37 | host: Homo sapiens | place: Israel: Tel-Aviv | collected 2015-07-27 | reverse complement strand
AACACAGTAGACTATGCTTAGTTTTCTGTGTTTTTTTCTAATTTCATTTTGAGGTGAATTAATTGGTAGTTATTAGAGGTGCCCTTTACTTGGGTTTTTAGGAACTTTAACTTTGCTACCGTCTGCACCAACAACTTCGATAGTATCAGTTTTGGCCTTTTGAGTTGAATCAGTATCTTTTTTAGCGCCGCAAGCAACGAGAACCATTGCAAGTAGTAAAACACCAGTGAAAGCCGTGAATAGTTTCTTAAGTTTCATATTATGTTTTTTCCTTATTTTTATTATTATAGTTAGTGTACTCTAAAAATAGAGACAGAATTTTTTTCCGTCAATTTCTTCGATGCGAATCGTCATGTCATACAGCGCATTTAAGACAGGCTCATTAATAATTTCGGCTGTCTCATCATGGGCAAAAATGGTACCAGACTTCATGGCAACGATGTCATCAGCAAAACTCGAAGCAAAATTTATATCATGCAAAACGATAACGACAGTCTTGCCGTAATCTCGAACCAAACTTTGCAAGAGTTGCATCATCTGCAAGGCAAAATTCATATCCAGATTATTTAAAGGTTCATCAAGTAAAATATAGTCAGTATCCTGCGCTAAGATCATGGCGATATAAGCGCGCTGGAGTTGACCGCCAGATAAATTTTGGATATTTTCATCAGCTAAATCTTGCATACCAAGCTGCTCAATTGAGGTTTGAATTTTAGCTTTGTCAGTTTGTGTTAACTGACCTTTAGAATATGGGAATCGACCAAAAGCGATGAGTTCTCGCACTGAAATTTGCATATTGAGATGATTCATCTGCTTTAAAATAGCTAATTTCTGTGCAAGCTCACGTGTTTTGAAAGATTTAAGTTCCTGACCTTCCAAATAAATATGACCAGATTCCGCATCAATAAGTCGGCTCATACAGGCGAGTAGTGTTGATTTACCAGCGCCATTTGGACCGATAAAGGCAGTTAATTTACCCTTTTGAATGGTCAAATCTATCTCTTTTAGAATTGGCTTTTTGCCAAACGATTTCGATAAGCTTTCTATTTTCATCTTTTGTTACCATTTCTTTCGTATAAAATTTGTCCGATAAAGTAGCAGCCACCTGTGAATTCGATGATGACGTTTAAGGTTGTGTTAAAGCTAAAGATATGCTCAACCAGAAATTCACCTAAAATCAGCAGAAGGATGGCTATCAGACTGCCAGCAAGAAATAGTGACTTATGACGATAAGTTTTCATGAGCTGGTAGGCAATATTGGCGACGATGAAGCCGAGGAAACTTGTCGGACCAACGAGAGCTGTCGAAATACCGACGAGAGCTGTAATGGCAAACAAGGTCATGAGTTGTAGGCGTTTTAAGTCAATGCCAAGGTTAATAGCATGGTCGTTACCTAGATGTAGCACATCAAGTTGGGGTGCTAATCGCCATAAAAATAAGCAAATTAAGGCAATTAAGATGGCTGCTATCGTTAAATGATCAGGTTTGACATTGCTAAAGCTAGCAAATAGCTTGCCCTGTAAATGGTCATATTCGTTAGGGTCTAGGATGACTTGCATGAAACTGCTGACATTGTTAAAAAAAGTCCCTAAAATCATGCCAATCATCAAAAATAAAAAGAGGTTTTGCTTAAATTTCTTTAGCAAGGTAAAAGAGAGGTAAGTGCTGAGTGACATCATGAGTGCGATAGTCAGTAGGAAGTCCCAAATACTTGTCGCTTTTGAGAGGCTTTGACTACCAAAGACAAAGATAGATAGGGTTTGAATCAAGACATAAAATGAATCAATACCAAGTATATTAGGTGTCAGTAGTTTATTTTGGCTCAGAGTTTGGAAGCTAATCGTTGAAAAACTGCAAGCAATTCCGACTAAAATAAAAGCTACCATTTTTTTGCCTCGCAAAGCGATGGCAAAGTCAAGATTTCCGTAGGTTTGATAGGTCATGAAAAGGGCACAAGCCGCAAGTGCTGCAAGACCTAATGTGATATGTGTAAGTTTGCGTATCATTTAGCTATACCTACGACTTTCTTTAAGGAGAAGGCCGATAAAACAGATACTGCCTAAAACGCCGACTACCAAACTGACTGAAATTTCATAAGGGGCGATGACAATTCGACCAATCATGTCGCAGATTAAGAGGAAACTTGCCCCAAAATAGGCAGTGAGTGGGAGATTGTTTTTCATTTGATCCCCAAATTTGAGGCTCACCAGATTAGGAACGATAATCCCTAAAAAGGGGATATTTCCGACACTGACGAGGACGATACTTGAGGAAAGGGCAATGATGCCAATGCCAAATAAGCGCATTTTTTGGTAGGAAATGCCTAGATTTGTTGCCATTTCTTGACCTGCTGCCATGATAGTGAATTGGTAGGCAAAGAGGTAGATGACGATAAATAAGGGAATTGACAAGTAAAGCAATTCATAGTTGCCGCGCATTACGACAGAAAAATTGCCTTGTAACCAAGATGCCATATTTTGTAGCAGTTGATGCTGATAGGCAAAGAAAGTGGCGATACTGCCAACGATATTTCCAAACATAATCCCAACTAAGGGGATTAAAATCGTATTTTTGCTAGGTAAGTAGCGTGATATTAGTAAAAATAGGCAAGTTCCCAAAAAAGCAAAGCCGAAAGCGACTGTGGTACGCATTAAAAGGGGTGCATTTGGTAGAAAGATCATGACAAAAACGATGCCTAGCTTGGCGCTATCCATTGTGCCAGCTGTGTTTGGGGATACAAATTTATTTTGCATCAGATTTTGCATCACAAGACCTGAAACACTGACACTTGCACCAGCAATCACTAAACTCAATGTACGTGGTAGTCTTGACGACAATAGAACAAGATTTTGACGACTTGTCCAAGTTCCCAATTCGAAAATAGGGAGGTCAACGAGACCGATAAAGATCGACGAGACGATGAGGATGACAAAGAAGATGATACCAGCTAGTTTTTTAGTCACAAGTCTTTTTCTTGCCCTTTCAGTCAGATATGAATCTATATGATTATCAAAATAGAGGCCTCTAGTTTTGATAGAGAGTGTCAAAAACTTTTGACATTTTCTATTAAAGCATAACCTAACTATTTTGGCAATAGTCAGAAATTGTTAAGAATGATGAGCAAAACGCTATTTTTTTCGTATAAATTAAAGAGAGGATAAAAAATGTACAATATAAGAGAAGCAGACTACCCTATGAGACCGCGTGAACGTTTAGCTACACTCGGAGAGAAGTATTTATCAGACCAAGAATTACTAGCTATTTTACTGAGAACTGGTACGGCAAAATCATCAGTTGTCGAGCTATCAGGACAGATACTTCGACACTTTGAAACACTAGAAAATTTTCGTAGATCAAGTATAGAGGAATTGATCCAAATTCCAGGAATAGGCATGAGTAAAGCCATAGAAATCAGAGCCATGATGGAGCTTGGCAAGCGAATTCAGACGGCTGAGCGAGAGAGACAAGGTCAAGTGAAAGGCGCTCAGCAATTCGCGATGACCTTGATAGACGAGATGTCAGATTTTGATCAAGAACATCTGGTAGCAGTCTATCTGGATGGTAAAAATAAAATTATTAAAAAAAGAACGATTTTTGTGGGGACTGTCAATTCAGTCAGTGCCAATCCGCGTGAAATTTTACATTTTGCAGTCAAAACTTTAGCAGCTGGTATCTTAATTACCCATAATCATCCTTCTGGCGATCCTAAACCCTCAGATGCTGATGTTGTGTTTACAGAGCGAATGGAAAATGCCTGTGATAATATCGGAATAACATTGATTGATCATATCATCGTGGGCCATAAACGTTATTTTTCGTTTCAAGAAAGTGGCTTGATGTTTTAAAGTATTAAAAGCACGAAAAAAAACGCCTCAATGTGAAATGTGAGACGTCTTATTAAAGATTAAAAACAGCGTAACGAAAGAAAGCTAAATCTTCGTCGCGCACATTATACATAAAATCAGGATGCCATTGAACACCTAAAAAACGAAGATTTGGATCAGTTGATTGGACTGCCTCTACTATATGGTCATCAAGGGACTTTGCGATCACCTCAAGTTGTGGGGCAAGCTGTTTGAGGCTTTGTCGGTGGAAGGAGTTAACATGAGCCTTGCGGCCATAAATTAGATCAAGTGGCGAATGTTTAGAGATGAGGACATCGTGAGAAGTCTGTGTCATTGCTTTTTCTTGCCAATGGTTCTGAATTTGCTGATTGAGTGATCCTCCTAGGGCGACATTAACCAATTGCATTCCGCGACAGACACCAACGATTGGCTTATTTTGTTTGATAGCCTCGTTAATTAGAGCAATTTCAAAGGCATCACGTTCACGATTATAGTCACTAGACTTAATTGTTTCAACTTCGCCATAAAATTCTGGCGCAACATTTTGTCCACCAGCTAAGACCAATTTGTCAATCATAGAAATATAACGCTTGGCATGCATCGGGTCACCAATAGGGATCATAATTGGGAGACCACCCACAAGTTGAACGGCTTTGATATAACCAGAAGGGTTATAAGAAATAGCCATATGCCCCATATCATCTCCCGCATCTCGCCGCTCATTTGCAGCAACACCGATGATGGGTTGTAAAGTAGTCATAGTTTATTTTCAGTTTCTTTTTTATCTTGCATGAAAAATAAGAGTGTTTGAAGTTCACTTGTCAAGTCGACAGACTGAACTGTGATATTTTCTGGCACTTGAAGACGTCTCGGTGTGAAGTTGAGAATACCTTTGATCCCAGCTGCAATTAAAAGGTCAGCAACTTCCTGAGCACGATCTGATTGGACAGAGATGATAGCAGTTTCAATATTAGCATCTGCAAGATTTTTTTGAATATCTGAGATATTGTAAATTGGGATACCGTCATCATTTTTCGTTCCAACGAGCGGGTTGCCCGCGACATCGTAGGCTTGGGTAATCCGCATTTTATTGCGGTCATGAAAACGATAGTTAATCAGTGCGCGACCTAAATTTCCTACACCGACAAGGGCAATATTGGTTTCTGCTGAGTCACCTAATAAATTTCCGAAAAAGTCACGAAGAGCAGTCGTATCATAACCATAGCCACGTCTACCAAGTTCACCAAACAGTGAAAAATCGCGTCTGACGGTAGCAGAGTCAACGCCTAATTTTGCGGCGATTGCTTGAGAGTTGGTTCGGTCAACCTTGTCAGCCACAAATTGTTTAAAAATGCGATAATATTGCGGCAGACGCTTGGCAGTTGCCTTGGGTAAAACTTCATTAAATTTTGTCACGACCATAAAAGTAAAGACCTCCTTCAGTATTCTTTGTGAATAGATTACCAAAAGTTTGTGAAGTTGTCAAACAAAATAGACTAGAGGATTAGATTAACAGCCTCCTTTGTGGTAAAATAGACCTATGATTTTATTACAAGGGAACAATATTTCAAGGACATTTGGTGCAGATGTTCTGTTTGAAAAGATAAATTTTACAATTCAAGATAATTCGCGGGTTTCACTCGTCGGGCGTAATGGTGCAGGAAAGTCAACGCTACTGAAAATTATTGCAGAGGTGGAGACACCAAGCTCTGGTGAGATTTCAAAGACTAAAAATTTGACTATGTCATACTTAGCTCAAGAGGCTAACTTTTCATCTGAGCGGACGATTTATGATGAAATGCTCAGTGTTTTTGAGGTACAGATTAGTCAAGAAAAGCAATTACGTCAGATGGAAACACAAATGGGAGAGCTTTCTGGTGCTGACCTCTCTAGTTTGATGACGCGCTATGATAGCTTGACTGAAACATTTCGTCAAAATAAAGGTTTTACCTATGAATCTGACATCAAAAACGTCTTAAATGGTTTCAAGTTTGACGAGACTTTTTGGGCGCAGTCAGTTGCAAGTCTGTCAGGCGGTCAAAAAACGCGTTTGGCTTTGGCTAAGATTTTGCTTGAAAACCCAGCTTTTTTGATTCTCGATGAGCCAACCAACCACTTGGATATTGAAACCCTCTTATGGCTTGAAAATTACTTGAAAAATTATCGTGGTGCAATTCTAATTGTTAGTCATGACCGTTATTTTTTAGATAAAGTGACGACTGAAACACTAGAATTATCACGAGGTAAACTTGAAAAATATGTTGGTAATTATAGTAAATATATCGAACTTAAAGCTGAAAAACTCGCGACACAAGCTAAACAATATGATAAACAGCAAAAAGAAATCGCTAGTCTAGAAGATTTTGTTAATCGAAACCTAGCGCGAGCATCGACGACAAAACGTGCGCAATCGAGACGAAAGAAACTCGAGAAGATGGAGAGATTGGACCAGCCACTCGCAAATGAAAAATCAGCATATTTCACGTTTTCACCAGCTATTGAATCAGGGAATGTCGTTTTAACTGTTGAAAATGGCGCGGTTGGCTATGATAAGGAAGTTTTATCAAGTCCGATTAATTTAGACGAGCGCAAATATGATTCAATTGCGATTGTTGGACCAAATGGGATTGGTAAATCGACTTTAATCAAATCTATCGTGGGTAAGATTCCCTTGATTGAAGGGACAGTTAAACTAGGCGCTAATGTTGCTATGGGGTATTATGACCAAGAACAGCGTGATTTGACGCCTTCTAATACGGTATTAGAAGAACTTTGGAAAGACCATAGTCTTGTGCCAGAGGTTGAGATTCGAAATCGTCTGGGTGCCTTCCTTTTTTCTGGGGATGATGTTCAAAAAGCTGTCGGCATGTTATCTGGTGGCGAAAAAGCACGTTTACTCCTAGCTAAGCTATCGATGCAAAATGATAATTTCTTGGTACTTGATGAGCCGACCAACCACTTGGATATTGATAGCCGTGAAGTTTTGGAAAATGCGCTTATCGATTTTGATGGCACGTTGTTATTTGTCAGTCATGACCGGTATTTCATTAACAGAGTTGCTGATAAAGTCCTTGAAATATCTGCCGAAGGCAGCAAACTTTACTTGGGTGATTACGACTATTACTTGGAGAAAAAGGCTGAGGAGGCTGAAATTGCTGCACTTTTAGCAGCAGAAAGTGATGCTATCTCAGAACAGGCAGCGCCGTCTAGTTACCAAGCCTCAAAAGATGATCAAAAATGGCGTCGGAAATTGACACGAGAGATTGCGGCTCTGGATGAGCAGTTACAGGCGTTTGATGTGTCAATTACTGAACTGCATGAGCAAATGGTCGAGTCAGCAGAAGACTTTGTCAAATTAGGTGAGTTACAAAAAACATTAGATGCGATGATGGCAGAAAAAGAAACTGTTGAAGAATTATGGCTAGAGAAATCTGAAGAACTTGGAGAATAAATAATCGTGAAACACAATACAAAAAAATATTATTACCTTATTGTCGGTGCGGGGCCATTTGGTGCGACATTTGCGCATGAGGCGGCATTGCGCGGCAAGCGGTGTCTGGTTATCGAGCGTCGTGGTCATTTAGGTGGTAATCTATATACACACCAAGAAAATGGCATCAATGTTCACGATTATGGTGCGCATATCTTTCACACAGATAACAAACCTGTCTGGGATTATGTCAATCAATTCACTGAATTTAATGGTTATATTAATCAAGTTGTTGCTAATTATAAAGGATATTTGTACAATCTTCCCTTCAATATGAATACCTTTTATCAGATGTGGGGAGTAAAGACACCAGCCGAAGCGCAGGCAAAAATTGCTGAACAGCGGGAGGCTGCAGGGATTACTGGTACACCTAAAAATTTAGAAGAGCAGGCGATTTCACTTATCGGTACAGATATTTATGAAAAGCTAATCAAGGGTTACACAGAAAAACAATGGGGGCGCAAAGCAACTGAACTACCAAGCTTTATTATTCGTCGCTTGCCAACACGTTTTACCTTTGATAACAATTACTTTAATCATCGTTATCAGGGTGTACCAGTAGCTGGCTATACTGCAATTTTTGATAAAATGTTAGACCACGATTTGATAGATGTACGATTAGAGACTGACTTTTTTGCAGATAAAGATACTTACTTAGCTGAATTTCCACGTATTGTTTACACTGGGATGATTGATCAATTCTTTGACTATAAATTCGGTGAGCTAGAATATCGCAGTGTCCGATTTGAATCTGAGTTACTGGCAACTAATAATGCGCAAGGTAATGCGGTCATAAACTATACAGACGCTGAAACACCTTATACACGGGTTATGGAATGGCGTCATTTTGATCAAAATGGTGATGATGATGTAACAATCTTAACTCGAGAATATCCTCAAGATTGGGATCGTCAAAAAGAGGCATATTATCCAGTCAATGATGAGAAGAATTCGACTCTATTTAAACAATACCGTGCTGAGGCGAAAAAATATGAAAAAGTAATCATGGGTGGTCGTTTGGGAAACTACCAGTATTATGACATGGATCAAGTTTTTCATGCAGCACTTGTCGCAGTCAAGCAAGAATTTAAACAATAGTAAGAAAATTATCAATATCCTAACCATTTCAAATACATCTTATGATAAAATGGTAACAGACAAAATTTGAAAGAGAGAACAATCATGCAAACACTATCTCGTGAAATTGCCAAAGACTTACTTGACATTAAGGCAGTTTTTCTTCAACCAAACGACCCTTTTACTTGGGCAAGCGGTATTAAATCACCGATTTATACGGACAATCGGATTACGATTTCCTATCCAGAAGTACGCCGTCGCATTGCACAAGGCTTTGCTGACCGCATTCGTGCTGAGTTTCCTGATGTTGAAGTGATTGCAGGTGCTGCGACTGGTGGTGTTCCTCACGCGGCTTGGGTTGCTGAAATCCTTGATTTACCAATGGTTTATATCCGCTCTAAAGCTAAGGACCATGGTGCAGGCAATCAAGTCGAAGGTCGTATTACTAAGAATCAAAAAATGGTGATTATCGAAGATTTGATTTCAACAGGTGGTTCGGTAATTGGAACTGCTGAGGCAGCAAGTCGTGAAGGCGCTGATGTCTTAGGTGTTGCAGCTATTTTTACTTACGAGCTACCACGTGGGATTGAGAATTTTGAAAAAGCAAATCTGCCTTTGATTACACTTTCAAATTATTCTGATTTGATTGAGATTGCTAAAGTTATCGGTTATGTCGATGCGGATGAGTTAGAGTTACTAAAAAAATTCAAGCAAAACCAGAATACTTGGCAAGATTAAAAGCTATCATCAGTTGATTAACATCGTTCAATAGATAGAAAAGGACCCAAAATGAAACTCATAAAAAATGGCCGTGTAATAGATCCCAAAAGCCAATTTGATGCGATTGCTGATATTTTGATTGATGGTCAAAAAATTATTGCTATTGGGCAAGACTTAGTCAGAGAAGACGCTGAAATTATTGATGCGACTGATAAAATTGTGGCACCTGGCTTGATTGATATTCATGTCCATTTTCGCGAACCTGGTCAAATGCATAAGGAAGACATTCATACGGGGAGTTTGGCTGCAGCGCATGGTGGTTTTACAACTGTCGTTATGATGGCAAATACCAATCCAACTGTTTCAACGGTTGAGACTTTAACAGAGGTTCTGTCATCAGCGGCCCGTGAAAACATTCATGTTAAGAGTGTTGCAACCATTACCGATAAGTTCGATGGGCAAACGCTGACGAACTTTGAGGCACTTTTAGATGCAGGTGCGGTTGGTTTTTCTGACGATGGGATTCCGTTTACAGATGCTGGCCATGTGCGCCGGGCGATGCAAAAAGCTGCAGCGTTTGACACGGTTTTAGCGTTGCATGAAGAAGATCCACAATTAACGGGTGTTTTAGGGATTAATGATGGTGCGATTGCGCATCAATGTGGTGTGACGGGTGCACCGACGGTTTCTGAGTATAGTATGGTGGCGCGTGATGCGATGCTAGCCTTGGATACAAAGGCGCGTGTGCATTTTCAACATTTGTCGGCAGGTGAATCGGTTGATGTGATTCGTTTTGCTAAGTCGCTAGGTGCGCAGGTGACTGCGGAGGTGACGCCTCAGCATTTTTCGATAACGGAAGATGCGATTCTGACACATGGTACTAATGCTAAACTCAATCCGCCTTTGCGTCGGACATCTGATATTAAAAAAATGATTGTTGGCTTGCAAGATGGGACGATTGACGTGATTGCAACGGACCATGCACCGCATACACACGCTGAAAAAGATCAAGAAATCACGAAGGCACCATCTGGTATGACTGGTCTAGAAACATCTTTATCACTTGGCTTGACGCATTTGGTTGCTCCTGGCCATTTATCTCTTATGAGTTTACTAGAAAAAATGACCAGTAATCCAGCACAAGTCTTGCGCTTAGATGCAGGTTATTTAGCTGAAGATGGGCCGGCTGATCTTGTGATTTTTGATGCGGATGCGGTGCGTGAAGTTACGAATGACTTTGCCTCTAAATCTAGTAATTCACCGTTTGTTGGTGCTCAATTACAAGGTGTGATCACTTATACGATTTGTGATGGTGAGATTGTTTATCAAGCTTGATAAACCTTATTTTTCTGGTAAAAGAAGATGATGAGGGCATCATCTTCTTTGATTTTAAAATAGATCTGACAATTGCAAGCATAATAGAAGGAGTTTCTAGTGAAATGTTTTAATGAAGAGTCTTTCAAGGTTTTTGATGTTGAAGGATTAGATGAGCGAATGGTAGCTATTCGTGCTAATATCCAACCGATTTTTGCTGAAATAATGGCTGAAGTTTCAGCACGTTTGAGTGATGATGTGGGGCATGAGACTTTCGTACACATTGCCCAACACCGGAGACGTACGAGATATGCGCCTGAAAACACATGGTCAGCGATTTCTGATAATAAACGGGGCTACAAGTCTCAGGCTCATTTACAGTTAGGTATTTGGGATAACTATGTCTTTATGTATTTATCAATTATTGATAACCCAGCCAAACGTGAACAATATGCGGACTATTTAGCTGAACATCATGATTTTCCAGATGACTTTGTCTATTCACTGGATCATACCAAACCTGAATTTTTCTCTGTAACTGAAGGGTTAGAGAAAGGAATCCAGCGTTTACACGATGTGAAAAAGGGGGAATTTGAAGTCGGCCGGATTATTTCCCGAGATTCTAAAATTTGGCAAGAAGATCCACAAACCTATATTTTAGAAACTTTTGAGGCTTTATTTCCATTTTATCAGCACTTAAATGCTTAAAAACTATCGATGTATAGTTTTTTTTTATAGCTATCTATAATTTCATCATAGTTTGAAACTATGCTTAATCATGATAAAATAGAGGAATGATACATATAAAAGACTTTGAGCGGACGAAGGTCGTGAATGACCCAGCTTTGCCGAAGCTTTAGCGTAGGTCAAGTTTCAAGCTTTTAAGCATTAAAAGCATTAAAAGCGCAGAAAGGAGGGATAGGATGCCTGTAAAAGTAAATAGTCAGTTGCCAGCTGTCAAGATATTAGAAGCCGATAATATTTTTGTGATGGATGAAGCGAGAGCTGCACAGCAAGATATTAGAACATTAAAGATTTTGGTGGTCAATCTTATGCCTCGTAAAATGGTGACTGAAACGCAGTTGTTGGCTTTATTATCTAATACGCCTTTGCAAATTAATGTAGATTTTTTGCATATGATGACGCATAAATCTAAAAATATTACACAAAATCATTTGGATACTTTCTATAAAAGTTTTGATGATATCAAGGCTGATTATTATGATGGCATGATTGTAACAGGTGCACCTGTTGAAAATTTAGCATTTGAAGCTGTCGATTACTGGGATGAGTTGCATCAGATTTTAGATTGGTCACGCACGCATGTTTATTCAACCCTGCATATTTGTTGGGGAGCACAAGCGGGATTATATGCACGCTATGGTATTCCTAAACACCCTTTAGCACAAAAGTTATGGGGGGTATATCATCAAACAGTAGAGAATCCGAAACATGTTTTATTTCGAGGTTTTGATGATGATTTTGTCGCGCCACATTCTAGGAGTACCGAGACTTATGCGAGCGATTTACCACATGATTTTGAGATTCTTTCTTATGGTGAAACTTCAGGCTTATCTCTAGTTGTCAAAAAAAATTTGCGTGAGATTTACAGCTTTGGTCATTTAGAGTATGATCGGATGACTTTAGATTTTGAATATCAACGGGATAAGGCTGAATTTGGTGAGGAGGTTGTGCCAGATGCCTATTATCCGAATGATGATCCGACGCAAAGGCCACGTATGACTTGGTCGAGTGCTGCGAGTCTATTCTTTTCAAACTGGTTGAATTATGCAGTCTATCAAGATACACCCTATGATTTACGTGAACTCGCAAAATATGAATATTTTAATCTTTAACCACCGATTTGGTGGTTTTTTGGTATTTTATTACTTTTTTGAAATAATACTTCATTTTTTTTAAAAATAAAAATAAACTATTGAAATTATAATCCATATGATGTATAATAAAATCATAGAAATGAAATAATATTTCAAACGGAGGTGAAATATGTATGGTTTCTCGATTTTTATGAACACTGATTTAGATGAAACAAAGCGTTCATATATTAAAAAGATGGCTAATAGTGGTTTTAAAGGTATCTTTACTTCAATGCATGTTCCAGAAGATGATGTTAATCTCTATAAAAAAAGATTGATTGATTTGGGAAAAATTGCGCAAAGCCTTCACTTAAAATTGATGGTTGATATTTCTGGTGATGCGTTGAATAGGTCGGGTTTCTCTTTTGAAAATTTGGAGGAACTTAAAGCGATTGGTGTGACAGGACTAAGAATGGACTATCATATTAGTAATGATACAATTTCAAAAGCTAGTCAAGTGATCACGATTAGTTTAAATGCAAGCACCATTACTCAAAAAGATATTGATGAATTAAAAGAAAATAATGCGAACTTCAATCATTTGGAGTCCTGGCATAATTACTATCCGCGTCCAGAAACGGGACTTTCCCACCAAGATTTTATTGAAAAAAATAATTTTTTAAAGCAACATGGTTTTAAGGTAATGGCATTTGTCCCAGGTGATGCAGATCTCAGACATCCTTTGTATTTGGGGTTACCAACATTAGAAGCGCATCGCTTTTTACATCCTCTGGCTGCTTTGCTAGATATGGAACGGATGGCTGTTAACCATATTTACGTTGGAGATGGTGGTTTACAAGAGACAACGGCTTTACAACTTAGTCAGTATATCAATAATCAGACAGTTCTTTTAAGGGCCAGACCTGAGACAGCAGATTTTAGGTATGTCCAAGGTGAGCATGAAAATAGGCAGGATGCTGCGAGAGATGTGATTCGAAGCGCCTATGCACGATTTAAGACTATCCCAGATATACAGCCTGAGAATACAGTAGTTAGAAACAAAGGGGCAATCACGATTGATAATTGTGACTACGGTCGCTATATGGGAGAAATCCAAGTCGTCAAAACAGAATTGGTAGCGGATTCAAAAGTTAATCGTGTAGGTAATATTGTCTCTGAAGACATAGACTTACTTGATTACATTGGACCGGGACAAAAATATATAATAGAAAAAGAGAAGCAAGATGATTGATTTATCTACACTAACAACAGAACGCAGAAATACAGAAACTTACAACCTCGATCAAATGAGTGTTCATGATGCACTGATTAAAATGAACCAAGAAGACCAAAAAGTTGCCCTCGCTGTTTCACAAGCTTTACCACAAGTTGAAAGCGTTACAACTGCAGTGATTCAATCCTTTAAAAAAGGTGGTCGATTGATTTATATGGGTGCTGGTACGAGTGGTCGTTTAGGTGTACTTGATGCAGCTGAATGTGTGCCAACGTTTGGCGTAGCAGCGACTCAGGTGATTGGGTTGATTGCGGGTGGCGAGCAAGCTATGACTGTCGCAGTAGAAGGCGCAGAAGATAGCTTAGAACTAGGCCGTAAGGACTTAGTTGGTTTAGAACTAAGTCAGAATGATACAGTCATCGGAATTGCTGCAAGTGGTAGAACACCTTATGTAATAGGTGGATTAGATTATGCGAAAGAAGTAGGGGCAACAACGGCAAGTCTATCTTGTAATAAGAATGCTGAGATCTCTAAACATGCGACATTACCAATAGAAGTAGATTGTGGGCCAGAATTTTTAACAGGATCTACGCGTTTGAAATCTGGAACAGCACAAAAATTAATTTTGAACATGATTTCTACAATTTCGATGATTGGCATTGGTAAAGTTTACAATAATTTAATGGTTGATGTGAAACCAACAAATGAAAAATTGGTTGAACGTAGCAAACGGATTATTATGCAAGCAACAGACTGCACTTATGACGAAGCTGAGGAAAAATTTGAAGCAGCTAATCGGGATGTCAAACTTGCAATCGTTATGATTTTAACGGATTCAACTGCGGAGCAAGGACGAGCTAAATTAGCTAAAGCGGATGGTTTTGTTAAAAATACATTGAAATAATTAGTCTAAGAGAATCGCAGAGAGATCTTGAGTGACCTTGGTTCGCGAATGACCCTGCTTGATGGAATCGCAGAAAGGAAAATAAATGGCAGAAGAAAAAGTTGCACGTATTGCAAGAGAAATTTATGAAAATGTTGGTGGCGAAAAGAATGTCAGAAAAGTCATTCATTGTATGACACGTGTCCGCATGACCATTGTCGACAATTCAAAAGTTAATTTGGTTGGTCTTAAAGCAATTGATGGTGTCATGGGCATTGTTGAAGACGAAACCCTACAAGTGGTAGTGGGTCCAGGAACAGTCAATAAAGTTGCTAAAAAAATGGTTGACATGGTTGGTGTAAAACTTGGTGAAACATTCCCTAATTCTGAAGGTTTAAGTTTTGAGGAACAAGCATTAGCTAATAAGGCAGCAGCTAAAGAAAAATATAATAAGCCTTCAAAATTAAAATCAGTCCTAAAATCAATCTCAAATATTTTTGTACCAATGATTCCAGCGTTTGTAGGGACTGGGATTGTTGCAGGGATTGCGGCTGTTCTATCAAATTTAGTTGTAGCAGGTGATCTCAATGCAGCAACATGGCAGCAGTATATTGATATTATGAATATCTTGAAAAATGCTCTATTTGCTTACCTGACAATTTATGTCGGTATCAATGCTGCTAATGAATTTGGTGCAACACCAACACTTGGTGGGGTTATTGGTGGTGTCGTGATGCTGACTGGTATGAACCCGGAAAATCCAATCAAAAATATTTTCACAGGTCAGCCACTTTCAGCTGGACAAGGTGGGATGTTAGGTGTTTTACTGGCTGTTTGGCTCCTTTCAATCATAGAAAAGAAACTTCATGAAATTGTCCCTGAGTCAGTGGATATCATTGTCACACCTACGATTAGTTTGATTCTTATTGGCTTATTAGAAATTTTCTTAATCATGCCGCTTGCTGGATTTGTTTCAGATCATCTGATCGGTGGTATTAATGGTATCTTAAATATCGGTGGCGCTTTCTCTGGATTCGTGTTAGGTGTTGCTTTCTTACCAATGGTGATGTTGGGGTTGCATCAAATTTTAGGGCCAATTCATTTAGAAATGATTGCTAAAACAGGTCAAACAAATTTACTACCAATTTTGGCAATGGCAGGTGCTGGTCAAGTTGGTGCAGCTTTGGCAATTTGGGCAAAACTCAGAAAAGATCGCACGCTTGTTCAAAATATCAAAGGTGCGTTACCAGTCGGAATTCTTGGTGTTGGTGAACCATTGATTTATGGGGTAACATTACCAATGGGTAGACCATTTATCACCGCATGTATTGGTGGCGGTATTGGCGGTGCAATTATCGGATTTTTCGGTAATGTTGGTGCAATTGCCACAGGACCTAGTGGCGTGGCACTTATTCCTTTAATTGCTCATGGTAAATGGATAGTTTATGTTTTAGGATTACTTGGTGCTTACATTGGTGGTTTCCTTGCAACTTATTTCTTTGGAATTCCAAAGGATGAGAAAATGAAAGCAGATAACTATGGTAAAACAGTTCAAATGGAAACCCTTCAACCTACTTTACGTGTGGTGACAACGCCTGCGTTTGAAACATCAACTGTTTATGCACCCATGACAGGTACAGTGAAAGACTTATCTGAAGTTGCTGATGAAGTCTTTTCTAGCGGGATGTTAGGAAAAGGAATCGCGATTGAACCGACAAATGGACAAGTTAACTCACCAGTGGATGGTATTATCACGACTGTTTTTCCGACCAAACATGCGATAGGTGTTACGAGCGATGAAGGTGTTGAAATTTTAATTCATATTGGAATGGATACTGTCGAAATGAATGGAGAAGGCTTTGAAAGTTTTGTCAAACAAAATGAGCGTGTTAAAAAAGGTGATTTAATGATGAGTGTCGATCTTGACAAAATTAAAGCAGCAGGCTTATCATCGATAACACCTGTCGTTGTGACAAATTCTACTATTTATAAAGATATCAGTACTGTTGCCCAAAATAAGGTTGAAAAAGGACAAGTCCTCTTGACCATTGAGAGTTAAAGAGAAGAGGTTGGTTTATGCCAACCTCTTTGTTATAATAAAATAAAGAAGAAAGGACGAAGGCGCTATGGATACGTTACTAATGATCAGAGAAAGATATTCTCAGCTGACGGCTGCTGAAAAGCGGATAGCAGACTATGTTTTGGATTCTGGTGAAGAGATATTGGAAAAAAGTGCACAAGAAGTTTCCCAAGAAATTGGTAGCTCCTCTGCATCATTGGTTCGATTTTCTAGAAAATTAGGATATGATGGTTTTTCTCAATTTAAACAAAAATTAAGTGTCGCTTATGCTTTTCATGCTGATAATGAGAGTTATTATGAAGAGGTTAGCGATGCTGAGACACCTTTGTCCATCAAAAATAAATTAAAAGTTCGGATTAACCATATGGTGGAGACAACAAATGCTTCATTGCTAGATGAGGCAGTGATGTCAGTTGTTTCTTGTCTGGATAAAGTTGATGTCATTTTTGTTTTTGGTATTGGTGCTTCATCCATTGTGGCTCAAGATATTTTTCAAAAATTTAGTAGAATTGGAAAACAAGTCTATTTTATTCAAGATACTCATTTATTTCTTTCCTCTCTTTCTATTCAGAAAAATCAAGCTGCTTTCATCGGCATATCGATGAAAGGCGAAACGAAGGAAGTTGTCGAACTTGCAAGAGCTATCAAATCGTTGAAAGTACCAATGGTGGCAATCACTTCTAATGAAAAATCAACATTAGGACAATTATCGGACTATGTCTTGCATTCAATTTCAGGTGAAGACTATCAAATGAGAACGGCAGCTACCATGAGTTTGATGGCACAGCTTTATGTTGTTGATATACTCTTTTATATGTACGTCTCAGAACACTTTGAGCAGAGCTATCAAAACCTTCAAAAAACAAGTCAAGCTATCAAACAGTTAGGTCAAGAACCATCTTCTTGATTTTAAAATAGCTATGATTGACGTGAACTCGCAAAATATGAATATTTTAATCTTTAACCACCGATTTGGTGGTTTTTTGGTATAATGAAATCATGACTTATTATGAACAATTCAAAAAAAATATCGTCTTACCACAGGCGATATTGACACATATTTTAGATATTTTTCCGACACTTGTGAGTTTCAACGTCTGGCTTTATTTTTATGGCAATGAATCACTAGCGCCGAGTCAAATTGCTGCCTTTTTACAGATGACGACAGCAGAGGTTAATCAAGAAATTAATCTCTTGACAGATTCAGAGACCTTAACAGCTGAATTTGATGAGTCAACAGGTGAGATGCACTTTGACACACGTCCAGCTTTTGCAAAATTAGATCATCTCTTAGCAGCCACAAACAATCAAGCATCAATCTCTGATTCTGAACTGGACAATGAAACAGAAACCGTTTCTGATATTGCAAGATTGATTGCAGCTTTCGAGCCTGAAATGCCAGGTGGTTTAACACCGATTAATATAGAAGAACTGCAAAAGTGGCTGAGTGATGATAAATTTGAAGTAGATCTAATCCTTCAAGCCTTACGTGAAGCAGCGCTAAATCGCAAAGTCTCACTACCTTATATTCGAGCGATTTTGCGTAACTGGCGTACTAATGGCATCGTGACAGCGCGTGATGTAGCAGATAACCGTGAAACGCGTGAGATGCGTCAAGCAGAGCAGCAGAGTGATACAACCCTATCAGATGATTATTTTAACTCAGTCGATAGCTTGCGTAAGGCTTGGGGGTATGATAATGCTCAGTAAGAAAAAATTTCTAGAAGTACTAGAGATTATTGCAACCATGTTTCCTGAAGCTCATGGTGAATTAGATGCAGCAACGCCTTTTCAATTGTTGATTGCAGTGATTTTGTCAGCTCAGGCGACTGATAAAGGTGTCAATAAGGCAACACCAGCACTCTTTGCTAAATACCCTGATAGTCAAAGCCTAGCCTCGGCAGATGTTTCAGACGTTGAAAACTTAATTAAGACCATTGGCCTGTATCGCAGTAAAGCTAAAAACATCGTGAGAACGGCTGAGATGATTGAGACTGAGTTTGGTGGCGAGATTCCGAGAGATAAAGACTTGTTACAGACTTTGCCTGGCGTCGGTCGAAAAACAGCAAACGTTGTGCTTGGAGATGCGTTTGGAATTCCGGGTATCGCTGTAGATACACATGTCGAGCGTGTGTCGAAACGCCTACAGTTAGTCAAACAATCAGCGACCGTCACAGAAGTAGAAGAGAAGTTGATGAAGGTTGTGCCTGAATCAGAATGGGTCGTGACACACCATCGCTTGATTTTCTTTGGCCGCTATCACTGTACCGCTCGTGCACCTAAATGTGTCGCCTGTCCTGTTCTACCTTATTGTCACTTTGGAGAAAAAACTGTTTTAAAATGAAAAATGAAAAATTATCAAAACGTCTAATACAAGTTGGAGACTTTGTCCCGCAAGATGCTGTTTTATTGGATGTCGGAAGCGACCATGCTTACTTACCAATTCATCTCGTGAAAACCAAGCGTATTAGCAAGGCGATTGCTGGCGAAGTCGTTAAAGGCCCTTATGAGAGTGCTGTAGCAAATGTTAAATCAGCTAGCTTAGAAGAGCAAATAACAGTTAGACTTGCCAATGGCTTGGCTGCCTTTGATCCAGCAGTTGACGACGTGACAACAATCACGATAGCTGGCATGGGTGGTCACTTAATTGCTGAAATTTTAGAGGACGGACGCGATAAGTTGTGTCAAGTCTCAACCCTGATTTTACAACCTAATAATGGCGAACGCCATTTGAGACAATGGTTGCAAGCACACGATTTCACGATTTCTGATGAAAAAATCTTAGCAGAAAATGACAAGATTTATGAGATTATCGTCGCACACCCAGGAAAGTCAGCTGATAAATTAACGGAAGCCGAGCTCTGCTTTGGCCCCTTTCTACTACAAGAAAAATCAGCAGTCTTTCTCAAAAAATGGGCATCAGAGTTAACCGCTAATCAAGCGATTATGGCAAAAATTCCAGACTCAGCAGAACAAAAAAAAGCAGAGTTTTCAGCAAAAATTGCCAAAATCAAGGAGGTTTTAAATGTTAGCCAGTGATTTTTTCGCACGATATGAAGCTTATTGTCCTAAAGAGCTTGCCATGGCAGATGATCCAGTTGGTCTGCAAATTGGTACCCTCAACAAAGACATTCAAAAGGTCATGGTCACTCTAGATATTCGCGAGCAGACTGTTCAGGAAGCAATAGAACAAAATGTTGACGTGATTTTGGCCAAGCATCCTGTGATTTTTAGACCACTAGATAATCTGACTGATCAAGATACACAGCAAAAAATCATCTTGGACTTGGCGCGCGCAGGCATTGCAGTTTATACTAGCCATACCAATATTGACATTGTAGAAAACGGCCTCAATGACTGGTTTTGTGAGATGCTAGACATCACCGAAACTGAAAGTTTGACCGACTTTGGTCTAGGTCGTGTTGGTAATATCCAATCGCAAACCCTAGGTGACTTTTCAGAAAAAGTCAAAGCAGCATTTGATTTATCAGGACTAACAGTTGTCTCTTATGATCCATCACTCACTCAAGAAATTAAACGTGTGGCCATCTGCGGTGGTAGTGGTGGTAAATTCTATCCAGAAGCCATCGCCAAACAAGCTGATGTCTATGTAACGGGCGATATTTATTATCATACAGCGCATGATATGCTATCACAAGGCCTTTTAGCAATAGATCCAGGCCACCATATTGAAGTGTTATTTGTCAAAAAAGTGGCACAGATACTCAGAGCTTTTAAGACAGATGTCGCTATTATCGAAAGTACTAGCCTTACAAATCCGTTTATAAAAAAATGATGCCAGTTTGAACAGGCATCATTTTTTTAATTATTTTTGGATATTGGCTTGTAAGGTTTTGAGCTCAGCCAACCAATCTACATAGAACTGTTCGACCAGATCAGGTGTAATCACTTTTTCTAACCAATATTCAGGATCAACCAACCATTTTGATTCAGTCAGTTGTTTGACATCAAAATTGGCGATATATTGATCAAAAGCATGGGCTAAATTAGGATCATCTGTTTTGTAAAGCTTAACTTGCTTCATGGGCTCAATCCCATTACTCTTGAAGTAAATGACAGCATAATTCGCATAATCATCGATTGTATAATATTGTGCCACGCGCTCAACAAATGTTTCATTATCCATTTTGTGAAAGACCTCCTTAATAAGGTTTAACGCCTTTTAAACTAATCCGGCTTATAAACTTAACGAGTAATCGGTACGATATGTGGATTTTTGAGAATGTAAGTAATGATTTCTTCAAATAAGGAAGCGAGGTATTCATCAGAATAGGTCCGGATACCAGCGATACTTGAAGCGGCCATACCGTTGACAACAATCCATGTACGAATGTGTAAAGCCTCAATTTGCTCATCAGTCGAATCTTTATACTTGCTAGAGTTTGCGATAATTTTCTTGTAGTTTTCAAGAGAGTAGTCAAACATAATGTGATTCCGAGCAAATCCTTCAACAAATAGGGCACGATAGAGATTAGGATTCGCTTCAGAAAAACGGATAAAGGCAATTGCCAAAGAAACTAGAGGATCATCTGAATATTTTTCATTAAGTTTAACATCAAACATATAGTGAAAAACGTGTGTTAAAACAGCTCGTTTGTAGTTCTCCATGTTTTTAAAAGCGCCATAAATCGGTTGTGTCGAAATTCCAAATTTTTGCGCAACATCACGAGCGGTGAATTTTTCAAATCCATAGGTATTCAAATATTGAAAACCAAAATCAAGCAACATTTCATCAGTAATAACTTTTTTACGCGGCATATCTTATTTCCTCCGTAGCCCTTGGTCATGGGCTCATAAATAGTAGTGTTGTGGCACTAGATAGTAGTATGTGATAGGTAAAATGAATTAGCAGTTTTAAAGCACCCACTCGTTAATAGCGTGAGCCACACCAGATTCTTCATTAGATTTGGTGATGTATTTCGCTATTTTCTTGAGTTCTGGGTTACCATTTGCCATGACAACTGGGTTGCCAACAGCCTCTAACATTGAGTGGTCATTCTCTTCATCGCCAATGGCCATGGTCTCTTCATGAGAGATACCTAGCTTTTCAGCCAAGTGCTGGACGGCTAGCCCCTTACTAGCGTTTGTGTTAAGGATTTCAAGATAGAATGGTGTTGATTTAACGATTGTATAACGCTCTCTGAAACGTTGTGGCAGTTTTGCAATCGTCGCATCCAATTTTTCAGGCTCATCGATATACATCATCTTGATGATTTCGTGTTTGCTCATTTCTTCAGCAGTCCGATACTTCAATGGCAAGCCTGTAATATAAGCCTCATTGATCGAATACTTACTGATATTGCGGTTATGCGTATAAATAGTAGACATGGTAATCGAGTGGAGTGGCGTATCAAGTCTGCGGCTCTCCATTTCGATATCCAAATAATCATCATAAGTTAAAGGTTCGTCGATGAAAGCCTCACCGGTTGCAGTAGCCTGAACTAATGCACCATTGTATGTGATAACATAGTCACCAGCATCTAGTAGATTTAAAGATTCGAGAATATTTTTAACCCCTAAAAGTGGACGTCCAGTCGCAATGACGATTTTTACGCCAGCTGCTTTGGCTTTTTGAATGGCCTCAAAAACTTCAGGTGTGATTTCTCGATTATTATTGACAAGCGTACCGTCGATGTCGATAGCAACAAGTTTAATTGACATGATTATATGATATGAGTTAGGTGCCTGAAGGCCCTTCTGACGAAATATCAGAAGTCGTACCAGTCAAGTCCTTAACTCAGTTCCTTTCTACTTCACTTCGTAATTTTTGAAACTTGACCTCTGCTCATACCTCCTCAAAGCGAGGCGCGAGGCCATTTGCAAACATAGATTTGCTTAAGGTCTTTTTTTTCCTAAAAAATGGTCGTTTTTAATATAGCTAACAAAATCTTCTTGTTCAGCTTTAAACAGCGTCTCTGGACTGAGTATATCCCTTGGAAAGTAGAAGCGATTATCGCCATGTGTTGTGCCAGTCAATGATTTGACAAGGCTTGATAATTCTGATAATTCAGTCAGCGTGCCATCTTTTTGCATGATTTCGATTTGCGTCCGAGGATTTTGTAGTTCAGGACGATACAAATCATAAGGTAAATCAAAGTTGGAGTGGACGGCTGTATAGTAATCTGTATCAAATCCGATTTTTTCAATGATTTGACGCAGAACTTCTAAATCTTTTTCATCAGCACTATCATATTTGATAGATTTAGCTAATTTGCGATTGATGAAAGCATTGCTTAAATCTGATAAGATTTCATCTGGATGTGTCTGCCAGTTTTGGAAATAAGTGGTCATGACACCATCGTCAAGATGCAGATAGTCTGAAAGTGTGAAATTATGCTCGAAGAAAGGCACCAGACGCGGACTTGTCAGTTTGAAATAGTCCTTTTGCGTCGGGTAGAGCACTTTGGCACGTTTCAAAAGCTGATGCAATAAAACCTCCATGGCACGACTTGCTGGGTGGAAATAAACCTGCATATACATTTGATAGCGACTGACGATGTAATCTTCGACAGCATGCATCCCTTGGATTTTAAAAGCAATACCGTTGTCAACAGGTGTAATCACACGCATAATTCGTGTTAAATCAAATTCACCATAAGTCGCACCGGTATAATAAGAATCTCTTAAGAGATAATCCATACGATCTGCATCAATTTGACTCGAAATGAGCTGAACAACCTGCTGATTCTCATAATCGTGGGTAATGACGCTTGCAATTTTGTCAGGGAAGTCAGGTGCTACTTTTCTCAAGACAGCATTGACCTCAGTAGAAGGATCAGTGATAATATTGACCGTAATCGCCTCATGGTCAGTATCGAAAACATCTTCAAAAGTATGAGAGAATGCACCATGTCCGACATCATGAAGTAGGGCAGCACATTGTGTAACAAGATTCTCTTCTGGGTTCCAAGTTTCAGGATAGTTTTTGGTAAACATTTCCGTGATTTGCTTGGCAATATTGTAAACACCTAAACAGTGCGTAAAACGGCTATGTTCCGCACCATGGAAGGTATAGCTGGAAGTGCCGAGTTGCTTAATGCGGCGCAATCTCTGAAATTCTGTCGTACCAATCAGGTCATAAATAATTTGGTTGCTGACAGGGATATAATTGTGAACAGGATCGCGAAAAACTTTCTCTAATTTTGTATTTGGCATACTAAACTTTCTATACTATTATAAGTAGTTATATTATAACTTAAATTACTGAAAAATGCATGTTTTTTGATTAAAAAATGTCTTAATAATTTCTTACAAATAGGAATAAAATGACCTTGACTTATTGGGATATAAATTTCATGAAACTGAAATACTTAATTTCTGGAAAATTATCGTATAATAGACTTACATGTGCTTTTTAGATGATTTCAAAATCAAGTTATGCTTGAAACAGAAATATCTGGCGAAAAATTAAAAATAAAGACTCTCAGCGAACACGAATTCGTGAAGTCGGAAGAAAGGAAAGGTATAATGCAAAATATTGAAAAAAAACGGGCATTGACTTGGTACCAAACGATGGTAACCATCCGAGATTTTGAAAATATCATCGATGATAAAAATCGTGCAGGTTTTTTGTATGGCACGACCCATCTTTACAATGGTCAAGAAGCCATCGCTACTGCCATTTGTGATTTATTATCACCAGAAGATATGATACTTTCAACCCATCGAAATCACGGGCATGCCATTGCCAAAGGCACCAAAACTTACCCCATGTTTGCTGAGATTTTCGGCAAAAAAACAGGAACAAACGGTGGTCACGGGGGGTCTATGCACATTAGTGATACATCGGTCGGAAATTTCGGAGGAAATGGCATCGTTGGCGGGAATTATCCAGTCGCCCTTGGCCTAGCACAAGCTCTGAAAATGGACGGCTCAGAGCGCATCGTCGTCTGTTTTTCTGGCGACGGCTCGACGAATGAAGGCACCTTCCATGAGAGCCTCAATTTAGCCAGTATCTGGAAGTTACCGATTATTTTTGTGGTTGAAAACAACCAATATGCCATGTCAAGTGATGCATCTGTCATGATAGCAGGGAGCATCTCAGAGCGAGCAAAAAATTATGACATGAGCGCTTATAAGGTAGATGGACAAGATGTTTTTGCTGTCCATGATGTTTTTTCGCAGGCGCGTCAAGATGTTAAAAGTGGACCAGTCTTGATTGAAGCTGTGACTTATCGCTTTAAAGGTCACTCACGCTCGGATAGCGAGCAATATCGTACACCAGATGAGTTTTTTAACTGGGAAGACCCAATTAAAAAATTACGTGAGGCTTTGATTGCTGACTATGACGTTTCATCAGAAGAAATCGCCTTGATAGACGAAAAAATCTATCGCCACCTCTCATCAGAGGCTCAGCAAGCTTTAACAGACGAGGACGCTAGCAGTCCAAGTGATATTTGGAAGGCGGTATATAGTGACTAAAACGTATTTACAAGCAATCAATGAGGGCTTGCGCCAGATTTTAACAACCATACCAGAAAGTTATATTCTGGGCGAAGATGTTGGGACTTATGGTGGTGGATTTGGCGCGACAAAAGGTTTAGTCGCTGATTTTCCAGACCGTGTTTTAGACACGCCGATTTCTGAGGCAGCCATTACGGGTGTTGCGACGGGATCAGCGTTACTCGGTAAACGCCCTATTCTTGAAATTCAATTTTCTGACTTTTTGACTGTTGCCATTGACCAACTTGTTAATGAGGCAGCAAAAATTCATTTTCTATCAATGGGGGAGCAATCTGTCCCTATGGTTATCCGTGCAGCAAGTGGTTCTGGTACTGGTGCCAGTTCGCAACATTCTCAGAGTTTCGAGAACTGGTTTGCGCATGTACCGGGCTTGATTGTCGTCATGCCGTCGAATGCTTATGATGCCAAAGGTATCTTGGTTGCTGCGGTTAAAAATAATAATCCTGTTTTAATTTTTGAGCCTAAATCACTTTATAAAACAGCCATGCCAGTACCATCAGAACTTTATGAAGTGCCAATCGGTCAAGCTAAAGTTGTTCAATCTGGTAGTGATATAACGATTATTGCCCTTGGGCGAATGGTTGAGGTGGCTAAGACTGTTGCGAGTCAAACAGATATATCAATTGAAATTGTCGACCCAATTACGATTTCACCGCTTGATATTGAGACACTCGCAGCATCTGCCAAAAAAACGGGCAAAGTCTTAATTTTAACTGAGGCTGTCAAACGCTCAGGCATTTCAGGTGAAATTTTAGCGCAGCTCGTCGAGGGTGGCTTTAGTGGTCAAATCAAACGAATGGGCGGATACTTCATGCCAATCTCAGCGGCTAAATCAGTTGAACTTGCGCAAGTACCAACCGTTGATGAAATTCTTACGACCATTGGCACGATGATGGAGGAGGTTTAAATGGTTAAAATTACAATTGATAACTTGATTAATATTGACCATGAAACTGAAATCATTCATGAGGAATATACGGGCGATTATCACGAGAAGAACGGGAGTCATTTTCTTGTTTATCAAAATGAGATTAGCGAAAAAGTCGTCATGAAGTATGACACTGAGATGTTGACGATTACACGTTTTTCAAAGCCTAGCACGATTATGAAAATGCATCCAGAGGTGGTTACGAAAACTGCAATTGCTACACCTGTTGGCCCACAGCGTTTCGAGATTAAAACGCAACTTTATAAAAAGTCTGCGACTGGCTTTAAAGCGAGTTATCAATTCTGGCAAGGTGAGACAAAAATCGCTCAGTATGATTTAGAGGTACATTTTTCTTACTAGACAAGATATTTTCTTTAAAAACCGAACATTATCGCTAAAAACTGTCTGAAATGGCAGTTTTTTTGCTGATTTCCGTAGAAATTAACCTATAATGATAAAAAAGGCCGTATTTGAATTGGCTTAAACAAAAGAAAGTTGGAACCAAGAGTGTCTGAAAAAAATGCTTACGCGCAAGCTGGTGTCGATGTAGAGGCTGGATATGAAGTTGTTGAACGGATTAAAAAACACGTTAAACGCACAGAACGTTTAGGCGTCATGGGCGCGCTAGGCGGTTTTGGCGGTATGTTTGACCTAACAACGACAGGTGTCAAAGAACCCGTCCTCGTTTCTGGAACAGACGGCGTCGGCACCAAGTTGCTGCTCGCTATCGAGGCGGACAAGCATGACACGATTGGGATTGACTGTGTTGCCATGTGTGTCAACGACATTATCGCCGCAGGTGCAGAACCTCTTTATTTCCTAGATTATGTCGCAACAGGCAAAAACATTCCTGCCAAACTCGAACAAGTCGTAGCAGGTGTCGCAGAAGGCTGTGTCCAGTCTAATGCAGCCCTAGTCGGTGGCGAAACTGCCGAAATGCCTGGGATGTATGGTGAAGATGATTATGACCTCGCTGGATTTGCAGTAGGTGTGGCTGAGAAGTCTCAGATTATCACTGGGGAGAAGATTTCAGAGGGAGATATATTGATTGGTTTAGCCTCTTCTGGTATCCATTCAAATGGTTTTTCACTTGTCCGCAAGGTTTTTGCTGGGACTGATTTAAATGCGCAAACGCTTGAGCTTGGTGGTCAAAAACTAATTGATAATTTGTTAACACCAACTAAAATTTATGTCAAAGATTTAATGCCTTTGGTTAAAGCAGGTGTTATTAATGGTATTTCACATATCACAGGCGGTGGGTTTATCGAAAACATCCCACGTATGTTTGGCGATGACTTAGCAGCAGAAATCACAGAAGGCACTTGGGATATCTTACCGATTTTTGATTTGTTAGAAAAAACAGGTAACCTCAAACACAGTGAAATGTTTGAAATCTTCAACATGGGCTTAGGCATGGTGCTTGCTATTTCACCAGAAAACCTTGAACAAGCTAAAGCCTTGCTTAACGGCAACTGTTTTGAAATTGGTCAAATCGTTAAGCGCGAGACAGCAGCGGTTATCATCAAATGAAATTAGCTGTTTTTGCCAGCGGTTCTGGTACGAATTTTGAAAATCTTGTCAAACAAGGAATCCCTATCGCTTTTCTATTCACAGATAAGCGTGATGCTAAAGCTTTAAAGCGAGCTGAAAAACTAGGGATTACAGCGCATACGTTTGAGTTAAAAGAGTTTGAAAATAAGGCTGCCTATGAGACGGAATTGTTAAAGCTCTTGGCGCAATATGAGATTGACCTCATCGTTCTAGCTGGCTACATGAAAATCGTCAGTCCAACTTTGCTGCAAGCCTATGAAGGTAAAATCATCAACATCCACCCGGCTTATCTCCCAGAATTTCCTGGGGCACATGGTATTGAAGATGCTTGGCGTGCAGGTGTGGCGGAGAGTGGTGTGACAATTCATTATGTTGACGCAGGCATCGATACAGGTCAGATTATCGCCCAACAACGCGTTCCGATTTTACAAAATGATACATTAGAAACATTTGAGGCACGAATTCATGAGATGGAGTATTTGCTTTATCCAGAAGTCTTGCGAGAGATTTTAGAGAAATGAAAAAAAGAGCTTTCGGGCTCTTTTTGATTGATAAATAATAGTTTATTACGTTAAATTAGTGTAAAATGAAGATATGGAGAAAATTATTATTATTGGCGTATCTGGTGCTGGTAAATCTGTTTTATCACGAGAAATCGCCAAAAAGTTGCAGCTGCCTGTTTATCCTTTGGATGCTTTTTATCATTTGCCTGGTGGTAAGACGTTAGACCGTGCGACTTTCATCACGAAACAAGAAGAAGTGATGGCGACTGATAGATGGCTTATTGACGGAAATTACGCGGGTACCTTACCGATGCGGCTTGCACAAGATGACACGGTCATCTGGCTTGACTTTCCTGCTAAACGAAACATCTTTCGCATCATCAAACGTTCCATGCAATTTCGTCAGGATAAAAGCTCGCGCCCAGATATGCCAGACCATTTTCAAGAAAAAATGTTTGATAAAGATTATATGAAGTTCTTAAAGTTTGTTTGGACTTTTAATCAAAAAGTGCGACCGTATATCGTGACAGCACTTGAATCACGTCCGAATACAGTCAAACTTATCACTTTAAAAAATCGCCGACAAGTTCGTGACTTTTTACAAAGTCTTTAGGCATTAAGAAAAGAGACCTCACATGACATTTAAATCCGTTCGCATTAACACGCTCAATATGAATCCCTTTACTAAAATTGGTAAAGAATGGTTGTTGATTACGGCTGGTACAGCTGATAACTGCAATACCATGACAGCCAGTTGGGGAGGCTTTGGTTTTCTCTGGAACCGCATTGTCGCGACAATCTATATTCGCCCACAACGCTATACGAAAACATTTGTGGATGCTGCCGATACGTTTACACTCAGCTTTTTTGGTCGAGATTTCCGTAAAGAATTGACCTATCTTGGTCATACAAGTGGGCGCGACGAAAATAAAATCGCAAATACTGGCCTCACACCTTATCAGTTAGAAAATACCGTAGGATTTGAAGAGGCAGAGATGATTTTCGTCATGAAAAAACTCTATCAAGCGAGTATTGACCCTGAAAAAATCCTCGACCCTACGATTTCCGAGCATTACCCTGAAAAAGACTATCATGATATGTACATTGCCGAAATAGTTAAAGTTTATGTGAAGGAACAATAAAAAGCCGATCGAGGCTTTTTTATAATTTTTGAAAAATGTAGTCAGTTGTTCGATCAACGGTTGCTACGTCATAAGTCAGTTGTAAATCATGACTCAGACTTGGTAGGAGTTCAGTCGCCATATGAAGAGCAGTAGATAAAGCTAGCCCAGTCCGAGTCAAATCTGACAAATCATATAAGCATTCAAGACCGTCAAAATAATCAGGAAGTCGCTTGTGTGCCTTACCAACTGATAGCAAAAAGTCTGTGTCCTTTCCGACCCACCAACTAAGCAGACGGTAAAGCTCTTCACGAACGATTGTCCCAAAGAAGTAGTTGGCATAGAGTAGCTCACCTCGCAAGATGCCTTTAAGCACATAGGTGCTGACCCAGAAAAATTCTGTGACGCAAGCATCGAATTCGCGTTGGGTTGGATGCTGTATCCAGTGGGTTCGGTCGGTTGTTGCGGGGAGGTTGGTGCAAACGCCTGTTTTGTCAAGGAGGATTGTGTTGAGGGTATCTTCAGCCAAGTAAGCTGGAACTGAGGAGACTGGCTGGATTTTCAAGTCGAGGCGGTTACCGTCCATGAATAGCATGAGCCAGCACCATTGATTTTTCTCGGGTAAAATTTGCTGAATCATGAGTTCGCCAAAGTGGTTGCGCTCAAACTGCTCAAAAGTTGGGAAGTCAGCATCTGAAACAAAGTAGGTGATGTCGTAATCTTGATACTGGTCTTGCTTGACAGTTGGGTCATTTCGCGAGCCTTCGCTACCAATCATGAGAATGGCTGGATTTTTCTGTCCTGTTGTCATGATAAGGTTAAAAAGTGTTTCTGATGTCATGATTTTCTCCTTATCTTTTAGTATAACATATGATTTATAATAAAAAGCAGTATTTTCACAAAAAAATGTTATTTTTAGATAAAAATTAAGATAAATATGATATAATGACCGTAGGTAACACATTTAATTAAATAACTCATCACAAGGGGAGCCGTTTTTGGCTGAGATTGAGCGCTTGCTCTGGACTCTTTGAACCTGAACTCGTTAGGACGAGCGGAGGGATGTGATTGATATGTTTTGATTGATAAGAAAATAGATAGGACTCAGAGGTGTTAGATATTTAAGACTAACACCCAATTCAGCAACACAAGAGTATCTACTCTATTTTACTATCGCGCTAACAATGCTATCAACCTCTCCTTGTGATAAAAAAGGAGAGGTTTTTTTGTATGGGAATGACGCAAAAAGCATTGACAATTGCAGGCTCTGACTGTAGCGGAGGTGCAGGAATTCAGGCTGATTTGAAAACGTTTTCGGCACATGGTGTCTATGGTATGTCTGTTATCACAGCGATTGTGGCTGAGAATACTTATCGTGTCAGTGGCATTATGGATGTAAATCCTGACATGATTGACAAGCAAATCAAGGATGTGTTTGAGGATATTTGTCCCGATGCTGTTAAAATCGGTATGCTTAACACGATAGAAACGATGATATCTGTCGCTGAAAGTCTCAAAATTTGGCAACCCCAAAATGTTGTGATTGACCCTGTCATGTATGCTAAAAATGGTAGTCCGCTCATGGCGCTTGATGCGATTGAAACCCTGATTAAAGTCATTGTTCCCCTCGCAACGTTTGTCACACCCAACATACCAGAGGCTGAGGAAATTTCGGGAATGACGATTTCAAATATTGGCGATATGAAGGTAGCGGCGATAAAAATACATGAGATGGGCTGCCAATCAGTGCTCATCAAAGGTGGTCATGCCAGAGGAGATGCAACAGACATTCTTTACGATGGTCACAAGTTTTATCATTTTACGACATCACGGATACAGACAAAAAATACACACGGCACAGACTGTACGCTATCTTCAGCAATTGCCAGTAATCTAGCACTAGGATATGCGATGGCTGATGCTGTCAAACTGGCTAAAGATTACGTGACACAAGCGATTGTCCACGCCTTACCTTTCGGTCAAGGCAATGGTCCAACGCATCATTTTCATAACTTGGTTCAAAAAAATAGGAGACAATAAAATGACTGAACTAATGCCTGATTTGCTTAAAAATATTCGAGACTCAAAACCTTTGGTGCATCATTTGACGAATTATGTCACGGTTAATGACTGTGCTAACATAATACTTTCTATCGGCGCATCACCGATTATGGCTGATGCTATTGAAGAATCAGCAGATATTGCTACCATATCTCAAGCAGTTGTGCTTAATATCGGAACACTTAATGCTCAAACTATCCCAGCTATGATTGCAGCTGGTAAGGCAGCTAATTCAATTAATGTTCCAGTCATTTTAGACCCAGTCGGTGCAGGTGCCTCAACTTTTCGAAATCAAACAGTTAACCAGTTAATGTCAGAAGTTAACTTTTCGGTTATTCGTGGCAATATATCTGAAATTAAATATATCGCAGGCTTAGATGCGATAACGAAAGGTGTTGATGCCTCTGACAATGATATTAAAAATATAGATGAATCACGCACTGTTGCGCAAAAATTAGCAAAACGCCTTAAAACTGTGATTGCCATTACGGGAATAGTTGACGTGATTTCTGACGGAAACCAAGTAATTACCATTGCAAATGGACATAAAAAAATGGCTGAAATTACTGGTACTGGCTGTATGTGCACATCGCTTATAGGGGCATATTGTGGCGGAAATCCATATGCTATTTTTCAGGCTACAGCAACTGCAATTTTGTCAATGGGAATTGCGGGGGAAATTGCTTATGAAAAAGTTGGCAAATTAGGGAATGGACACTATCATGCAGCGATTCAAGACGTTATTAGTTTGTTAACTGAGAAGATTTTACGAGAAAGGGCATGTGTGACAATTGATTAAGTCAATAGATTATAGTCTGTATTTAGTAACGGACAGTGAGTTGATGTTAACAGAAAGGTTGGAAGAGGCCGTTGAACAAGCTATTTTAGGTGGCGTCACAGTCGTTCAACTACGAGAAAAAAAGGCTAATTCTAAAACATTTTTAGAGCAAGCTTTGCGTGTTAAAAAAGTGACAGGTCATTATCAAACACCACTAATTATTAATGATCGTGTTGATATAGCTTTAGCAATTGATGCAGATGGGGTACATGTTGGGCAAGATGATTTACCAGTTGCTACTGTTAGACGATTTATTGGGACTGATAAACTAATTGGTGTTTCGGTTAGTAACTTAAAGGAGACGCAAAAAGCTTTGAAAGATGGTGCTGATTATTTGGGTGTTGGTGCCATGTATGCGACTGATACGAAAACAGATGCCGCTCAAGTCTCATTTTCTGAATTGAGTAAAATTCGCAAGGCAACTGATTTGCCTATTGTTGTGATTGGGGGGATTAATAAGACAAGTTTACAAAATTTTAGAAGCTTTGGTATTGATGGATTTGCAATCGTTTCGGCAATCATTGCGCAATCAGATATTAAAAAGGCGACATTTGAGTTGAAAGGATTAGTTGAGACATGCTAGCAAAGAAACTAAAGAGACATGTTACAGAGTTATGGGAGACAACCTACCAACACCCCTTCGTCCAGGAACTCGGTCAAGGCTGACTACCGCAAGAAAAATTTAAATTTTATCTGCTACAAGACTATCTCTACCTCCTTGATTATGCGCGTCTCATGGCTTATGCTGCGATACATGCGGATGATGAATTAAGCATGTGCTATTTTACTCACATACAATCTGATATTTTAGACTCAGAACTTGAGACACATAGAAACTATATGGCAACATTTGACATTTCATCTGAAGTAGCAGCAAAAGTTCAACCGACCTTGTTTAATCGCGCTTATGCAGCCAATATGTTAGCCACTGCACAAAGTGGTCAACTTTCTAAAATCATTGCAACAGTGCTACCGTGTGCTTGGACTTATGCCGAATTTTCCCAGCGCTTGGTCAAAGCCTACAACCATGAGTTAGCCAATAACCCTTATCGAGTCTGGCTAGAAAAATATGCGTCTGATGATTTTGCCCAGTCAGCACAATGGTTGCTTGCAAAGTTAGAGGCTTTGATGCAAGATAAATCTGAGCAGGACTATCAAGAAATTCAGGCGATTTTTAAATCCAGTTTAGAATTTGAGTATCTCTTTTGGGAGATGTCCTATGAGATGCAAACTGGTGTTTTCGAAAATTATGAGAGACAAAAGGGGAAATAAAATGACAAACGAAAAATTTTTAAATCGCTTAGTTTTTTTGGCTATGATGGTCGCAGTCGGTGTCGTGATATCACCTTTACTTCGAGTGGAGGGATTTGCACCTATGCAACATTTGGTGAATGTGACGTGTGCCGTCTTTCTAGGGCCGTGGTATTCACTAGCTTGTGCGGTAGCAATCGGGGTGATTCGGATGTCACTGATGGGGATTCCCCCGCTTGCCTTAACTGGTGCTGTTTTTGGTGCCTTTCTATCTGGCATTTTCTATGCTAAAACGGGTAAAATCTGGGCAGCAGTTCTAGGTGAAATCATCGGAACTGGCCTTATTGGTTCAATAGTATCGTATCCTATCATGACGCTTTTATATGGCAAAAGTGACCTCACATGGCTGTTTTACGTGCCGTCGTTTTGTATTGCCAGTACCATGGGCGGCACACTTGCAGGTGTCATGCTTTATGCCATGCAAAAAAATGGTGTTTTAGCTAAACTCACAAAAGGTTTGGGACGAAAAAATGATTAAAAAACCGCTCATTCACTACATCACGCACCCAATTGTCATGACGGATTGTGCGAACGCAATTTTGGCAATCGGTGGGAGTCCGATTATGGCAGAGCATCACGCCGAAGTTCAGGACATTACAGCCAAATCATCAGCCTTAGTTGTTAATCTTGGGAATATTACTGATTATCGGATGCAAGCTATGCGTTTATCAGGTCAAGTCGCCTTAGAAAAAAGATTACCGATAGTCCTTGATTTAACAGGCATAGCAGTGAGTTCTCTTCGTAGAACGTTTGCGCATGACTTTATCACAATGTTTTCGCCACAGCTCGTTAAAGGTAATGTGTCTGAAATTTTAGCCTTGTTGGCGTTTGCAACGCAGGCAAATGGTGTGGATACTGGAGATAATCATTTGACGACAGAGCAGCTGATGAAGATGAGAAGTTTTTGTCAGGCGCATAGCTGTATCCTCCTTGTAACAGGGGAAATTGATGTGATTGTTGATTTAGGTCGTTTCATCTGTCTGAAAAATGGCTCTGATAAATTAACACAAGTAACCGGAACAGGTTGTTTATTGTCCGGCATGCTAGGTTATTTTCTAAGTCAAGTTTCTGATTTAGAAACGGTAGATGCTGTGGTTAAAGCAGTGGGACTTCTGACGATTGCTAGTGAATATGCTGATAAGAACACAGCTGGTCTAGGTAGTTTTAAGGCGAGTTTATTTGACTATCTTGGTAATCTGAAACCAAATCAGATTAAGGGAAAAATATTGTATTTTGAGCGTCAAATGCCTCAAGATATTGTTAGGTATAGAAAGGATAACCGGCATGAATAAAAGTGATTTAAGATTATATCTAGTGACTGATCGTGGTAATTTAAGTGAGCAAGATTTTTTGACTCAAATCGAGCAAGCTATTTTAGGTGGTGCGACTTGTGTTCAACTACGTGAGAAAGAAATGTCTGGTCGATCGTTTTACCAATTAGCTTTGCAGGTTAAAGCAGTAACGGATAGGTATGGTGTTCCATTTTTAATCAATGACCGTCTGGATATCGCTTTAGCGGTTGATGCGAGTGGCGTACATCTAGGTCAGAGAGATTTACCGGTCGCAGTAGCCAGACAGATTTTAGGGCCAAACAAGCTCGTCGGTATTTCTGCTAAGACAGTGGCACAAGCACTGGCTGCACAAATAGGTGGTGCTGATTATTTAGGGCACCTCTAAAAACGTATGTAAAGAGGTATAATAGATTAAAAATAAGCTATCGAGGTATTGAAGATGAATTTATTTGGAGATAGCGACTATCTTGAAAAATTAAGTTTAAAAGGAGACC
>SKEM01000312.1_pt1 | contig 35285 bp, 29 predicted proteins | sample 4826731 | NCBI WGS metagenome assembly SKEM01 (sample SAMN11008809, study PRJNA524170) | human gut metagenome | biome: Human fecal sample; material: Feces; isolation source: fecal sample from pouch patient p37 | host: Homo sapiens | place: Israel: Tel-Aviv | collected 2015-07-27 | reverse complement strand
GTATTCAAGCATGGCTCGCAACGTGGAAGGGCTTGCCTCCAGCATGGAACGGTTGAGCTTGCGTTTTGCAGACTGACCATTCGGCAGGTACGCGCCCTCGTGTTGTGGGTCTGGTTTCGGTTTGCAACGGCGGGTCATGTTCGCGGTTCGCAATGCTTCCACGGCTATCATGTCGCATGTTTTGACAAGATGCGTGGTGTACTTTTGGTACAGGTCGGTGATGATCCGCTTCTTTTTCGCGTACAGTTGTCTGACCTGTTCGCGTTCATGCTGGTACCGTTTTGACACCCCGTCCTTGACGTACTGTTTACGACTTTTCCCGCTTGCTTGAGCTTTGCGGTTCATGGCTTTCTGACGGCGGCGTATCTCACGATCGATGCGATCAAGCTTGTGTTTCGGCAGATCAAGCATGATGCCATCCGATTGGGTGGCTGCGTGCGCCACGCCCACGTCAATGCCCAGCTTCCGCCCGGTCGGCTCATGCTGGAGGGGAAGTGGAGTGTTGGTGAACGACAAGGTTCGCCGCGTCCAATTGACTCGTATCGCCGTGTAGTCTCGGATTGGCTGACTGACACGAATGTGGATTCGAATGGTGAACCGTGTGCCATGCTCGCGATGTTCTTTGGGATTCTGCCCTTTGACTTCCACGATGCCGTGATTGCGGTTGACTTGATGATAGTTCGCGTTCGCACCTTTGTTATGCCAGCATGCGAACGTCTGGTCATTGTGTTTGCGGCTGATGAACGATGGGAGTCTTCCCATACGACGATGGTGTGCGAGGTTGGTCTTGCGTCGTGCGATCGCGGAGAACCATTGCGTGTTCTCGACGCGTTCCGGCGACTGGATGACCATTGCGGGCATTGCAGCGATCCATGAGCATTCGACGCGCATGGTCTTCACGCTCCGCTCGTCGGGATTGGTGCTCAATGGGTGGTGGGTGCGGTCACTGTTGATGATGTAGCGGCGTGAGCGAAGCGCGTTGAACCTGTACCGCCAACCATCGCACAGCCACCCCATGATGCGCTCACCATTGGTGGAGTACTCGCTCGTACCGTCGTCACGGTCGCCTATGTAGACGGCTGCTCCCTGCACGTCTACTCGTTCGATGACCGTTTGTTGACTCATGTGAACCAGTATACCATGATTTTGATTACTATTAATAGTGAACGTATGGTGATTGTGGCGGTTCATCTCGGGGTTAAAACCCCAAGCCTTCCCGCCCCAGAAGTAGGTAAAGCTCACAACTGGCGGTTCGCCAACCAACGGTAAGAGGACGGGCAGCAAAAGGGTGGGGTGGTCAAACTTCGACCACCCCACCCAAAATCGCACCCGGCTGTTTAATGTCAACGAAAACACCCAAGGATGCAGAGAACAATATAGCACTTTCGTTGAGACAATGAGCCCGCCGCACCACGTCTCCTATGCCCGGTGAATACCAAGCGCCATGACGATGTTAGCAATGAACTTATCATACGTCAGCTCCGTCGAGGGCTCATACACCACGCCTCTTTCAGGATCTGCAAACACGAGCCATACGGCTTGATAAAGGCTTTCCCGACGTAAACGATCGCACAGGAAAAGAAACCTATCGAGATATGACGCGCCCTCGAAGATCGGATCGACCCCGTAATGCGGCGAATGGTACCCTCTGTTGATAGACCGACTAGCGTCGCAGTCGTGCACAATCATCACATAACCCATGACGGGTGGGATGCTGCCAGAGCCGAACAGATGCTCGGCAAACGCCGTATGCGCATCGACGGCCGAGCCAATGGACTCCTCGGCGCGGTTGTTCGCATTGTTCCCAAACGAGCTGTTGATACTTTTCAACTCAATGGCGCTCACAAGGTCAGGTCCGTCAAACGCCAGAATATCCCAGTTCTTCGTTGGCCTGAACCAACCAGGCAACGTGCACTCACGGCCTCGGTCGTACACATCCCCGGGTTCAAAGCCAGCATCAATCAGATCATCGCGTATGATGGCCGCAATTGCGTCAAGGTGCTTGCCTGACGTGATGCCCTGCCGTCCACCTTGGTCAACATGCCCAGCAATGATCTGTACCATACGGGCACGAGCTATTGCATCATACATGCCCAAAATGGCGTCTTCAAGATCAGCCCTCACCCCATTGCCTCCTCATAAGCCGACTCGGCATATCGCGTCGCCAAAACCCTGTCCCTATTGTCGAAAGCGCATGCCAAACCCTCCCTATTTACTTCGCTTACCTGCTCATATTGCGGCAGATGCACTAGGCGCAGATACTGCGCTTGGAACCGCAGGGTCCCGCCACGCATCTTCACCCCTAACACATCGATGAAACGTCGAGTCGTATCTGCCATGAGCAGACCTCCTAGCGCTTTCAGATCCCATACATCAGAGGAGATCCAGTAGCAGTTATGGTGCGGATAACGGCCATGGGAAAGAATCGGGTCAGGATGGGTGGCCATGTCCGGCATTAGCAGCAAGTCCCGGTCAATTAACCCTGGCGTCAGTTTGTCAATAGTGCGATACCAGTTGGACTTGTTTTTCCTCGCAACGTGTCGCTTGATAAGAGCTTCTTTGTGTTCCTCGAAATATGTTTTGAGCTCAGGGTAATCGTCAAGGTCAACAAGCTCGCCAGCAGCATTCCATGGGTTGACCAGCCAACGTTTATGGTTCGGCTTCCCGCGCCGGTGGTCGCGCATGTAAAATACAGGCACCATGCGGTCGGATTCAACAAGATTCTCGTTTTCGGTGAGGAAAACATCATCGCAGCCAGTGGCGATGCCGATGCCGAGGTGGACTCCTGCTTCCTCAAGATCAGGCAGCCGTTCACATGCCTGAGATACGAAGCGTACAAGCTCCTGTCTGCCGAGAGGATATATCTCAGCCCCGTTTGGCTTGTCAATCTCAAACGCCTCGAAGCGCTCACCCACCAGTTGAGGCGAGCCGTCTCGCAGCCAATCCAGCACGTCAGATGCATCCGCATCGCAAAAATCAGCCGTGCAGTTTACGAAACGCAACGTATCCGTCGCTACTCCCTTGCATATCGTCGTGATGGCGGGATAAGCATCCACTGCATCATCAAAAGCATTGACGCCATGCATGCGCACAAGTGACACGAGGTCACAATCGGTGCCCATGCGGGCACGCAGCAATTTTCCGTACTTGTTCTGCAACCACCGGTCGGCGCAGATGAAGCACAGGGTCCCACCATCCCGCAACACATCCAACCCTCGGTCGAAGAAACTTACATACAAATCACAACCCGTTGTGACCGAACGCTGATGTTCGGCATAAAGCGCACGTTTTTCCCGGTCGATTTTCGTCGCGCGAACGTATGGGGGGTTGCCGATAATGAAATCACAAGAGGGAACCTCATCAAGGATGAAATCACCACATACCAGCCAGTGCTCAACAAGCGAACACGCCTGCTGGCGCGGACACCCCTTGCCCACAAGAACGTCAATAACAGCGCACCTTGCCGTTTCAAGGGATTCAGGGTCGATATCATACCCGCGTACCGAGTCGGCAAGCTCGGACCATTCACCGTCCCCCGTCACCAATTCATCAGCCAGTCGTTCTGCAATTGCAGTAAGGAATGCGCCACGACCGCAGGACGGTTCGACCACCATCTTGTTCACAATGCCCGCTCCGGGAGTGTATCCGGCAACATCCAAAACCAGATCGACAACCCAGCGTTTCGTATACACAACACCGTGATGCTCAGTCGTCATGCAACCCCCGTTTGTGATCTCGAACGGTAGACCGTGCTCTCTTACTACCATCTTAGAGAAACGTGTTTCGCTTCCTCTGTGTCCAAGCCCAACAGCTCAAACATTTTCATGTTCTCATCTTTATTCGTGGGGCTAGACGCATTTTGTGTGGCTGGCGTGTCTGCCATGCTCACTCCTATTCAGGACGCCATGTCCCACCATAACCACCGGCAGCGAGGCATGTTGGCACGCCACACCGAGTACTGCTTATTGCCTGTACTTCAGATCGATGAGGAAATCATGCGCGCCGGTCTGTGTGACATGGACCGGGGTGAACTCCGCCCCTGTGAGCGTGCGGGCACTTTCCAATCTTTCCCGCGGGATCCCCGCCCATGTGTATGCCTGTCCTCATGTCACGCGTCATGGTGTTCTCCGCCAACCGTCGTGCCATCGGCCTGCATGCGCCGTCGGCGCTCGTATTCTTTTTTTGGCTTCCCGGATGAAATCCGGGTTGAACGATCGTCGCAGACTCTCCCCGTACTCTTTCGGGGTCAGGCCGCGTCCGGTGGCCGCGCTCGGCGTGTCGGGTGTGGGCGGCATGGTTCCGGACATGTGCGGCGCTCCTTGCTGGCAGGGTTTTCTCTTGTAGGACGGTCCGGAATCGAACCGGCACCACCATCCGGGCACGAATGGTGGCGAACCTGCTATACCGCCCTGGATGCCGACCGGCGTCTAGAATCCGGTCGGGCAATCCGGTTCCCGTTCTCCCACATTCGCAGCCAATACTGCTCCCCGTCTTCCATCGGGGGAACAGCTACCCGTTCAGTGAGGTTCACAGCCGGAACCGGATTTGTGGGCTGGCGGGAATCGAACTCCGCGACCTCCGGTTTAAACGTCCGGCGCTCTGTCCTCTGAGCTACAGTCCCGCGCATGCCCACCGTCATGATCGGCAGGACATGCGGGATGCGTTCACCATCGCCTTATGGTGTTGCCGAAGATGGCGTGTCTTCGACCCTTTCGATCTTTAATAGGATCGGGACGAGCCTGCACCAAGGCCCGCACGTGGGGCGGCTGGACTCGAACCAGCATCCACTAGTGGCTCTGCCATTGAGCTACACCCCTGACGGACGGCGATCAACCCGTCCGCGATTATCCAACCGACACGCGTCAGCTTCGTATTGGCGAAGCACCGGTCGGAAAACCATCCACGGATTGACGGCCGCCTGGACCGGTCCCGCGACCCCCTCCACGACAGAGAGTTCGCGGGACCGTGTCCACATCCGTGAATGGTTCGCAGGCGGGGCAGGACTCGAACCTGCAACATACGGTTCCAAAGACCGTCGTGCTGCCAATTGCACCACTCGCCTATACCATGCGGCCTGTGCGGCCGCGATGGTCACGGTTTGCGCGCCCAATCACCCGCTGGGCGCCCTCCGCCGGTGCCGGAGGAGACGGACACTGCCCGCCTGTACGCCACCATGCTTTGCTTGGTCTGCCGCGACAAGGTGGATGCCGTGGGGAACCCGCCACATGGATTCCTATGCCCGCCGATGTCCACGCTTGGCGGGGAGCGTATCCTTACGTGCCTCCGGTAGGATTCGAACCTGCGACCGGACGGGTAGAAACCGCCTGCTCTGATCCACTGAGCTACAGAGGCAATCTCTTTCCCCCCGAGCGTATGAGTACGACCACCCGAGGGGAAAGAGCTGGAATGCCGGATTCGTTTTCACCAGCAGCGCCAAGGTACGGTGCGTGAGCTCCGTTTTAAGCGTACCGTCCGTTAGGTTACTAGCCTGACTGTGAAGCCCGAACGTGCCTTGCCCTCCATACCGTAGGGCGTTTCAGCCAATTCCATGGACACCGAGTGATGGCCGTCACCCGGTATCTGTGCTTCCCACGGGATTCGAACCCGTACTGAACTGGGTTTGAGTCAGCCACCTCTACCAAATTGGGTCAGAGAAGCGTGACCACCTGCCCTCGCCCGACGCGAGGGATGTCCGACAGTCGGGATGTCGGCTCTTCCGTATGGCGTCACAAGCCGATGGTCGAGCTTGCTTCTTTCGTGCTCCCCGTGGGACTCGAACCCACAACCCAAGGCTTAAAAGGCCCCTGCTCTACCAATTGAGCTAGAGAAGCGGTCACATTTTGTGCAACTGATTTCAGTATAGCATACGGTGTTTGGAACCCGGCCCCCAGTGTGTCGCCGCATGCGCTAGGATGCCCGCACGTCATCGGTTTGCACAGGCTATACTAAAATCATCCGCATAAAACAAAGGACAAGAGGAAAGGTAGCATCTACTTTTCCTCACCAAAAACGGTTCCGCCACCAAGGATCCGTGAAGCACTAGAAAGGAGGGAGGACTGTACCCTCCCCATGAGGGCGGTCCGCCCATGATGACCCTTATCGGAGACAGCCTGCTGGTCAGGCTCAACGCATACCGCCGTCCACGACAGAAGTTCTACAGTGCCGAACTTGCGCTACGCATGTACTTGAGCGCCGCGGCCGGCAACGGAGGGCGACTGCTGTGGGTTGGCAGTGTCGCCCCATATAATCCGGATTCCATTGACGGGGAGAAACACATCACCAATCTCATTCTGCTCAATCCAAGCAACGCGCACGCCGTCGCAGGACACATAGTTGGGGTCGGGCCACGATATGACCCCACAGCTGGATCACCGATCGCCGGTTATGAGCCAGTGGCGCCACTCGCGCAAATCCCGAACGCGACATGGATCGCGCTCAAGGACGTGGAGGACATCCCACGGTTCGACGCCAGCGACTACATCACTGTGACTCCACCCGACACCTACACCCCATCCCTACCCCTTGTCGAAGCCCTCGGCAGGAAAGAGCTGCGGAACAAACGGTTGTGGATACGCCCGGCCAGCGTCGACAACGCGGAAGACTGAGGCGTTATACTGTAATCAACTGCACGAATCATGAGGGAGCACCGACCATGGGATACGGAAGCGAAGCCATCATCCAACGCATCGGCGTGAAAACAAACAAGGGCATCATAAGCACGCCCCTGGGCGCCAACATGCAGGTCAAATACAATCTCGACAGCGACCAGACCCTGCTGCGCATCTTCTCCGAATGGGCCGATTCCCATGGACACAAGGTCCTCATGCCGTTCACCGCGAACTGTTCCATCGACGCATTGCGCGCATGCGACACGTACATCGCGCTGGCGGCCGACAAGAAATACCTGATGGGGCGCATCGCCGACTGCGGCGAACCATGGGACGCAAACCACCCGCAGGACACCCCCGGATACAGTGTGCCGGACAACTATATGGCAGCATCGCAAACGTTCTGGGTCGCGTTGGACGATGTGGAATATGGCGACGAGTTCGACTTCACCAACTGGTGGACATCCCCCGCCCAAGGCACCGAGATCAACTCGCTAGAGCAGATGTTCACCAAAACAAAGGTCGCGATGATGTACGCAAGCAGAATCGACCACTGAAGGAGGCCACCTTGAAAATCGGATTCATCAAACGCGACACCACGCTTATACCCCGATACAGCGCACTGGTCACCGTGCGTCTCGACGATCAGGATGTTCGCGTCTGGTCGGAAGGGCGCCCCCTGCGGGTCAAGTTCCTGCTCATCGAGCTGACACGCCCAAGTGGACACGGCGAGTGGAACGTCAACCAGGTCAAGGTGACCGGATGGTCAGCGAAAGGGAGGATCCCACGAGGCCGCACCGAACCCACCCCCGAACAGAAACGCCGCCTCATTGAGGACGCGACACAATGGCGCCAGGCATCCTATGAGACAGACAATTTCATGATGACACCGGAGGTCGAACGCATCATCGAGAAGGCCGTTGCCAACGTGGAGGCGGATTGCGCGGCGGCGAACAATCCCTGATCCAAGGGCGGTATATTCCGCAGGGCGATAATATGAACACAAGCGTGTTACGAGTGTGATTGTGCGGGCGTGACCTCGAACTGCTGTACAACGAGCGCGATGGCGTGCTGGTCGTGTACCACGCGTTCACCCCGCCCACGCGCAAGTTCGTGCGCGAGATCAAGGAATTGGGAGGTGCGTTATGAGCATGAGCGAGCGTGACAAGGAGCTGCTGCGCATGGTCGGCATGAGCGAGCAGCAGGCCGAACGCAACGCAAGGCAGGCCGAGTCGGAAAGCGAACCGGACGGGCTGACCGGCAGGGTCTACTACGGGCTTCATCTGGAGCAGCCGGACGAGGAGATGGTCACCGTGAGCGTGCGCCTGCCCAAGGCCACGGTGGACAGCCTCAACCAGCAGGCTCGCCGGTACCACATCAGCCGCAGCGAATACATGCGCCGCAGGCTCGCCCCGGACGGACAATAGGACAGGACGTTTGCCCCGCATGCGCGGGAATGATCCAGCCGCCCACACCAATACCTGAATACGCTATACTGTTGTCAGCCACACAAAAGTGAGGACAGTATGGTCAACTACAAACAAGCCCGGCCCGAACAAGTAGAATCGTTCATCAGTCCAGCAACGTTCAACGGCATGCTACGCGCCGTGACACCCGACAAGTCAGTATGGTTGTATGCGGCGATCCCGTGGAGCACGGCATTGACGGACGGCGCCACCGACACACGCCGAATCAACGCCGCCACACAGCTCATGTCATTCTTCGACGGACTGGCGTCCCAAGTGAGCGCTGCGGGCCTCAAATACCGTTCGCTCCTACGGGGGCAATACCGCCAGTTCCACCTGTTGACCGGCGCGGTGCCGCAACGGTTCCAGTCAGCGAACCAGCGCGGCAGCATGCTCGCCCGATGGCAGAACGGCGCCTATACGGATGTGCGCGTACAACGCCAGTTCGCCGTCATCGGGGTGCGGTTGCATGCCGGCGCCAAGGATCCGATGAGCGAAATGAGGAACCTCCCATGGTGGCGTCGCGGTCTCGTGCGCTTCTTCACAGAACTCGACAACGTCAGCTTCAACATCGCCAACGGTTTCCCACGCTTCGAAGAGTTCGAAGACGACATGCACGTCATCCAGCGGATCATGCTCAACGCCGGTCTCAAACCGTTCAGCATGATGGACGATCAAGAACGCAGCCAGTACCTGGAGATCCTGCGCTCATGGTGGGTGTCCAACGGCTCCGGCGCATTGGGGGTGATGCCGGACAACGACCATCTGCACATGTTCCCCGACATGAACGCCTGCGTCACCGCCCAGCACGCCTACGACGACGGCAAACCCTGCAAGGATTGGAACATCCGCGGCGAATACCCGGCCACATTGTGCTTCGCGCAATCCACCAGCTTCAACCAAAACAGCATCAGCGACCCCTCGAACCTGTGGCTGGCGAAACTATTGGAAGTACCAGAAGCAGGCGGGGCCGGAGCCGTCGGCGTCAGCATACGCGGCACCGTCGAACCGGGCATCGTCACCGCCGCCCAGATCAGACGCCACACGAGCGCCATCAACGACGCCATCAAGGAACGCTACGCGAAAGGCCGCGAAGCGTCCGGTGACATGGAAGACATGATGGAGAAACTGGAATACAAGCGTTCCATCTACCGGCACGACAACATGCCGCCGACCCTCATCGACCTGTCCGTGGCCGCACTGGTGGCAGGCAACGCCCAGCAAGCCATCGACGCGTTGGGCGTCATCCCCAACATGACGTTCGTGAACATGAACACCAGCAGCGAACAGTATCTCGGCTTCAAAAGCATGCAGGCCTGCTCGCCGGTGCGCATGACACCGTTCAACATGGAGTGGAGCGGCACCATCGTCGCCGGATCCGGAGTCAATTCGATGGCGAAGGCCGGTGACGGCAAGGGGGCATGCCTTGGGTTCACAGAGGCGAACAGCCAACCCGTGTACCTGTCCACGACGTTCGCGTCCGATCAGGATACCGTGCCGTTCCTCGCCATTGTCGGCAAGTCCGGTTCCGGAAAGACCATGGCGTTGATCAACCTGATGCGCCAATGGTGCATCTATGATTCCGGGCAGGGCGCCACCCCGTGCATCTTCATCGACCCGAAGGAAGACTCCGACTTCTCCGACACCGTGTTGCAGGCCGGCGGCACCGTGTATTCCATGGATTCGGACATCTCCAATGGCCAGTTCGACCCGTTGAACGTGATCCCGAACAAGGAGGAAGCCAAGGAGATGGCGGCCATCATGTTCGCGGACATCTTCTCCCCCGGCGTCTCCAACCCTGATCTGGAAATATCATTGACCGTCATGCTCGACTATGGTCTCAAGGCTGGCGCGCATGTCAGCGGAGTCGCCCTCAAACTCGCCAATGACGCGTTCATGGCGGCACGACAAGCGGGGCAGCCCACGAACCTGCCGGCGAACACACACGACGTGTACGAGCACGTAATGAAACTGATCGCGTCAAACCAGTTCCTGCGCATCATCTGCGGCACCGACAACAATGCGCCAAGCCTGAGCGTCAGCCGCAACCTGACACTGATCCGTGCCGGCGCACGATCCCTAGTACCCGCCGAGGGTTCGGAAAACACCGTCACCGGCCGTATCCAACGATGGGTGCTGCGCATGACCGTCATGGGCGCCGGCGTGGCCGTGCGAGGCAGAGATGGTGTCGTCGCATTGGATGAGGCGTGGGTCGCGTTAGGCAAAGGATCCGGCGAAACCGTGCAACAATGGGCGCGATTGGCGCGAAGCCAACGCTTCCTGCCAGTGCTCGCCAGCCAGAAGGTGCAGGAATTCATCGACGCCGGATTGGAAGGGTCCATCAGCCGCGGCCTGATCCTCGCCAACGACGACCCTGCCGAAACCAACGGCACCGTCTCCCAAGCCAAGGCCGCGCTACGCCTGTTCAGCATCGAGGACACCGACGGGCACATCGCACGCCGCATGGCCCTCGACCCGGAAAAAGACGGTGGCGAACCGAACTGGGACAGCCTGCAACGATTGAAGGACCCGCAACACCCCGGACGTGTACTGCGCGGCTCCATCGCCTACTTCAAGGACGGGTCGAACATGCCGGTGCCGGTCGAAATCCGCATCAACCCCGACCTGCTCGCCCAGATCTCCACCAGCCGCCTCGACGTGCTCGCACGAGAACAACACCAAGCCGCCTAACCGACAACCGACAGAAAGGAAACCATCATGGCCTACGACGATACCTTCCGCACCCGCCGCGCACCGGAACCCACCCAAGGTGCCGGCGAGCACACCACACCCGTCACACCGACACCCATCGAAGCACCCTCCAACCCCACTACCCCCACTACCGAACAACCCGCTGACGCCAACAGACCAAACACGGGTGAACTCCTGAACTTCGCTGGATTCGCAACCCACCATCCACTGCTGGTCGAACGGCCCAGCCGGTACGTGCAACGCCTCAACATGGCGGCACAACACCTGTTCACCACACCCGACAACCACCCCGAACAACGCATCCTGTTCAGCCCAGCACTGGCATTGCCGTTCTTCCTGCCCAAAGGCGACGAGTCGTTCAGCGACGACACCATCCAATACCCCTTATTGCACGTGCCCGCACACCACCCGTACAATCCTGACGAATGCAGCATCGACCAATACGCGCTCACCCTCATCGCCATGTACACAGCCATGGGCATCATCCACGAACCCGGAGACGGCGACCTGTACACGTACGGCATCAGCACCGAGGATCTCACCATCGGCGACCCCCAGGCCGAGAATGAGGCGTGGCAGACATGCTTCGAATGGGCGGAAAGCGTCATGCACCCCATCGCGGACGTAAACATCGCCCGCCTCATCCGCTTCGCCGGCGACGACCCCGACGAGCAACGCTACCTGCAAGCCCTGTTCGAAACATGGGGCATCCACGAACCCAGTGACGAGCTGCTTGCACAGGGGGAACGATCCGCGAAACTCCTCGCCCTCACCTACAACGCGTTCACTGACATCCCCTTCGAGCCGGCAAATGAAAACTAAGTAGAATAACAGCCATGAAGAAAAAGACCATAGGCATCATCCTCGTCGCCACGCTCATCATCGCCGCCGTAGTCGGATGGTGCCTATGGCGCCAGCATGAGCTCGCCAAACCCCGCGCCATACCCATGCCGCCACCGACCTCGGCGTCTTCGCAAACGGCGCCTTCCGACAGCCCGCATCCCCAAGCGGAACGTCAGGCGCGCATCGACATGGCGCTCAAGGTGGAGCACGCCATGCGTGACTGGGGTGTTGACGCGAACCTCCCGGCGTCCTCCTATGCCTACAAGACCGCCGGCGATACCCTTGCCATGCTCCGCGCGCCACGGCTCACGGGCAATCCGATACGTGAACTGACCGCCCTTGACATCGAGGACACGTGGGGTCCGGACGCGCGCAGCGTGCCCTGCGAGCTGGGTATGAACGGTGATTGCATGGTCTCGCCAACCATGGGCCAATGGTGGGCGAACGAGGCATGGGCGTATGGCAGCCGTTGGGTTGAAGAACCAACCGTCCAATATCTCGAAGACGGATCAGTGTCCGTGGTGGGTGACGTGCGTGCTGTCCTGCTACAGGACGAGGACTCCTACAATGATGGCGACTGGTATGCGCTCACCCCTGCATGGCGCACCTACCCCGTCAAGGACACCCTGACGTTCAACGATGAGGGGAAGGTGGAATCCGTTCACCATGACGAACCGGACCTGTGGTGGATCGACCCCTATCTGCAACAGTGGAGCGAAGCCATGCCGGCCCAAATTGGCGGCGGGGACCGTCAGGTCATCCCCGTCAAAGGGCAGCCCCGTATGAACCTCACGCATCTGGCGGCGGGGCGTTGGCTGCGGGGCGTCAAGGACATGGGCAGTATGGACAACGTGGATTGGACCCTTTGGGACGCTGAAAAGATGGGCGTGTGTCTGGCGTCCTGTGGAGGCCAGCAGCAGGGGTTCACGGAATCCCCCGACGGGCGGGAACACTGACAGGTGTTTATTTCTTCCAATCGTTGAATCGGAAGAACACGTTGCCGGCGCCTTGGAACTGTTGCTGTGTCAACCACCTACTGTTGTAGCCCGTCCATGCGCCGTTGCCGCCGGTGCCGTAATTGCCCTCGCTGATGCGGATGCGCCACCCGTCGCCACCGGTCTGTACCTCCTCGACGACGGCGACATGCCCATAGGGCGGGGCGCCACCCAATGCGCCACCAACTTGGCTGATCCCGTCGCCCGCATGGGGTGTGGCGTCCACCGTCCAACCGGGCTTGCCGGACAGGTTGCGGGCGATGTCACCACCGTTGCCTAACACCCAATCCCAACCGTCCAGACCATGGATCATGCCAAGCCGGTTCCACGCATACCACACGCACTGGTAGCGGCCCACGTTATGCGGGTATTTGATCCGGTCTCCTGAGAATCCGTCGCCGTCATGGCACACGCCCGTCGTGGAGCACATCCAACTGTAATCATGCACGCCTTCCGGGGCGCCGCCCACTTTGCCGGCCTGAACGTTTCCGGCGGAACTCGCATTGCCCGTATCGCATCGAACCATGCCTGTCTGGGCTGATGCGCCGCTGGTGTCGGGTTTGCCGGTGAACGTGAGCCCCGCCAACCCCCTGTCATAGAAATCGCGTGCGGCGGACTGCCGCCGTGGCCCGGTCGCATCGCCGGCCCGTTCGAAACCCCAATGCCATGCCAACGCCGCGTCCTCCGGACTGGAGGCCCGCAGCCATGACTGGTAGAGGTCGTTGTCGATGGCACGCATGCCCTCCCCTATGGCTTTGGACAGAAACACGTTGTTCCATGACCCTTTGTCTTTGCCGACCCACACGGCCATGCGGATCTGCCCTTCCTCGTCAGTGGCAGGTCGGCCTTTGAGGTCGTCCTGCGTGTTGAACCAGTCCGTGACCTTGCTGCCTGGATACCATTGCATGATCCCCGTGGCGCCGATCTCGTTGATGGCGTCGGCGCGGAACCCCGACTCCCATTGCACGTTGCCCATCATGCCCGCGGTGGCTTCCTTGGAGAACCCGGCCTTGGCGAACGCGTCGGCGAGCTTGGCGGCCGTGGTGTCGCCCTCCAGTTTGCCCATGGAGGCCGTGGCAACGGTGTCGGCGGGCTTGCATGCATCTGTGTGGTCCGTCTTGGTGGTTCCACTGTTTTCGATGGATGACAGTCCTCCGGCGATGCTGCCCACAACCGCGCCCCCGATCAGCAGAGGGCCGAACATCATCAGCAGGACGCTGAGGATGGAGCATACGATGAGCGCTGTCTTGATCTTTGGACTCATACGGCAATTGTAGTTTACGCAGTAGTTAAAGCATTGTTGTGCGCATTTTCAGCTGTGGCCTCGGTGCGTATGGTTTCGCTGTGCACGGAACCGATCCGGATGCAAAGCAGTCGGCCGGGGCGGCTCAACGTCGGCTCGTCTTTTGGTGCCGGCGGTCTGGGCGAGAGGGGCGATTTTCGCGGTTCAAAGAATCCGCAAATTTCTGTCACTTTGTTACAAATCGCCGTAAACCTTGATGGGAGTAGGGCTTGCCCTGTAACTAATTTTTGTTACATTCTGTTACTTCTGTTACAAACAGCGGTTTTCGGTAACAAAAGTGACAGTATGTGACAGTGGTTCTGTTACGCCTCTTCACCTCGTCAAAACCCTTATATTATATACTCTTCCTCCCCCTCTTATTGGGGGGTGTAACAGAGTAACAGTATTTCTATACGTGAGAGGGAAATTTGCCCTTTCACGTGCGCGCGTACGCGCGAGGGGAAGATGATGGGGGTTGTTTATAGGATTTCCGTTTCACTGTCACAACCCCCTCAAACCCCAATCGGGAGTAGGGCTAACCCTGTAACAAAATTCTGTTACAACCCGTTACACCCTGTCACACCCCAAATATTGGTCAAATCCCCATATATGTCGCATACTAAGGCGGCTTCGGAAAACAACCCACACTGCCGCAGGCAGCATCCTCATCGCCGCGTGACATGCTCTCCCCGCTTATAGAAGCGGGGGCTTCCTGCTCAAGAACCCTGATGGATTCAGTATCAACAGGCTATCCCCGTATGCCCTACGGTTCGCGATGTGTTCGGTTATGGGTCGTGTCGTTCGCTGAGCATACGCTCGGCTTCGTTTCGTATGTTCAGCGCGGCGTTCACGTCCCGATCGTGGAGAGTACCGCACTGCGGGCACACCCATTCACGTATGGTCAGGTCTTTTACTTCACGGTTGCGGTATCCGCACGCATGGCATAGTTGGCTGGATGGATACCATGCGTCCACTCGGATGAGTCGTTTGCCGGCATGGTCGAGCTTGTAGCGCAACAGGCCGCAGAACATGCCGTATCCGTTGTCGAGTGTACTTTTCGCCAGTCCACTCTTCGCTGTGCGCCCATTCGGCAGATACCTGTTTGGGTCGTGCGGGTCGGTTTTTGGTTTCGGTTTGCGTGTCATGCCTTGCAGGTTCAAGGTTTCCACGGCGATGGCGTCACAGTTTGCGACGAGTTTGTTCGCGGTCTTGTGTTGGAAGTCCCGGCGACGATTCGCTGTCTTCTCAAACAGACGGGCGACTCGTACATGTTGTTTCCTCCAATTGGCCGAGCCTTTTACCATGTGCGACAGGCGACGTTGCTCGCGCGCCAAACGTGGTTCCATGTCGCGGTAGTATCCAGGGTATTGGGCGTGTTCGCCTTCGCTGGACACATACAGGCCGTGGGACGCATAGTCCAGTCCGATGATGCGCGTGGGCGGTGTCGGGTCGGGCATTTGGCTCTCATGCTCGAACAGCACCGTCACGATGTACTTGTCGGATCGGGTGTGTTCCACGGTCGCTGATTTGAGTTTCCAGTCAGCGGGAATGTGTTTGTGTTGACGGACGGTGACCCATCCCAGTTTCGGTAGTCGTAACCTCCTTGCGTTGCCGGACAGGCGGATGCTGTTGTTGATCGAGTTGGTGGTGTACGCGGCTTTCGCGTGATGCTTCGACTTGTATTTCGGGAATCCCGCGCGCTTATGGTCGAAGAAGTTCCGGTATGCCTTCTGCAAGGCGAGCTGCGCGTTGCACAACGCCATGCTGTCCACATCGCGCAGAAACGGGTATGCATCCTTGTACATGGCGGGCGTGGGATTGCATGATTCCCACGTGGTCTGATAGTGCGCGATGCGGGTTTCGAGCATGAGGTTGTACACGAACCGGGCGCAGCCGATGGTGCGTTCGATCATGGCCGCCTGTTCCCGGGTGGGGTATGCGCGGAACCTGACGGCGGTGTGCTGTATGACGTTCATACGCCGCGCTCCTTGCCTTGGTTTTCGATGTAGCGGCGTATCACTTCGATGGGCGCACCTCCCGTGGTGAGCAGGCAGAAGCTGCGACTCCAGAAGTATTCACGCCACAGTTTCTCGCGTATTTGCGGATACTCCTGTTTGATCAGGCGCGAGCTGGCGCTTTTGTACGCGTTGATGAACTTCGACAACTCGGTTTTCGGTTGCGCGCGGAACAGGACATGAACGTGGTCGAGGTCATGGTTCCATTCCTCGACGGTTATCCCGTATTTGGGCGCTATGTACTCGAAGATCTCGCGTGCGCGCGCGGAAATCGTGTCGTCGAACACTTTGCTCCGGTATTTCGTGACGAGCACGAGATGATAATGCATGAGGAACACCGAATGATGATTCGACTCCAGTTTCACTACTATCACCTCGCTTTCAATCATGTACGACTGATAATGATTCTACCATATGTCGCGCGCCGATTCATCCCCCGCCTACGCTCACGCTAAGAGGCGAGGGAATCCTCGACACCACAGTTGAATGGACTATACTGTAATCATCCACACAACCAAAAGACGAACGGACACCACCATGCCCTACAACCGTCGCCCACGACGACCAGCCAAAGACCCAAAGCCCATAGCAGCCGGCCTCTGGTTCACACTCACCGCCATGCTCGGGCTACCCCTCTGGTGGTTCCGGCTGCCAGCCATGCCCATGCTGCTCCTCGCCGCATTCATCGCCGGACTGACGGCCCACTACCCCACACCCGCCCGCAAAAGCGACGACCCCGATCCACACCGGCTGCGCGCCTACCAACGGTGGAAGGACATCCTCGCCGGCCTCACCCCCAACAAGGACTGGACGCGCGTCTGGCGCACCTCATACTGGCTATGGCCCATGCTCGGCGCCATCACCGGCCTCAACAGCGCCACATGGTGGGTGTGGGCATCCAATATCGCCTGCGCATGGTGGTTTGGCCAAGGCATCCAACACCACATCGACCGTCGCACAGACCGGCGCCACCCCTGCACCGGCGTCAGCATCACCGCGTTCTGGAAAAACGCCCCCACTACTGAACGCATCGTGTGCACCACCCTCACCGGCGCCACGCTGCTCGCCTGCGGAATACTCACCTACCTCGACATGGCGCCGGCAGGACTTACAGCACTCACGCCGATCGTGTTCCTGCTGTCTATCCGCCTCATGGACGGCAAACGGCAACTGTCCGGTTGGCGCGAACAGGTGCGATGGCAATCCCTGATCGACACATGGGTGGGTGATGACGACGGTCTCATGGCGAGGAACTGGAAGAACGCGTACATCACCAGCGTGGACACCTACGGCGACAAGGACGATCCGCTCACCGTGCTGCGCATCCGCGTACCCATGGGCTACCAAGCCGTGCTCAAAGGCGGCAAGGACGCCATCCGAACACACGCGTTCAGTGAAGGCATGCATTACGTGCAGCTGCTCGGCGCGAAAGCACGCAAGAAAGGCGCCGACACGTTCGCGCCCGACATCGTGCGTCTCGTCCTCGCCAAGGACGAAAGCGCTATCCCGGACATCACCGAACGCAAAGCCGGCGCCAAAACCGCCGGCATCGTCGCTGACCTCGCCTACGCGCAACTGGGTGACCTGTTCCGCAAGACGCCGCCCATCGTCACCGCCAAGGATGTCAGCGACGACGATGAGGCGGCCGCATGGCTGCTCACGTTCATCTGCTGCCACACCGGCGCGGACATGACGCAGATCGGCCGCGACTGGCTCGCCAATGATCCCGACCCCGGCACACTCATGGGGCTTCCCGTGTTCCGTGACCTGTACGACGGCTTCCACTTGGCCGCCGACCCGTCCACACCCCTGTCCGACAAGGGCAACAAGATGAAAGACCCGTCCGGCCAACCCATCCGCCCCGCCAACCGCGTCACCCGCGCCGAACACTTCGGTGATTACATCGCCGCCTGCCGGCGGTGGAAGGACGAGCAGGACACATGGCTGTCCGTCACTGGGGACAAGACCCAACCGCCGGACCCACTGTTCGATGAGGAACGTGAACGCGACTGCGACGGCTACACGCTCACCACGCTGCCGTTCCTGTACAACCCGCCATTCACCCTCGACGACTACGCCAAACACGACCTGTCCCCCTTCAACACGGCGGCCGCGTTCATCGGCGTATGCGACGACGGTGTGGCTAGCAACGGCCTGCAACGCATGCAACGAGTCATCGCATCCAACACCGCGCCCACCCGGCTCGACGAACTCAACGGCAGCCAATCCCACATCCGCCTCTATGCGAAAGCCCTCGCCTACGCCGCACTGCTGCGCGAAATCCCCGCCAAGGGGCACGTGGACATCGAATCCGTGTCCCAAGAAGGCAAGAGCGAACCGGTGTGGCGCATCCAACTCAAGCTCGGCAACGGCGTCACCGCCCGCGACATGCGCCGCAAAGCCCCCAACATCAAAGCTGCCATGGGTGTCAACGTCATGTACTGGGAGTGGGTCAGCGCCGACGAGACCGTGATCTGGGCGATGCGCCGCCGTCTCACCGCCCCCAAGGACGCGTCCGTGTTCAAACGCCGCAGCACACAGCAGCGCCTCATCCCCCTCGCCCTGTCCGACGCGTGGGGCATGGCGGGCGTGACCGACGACACCGGACAAACCCCGGCCGTCACGAAGATCGGCGCATTGCCGAACAACCCCGACGTGCTCGGCGTCGAATTCACCGTGCCCGGCGGTGTCAGCATCGACCGACCGAAGGCGAACATCGGCAAATTCCTCACCGCCGCCGCATACCCGTACGGGCGCATCACAAACGCATACGGGTCCACTTACTACATGGTGCTCGCCTCCAGCTCGCCGTTCCCCACCAAAGCGGACGCGAACTGGGATCTGGCATTGTCCTGCAAACCCCAGATGTTCCCCATCGGCGTCGACGACCTGACCAACCCCGTCTACTGGGATACGCGCACCACCCCCCACCTGCTCGTCTGCGGCAAGACCGGCTCCGGCAAATCCTCCACCTGCCAGATCATCATCGCCGAAGCCCTGCTCAAAGGCGACGGCGTCATCATCATCGACCCATCCAAGGGCGCGAACGACTTCATCCAATGGGCCAAACCGAAAGCTCTGGCGTTCGTCGGCCTGTACGAGCTGCGCGAAACCGAGGCCGTCATCACATGGGTACGCGAGGAAATGGCCGAACGTGTCCGTCTCTACAGCCGCTACGGCGTCGGCAACATCAAGGACCTCGACCCTGCCGACGTGCCCGAGGACGAGCGCGAACACCTGCGCCCCCTGACCATCATGTTCGACGAGTTCAACAGCTACCTCCAGGAAACCGGCAAAACCATCCAGAACCCCGGACGGGACATCCAAATCACCAACGACAACGCGGAGATCAGCGCCCGCAACGCCAGCATCGCCCGCACCATGAGCGCATTGAGCAAGATCATCGTGCAAGGCCGTTCCGCCGGAATCCGCGTCGTGTTCGGCGCGCAGCGCCTGACGATGGACGACATGAAACGCTACGACGGCAACGCGTTCTTCCGCTCCCTCGGTCGTCTCCTGCTCGGCGCGGACTCCCCCATGGGCGTGTTCAGCATGGGCAACGTGTCCGAGGCGAACCGCATGCAGGCCACCCTCAAGGACAGCGACGGCGCAATCCCCGTGGGACGCGGCATGTACGAAAGCATGCAGAACACCATCACCGCCATCCAGACATGGTGGAGCGGCGGACAGGAAGACCTCACCCGCCTCGTCGCCGACGTACAGGTACCCCCGCCCATTGACTATGCGAAATACATGCCGAAGGCGGCCGAACAATTCACCCAGCTCGACGCACAGGACGTGCAGGAGCTCCTGTCCACCGACCTTCCCACCACACCGGACGAAGCCTCCGACAACATCGTCGAGGACGACGACTTCTAACCCCAACCCATCCACCACCCAACGACAGGAAGGATCCGAACATGGCAGAAACACGACCATTGCGCCGCATCAAACTCACCCGCCTGTTCCCCGAAGGCATCAACCCCGACAACCCGGACGACATGATGCGCCTGACCCGCGCCATCCAAGAGAAAGCCGCCAAAGACCCCGACAAGTACGGCGGCTACCTCATCGACAGCATCAGCGATGACGGCCAATACGCGATCATCGCACCCATGGCCATGCCCACCGACGACAAGACCCTGCAAAAACTCGTCACCCAAGGCGAAGCACGCGCCGAAGAGATCGACGTCGCCGACAGCATCGGCGAAGCCCGACAGAAGCAGACCGTGGACCGCATCGAACTGAACTACGCGTCCAGCACCGACCCCACCATCATCCACGAACCCGGCAAAACATGGAAGGTCATCGACTTCATTCCCCGCACCAGCGTCAAATGCGCCGTCATGCTGCAACTCATGGACGAACGCACCATCAGCGTACGCCAACAATTCGCCGACGCGTTAGGCGTCGCCAGATACCCATGGCAGATCCGCATCACCCCCACCGCGGAAGGCGGTTGGAAAATCCGCATCCGCAGCACCACCCTCACCTACCGTCCAAGTACACACGACCGCAAATTGCAGGAAACCGTCGAATCGGTCGGCGCACCCGGCTGGTTCTTCAAAGGCGACGCTGACAACGGCGTCATCACCGTCTACCCAGGCATGCTCCCCACCTTCCCCAAGGTCATCAACCCGCCGCAGCAGATGTGGGACAGCGCGGACCTCCACCACGGGTATTTCGCCATGAGGCTTCCCGACCGCGGCCGTGAGACCGGCGACCTGCTCGCCAACAATTGGCAGGACGCCCCCGGCGTGCTTGTCGCAGGCGCATCCAACGGCGGCAAATCCGTCGTCATCAACAACCTCGTCTATTCCGCACTGTCCGCCGGTTGTGACATCGCCGTCTGTGACGACGCCGACAAGTCCGCCGACTTCATCTGGTGCCGCGACTGGGTGATCGACCACGGGTGGGGATGCGACAGCAAGGAAAGCATCGCCGCGACCTTGCAGCATGTACTCGACATCTGCGCACACCGTGCGAACCTCATCAAACAGTACGGCAAGATGAACTACTACGGCCTGCCCGAGGATGTCCGCCGCGAGAACCCCGTCCTGCTGCTCGTATGTGACGAGATCGCACAATGGGCGTCACCGCTCACCGTGCCGCCGGGACTGTCAAAGGATAACCCCACCCGTATCAAGATGGAATACGAGAAAGGCATCAACGCGACCAACTACATGCTGTTGCGCCTCATCAGCCAGAAAGCTCGCTTCGCTGGCATCTGCTTCCTGTACGCCAGCCAGTCCGCCACCGCGCCAAACGGCCTGGATCCCAGCGTGCGTACCAATCTCAGTAGCAGGATTATCGTCGGCGCGAAAGTCGCCGACAGTGTGCGCGACAACGTCCTCAACGACGCAAAATCAGCTCCAAAGGTGGGAGAATACCTCATCAGCTCAGGCGTCAGCGTTGGCACCGGCGTATGCGAACTCGGCGGCAAGGAAGCATGTGTATACAAATCCTTCTACGTGGATGACAAGGCACACGGGTTGGAGTTCTCCGACATCCTACGCCAACACCTCATGCAACGCCGCCCGCCACAAGGCAATGGGCAAGCGGGCCATTGGGATTGGGAAAGCATTGTGCGCACAGTACCGGCCGCGGCCGAAAAACCCGACGACGGCAGCATGTACGCGGATGACGACGAACCAGTATCCCGGTTGGAGCAGGAAGGCGGATTCGGGGAAGACGGCAGGGACGTCGCCGAACGTGACGCACCCCTGCGCGGCGCTGCACGTGCCGCACACATGAGCGCGATCGAACAGGCGAAACTCACCGCGCAACTGTCCGCCGAAAAAGGCATGTGAGACAACGGAAAAGGAAGGTGATGGGCGATGGCTGACAACAGTTGGCTGATCGGCGACAACGATGTGGCGGATCCTGGAACCGCCCCCGTCGACGACATGTTGGACACGGAACCGGAACCGGTCAAACCACCAGAGAAGGATCCTTCGGCCAGCCAGTCGTCGCCCATACGGCAGGACGCCGGCATCATGGCGTTGCTGCACGTCGAATCGCATGACGACGCTTCCATATCTTCACATCATCATGCCGACGAACAGCAACGCGCTGATATAAATGAAGCGATATACGAAAGCACGAAGACACTGCAACATGAAACTGTTGATGTGCCATCGCGTCAACGTGCGGAATCACAGAATCACGATGACGCAATGACGCGAAACGATGGCTATGCGGACATGCAGGGCAACCCATGGGACATCACAGACGACATGCCGTTGCCGCCTTCCAACACCTCAGAACACCACGTATATGGCCAGTCCTCCGACAATCACGCAGTGGAATCCCCCATTGGCAACCCATGGCAGATCGACGACAATGCGTCAACACACGATGATGGATCAACACCAGCACGCGACGACACCGAAACACGACAACGCAATCATGCGAATACATTTCACCATGACGATAGCAGTATGCGGACGAATCAAAACGCGGACATGCTTTCGCATGACGATACGGATACACCATGGCGTCAAGATGCAAACAATCCACCGTACGAAGATGCATCGGAGCGCACGCCCGGAACCCTGCCTTCGACACAACCGGAGCCAGCTGCGCCGCACCCCTCCGCTCCCGCCACCGATCCTTGGGTGGGTTTTGCCGAATTCAGCACACAACTCGACCCATGGAGACAAACACCCGACAGCGGCAGCAAACCGGCGAATGACCCCCATGCGAGCAGTGCCACCACAATCTGGGGTGATACCGCATCCAAGCCAGCCAAGACCGCATGCAGGGACACTGACACAACGCCCGAAAAACACCCGGCATCTGATCCGATCTGGGGGAGTGCACCCCAAGAGCTGGATATGCAGACAACAGAAGTGCTCGACACGTGGCAGGACGACAGTACGGCTGATGATCCTTGGCTAATGGCAGGGTATAGCGCGCAAACGGCTACGAGCATGCCTGTGGAACCGGATGACGCGCACACGCCGCCAATGGACATGAGCGATTATGTCGACGAGGACGACAACGCCAACGGCAGCAACCGCAAGCCCGTCATCATCGCCATTATCACCGTGCTCATCCTCACATTGCTCGCAGGCGGGGGGTACGCCGGATACAGCATGTGGCAATCGCACCAGCGTGCCCAGGTAGCGCAGCAGGCCGAACAATCCCGCAAACAACACGAGTTCGAAGCGGCCAACGCCTACAAGGACGCGCAAGCCAGCGCACGCACACTGATCGCCACAATCAAGGAAAGCGCCTACAAGGACGACAAGACACTCCAACAAGAGGTGGAACAACTTGAAACACAGGCCAACGCCGAACCGTCCAGCCGCGACATCGAGACCGTGAACACCATGACCGACAAGCTGAAAAACGCAACCAGCCGCGTGCAACACACTTATGGCCAACTTGTCGCCGACCATGTGGCAAAACTCAGGACACGACGGGACACGCTCGTCAAAACAGCCGACGGGCTGAAAGATGCGCCAGCGGGGGAGTGGCGGGACAAGATGCTCAAACTCGCCAACGCACTCCGTAATGCCGACATCACCGCTGACAACCAGACCGGTATCGGCAAGCAATGCTACGATCTCGAATCGCTCATCGCCAAGAACAGGAAAGCCAAGGAGGACGCTGACAAAAAAGCGAAAGCGGCCAAGGAGGAACAGGAACGCAAGAGAGCCGAAGAAGAGGCCCAACGACAAGCCGAACAACAGGCGCAGCAGCAACAGCAGTACACGCCGCCGCAGCAACAATACACGGCACCCCAACCCCAATACGCGCCACAGTACACGCCGGCACCCCAACCACAGCCGCAACCACAGACGCCCCAACAGCCTAGTGGTGGCGGTTCCACGTTCGTACCCGACACGGGCGGAGGCAGTGACGCCAGCGACATGTGAAAAGGGCGGGGCAAGAAAGAAACCTAGCTCTTCCTTGCCCCGCCCTACATGATGGCGGCGAAACCCGTCAGAGCGGCATGTCGTCGCCAAAACCGTCGGAGAACTCGTCGCCCTGCTTCGGCTCAGCCTTACGGCGGTGTGTCTTCTTGGACGGTTCGCCAAGCTGCACGCCGAACTCGACAGGTGCAGCCGTGTCGTCCGGGCCGCTCACTTCCCCGGTCTGCATGTCCACCGTAGCATCGGCGCCCCCATCCTCGACGGTGGGCAGCTGGAAGTTTGTGTTGGCATTGAGCCATTCCATCATCTCGTCCAGCTTTTCCTCACCGAAGTGCGATTCGAACGGTACCGTGTCGAGACGCTTGCCGCCGCCGACGATGGTCACGGAATCAAGCCGCGCCTGCACGCCCTGCGAATCCGGCATCGTCCATGCGCGGAACGTGACGCCAAGGTTCACGTTCTGCCCCGGATACACATGCTTGTTCCAGATTGCCTTGACCTCGTTGACTTGTTCGTCGGTCATGCCCGGCTCAAGCAGCGGCATCGGCATGGCTACTGGGATCATCGCCCCGTTGGCGCCACGCTTGAGTGCGAGGTAGCGCACGTCCGGCCGCTTGTCCTCTTTCGACTTCGTGGACAATACGTAGCGCCCTGCAAGCTGCGGCTTCTTCTCGGACAGGATGACCTTGCGTTTATCGGTCGCGCTGGCCTGCACCTTCTTCGTGTCGGCGTCGTACAGCGGGAATTTGCCCGGAAGGTCGTCGTCCCACTCGCCCTTCTCACGGAGGACTTCAACGGCGGCTTCCTGCGCTGCGAGCAGCTTCTTGATCTGGTCGGCCTGCGTCTTCTTATCGAAATCGACACCTGCCGAGAACTTCGGCGCATCCGCTTTCGCGGCTTCCTCGCCCTCTTTCTTCTTGGTCGCCCATGCGCGTGGCTCCAACAGTGCGAAACCGTGTTCGAGGACGGCTACACCTGTTTCGACTTGGGTGTTCTTGGACATGACGATTGTTCCTTTCATACTCGTCCTTGTTTGTGTGTGGCAGATTCCAATATACGCTAATCTGCATGATTCATGCTTTTCGGCGTGTCTCCATATTTTCCAAGGGTTTACATAATCATCAACACGCTCTTATAACGCAGATTTGCATGATGCGTATACTGGAAGCTGTCAACAAGTCAGCAACGAAGCGGAGGAACACCGATGGAAGCGCCAAGACTATCCCTCAAAGAGCTACGCAAACAAGCGCGACGCTCACAGAAGGAGTGCGCGGAGCTTTTGGACGTGTCGATCGACACATGGCGGCGTTGGGAGAAGAACCCGGACTCCATGCCATACGCTTCGCACCAGCAGGCCGTCGACTTCCTCGAACGGGCTGTACAGATACGAAAGGAACTCACCATGGCAAAGGATTTCGGCAAAGTGCCGGTCGTCGCCGTCACCGACATCGACCTCGACGAGGAAATGAAGAACTACACCGTCCCGATCCCCGAGGGGCTCACCCCGGAGTTCGTGCCGTCCCAGCCGGTTACCGCCGAACAGATGCGCAAGTTCGCGGCGTTCGGCAAGGAGGCGTACCCGGGCATGGCCGACGAGTACGAGGCGTGGGAGAAAGCCTGGGATGAGGTCAACCTCGAACAGATGAAGGCGGATGGCGCGCCCATCAACATTCAGGAAGTCGTGCACGTGGATCCCGAGTTCGACGAGTACGGCGAACCGGTCGAATATGCGCATGACCCGAAGGTCGCCGTGCGTGACAACGGCACCATCGACGCGTACGACCCGGACGACATCGTGCCGACCGACGAGGGGGAGGACGAGTAACCAAGACAATGGCGGGCGCACGAAAAGCCCGCCACGGTATACACAGGAAACACGGCCAGCCACACGCCGCGAAAAGAAGGAGCACACCATGACGCACACGGATGCCGTCGCATACGAGGACATGCCCGACAGTGAATACTTCGCGCTGCCGAGCCTCGACCAAAGCCAACTCAAACAGTTTTTGCACAGCCCATATGATTGGGCGTGGAACCGTCTGCACCCGCACCATGAAACCACGGACGCCATGCGTTTCGGCACCGCGTTCCACGCCTACCTGCTGGGGACCGGCACTGTGGTCGCCCTGCCGGAGGGGGAGACGTTCCGCAGCAAGAAAAACCAGCAGTGGAAGGACGAGCAGCTCGAACAGGGCAACATCGTCGTATCCGCCGACGAATTGGCCATGTGCCGGCGCATGCGAGAGAACCTTGAGGCGTCCAGCAACTTGAGCATCACGCAAGGCGAAGAGACCGGCACGCCGGGCCGTGATTTCATCCGCATGATCGAAGAGGGCGCACGCGAGCAGGCGTTCGAATGGACGGACAGGGCCAGCGGGTTGCGCCTGAAAGGCAAGGCCGACCTGATTCCGCAGGGAGTGGACTATCTCGTTGATGTCAAGACCTGCCAGAGCGTGGACCCTGTGCCGTTCGCCAAGGCGTGCCTCAACCATGGCTATCATATCCAATCCGAGTTCTACCGCATGGGCGTCAGTCAGTTTGACCCGCAGTTGTTCGGCCGCTATCGGCGTCGTGCGTCCGGTATGGAATTTTGGTGCTTCGAGAAGACCGAGGCAGCACGGTGGCAGCCCTACGTGATCGAATCGGATTCGCCGGCCGCGGAACTTGCCCGCAAAAGCATCCGCCAAGGCTTGAACACGTTGAGCGTCATGGTCGCCGACGCGCAGGACGCCGGTTACGGCGAAGGGTACGACGCGGCCGCGGCGATGATCCTCGACCAGGATCATCCGACCGAGACGAAGCCTGTCGAGTTCACCGATTGGATGCTCAGAGACGCCATGCGCATCGGATTCTGATCACATGACAGCCCCGTTGAAGGCCGTCGATGCTCCCTATGGAGGTCGGCGGCTTTCGTGTATCCACGACCCGAGGGTTGTGCGCGCTATACTGTTCTCAGCCACACAAAAACAAGAGACGGGTCGGAAGGACACTGCCGCATGGCCGCATCATCACATGACGGGTACACGCTCACCCTGCACATTCCAGTCGAATGGTTCAGCGGCACCGACACCCTGCAAAGCGAACGGTTGCGGGCCCGCCGCCGCAAATGGGTGCGAGACGACGCCCGCGCCGAATGGAAACGACTCAAACGCAACAAGGTCGCATACAAGGTGGAACGGTTCGTCGCCCTGATCGGCGTCGCCGCGCCCGAGGAGACGGCGTTGGCGTTCCCCTCACGGGCCGCGGAAACAGTCAAACCGATCATCGACGCGGGGACCGATGCGGGGCTATGGCCCGACGATGACTCAACGCACCGCTGTTCAACCATCTACTTCCGCTCACCCGACCCTGCGCCCGCGCACCACTATGCGCTCACCGTCTACATCCTGCCCGTGCCGAGTTCCCCACCCACCTATCAGGTGGAAGGCGCGCTCAGCATGCAGCTCGATGCTCAATGGCGAAAAAAGCGACAACGCCCGGACGGATACGGGGGATGGGTGGCGAACTTCACTGTCCCGCACCGCATGTGGCTGTCCAGCAACTATACGGACAGCGACCTCAAAGCGCGGGCAAACGGACAAAGAAGAAGCGACACCCGGGGGCGCGGCGACGCGTTCGGCCAACGCGTCCGGACAGCGAACGATCTGAAACGGCTCGCCTGCGAACAATGGGATCGGCAACGGCAATGGTGGACGGTGAAAGATCCATACATCATCCTCGCGGGCATCGGATACCCGCCAGCCGTCGCCGAAGCCGACCCAGACAACTGCGCGGAAAGCGTCAACGCGATCATGGACGCGGGGCTACGCATGAAAGCATGGAGGGGCATCGACGCCAACCATTGCCGCGCCGTCGCGTTCTTCCGGCTCCCGACACGCGCACGAACCGGCACACACGATGTCGCGCTCTACACACTGCCGGTCCCTCCAGGATTCCAGATCGCGGAAACGGTCGCAGACAGCGCCATCGCCGCATGGGGCAGGCACAAGACGGCGGGCCTTCGATGAACCACCGCAAATACCTACACCGCGCGTTGACGCTCACCGCCCTGTCCATCCCGTTCATCATGTTCGCCTTCGCGTACATGGCGTTCGCCATACCCGCCGACGGATTGCAGACCGTGCTGGAAAGCCTCATCGCGTTCACCACGCTCACCGTGGGCGTGGCGTTGTTCGCCGCCGGTTGGCTGGTATGGCTGTGCGCACTGGCCGGGTCTGCCCTGAGACATCTGGGCGGGAAAGCGCGCACTCGATTGCTTCCACTACTGCACAAGATACAATGGAACCGTCACACACCATCCCCCAAGGCAAAGGACGAGCAACATGGCAAAACCTCTGAAAGTCCCACGGAAAGTGAAATGGAACAGCGCTGACCATCCGCGGGACCGCTACGGAAAATTCGCTTCCAAATCCCTCATGCTCGGCAGCGGGCAGACACTCGAATGGGGCGGCCCCAACGGCGAGCAGCTTTCATACATCTGCAACCAGTACGGCAACAACCCCGCCACACTCAACCCCGGCAACGCGATCCTCCACATGGCCGCACGCGGCAAAGTGTTCTCCAAAGTCGACGACCCCGCGATCATGCGCGTGCACATGATGTCCGACGACGACGGCAACCTCATGTCCGTCGCCGGCAGCGAACACGGCGCGTTCATCGTCACCGACCACAACACGGACGGTTTCGACGTGCCCCACAGCCTATCGCGTGGCAACGCCTACCAGCCGCAACCGCAGAACCTCGCTGAAGGCGAGACCGCATGGGGTGGCCGCGCGGCCGCGTTGACCGGACGCAGCGACGGCAAGACGTACAACACGCTCAACGCGCGGCGCGCGGCCGCAGCCAACGAGGCGGCGTTCGAAGCGGACGGAGCGCAGGTGTGCACCATCGATCCGGGCGACCTCGCCGACCGAGTGGCCGACGTGCGCCGCTTCTACGAGGACAAGTGCGGCATGAGCCGACGGGAGGCGGAGAACACCGGCGTCTACGTGTACATCAACGGCAATGGTGAGATGTGCGTGCGCCCCAGCATGGTGCCCGACGAGAAGAATCCCGGCCAGATGCGCCTCATCAAGACACCGAACACCAAGTCCGGCACCAAGGCGGGCGGCCATGCGGTGAAGATCCCCGCCAAGGACATCACCCGCATGGCGCGCGCCATGCAGGCGGAACCCGGCATGGACAATGTGGAATTCACCGTCTCCCACGGCACGCAGACCACCGATAACGGCAAACCCATCGGCAACGCGCTGCATTTCCGCAGCAACTACGTGTCGCCGACGAACCACCACGAGATCACCATGCGCGGCACCATCGAGAACAGTTCCCATGGTGTCGACGAAGTGCAAGCACGCAGCAAGGTCGCCAACCCGGACGGCACCATGAACTTCGAGAAACGCCGCGAACTGGACTCCAAGCGCGCCGCACGCCGGCGCAGGGACGCGGAACCGTACCGGCATCCGACAACCACAACCGACGCGGAACGGTTCTGGCGCAAACTGCATGGCTCCACCCGCGACACACCCGGACGGGCGGAACTGCTCGAAGGGGACCGGTTCACGTTCCGCACCGGCAGCGGCTACGACACCGTGTTCAGCGGCGACACCGGACGTGCGGTCGGCGTCAGCATCAGCAGCAAACAAGGTGCGGCGTTCCATGCGATGACGATCCGCCATGGCGGCATCATGCCCACTGAGGACCAGATCAGCGTCCGCAAGGGCAAGGCACGCAAAACCAAGCGGGACATCCCCGACGTGTACACCGTGCATTGGGCCGACGGCAAGGTGGACCGGTTCACGGCGGACGGCGAACCGTACACCGACGACCGGCAGTTCAACTGACGGCCGACATACCCGCATCACGATGCCGCCGCACGCCCACACCGGCATGCGGCGGCATCGCCCGTCCGAACCTGTTAATGCTATAGTGTAACCAATGGCACAAAAACCATTCACCATCGAGAGGAACCTTCGAATGGCAACAACCAACCACGCGCGCAACGCCACACTCGGCGCCCTGCTCGCCGCAGGCATGCTCGCAACCGGAACAATCACACCAGCCGCATTCGCCGACGACACGTCTTCCACGCCATCACCATCACCGACCATCGCCACGAACACGAACACCGTGGGCTACCAGCAGTTCTCCGACCTGCGCGACGCCGTACAATACGTGTACGACCAGGACAACACCGGCAACCGGTGGACAAACGACAGTTGGACCACCGTCAAACCACGCGTCACCCAAGCCCTCGACGACACGCGGGACATCACCGAGGTCAGCGGCACACAGAACATCAACACCGCCTACGCCAGCCTGAAAACCTCCATTGAGGGACTCGTACCCGACTATGTGGCCGTCCATAACGCCAATGCGTCCACGACGCTGATTCCCCGCAAGGATTGGGCGGGCGAGAAACCCATCCCCACCGGCCAGACACCGCAATCCGTCTACTGGGGGTACGCGCCCAGCGTCAACCAACCCGGACTGGGCGGCGAAGGAACCATCACCAAACTCGACGGTGAAACCTTCACACCCAGCGACAAGGACTTCGGCACCGGCGACACCATCACCAAATACCGCCTCAACATCCCCGAAATCGGATTGGACAATGTGATGGAGGCATCCCAGCCGACCGGGGAAACGGTCACGGCGGGCGACGCCAAAACACTGTTCACCTATGAGAACGGCACATGGACCGCCAGAATCGACATGACCCTCACCGCCGACGACAAGTTCCCCACCGACAGCATCACCCTGTCCGACGGCACCACCGTGCCTGTCACCGGGGACATGCACATGTCCACCGTCGACAAGGACGGCACCGCATGGCGGATGGCGACCCTCACCCTCAACGGCAGGCTCGACAGCAACGGCACCCCGTTCACGATCATCCTCACCGGCGAACGCGCCTACGACACACGCGTCACCCTGTCCATCACCCAAACCCCCGCACAAGGCGAACCGATCCGCCTGCCCGTGCCCGGCGCCGACGAAGTGAACGCAGCCGACCTCAAAGACACGTACACGCTCGACATGTTGCCCCACACCCAGGTCGGCGACCAATACACGCTCAACATCGACCCCGCCAACCAGGCGGACGTGAACGTCGGTGACATCACCGCCACAATCGGGGACAATGGCGAACGGCGCCTGACCGCGCCCATCACCTACACGGACGCGGCCGGCAAGGAACAAACCAAGACCGTCACTGTCACCATCCCGTTCGACAGGGCGAAACCGGTTGTCGGCAACCCCGACGCCGCACTCGACGGGTTCCTCGTCAACGGCAAACCATTGGAGGGGTTCACCCCCGACCAGCTCGCCTACACGATCACCGCGAAGGCCGACGAGAAGATCACCGTCAAACCCGTCGCGCGCGAAGGGCAGACCGTCAAGGCGTCCGACATCCGGCAGACCGCATGGACGACCACGCAGGAATGGACCGTCGAAAAGAACAGGCAGACCCGCACCTACACGGTCACACTCGTACGCGAGCATTCCCCGGAACAGGCGACCGCGGACGACAAGTTCAACCCGGCCGACCCCATCGCCCAGACCAGCACCGTGGAACCCGACAGCCCGGCGGACACGACCCTCGCCAGCCACGGCTACATGCTCGACGGCACATATCACCCGATCGACAAGGACGATTACACCATCCCCGAAGGCGGCGTGTTCTCCTACGATTCGAAGATCGGACAGGCCGTCAAGGTCGGTGTGGAGAAGACTGGCGGCATGACCTACAAGTACAAGGTTGGCGTGCTCGCCCCGGACCAGAAATCCTATGGCGAACATACGTACACCGTCACCTACCTGACCACCGCCACACACAAGGCGGAACTCACTGGCATCAACGTGGACGGCAAGCCCATCGCCGGTTTCAACCCGGCGACCCACGAGTACACGGTGGAAGTGAAGAACCCGGAGAAGTGGACCATCACGCCGCAGTTCGACAAGAGCACCGGCATGAGCGTGTCCACGCACAAGGACGGTGACAAGGCTGTCATCACGGTGTCCAGCGCCGACAACCTGAACACCGTCACCTACACGGTCACGGTCAAACAGAAGATGAAACTCGTCGAGAAGCTCGCCTTGGCGAACACGGGCACGACCGCCGTCACAGCGATCATCGCGGCCCTCGTCCTGATTGCCGCCGGCGGCATTGCGGGCTTCGTCACCATGCGCCGACGCAAGCCGGAAACCACGGACACCCCATCCCATGAGGACACTGGCAACACCGCCGGCCCGGACGAATCCAGTATGGATGACACGAAGCCGGAAAACAACGCCGACTGACCCCAGTCGGGCTTGAACAGCAGGGGCGGCATGAAACGCGCACAAAACACGTTCGTGCCGCCCCATTCCGTATCAAGGAAAGGAAATACTCGAATGAGATTGTTGCGGCGTCTCAACGGCCTCTACACGTCATACCGGCGCATCATGTGGCTGGGCGGCATCGCAGGCACCATCCTGCCGACACTGCTCGGATACGGCATGTACGCATTGCAGACCATCAAAACCAAACGCAGCATGGCGGAGGACGACCCCGAACATGCGGGCCTGCTGAACGTGGACACCCCATTGGACTGGCTGACACAAGCATCAGGATGGCTGCCGATCATCGTGAAAACCTTGACCTTGATCGGCATCGCGGTACTTGCCATCGCAACGGTCTCATTCATCGCGAAACGCACCACGCTGACCGGACGCGACAAAGAACTGGACGATGAGGACGCAGGGGAGCGGGATTTGGAACCGGAAGACTGAAACCATTTGGCCGACGCCCGGGCCACCGCGCTAGACGGCCGCTTCCAATAGGCGGATTGCCTCTTGGCTCGGTGCGTGAAACTCCGCCAACGAATCAGAGCGTCCGAGGAAGAAGTCGCCTTGTATGCAATGGCAGTTCGGGCAGGTGAACGCGCGATAAGCATGTTTGACTGTGTTGGAATATTTTGTTTCAATGGATGCCGCCGGTAAGGAGCCGTGTAGGGAACGGTATCTGCTGATGGCCTGCTGCGTGTAGTCCTCTTCCTCCCGATGGCCGGTTTGCCAGGTGTTCCCGTATTCGACCAGCCAGTAGAAGAATCCGTTGCCGCATTTCCAGCAATATTCCTCGTATAGGTGGAGGGTTTGGCTTTCATGCCGTTCCACCACTTTCAGTTCGTTCTTCAGCACCCGTGTGATGACGGTTTCGCAACCCATCCATTCGCCATTGAGACGTACTTGTTCGGTGTTTTTGTTCACAGGAAGACGGACGACGCCGTGTTTGAACTTGATCCCCGACCATTTGGCATCAGGGGCGTCGCTGTGCTCTTCCCAATCGTCCAAGGGCATGTGCGCACTCAGCCAGAGACAATCCACGCCGCTGTCCGCATACCGTTGCGTGCGGCGAATGTACTCGTCTTCGTTCTGGTATGACCATTGGATCTCTATCGCTAATGGGCGCTTGCCGGGACGTTGGACGAGCACGTCTGCAATCCATGAGCGGGAAGGGGACGGGACCTCGGTGTCCGCGTTGAAGCCAAGTGCTTTCGCGGCGTGCACCGCCGCTGTCTTCAAGCGGATGTGATGCATGGTCTCCGGTTCGGTCAGCCCTGATTCGCAGCCGCTGAACATTCTGAAGAATCGCAGTCCAGATCGTTCCACGGTCATCATCGGCGCGTTGGAGAACGGGGACCGCAGCGGTGATATGTCATGGTGGTGGCTGGAGGCCCTGATTTCATCCCATTGTTTGGCCGTCAACGAGAAAGCGTTGAGCCGTTGGCCGTTGTATAGCGCGGAAAACATCGAAACTCCTTGCGTGAACAATTGCTTCCACCGTATTGTATCATTTTATTCTCATATCGTGAATACTGAGTTATCATGTATGATAAGATGATTCCAACCAAAGGAAAGCGAGGAGCCATGAACCCAAACGACATCATCACCCACATCGCGCGACTCTACGAATGGTCTAGGAAAACAGATCCCACCGCAAAGCCCCTCGGCGAATACCTCTACATCACAGGGCTCTCCCCAAGGCAAGTACAGCAAGCACTGCTCGCAATCGAAGATGAACAAGAATACGAACAACTCGAAAACTTCTACACGAAAGAACTCAGGTTCGGCGACAACGAACTAGAACAACGCCTCAACCGGTCAAACACGGAATTCAAATTCCTCCGTGAATACTGTGGCCTCTCCCAACACGAACTCGCCGCCAAACTCGGCACGAGCGTCAGCACGGAACGCCGATGGGAAGCGAAAGACGAAGCGTACACGCCATCACGCGAGGCATGGCAAACCATTGATCGCCTACGGCGCGAAACCGACAAGAAGGCCGAAAACGTTCTGGACGCGCTATACCAGAGGTATTCCGAAACGGATTGCGAAGAACTGGATGACGGCAGGGTGAACGTCATCCCACTTCCCACAAAAACCATCACACTATACCTGTTCGACAACCAGGACGACTACAGCAACACGCGTCAGGCGCTACATAACCTGTTTGACCCCTACACGCATGAAAACCCCGAACCATACGGCGCCATGACATCCCTTGATCCCGTGAATCTTGTCGTACAAGCGGAACATGCGGACGGCGACGAGAGCCCCTATGACTGGCGGCTTGAATACCGCCGTGCAGAACTCCAGTATGGCGCGTACCTGGCCATGGCCAAAACAGCAGACCATGCGCGCCATAACGCGATCATGCGCGTAGCCTACACACTGGCCCAATCGGACAAAAACCGGTTCACGGATGTACGCATCACCAACGGAGCAACCCTGCTTGAGCAGAATATCGGCAAGGAATCAAAGGAGAACGAAAATGATGGAACGAACTGATTTCGTTGACCGCGTGCGCCAACTGGTGCTCGTCGCGGCTGTGGTTATCACCGCGCGGTTGTCTTGGGAGTACGCGGCGCCGTTTTGTGCGGAAAAGCTCGGCGAATTCTGGGATTGGCTACAGCCAATTGCTACAGTTTCTGCCCACGCGTGGCAGACCGGAGGTTTCTGGACGCGCCTACAGCTCGTCTTCCTGTTTGCAATGGTCCTGTGGATAGCGAAGGTGGTTGGGTCGGCGATCTGGAATTGGCGTGATTTTGTCGAGGATTGGTTTGAGATTATCTGCGAAATCGGCAAGGGTGCCGCTTGGGCGTATCGCTCGATTCTCAAGCTGCTTTGCAGACGGCGTACTGAACCGGCTGCCCCGGTTAAACATGAAGGCGACTAGCCAGAACAGTTGATAGAGTGGGATAATAGGCTTGTGGGCACTGCAAATCTAGCCCACGCCTTTACCTCACTAAAACGAAAGGCCAGTTCGTAAGAGCTGGCCTTTACTGTAAGACGGCGGACATGCCGATAGTCCACAAATCCGCCGACTTGGCATATAGGAACTAAAGTTATTGATTTAGACTCCTAGTCGGTGGTGTTGGGGTAGCGGGCGGCGGTGTGGAATTCGTTCCAGTCGATGCCAGTGCCGAGGATGGGTTGGCTCATGGG
>SKEM01000311.1_pt1 | contig 35306 bp, 32 predicted proteins | sample 4826731 | NCBI WGS metagenome assembly SKEM01 (sample SAMN11008809, study PRJNA524170) | human gut metagenome | biome: Human fecal sample; material: Feces; isolation source: fecal sample from pouch patient p37 | host: Homo sapiens | place: Israel: Tel-Aviv | collected 2015-07-27 | reverse complement strand
TTGGATCCTAAGGTTCTCTTGTTAGATGAGCCGCTTTCAGCTTTGGATCAAAAGTTAAGAGCAGAAATGCAATATGAATTACGTTCATTACAAAAGAAACTAGGAATAACATTTATTTTTATTACTCATGATCAAGAAGAAGCTTTGGCGATGAGTGATGAAATCTTTGTTTTAAATAATGGTAATATTGTTCAAAGTGGAACGCCAGTAGACATTTATGATGAACCAATTAATCATTATGTGGCAGATTTTATTGGAGAATCTAACATTGTAAATGGAATAATGATTAAAGATGAGTTGGTAGAGTTTGCTGGTCAACAATTTCCTTGTGTTGACGGGGGAATGAAGCCTAACGAACCAGTTGAAGTTGTGATCAGACCTGAAGATTTAGTTTTGACAAGCCCAGAAAAGGGACAATTGAAGGTTAAAGTAGATACACAATTATTCAGAGGGGTTCATTATGAAATTCGTTGTACAGATGCCTTAGGTAATAAATGGTTAGTACATTCTACCAAGCGAGCTGTACCAGGTGAAAATATTGGACTTTCATTTGGACCTGAAGATATCCATGTTATGAGATTCAATGAATCAGAAGAAGATTTTGATGCTCGTTTGGATAGCTATAATGATTAATAGGGGGGAATAGTAAATGAAAAAGATAAATCCTTTATTAACAATCCCTTATTATCTATGGATAGGTTTATTTGTAATTGCTCCAGTGTTGTTAATTGTCTATTATTCTTTCATAGACATCCATGGGAACTTCACTTTAAGTAACTATGGAAATTATTTCGGTTCAGGCAAGTATTTAATGATGACTTTTAACTCATTTCTATATGCTTTTATTATTACCTTCTTTACGGTTTTAGTAAGTTATCCCATGGCGTATTTTTTGACGAAGTTAAAGCATAAAGAGCTTTGGCTATTGTTAGTCATCTTACCAACCTGGGTTAATTTGTTGTTAAAAGCTTATGCCTTTATTGGTATTTTTGGAATTGACGGAAGTGTAAATCATTTCCTTAGTTTTTTTGGAATAGGACCTAAACAGATATTATTTACTGATTTTAGTTTTATTGTTGTTGCGACCTATATTCAAATACCTTTCATGATAATGCCAATATTTAATGCCCTTGAAGAAATTAATCCGTCAGTTTTACGTGCTAGTCGAGATTTAGGTGCTAATGAATGGCAGACCTTCTTTAAAGTTGTAATGCCATTATCTATGAATGGGGTAAAAAGCGGAATTCAAGCAGTATTTATTCCATCGCTCTCACTATTTATGTTGACACGTTTGATAGGAGGAAATAGAGTAATCACTCTAGGTACTGCTATCGAAGAACATTTCTTGGTAACACAAAATTGGGGAATGGGTTCAACAATTGGTGTTGTTTTGATTGTTATAATGTTCATTGTTATGGTAATTACCGGCGAGAAAAGGGGGCATAAATAGATGAAGAAAATTAATTGGAAAAATGTGTATCTATGGGTAATGTTTATCTTCTTATATGCACCAATCTTTTACTTAATATTTTATGCCTTTAATAGCGGTGAAACGATGAATAGATTTGAAGGTTTTAGTTGGGTTCATTTTCAAGAATTATTTGCTGATACGCGATTATTGATAATCTTGTTAGAAACTTTTATTTTAGCTTTTTTATCTGCATTGATTGCGACTATGATAGGAACTTTTGGTGCAATTTCAATTTATCGTTACCAAAAACGCAGAACAAGACTGGCTTTATTATCATTAAATAATATTTTGATTGTATCGCCAGATGTTATTATAGGTGCTAGTTTCTTAATTCTATTTACACTATTAGGTTCCTGGATACATAGTTTATCATTAGGATTTGCTAGCGTACTGCTATCCCATATAGCTTTCAGTATTCCAATTGTAGTTTTGATGGTATTGCCCAAATTACAAGAAATGCAAGATTCTTTGACGATGGCAGCTTATGATCTAGGTGCAAACCACTGGCAAGTTTTAACAAATGTTGTACTTCCTTACCTAACACCAGGAATAATTGCAGGATACTTTATGGCATTCACATATTCATTGGATGATTTTGCAGTTACATTCTTTGTTACAGGAAATGGCTTTACAACTCTGTCAGTTGAAATTTACTCACGTGCTAGACGAGGAGTCAGTTTAGAGATTAATGCTTTGAGTGCGTTAGTATTTTTATTCTCTTTAGTTTTAGTGATAGGTTATTATTTCATCAGTCGTGATAATAGCGCTAATCATCGTCGCCAGGGTAAGCAAGTTAGAAAAGAGGTGCTACACTAATGAAAAAATTACTAGCACTAATATCAGGAATTATTATAATTATTGTATGCTTGTCCTTAGGTGTTATGAGACTTAATCGTACAGAAAACACACAAACGAATAGCAGTAGTAAGAAAGTGTTAAATATCTACAATTGGGGAGATTACATTGATCCACAATTGGTAAAGAAGTTTGAAAAACAAACAGGATATAAAGTTAATTACGAAACTTTCGATTCTAATGAAGCAATGTTTACTAAGATTAAGCAAGGTGGAACACCATATGATATTGCTGTTCCAAGTGATTATATGATTCAAAAAATGGCAAAGGAAAAATTGCTATTGCCATTAGATAAACATAAGATAAAAGGAATGGATAACAATGATCCACAATTCTTGGATTTAAGTTTTGATAAGCATAATAAATATTCTGTACCTTATTTCTGGGGAACACTGGGAATTGTATATAACGATAAGTATATAAAACCAGGTGAAATAACTAATTGGAATGACTTGTGGAATTCTAAGTACCGTAAGCAAATTTTGTTTATTGATGGTGCTAGAGAGTTCATAGGAATTGGGCTAAATAGTTTAGGATATTCTTTAAACTCTAAGAATGATTCTCAGATTAATCAGGCATATGATAAGTTAAAGAATCTAACACCTAATGCTAAAGCTTTTGTAGCAGATGAAATTAAAACGTATATGCAAAACGATGAAGCGCCTTTGGCAGTAACATATTCGGGGGAAGCATCAGAAATGTTAGATAATAATTCTCATCTTCACTATGTAATCCCAGATGATGGAACTAACTTGTGGTTTGATAATATTGTTATTCCTAAGACAGCTAAGAATGTTAAAGGTGCGTATGAATTCATTAACTTCATGTTAGAACCAAAGAATGCTGCACAAAATGCGGAATATATTGGTTATGCTACGCCAAATGATAAAGCAGCTAAATTACTTCCTAAGTCTATAACTTCTGATAAGCAATTCTATCCTACTAAGAAGCAGATGAGTAAAATGGAAGTATATGCTGACCTAGGTCAAACATATCTAGAAAAATATAACGACGACTTTTTAGAATTAAAAATGTATCGACAATAAAAATAAGCAGTATTGGTATTTTCACCAGTACTGCTTTTTAAATGCTAATTAAAAACACAACAAAACAACCCTTAGCTTCTTCATTTAACTTTAATATCACTTGGAATCTAATGTTCCCTGTCTTCAATGAAGCTAAGAGTTGTTAATCTTATAATAAGGAGTTCTACTCAATTGTTCCCACACCTTTAAAAATATTTTCTATCTGTTGGTTCATAACCTAACAAGATCTCCTAATTAATCCAATTAGTAACGCAATTCAAAATCAAGATTTTCTGACATATTAAAATGTCTAAACTCAAGTTGTTGGTTCTATCACCCTCTAAGGACTTATTGCAACAACGACTATTCAGTTGTATGATTCGTACTAATTGTGGGAATCCTTTGACTCCTTACACTTATTTTATAACATATATTTCTCTTTATTGCAAGCGTTTTCCTTAGTTAAATAAAATTAACTTATTTTTAAGAAATATATTGACAATAATATAAAGCCTTTTGTATAATCGATTACAACAAATGACGGAAAGGAAGAAGTATTATGAATAACTCTAAGATTAATGAATTGAATATTCGTTGGCAAAGCCAGTATTAGGGTTGTTTCTGTGAGTGCAGATACGACCTTGTCAGATTGTCGTATCTGTGCTGGCTATATATTATATTTCTTCAATTGCCCGCACGGATTAAGTACTTCGTGCGGGTTTTGTTTTTTTAGGCATCTCCTGCAAAATGTGGGAGATGCCTTTTTTGTTGGTACGACAATTTGAACAAATAATTGAAGATAAATTTCAAAGAAAGGATTTTAAGAAAAATGAAAAGATTAATAGCAACAATTATTGCATTAGCAGTATTTTTAGGAGTAGCTTTTAACGTAGAAAAAAAGCAAGAAGAAAGCAAAAATAAAATGCCTACAGTCGCTATTTTACAAACATTAAGTCATCCAGCTTTAGATCAAATCCATCAAGGAATAGTGGATGGATTGAAAGAAGAAGGTTTTGTAAATGGTAAGACTATGAAGATTGATTACCAAAATGCTCAAGGTGATCAAAGTAACTTAAAGACAATGAGTGATAGATTTGTACAGGAAAAAGCATCAGTACTTATTGGAATTGCTACACCTGCAGTTCAATCACTAGCAAATGAAAACAGTAAGATTCCTATTACAATGGGAGCTGTAAGTGATCCAGTTGGAACTGGTTTGGTAAAAACTTTAGAAAAGCCAGGTGGTACAGTTTCTGGGGTAATGCACAAAGAACCTGTCGCTGCTCAAGTGAAGTTGATTAGAGAATTCATGCCAGACTTGAAAAACATTGGAGTAATTTACACATCTAGCGATGATTCATCAACTGCCGAATATAAGGAATTTAAGAAGTTAGCTGAAAAAGCAGGAATTACAGTTAAAACTTATACAATAACTTCTACTAATGATATTGATCAAGTATCTGCAACTATGGCAAGTGAAGTACAAGCTGTTTATGTACCTTCTGATAACACCGTTGCTTCTGGCTTCTCTACTTTAGTAAAGAATACTAATGCGAAGAATATTCCAATTTTCCCAGGTGTTGACTCAATGATTAAAGGTGGCGGTGTAGCAACTGTTAGTGTTAGTCAATATGAATTAGGAAAATTAACAGGTAAGATGGCAGCTCAAGAACTTAGAGGTAAGAATCCAGCAACAATGCCAGTCGAAACAGTGAAAAAAGGTTCTACAGTTATTAATCAAAAACAAGCAGATAAGCTTGGTTTGAAAGTACCAGCAAGTGCTATAAAGCAAGCAAATGAGAAAGGGGAAATTATAAAATGAGTTTAGTAACATCAGCAATAGGTCAAGGCTTATTATGGGGAATATTAGCGTTAGGTTTATTCTTAACATTTAGAATTTTAAATTTCCCTGATATGACAGTTGAAGGGACATTCCCATTTGGTGCAGCTGTATGTGTATCAGCTTTGGTTCATGGAGTTAATCCAATTGTCGCAACTGCATTATCTTTTGGCGCAGGATTATTAACAGGATTAATGACAGGTTTACTTTATACAAAAGGTAGAATTCCTATTTTACTAGCAGGTATTTTAGTAATGACAGGTATTTACTCTATTAACTTACGCATACTTGGAAGAGCCAATGTTGGTTTGATGCATCAAAAGACATTATTCTCACCAGAATTTTTAAAGAATTTACCAGACGGTTTTGACAGTGTCTGTGTGGGAATTATTTTTACAATAGTTATCGTAATTTTATTGGCAGTTTTTCTAAATACTGATATTGGACAAGCATTTATCGCTACTGGTGATAATGAAAAAATGGCACGTTCATTAGGAATCCATACTGACAATACAAAAATATTAGGGCTCATGATTTCTAACGGTTTAATTGGTTTAGCAGGTGGATTGATTTCACAAAATAACGGTTATGCTGACGTAAACATGGGTGTGGGGACAATCGTTATTGGTTTAGCTGCTATTATTATTGGTGAAGTAGCATATGGAGAATTGAGTTTGACTGCACGTTTGGTGGCCGTAGTAGTCGGAAGTATTTTATATCGTTTCGTGCTATTAATTGTCTTGAAACTAGGCTTCAGCACTAATGACTACAAATTACTTTCAGCAATAATTTTGGCATTCTGCTTAATGCTACCACTATTACAAAAGAAATTTCACGTTAATAAAGTTTTGAAGAAAGGGGTTGAACGTCCATGAGCCAAGTAGCGCTAGAATTAAAGAACATTAATACTACTGTGAATATTGGAACACCTGAAGAAAAAAGAATTTTAAAGGATTTGAACTTAACTTTAGAGAAAGGTGATTTCGTAACATTACTAGGAACAAATGGTGCTGGTAAGTCAACTTTATTGAATGTAATCAATGGATCATTGAATACTACTTCTGGTCAAGTAGTTCTAAATAATCATGATTTGACCAAGTTATCAGAAGTTAAACGCGCTAAATATATTGCTCAGGTATTTCAAGATCCTAAGATGGGAACAGCCCCAAGAATGACGGTTGCTGAAAATTTATTATTAGCTACTAAACGTGGCCAAAAAAGAGGTCTAAGGCTCAGAGGGTTGAAGAAACATTTAGCAGAGTTCAAGGAAGAAACGGCACAACTACCCAATGGTTTGTCAGATAGACTGAATACTTTTGCTGGTAGCCTTTCTGGTGGTCAAAGACAGACGTTAAGCTTCTTAATGGCAACAATTCAAAAGCCAGAATTGTTATTATTGGATGAACATACTGCAGCTTTAGATCCTAATACGAGTCACCAATTGTTAGAATTAACAAATGAAGTTGTAGAAAAAGAAAATTTAACATGTATCATGATTACTCACCAAATGAAAGATGCACTAAAGTATGGTAATAGAACTGTGATTTTAAATGATGGTAAGGTTGTGCTAGATGCTAAGGGTGCAGAAAGAGAAAAGTTAACTGAAGAAGATGTATTAAAATATTTCGCAAACTAAGCAAAAAGCTACTGGTTTTTGGACCGGTAGCTTTTTATTATTCAACAACAACTTTTGTTCCTGTTTTAATATTTTCATAAAACCATTTAGCATCTGCGACAGATAAACGTACACAACCATGAGAATTACTTGATTTTCCCAATTGTTCAGCTTCGGAAACGACATAATTACCGTTAGCATCAACTGGAACTGTATGGAAAAGATAAATTCCGTGATCTTTAAAAGATACCCAGTAGTTTGCACCTTCACCAGACTGAGCATTGTAGAAATGATCGCCACGCTCAGCTTGAATTTCGAAAGTTCCCTTAGGTGTTTCTTGACCCTTGGAGCCAGTAGAACATAACATGGTATATAAAACTTTATTACCATTCATAAGGTAGACGCGATGCTTGCTAGTTGAAACTTTGACCCACATATTGGGATAGGCATTAACATCTGGATATGGTTTTTTCTCAGATGGACTTTGCCAATCTACTTTAGATGCTTGGTGAGTAACAACAGTTTCAACACTGGAACTACTCGAATTAACATTTTGACTAGCTGTATTTTTAGCATAATTAAAAAGTAACTTGTAACCACCAACGGCAATTACGACAAGTATCAGTAGAAATTTGAAAAAATTCTGTTGATGTTTTCTTTTGCTAAATTTTTCAGATCTAGAAGGCAAAACTAGCACCCCTTTCTCTCTATACTAATTTAACGTATAGCAGATTAATAGTCAAAAATAAGCAGATAAAGTTGACAAAACTTAATAATTTTGTAAGAGTATTGTATTTTCAAAAAATACATGTTATACTGTAGTTTCTATATTATACGGTTTAGCTAGGAAAAGGTCCTAGCTTTTTTCATATCGAAATAGAGATGATTTTGACAGTGTAAGAGCCAGCTGGAGCAATAACAGTAGCTGTGTGACCAACTTTTTTGTGCATAATAGCCTTACCTATAGGGGAAACAAAAGAAATTTTGTTATCATCAACATTAACTTCTTGCTTTCCAACGATCTGATATGTTTCTAGGTCGTTTTCATCATCATCGAATTGGATAGTTACAGTGGTTCCAATATCTACACTATCAGCATTTTTAGGAGTTATGATTTCTGCATATTGAAGTTGTTTATTTAAGTAGCGTAATCGACTTTCTAAATGACGTAAATCACGTTTAGCGGCACTATATTCAGCATTTTCTGATAAATCACCTAGAGCTCTGGCTTCTTGAAGTTGTTTGATTTTAGCCGGACGATCGAGTTTTAACTGTTCAATTTCATCTTCAATTTGTTTATAACCATTTGGTGTCATCTTTTGGAAATATATTTTGGGCATATTATCACCTCTCTGTAATTTATAGGGATAATTATAATAAGAAAAATTTTAAATTCCAAATAGTAAATAATTGACACTAGGAAGTAGTCACTGTATAGTATTTACTTATAAAATGTTAGTAAGAGAGAAGTGAGTGAAATAATTACTGCAGATATTTTAGGACTAACAGCTTTAATTGGTATTTTATTGTTAGTTCAAAGTAGTTTAACAAAACGTGAAAAGCGTAGATATAAATAAATTTTCTACTATGTTTATCGTAAAATAGTCAATATTGACATTTTTTATACAAGAATATATATTATAAGTAATCATTCTTATCTGAACTTAGATGAAGTAGTCAAAGTGCTTTGTCCGCGTTCCTTATTTTAGTTTATAGGGGCGTGGTGTAGGCACTTTTTTATTTGTTTAAATTTATATATGGAAAGAAGTAAGGAGGTAAGGGAATGGCTACAATGGTACCAACAGAATTTGATACAATTGCTGCAATTTCAACTCCCCCTGGAGAAGGGGCAATTTCAATTGTTCGTTTAAGTGGAGAAGATGCTGTTAAGATTGCAAATAAGGTGTTTAAAGGAAAAAATTTAGAAAAAGTTCCAACACATACCATTAATTACGGACATATTGTTAATCCTAAAACTAATGAAGAACTTGATGAAGTAATGGTGTCAGTAATGTTAGCACCTAGAACATTTACTCGTGAAGATGTTATTGAAATAAATTGTCACGGAGGGATTGTTCCAACTAACCAAATTCTACAATTGTTATTATCAAATGGTGCAAGATTGGCAGAGCCTGGTGAATTCACAAAACGTGCTTTCTTGCATGGACGAATTGACTTAACTCAAGCAGAATCTGTAATGGATTTAATTAGAGCTAAGACTGATCGTTCAATGAAAGTGGCTTTAAATCAATTAGATGGTAATTTATCACATTTAATTAGAAACTTACGTCAAGATATCTTAGATGTTTTGGCTCAAGTTGAAGTTAATATTGACTATCCAGAATACGACGATGTGGAAACACTAACCACTAAGATGTTACGTGAAAAAGCAATTGAAGTTAAGAAGAGTATTCAACAATTGTTAACAACTGCTAAGCAAGGAAAAGTTTTACGTGAAGGCTTGGCAACTGCAATTGTAGGGCGACCAAATGTTGGAAAATCTAGTCTATTGAATCATTTACTTCATGAAGACAAAGCAATCGTAACAGATATTGCTGGAACAACGCGCGATGTAATTGAGGAATATGTTAATGTAAGAGGCGTTCCTTTGAAATTGATCGATACAGCTGGAATCCGAGAAACTGAAGATAAGGTTGAAAGGATAGGGGTTGAACGTTCTAGAAAAGCGATCGAACAAGCTGATTTAGTTATGTTAGTTTTAAATGCTAGCGAAGAGTTAACTGATGAAGATAAAGAATTAATTCAGGCTACGAGTGGTAAAAAGAGAATTGTTATCTTAAATAAGACAGATTTACCACAAAAGCTTAATATGGATGAAGTGCGTGAATTAGTGCCAGAAGATGAACTTATTACAACATCTGTTTTAAAGAAAACAGGGGTAGATAAGTTAGAAGAAAAGATTGCAGAACTGTTCTTCGGTGGAATAGAAAATTCACAATCTACAATTATGGTAACAAATGCTCGTCATATTGCTTTATTAAATCAAGCAGAAGATTCTTTAGATGCAGTTCTACAAGGATTAGATTCAGGAATGCCAGTTGACTTATGCCAAATTGACATGACAAATGCCTGGGATGAACTAGGTGAAATTACGGGCGATTCTTACCAAGATGAATTATTAACACAGTTGTTTAGTCAGTTCTGTCTAGGAAAATAAGAAAAAGAACAAAGAGGGAAATCATGGAATTCGGAAAAAGATATAAAGCTAAAGACTATGATGTAATTGTTGTTGGGGCAGGACATGCCGGATGTGAGGCAGCCTTAGCTTCAGCTAGAATGGGTAATGAAACTTTATTAATTACGATTAACCTTGAAATGGTTGCATTTATGCCATGTAATCCATCTATTGGTGGACCAGCTAAAGGTATTGTAGTTAGAGAAATTGATGCCATGGGTGGCGAAATGGGACGTAATATTGATAAGACTTACGTTCAAATGAGAATGCTGAATACAGGTAAGGGACCTGCTGTACGTGCTTTAAGAGCCCAAGCTGACAAGCGTCAATATTCTATTGAAATGAAACATACAATTGAACAAACACCACATTTAACTTTGCGTCAAGGAATTGTTGATGACTTGATTATTGAAGATGGTGAAGTTAAAGGTGTAGTAACCAATACTGGTGCTTGCTATGGTGCGAAATCAGTAGTTTTAACAACTGGTACAGCTGCTCGTGGAAAGATTATCATTGGTGAATTAATGTATTCTTCTGGTCCAAACAATACTCAGCCAGCTTTAGAACTATCTAAGAATTTAGCTAAATTAGGATTTGAATTGAAGAGATTTAAGACAGGTACTCCACCTCGTGTCGATGGAAATACTATTGATTACGACAAGACTGAAGAACAACCAGGTGACGTGGAACCTAACCACTTTAGTTATGAATCTAAGGATGAAGATTACTTAAAAGTTAAGGATCAATTATCATGTTGGTTAACATATACTAACGAATATACACATAAAATTATTCAAGATAATTTAGACAGAGCACCAATGTTTACTGGTGTTATTGAAGGGGTTGGACCTCGTTACTGTCCATCAATCGAAGACAAGATTGTACGTTTTTCTGACAAACCTCGTCATCAATTGTTCTTGGAACCTGAAGGACGTAATACCGATGAATACTATGTTCAAGGTTTATCAACATCTTTACCAGAAGAAGTGCAACAAGAAATGGTACATTCTATTGATGGCTTAGAACATGCTGAAATGATGCGTCCAGGTTATGCAATTGAATATGATGTTGTTTCACCATATCAACTAAGACCAACATTGGAAACTAAGTTGATCAAGGGACTATACACAGCTGGACAAACTAACGGTACTTCTGGTTATGAAGAAGCTGCAGGCCAAGGCTTTATTGCTGGTGTAAATGCTGGTCGTCGTGCTAAAGGTCTAGAAGAAATTACTTTGAAGCGTAGTGATGCTTATATTGGTGTTATGATTGATGATTTAGTAACAAAGGGAACAAACGAACCTTATCGTCTTTTAACTTCACGTGCAGAATATCGTTTAATTTTGCGTCATGATAATGCAGATTTACGTTTAACAGAATTAGGTCATGAAATTGGTTTGATTTCGGATGAACGCTATGCTGCTTTTGAAGAAAAGAAAGCACAAATTGAAGCTGAAAAGCAAAGACTATCAAAGATTAGAATTAAGCCAAATGCTGAAGTTAATGCCTTTGTGGAAGCTCATGGTGATCGTGAATTAAAAGATGGTGTGCTAGCAACTGAATTCTTAAGAAGACCTTATGTAACTTATCAAGATCTATTGAAATTCATCCCAGCACCTGCTGAACCATTAGATAGACGTGTAATTGAACAAATTGAAATACAATTCAAGTACGAAGGATATATCAAGAAAGAATATGCTAAAGTTGAAAAACTAAAGCGTATGGAAGCTAAGAAAATTCCAGCAAGAATTGATTACTCTCGTATTGAAGGAATTGCTACTGAAGCTCAACAAAAATTAGCTAAGATTCAACCTGAAACATTAGCACAAGCTGGACGTATCTCAGGGGTAAATCCAGCTGACTTGTCCATTTTAGCTGTTTATATTGAACAAGGAAAGATTGCTAGAGTCGACGATTAGCATAAATTTACTTTTTCTTATACATTTTAAAAAAATTTGTCGGGAAAATTCATATTTTTTTCACAATTAAAAGGTATTATATAATCATAAGCTAATGATAAATTAACCCCATTTATTATTAGACTTTTTCATTTTTTCTCATACCTTATAGTTTTCTCCCCTAATCAAATAAAACTATAAGGTGATATAACATATAACTCCTTTTTCTCCATGGTTTTTCTGTTGTTGACCATGGAGTTTTTTTATATATAAGAATTTATTTTTTATTGAAAATGAGCTAGATAAATTTACCTAAAAATAACAAAAAAGTTCTATACCAATACGTCGGTATAAAACTTTTTTTATTGATATTAGTAAGTTTCGTTATCTAAATGATGATTGTAATACTCAACCTTAATATCATCTTTTGAAACAATTAATTTAGTAACTGAACCATTTCTAGGTCCAAGTTCAGCTGCTCCCAATTCTGGGGCAAAACGATCTACAATACTTCTAATTGTAATACTGTGACTAACAAGAAGAATGTTTTCACCATCTTGGCGATGACGACGAAGATGATCAAAGCCAGCATTGATTCTAGCCCAGTATTGTTCATCTGTTTCTGCATCTTTGAATGGGTCAATTTCATTTAAAAAGTCGCGAGTTTTACCTAAACTATAGTTTGCAATAAGTTCGTTATATGAACGATAGCCACCATGTTGAGCACCTAACATTGTCCAAACTTGTGAAGAGTCATTGCCTTCAAAATAACCAAAGCTTTGTTCACGGAAATTGCGAATTTCTTTAGGTGTAATATCATTGGATGCAATATTTTCTTCAAGAATATAACGACATGTTCTCATAGCACGAGTTGTATCTGAATGATATGCATGATCAAAATTGATATGAGCTAGATGACGTCCAGCACTATGAGCATCTTCCATTCCCTTAGGAGTTAGTGGGGAATCGCACCAACCTTGGAGACGGTTATACTTATTTAAAAATGTTTGTCCATGACGAACCATGTAAATTGTAAATGCCATTGAATACAAAACCTTTCTCTAAATTTAATCTATTATAAATTTTAACATAGAAAAACTAGTTTAGGTCCAATTTATTATCTGAATATTTTTGACCTAGGTAAACAGTTAAAAATGATAATAAGATTAATACGATGATGCAAGTAAGACTAGCTTCAATACCGAAAGCACCACCATTTAACCAAGGATGGTGAGGTACAGAAGTAGACTTAAATAATAGTTCTGTCCCACTAATTCCAGAAACTGGAGTACCAAAGAATGGGCCTTCAGCAAAATTCCAAGCACCATGGAGAGCACCACATAGCCAAAGATCACCTGTATAAAAACGAAGCAAGGCTGTTAGAATACCGAATGCAAGCAGACCGATGAACCCTTCGAGCGAAACACCAGCATTTCCTAAGTGACCACTTGCAAAGAAGAGGGCACTAAGAGCAATTGCCCAAAATACACCTAATTTTTCAGTAATCCTTCCTTGAACATAACCACGACAAACAATTTCTTCGGTAGTTCCTTGGATGAGAAATCCAATAAGCATTAATACAAATAAAACAATATTTTTACTTGACCATACAATCTTAGTAGTAAAACCTCCACCAAAAACAGCAATGGCGAAAATTATAGCAAAAGCTAGAAAACCTATGAGGTATCCTATGCCAAATTTTTGAGCAATTTTATCTTTCTTAAATGGCATAACAATATCAAGTGCATCTAAATTATTTTTAGCACGATAATAAATAAAGAGATAGATAGGAACAATAATCTCACCTATTAAAGTGATAGTTAGAAATACAGGAGTATCAGTGGAAGTACCAGGATTTGATGTGGAACTGTATCCCATGACAAAACCTCCTGGAATACTTGCTAAACTCAAAAGTAAGAAAGCAAGTAATAATGTCTTAATGACAAATAATGTTTTTTTCATAAAAGCACCCTTTTCCTTTAAAGATATTATAAGTATATATTAATTATTAACTATAAACAAAATTTGATTAATAAAAAAGAATTGACTTGGAGTTAACTCAAAGGTGTATGTTAGTGATGAAGGGAAGGATGGCATATGACTAAAAGTTTAGTGATATATTTTTCAATGACAAATAATACTAAAAAAGTAGCAGAGATGATTGCCCAAGAACTAGGTGCTGATACATATCGCATTCAAGCTAAGCAACCATATACTTCTGAAGATTTGAATTGGCATAACAATAATAGTCGTGCTAATCGCGAACAAGAAGATAATAATAGTCGTCCGGAATTTGCAGGACAACTTCCAGATCTTACAAAATACAATAGAATCCTTATTGGACATCCTACGTGGTGGGGAATTCCTCCACGTATAATTAATACTGTAATTGAAAAGCTTGATTTGAGTGGAAAAGAAATCGCAACCTTTTCTACATCAGGTGGGTCGACTTATGACCAAGCACAGAAAGTAATGAATGAGTTAATCGGATCCGATGTTAAGCTTGGCCGTGTTTTGAGTTCTAAAAAAGATGTTGAAAATTGGTTACGAGATATTAATTTTAAGTAAGATGAGGTAAAAATAATGGCAAATTTTGAAAAAGAAGTAAAGAATAATATATTTGGCTTTGGTGGTAAAAATGTTGATTATGCGAAGTATTTTGTAGGTGAAAGCTACTTAAAATCCCTAGTTGGAGAAGCTGACATCGATGTAAATGTGGGTAATGTCAGCTTTGAACCAGGATGTCGTAATAACTGGCATATACATCATAATGGTTATCAAATTTTGTTGGTAACTGATGGGAAAGGTTGGTATCAAGAGGAAGGAAAACCAGCTCAATTATTGAAAGCTGGCGATGTAGTTGTAATTCATGAAGATGTAAAGCATTGGCATGGTGCAACTAAAGATAGTTGGTTTAATCATGTTGCAATTACTAAAGGTAACAGTGAATGGCTTGAACCTATTAGCGATGAAGAATATAACAAATTAGGATAGGGGAAAATAAAATGGTTGAAAAACAAACTGCTGGACGCGATAATTTAGGAGATTTTGCACCTAAATTTGCGGAATTAAATGATGATGTATTATTTGGACAAGTGTGGTCACGTGAAGATAAGTTAAGTCCAAGGGATAGAAGTTTCTTAACAGTAACTGCTTTAATTTCTCAAGGTGCTTTTGAACAATTAAAATATCATATGAATAAAGCAAAAGAAAATGGCATCACAAAAGAAGAAATTTCTGAAATTATAACTCAATTAGCATTTTATGTAGGTTGGCCTAAAGCTTGGTCAGCATTTGGAATTGCTAAGGAAATTTGGAAGTAAAAGACTAAATGATTTTGAAAAATATCACTATATCAAAAATATATAGTGGTATTTTTTTATTAATTTTAAATTTAGTGTTGACATTATATCCTGTATCAGATATTATTATGGCATAATAATTAGAAATAGCTAAGAAAAGATGAGTAATTAATGTGAGTATCACTAAAGAGAGTCGTGAATGGTGAGATGCGATGTGTTGAAAGCTTAATGAAGATGGTCTTGGAGCTAGATTATCTGTGAGCCATGGCAAGCAGATAACAGGGGTCGCCTGTTATAGCGAACGAGTATAGCTTGTACAGTGTACTTAGTGAGGATATTACTGTGAGGTAGTATCGAATAACGGGTGGTAACACGTGAATAAGATGATGACACGTCCCTAGAACAACATTTGTTGTTCTAGGGATTTTTTTATTTTTATACGAAAGAAAGTAGGAAAAAATTATGACAAAGACGATTAAAGATTTAGCACATTATGATATTGTAGGAAGTTTTTTAAGACCTGAAGAATTAAAAAAAGCACGCAAAGATTTTTCAGAGAGAAAGATTTCTCAAAATGAATTAAAGGAAATTGAAGATAGACTAATCGATGAGTTGGTGGAAAAAGAAAAAGAAGTGGGGCTAAAGGCTGTGACAGATGGAGAATTTAATCGAGGCTGGTGGCACATTGACTTTCTAGAAAATTTAGATGGAGTAGAAGGATATGTTCCACAAACAGGATATAATCAACAATTTAAAGGGACTGATGCACCTGCTTATAATGTTCGAGTAGTAGGGAAAGTAAAATTTAATCCCGATCATCCATTTTTGAAGAATTTTTCTTATCTTAAAGAAGTTGCAGATAAAAGAAATCTCATAGCTAAAGCTACAATTCCTAGTCCAACAATGTTATATCGTCAGGAAATTTTAGCTAACGATGGTTCTTCAAAATTGAAAGAAATTTATCCCAACGTAGAAGAATTCTATGCGGACTTATCGCAAACTTATGCTGATGCAATTAAAGCTTTTTATGATTTAGGTTGTCGATATCTACAATTTGATGATACAAATTGGGCGTTTTTAGTTGATAAAAATAAACGTGAATCTTTATTAGAAAAAGGTATTGATCCCAAAGAAGCAACAAAAATTAGTAAAGAAATTATCAATAGTGCATTAGCGAATAAGCCTGATGATTTAATAATTACAACTCATGTATGTCGTGGAAACCATGCATCTTCTTGGTTATTTTCAGGTGGATATGAAGCTGTTGCAGAAGATTTATTTTCCACAGACTATGATGGATATTTCTTAGAATTTGACGATGCACGTTCGGGTAACTTTGAACCATTGAGATTTGTTCCGGCTGGTAAAAGAGTGGTATTAGGACTAGTAACTAGTAAAAAACCTGAATTAGAGGATAAAGATGAATTGAAACAAAAAATTCAGGAAGCAACTAAATATGTTGATTTAGATAATTTAGCATTAAGTACACAGTGTGGATTTGCCTCAACGGAAGAAGGAAACAAGCTTACAGAAAAAGATCAAGAAAACAAACTGAAATTAGTAATTGAGACTGCTAAGGAAGTTTGGGGAGATTAAAATAAATTTTTTACTAAAAGAAGGTGAGAATGATGACAGTACAAGCTGTAAATGGAATAGCTTTAGCACAAAAACAATGGAAAAATAAACTGGACGATAAACAAAGTTTAGAAATATTAATTGTAAATTTAATGCCGACTAAGGAAACAACAGAATTACAATTTTTAAAGTTATTGGAAAGAACACAAATTAATTGTAGAGTGACTTTTGCATATCCTGATAGTCATCATTTTCATCATGGTAATAGTGAGATTATAAAGAAACATTATCTGCCCTTAAGCAAGGTTTTACAGCAAAACTTTGATGGACTAATAGTTACGGGGGCACCAGTAGAACATCTGGATTTCACAGAAGTAGATTATTGGGATGATTTTCAAAAGTTGGTTGAATGGAGTAGACAAACAAAAATTTATACGATTTTTGAATGTTGGGCTAGTCAAGCAGCTTTGAAAGTAAAATTTGATATTGATAAGTCACCTTTAGTTTCTAAATTATTTGGAGTTTATCAAGCAGAAAAAATAAACATGAATAGTTCCTTTTTATTAGGTTTTGGAAGTGGGGGACCAATTCGAATGCCACAGTCTCGACATACTAAATTAATCTTACCGGCAAAATTACCTGATGAGTTGCAGGTATTAGCTAAGAGTCAGGAAGTAGAAGCGTTTTTATTAGCGACTACAGATCAAAAGAATTTGTTTATTACTGGTCATCCAGAATATGATACAAGAACGTTAGATAGAGAATATCGACGGGATTCAGAAAAGGGAAAACCAATTAGTAAACCTAATAATTACTATCGAAATAATCAGATAGTTAATCAGTGGGTTCAAAGTAGTGTCAAACTATATACGAACTGGTTAAACCTAATTCATACAACTTAGAAAAGAGGAATAATTATGACAATTCAAGATCAAACAAAAGCAACAGATAGATTCGAAACTTTACAAGTACATGCTGGACAAACAATTGATGAGACAGGATCAAGAGCAGTGCCTATTTACCAAACAACATCGTATGTTTTTAAGAATGCACAGGAAGCAGCGGATAGATTTGCATTGAGAGATGCAGGAAATATTTATACTAGGTTAACAAATCCTACCACTGATGTGGTTGATAAAAGAGTGGCAGCGTTGGAAAAAGGAAGTGCAGGTATAACATTAGCAACTGGATCAGCAGCTATTACATATGCGATATTGAATATTGCAGGACAAGGTGATGAAATTGTTGCTGCTAGCACACTTTATGGTGGTACTTATAACTTATTTAGTATTACTTTAAAACGATTAGGGATTAAAACAAATTTCGTAAATCCTGATAATCCTGCAAACTTTGAAGCAGCAATTAATGATAAGACTAAGGCAATTTATGTAGAGAGTATTGGAAATCCCGGAATTAATTTAGTTGATTTTGAAGAGATTGGGAAAATCGCTCATAAATACGGTATTCTCTTTATTGTTGATAATACTTTTGGAACACCATACTTAGTACGCCCACTTGAACATGGAGCAGATATTGTCGTACATTCTGCTACAAAATTTATTGGTGGTCATGGAACAACCATGGGTGGAGTAATTGTTGAAAAGGGAGATTTTGATTATGAAGCTAGTGGACGTTATCCAGACTGCACAGAACCTAATCAACAATATGAAGGGTTGAAATTTGCAGATATCAAAGGCGCAGCTTTCACTACTAAGGTACGAGCTGAAATTGGTCGAGATACTGGTGCTACAATTAGTCCTTTCAACTCATTTTTACTATTACAAGGTTTAGAAACATTATCCTTACGAGTAGAACGTCATGTTGAAAATACAAGAAAACTAATCTCATTCTTGAAGTCTCGCCCAGAAGTAGCATGGATCAATTATCCAGAGTTAGAGGACAGCCCATACTATAATTTGGCACAGAAATATTTCCCTAAGGGTGTAGGCTCAATCTTTACCTTAGGGTTAAAAGGTGGTAAAGAAGATGGTAAGAAATTAATTGAAAATTTACGACTATTTTCTCTATTAGCAAATGTTGCGGATGCTAAATCTTTAATTATTCATCCAGCTTCAACAACACATGCACAATTAAGTGACGAAGAATTGAAAGCAGCTGGAGTAACACCAGAATTGTTAAGAATTTCAGTTGGAATTGAAAATGCAGATGATTTAATTGATGACTTCGCTCAAGCTTTGGATAAATTGAAAGATTAAAAATATAAGTTATAAAAAATACTGGTAATCATGCAATTACCAGTATTTTTTTATGATTAATCGATGACTAACAGTGATTTAATAGTCTTACGATCTGCCATATCTTTATAAGCTTGATTAATTTCACCAAGACTATAACTATGAGTAAAAACTTTTCCAGGATTGATTTGTCCATCAAGTACAGCTTTAAGTAAAACCTTTTTATCATAAGTTGTAACAGAAGCAGGACCACCAGCTAGAGTAACGTTACGATAGAATGTAGTAGCAGGGTTCATATCTTTTCCGTGAGGTAGACCAACTCTACCAATAAAACCACCAGGACGGACAACACCTATAGCTTGTTCAGTAGATGCTTGAGCGCCTACACATTCGAGAACAGCATCAGCACCAGTTCCACCAGTTAGAGCAATAACTTTAGAAATACCTTCTGCTCCACGTTCAGCAACAATATCAGTAGCACCGAATTCCAAAGCTAAATCTTGACGATCCTTATGACGACTCATCATAATAATTTGAGATGCACCTAACATTTTAGCTGCAATAACAGCACATTGACCAACAGCTCCATCACCGACAACAACTACTTTATCTCCAGGCTTAACATGAGCTGTTCGAGCAGCATGATAACCAGTAGCCATAACGTCAGATAGAGTAAGTAATGATTTCAACATTCCTTCACTATAATCTTCGGGTTTACCAGGAACTTTAACTAAAGCCCATTGAGCATATGCAAAACGAATATATTGAGATTGGAAACCAACGCTAAAATTATCTTCATGATCTTGACATACACCATCAAAACCTGCTAAACAAGCTGCACAATGACCGCATCCATGTGTAAATGGAACAATCACAAAATCTCCAGGTTTTACAGTTGTTACATCAGAGCCTACTTCTTCAATAATGCCTAATGCTTCATGACCACTATTAACGGAATGTGTTTCTTTACTGTCTAATCCAGAATAAGCCCATAGATCAGAGCCACAAACACATGCACGAATAACGCGGATAATAGCATCACCACTATCTTGAATTGTAGGTTTGCTAATTTCTTCTAAACTGACTTTACCCTTATTTTCAAAAACTGCACTTTTCATTGAAGACACCTCATTTTTTAAATCTATTCTACAGTTAAATTCTAAACCTTTGAGTTAACTCCAAGGCAAGAAAAAGTTACTTTAATTTTGGTAAATGTTGATTAAGAAAGTCGTAGAAAAGTTTATTTTCTTTAGAATAGTGCTTTTTATTTAATCTGGCTAAAAACAAATTAAATGATGCAGGATTTTTAATTCGTTTAATAATAATGTTATCAGTAGAGGAAAATGTTGGGACTAGCGATGGCATTAAAGTAATTACAAAATTGCGTTGAATAGCATCTGTTAGATATTGCCATGAAGATGATGTGTATGCAAAATGAGGCTCTAGTCCACGTATTCTAAATTGTTCCATTACTTTAAAGTAGGTCTGGTATTTGTCTGATAAAGAGACAAGCGGGTATTCAGCTAGATCTTCCCAAGTTAGTATTGCCTTTGAAGTAAGAGGATGTCCTAGGGGAAGAAAGGTCACAATCTCATCTTCAGCAACTAAACGCACATCAGCTAAATCAGGTGGTAATTCAAAAGGATTAACTAGTAAAGCAAAATCAAATTTTTTTGTAAGAAATCATGTTCCACATCTTTATGGAGCTGGAGAACTTGGTGGTATTTCTGCTGGACGTTATCAAGCCGGAGAAAACATTGCTGAATGCTTTATTTTTGGTAAAATTGCAGGTTTAAATGCAGCTCGTGTTAAAGAAGAAGTTTTTGAACACACGACAGAAGAACCTGACGCTGTATCTTCAGCATCTCAAACTGAAAAAAAGGTCAATTTAGGTAGTGACTTAGATGTTAAAGAAACTTATATGGTAGGTGTAAATCAATATTTAGGAAGAAGTAATGCTGGTGTAGGCAACGAAGTTGTAGTTAGAATTACAGTAGATGACGATAAAAAATTAAAAGATATTGAGATTCTAAAACAAAGTGAAACTGGAATTGGAGCTCAAGCAATTGAGAGTATGCCAAAAGAAATGATTAGTAAGAATACTTACGAAGTTGATAGTATTTCAGGAGCATCGGCAACAAGCAGAGCTTTAAAAGAAGCTGTAAAAGATGCGATGAATAAAATTTAATTGAAAAAATTGAAGTCCAAAAAATAGTGAAGCAATACGATTTTTGGGACTTTTTATTAGATTAAGATAATAAAAAAATGAATAAATGAAGTTGACAGATTATAAAAAAGTGTTAATATGATGACAACGAATAGAGAGATTAATAGCAATGACGAGGACAGTAGTAAATTTTTACGCTTAAAGAGAGTTTTCGGTTGGTGTAAGAAAACAGTATGGAAGTTTACGAATATCACCTTAGAGCTGAAAATGCGAAGAGTGTTTTTAGGTTGTACCCTTTAACGTACTAGCGTATCGCTTAGAGAAGTCTAGGCCGCACGTGAAAAGAGATATTGATTAATTTTTGTTAATCAATAAAAATAGGTGGTACCGCGGAAACGCCCTATAGAAGTTTAATTACTTCTATAGGGCGTTTTTAATTGCTTAATAATTTTCTCAATAAAATTATGAGGTGAGTTATTAATGAAACAAGGAACAAAACTTTTAGAACTAGATAATGGATACCATCTATTTACTCGAAAGGAAGGGGAAGGCCCTGTTAAGATGTTATGCGTGCATGGTGGCCCTGGAGGAAATCATGAAGAATTTGAAAACTTTGCTCAAAATTTAAATGATAAGGGTGTAGAAGTTTATACCTACGATCAATTAGGCTCGTTTTATTCAGATCAACCAGACTTTTCTTTGGAAGAAAATAAACATTATTTGACGCTTGATTATTATTTGGAAGAACTAGAAGAAGTTAGAAAAAAATTGGGATTAGATAATTTTTATTTAGTTGGACATTCATGGGGCGGACTTCTAGCACAAGAATATGCTTTAAAATACGGAGAACATTTAAAAGGCTTAGTTGTTTTCAGTATGATTGATAATATTGAAGAATATACAACTCATATCAACAAGTTAAGAGAAGAAATGTTTAACAGTTTAGAAGTTCAATATATGAAAGATGTTGAAGAAACTGAAAATTTTGATGATCCAATGTATCAAGAATTGTTGAAAAAGCTCTATGCTAAATATGTTACTAGACATCCAAAAGTTTCACATATGGTCAATACAATGGCAACAGATGTATACAATTATTTCCAGGGAAATAATGAATTTGTGATGGTAGGAACTTTGAATGGTTGGAGTGTACGAGATAAGTTAGCAAATGTAAAAGTACCTACTTTATTGACATTTGGTGAATTTGACACAATGCCATTAGATGTAGCTAGAAGAATGCAAGATACTTTGCCAAACTCTAGATTGGTATTAACTCCGGACGGTGGACATTGCCACAATGAAGATAATCCAGAAGCATTCTTCAAGAGCTTATACAAGTTTGTATCAGAAGTAGAAGACGGAACATTTGGGAAAGAATAATAACGATTAAGAGAAGAGAGAAGATGAGGATATGAAATTCAAGAAAGTATTACGATTAGTTCCAGTTGTTTTAGCAGGCACATTCTTACTAGCATCGTGTTCAGGAAAGAATAGTTCAAAGGACACATTAAAGTTAATGCAAACAGCTGAAATTCAATCGTTGGATAATTCTAATGTAGCAACTTTGCCTCAATGGAATGTGCTAGTTCAATCAATGGAAGGTCTATATAGAATGGACAAAAATGGTAAACCAGTAGCGGCGATGGCTACAAAGGTTGTAAAACCAACTAACAATGGTAAGACTTATACCTTCCATATCAGAAAAGATGCTAAGTGGTCTGATGGTTCTAAAGTTACAGCTCAAGACTTTGTAACTTCATGGAGAAGATCAGCAAGTCCATCAGCTAAATCAGGATATAACTACATATTTACTGGAATTAAAAATGCTACTAAAGTTTCGAGTGGTGAATTGCCAGCTTCTGACTTAGGTGTAAAAGCATTAAATGACACTACACTTCAAGTTCAGTTAGAGTATCCAATGCCTTACTTCAGCCAAATGATGGTAATGCCAGCTTTCTTCCCACAAAGTACAAAATACGTTAACAAAGAAGGAAAAAGATATGGTACTTCAAGTACAAGATTAGTATATAACGGACCATTTAAGGTAACAGGTTGGACCGGTACTAATGAAAGTTGGGATTTAACACGTAATAAGTACTACTATGATAAGAAAGATGTTCATTTGAAGAAGATCTCTATGCAAGTAGTTAAAGATTCAAATACTGCTCACCAATTGTTCCAAGATAATAAGTTAGATGATGCATTAGTTACAGGAACTACAGCTCAAGGTTTGCAAAAAGATAAAGATCTGAAGCATGTATACAGAGCAGGAACATATTATTTAAGATTAAATCTACAAAACAATAAAGCTTTCCAAAATCAAAAATTAAGACAAGCTTTGTATCTAGTTTTAAATAGAAAACAATTAGCTAATAAAGTACTAAGTGATGGATCAACAGCAGGAGATACTTATGTTGCTCCTAGATTAGCTAAAGATCCTACTACAAACAAAGACTTTGCAACAGAAATGAAACCTTCTACAACTTATGATTTGAAAAAAGGTCAAGAATTATGGAATGAAGGTTTGAAGGAACTTAACAAGAAGAAAGTAACCTTGACACTTGTTACAGATGATCAAACAATTTCTAAGAATGTAGGTCAATTTGTTCAATCACAAGTTGAAACAAAATTAAAAGGTGCAGAAGTAGATGTAGTATCTGTTCCTGAAAAGAGTGCTAATGATAAAGTAAGTAACGGTAATTTTGATATGAATTATACTTTGTGGTTAGCTGATTTTGCAGATCCAATCAGTGATTTCGATGTATTATCTAAGACTAATCCACAAAATTATGGTAAATATGCTAGTGAGTACTACAACAAGCAATTGGAATTAGCTAAGCAAAATGGTACTGATACTAATAAGTATTGGGAAAATATGAGAAATATGCAAAAACAATTAAATGATGACATGCCAGTAGTACCATTGTACACAATGACAGAAAGTCACTTAGTAAATAGCAACCTAAAGGGTGTTATGTGGCACTCAGTAGGTGAAACAGACTACACAAGAGCATATTTCGGTAAGTAATAAATAAAGATTGAGATTTAGATCTCTAAACTAAAATAATCGCTAAAGATTAACGTTTTAATTACGTAATCTTTAGCGATTATTATTATTTGTATTATATTTTATTGATATAAAGCGGTAGAAAGATAACGTTCACCATTGTCAGGAGCAACTGTAATAACTTTCTTACCTTTGCCTAATTTTTTAGCCAATTCAATTGCGCCATGAATGTTAGCACCAGCAGAGATACCAGGTAGGAAACCTTCTTTTTTGGCAACTTCACGTGCAGTTTCAAATGCTTCATCACTTGAAACTTCTACAACATCATCATAAATTTCACGATCTAAAGTATCAGGGATAAAGCCAGCAGAGATACCTTGAATTTTGTGCGCACCTTTTTTGCCTTCTTTGAGTAGTGGGGATTCAGAAGGTTCAAGAGCATATACTTTTACATCAGAAGAAGCCTTCTTTAGAGCACGACCGATTCCAGTTAAAGTACCACCAGTACCTACACCAGCAACAAAAGCGTCTGGTAAATTATCGCTACCAAAAGCAGCAACAATTTCTTTACCAGTTGTAAGTTCATGAATTTCAGGGTTAGCTAAGTTCTTAAATTGCATAGGCATGAAGTAACCCTTAGTTTGAACTAATTCTTCAGCTTTAGCAATGGAACCTGCCATACCTTCAGAACCTGGTGTGAGAATAAGTTCAGTTCCATAAGCACGCATCAATTTTTTACGTTCGTCACTCATAGTTTCAGGCATAGTAATAATTAAATGATAGCCTTTAGCAGAAGCTACTGCAGATAAGCCAACACCAGTATTACCAGAAGTTGGTTCAACAATAGTATCACCTGGTTTTAAAATGCCATCTTTTTCAGCTTTTTCAATCATTGCTAAAGCAATTCGATCTTTAACTGAACCTGCAGGATTAAAGAATTCAAGTTTTACATAAACATCAGCAGCATCTTCAGGTACAACATGATTTAATTTCACGATAGGTGTATTTCCAATAGTATCTAAGATAGAATTATAAATTTTTGACATAGGGAGTCCTCCTTAATGATTAGTTATTGTAGTAATCCAATTTTTAAAGAATTTTTTTTGTGTATTTTCCCAAGTAAATTGGGGTTGGCTCATATTATTATCATCCTTAAAGTATCCTGTTGGTTTTGCCAAGCCAACAGCATCACCTCCTCGAGCATTTAATTCGCGGTGATATTCCTTTATAAAGGCATTAGGACCGTATTCTAGGTGTGAGAATAAGAAGTGTTGAGGCTTATTTTTTGCAGACACTAAGAATAAATGTCCGGTTGATGAATAAGCATTAATAATTAAGTCTTTAGATGAAAGAATGTCATCTTTACTCATTTCAGCGTAACGTGCATGCGGTGCTAAGAAACCATTAGTTAAACCCTTAAGCAAATTACTTTGATTAGTAATTTTTTGCGGATAAATACCGAAAAGTTTAGTATCTAGCATTTCTTTATGAATACCATAGAAGTAATTAAGAGCAACCATACCACCCCAGCAAACATAGAGTTGAGAGATATTTTGCTTTTCTAGAGTATCCATTAGTCCCTGTAATTCATCAAGATAAGTAATATCTGAAAATGGTAATTTTTCTAAGGGTGCACCTGTAATGATGAAAGCATCCATCTGACGAATTAATTTTAAATCTAATGGTTGAGATATTTTAGCCACTAATTCTGGAACTTCACGATTCTTATAATGGTTAACAGGATAGAAATAAGTTATTTCTAAATTTTCACCTGTATCTCTTAAGACTCTAGAAAATCTTTTTTGAGTATCTTCTTTGTCATGCATAAGATTTAAAATTCCAATTTTCAATGGTTGCCGCGACATTCTTCCCACTTCTTTCTACACTAAAATTTTAACTTACTTTATCGATTATGTATTTAAAACAATAAAAGGCACAGAACAAAGATAAGATTGTCCTGTGCCTTAATATCTACCAAAAGAATACATGCATACTAAATGGTGGATGGCATAGGGCACAATCCACAACAACAAATATCTGTTTTTACTTGATATTCATTAGACATTTAGTATTACCTCCGACAAATAAGTTACTTGAATTATAGCTTACGAAAAGTTAGCTGTCAATTGTTACGCTTACACACTAGCTTCACTAGTCATTGAATTATTATAAGGGATAACTGTAATGTAGTTAAAAATCATATTAGCATAAGAAGGATCATCGTAAAAATCAGTTATTTTACCATCTAGGGATGAAAGATTGTCTGTAATAATTCCATCAGTATTTAACCATAAAACTCTATTCATCTCACTATCAGTATTGACGGTCCAAGCATACACTTTTTGTTGGTTAAAAAGAGCTTCGATAATAAAAGAATCAGTTAATGTAGATTGCTCCATACTATATGCATTGGCAGGGGTCTGAGGATAAGTGAAGTTGTAAGGTAAGATATAACTTACAAATACTTCTGGAGCTTTAGACTTAATTTGTCTGACAACATTATAGTCTAAAGAATGAACTCCATGATGATATTTTAAAATATCTTTTTGGTATTTTTTTAAAAAGATATCAATCATATTTTTTGAATCATGTGGAGTAGTTTTGATCTCGATTAATAACTTCTGGTGATGCTTATTGGCATAGGCTAGATAATCATCAAAACTAACTACATGAGCTGAGTGACCATTTTCGTGAGCTATTAATTTTGTAATTTGAGCTAAAGTTAATTGGTAAGGAGCTTTATTAATACCTGTAAGATTTTTAAGATTTTCGTCATGCATAACGACAAATTGATGATCTTTAGTTTCATGAATATCCATCTCGATAAAATCTGGATGTTCTTTAATAGTAGCAGCCATAGCTGGAATTGTATTTTGTACACCATTACCATCATCAACACCGCGATGTGAGATGCGAAGAGGTGGGGTACTGTTGCTATGTAAATAAAAGTAATCATTGGTTAGTGATAGTAACGCAATGAAACCAATCAAAATAACAGTAGTAATTCTGATCTTTTTCTTACGTTGATTGATACGATTACTATGGTAAAAAGTAGGATGTCCCTTAAATACTTCAGTTGGTAAAGTCATTTGAAGTAAGAGAAAACTAACAATTGTTGCAATAAAAGTGCTAAAAATCTGGATAATTGCCAGCATGATAATAGCCATAATTAAGTCAAAAGGCTTAGGAAGTTTGTCAAATCCCACTTGGAGAAGTAAGACTAGTAAATATCCGACCGCAGTAATAGTGCCAAAATAAATAGAGATAACAGCCATCCTACGAAGATTAGCAAGATTTTGATGTCTAGTTAACTTAAGACTTTTAGATACAGCTTCGCGAGTATGATAATTTTGAATAATCATTAACGGCAAAGTGTACAGTAATCTGAGTCCTAGGTAAAAGACGATAAGATAAGCAACTGCAAGTAATAAGGCAAATTGCCATTTAGCTAATAAGAAATCAACGATGAATGCTGGAATCTTTGCTTTATTCAGTAAAGGTGTTTTAAAAATTAAATTAGCAAAAGGCATAATAAGGATAAAATATCCAATGAAGAATAGGATACTTGTTGGTCGGAGTTGAATTAAACGTTCCCAAGAAGTAAACCAAACTTCTTTAAGTGAAAAATTATCCCTAGAAATATTAGTAATACCTGTTAGTAAAAATGTAAATTGGAAGAAAATTACACCAACTATCAGAACTAATTCTAAAATGAGAGCCAATGATCCAACAGGGTGATGAGTGATAATTTCCAAGATATTAGTATATGAAACATATGGAATATGACTTAGCTTTAAAATCCAACTAGTTAAAAACGTAAAAATGGGGATAATAATTGCTTCAATAAACAAATTAATCCCTAAAAAGAAAAACAAGTAGCTTCCCCAACTACGTTTGAAAACATTGATATAGTGATCGATAAATTGCAAATCTAAACGAATTTGTTGCAAAATAAACGCCTCCCTTAAATATATTTTCTACGGTCTAATTATAACATAGAGAATTTTCTGACTATAAAAATAAGCAAATGAAGGTTAAGGTCATTTGCTTAAAAGAGATAAGATTTAATATTTAGGAGATTTTTTTATTAAAAGGTCTGCAACAGCGAAGCCAGACATGGGGTTTTGGCCCGTAATAAATTGTCCATCTTGAACAGCAAAACTAGCAAAAGGTCTTTTTTGAACAAATTTAGCTCCGACTTTCTTAGCTTGGTTTTCAGTTAAAAATGGTACTTTAAGTAATTTGCCACTGAGAATTTCTTCAAAGTCAGTAAAGCCAGTGATCTTCTTGTTATTGATCAAATAATTACCTTGATCATCTTTAATTGTAACGAGTCTAGCTAATCCGTGGCAGATTGACATGATGAAGCCACCTTGCTTAAAGATGCTATTAGTTATAGAGCTAAGAGCTGGTTAGGAAAATCCCATAATACTCCATGACCTCCAGTATAGTAGATTGCAAAATAGTCTTGAGGATCAAGATCAGAAACTTTTAAACTGTGTTTTAAAGCACGATTTTGAAAATCATTAGAATAATAAATTTCATCAACCTCTTTAGAACGATAAGTACTTTTTAAACTACGAGGATCTAGAGGAACTTCTCCACCATTAACACTGGCATAATCAACTTGATAGCCATGTTCTTGAACTTTATAGACGAATTCAGCAGCTTCAGCTAACCATAAACCGGTTTTGCCCTTGCTGTTACCATAGTATCTGGTGTTAGTTAGAATAATTAATATCTTTTTCATTAATTTTCTTCCCCCAAATTTATTTCTTGAATCAAAGAGATGATATCTTGCGATAATTCGGAAAGGTCATGCCATTGTTGAGTATTAGTTTCCAAATAATAGAAGTTCTTAGTACCTTCTTGTCTCATGCCGACAATACCAACTTGTTTCAGCAATTTTAAATGATGTGAAACAGCAGGTCGAGAAAGATGTGTCTTTTCTGTAATTTCTCCAACGCGGACACCACCTTTGGACTTGCAAGGAAGAGAAAAGAGAGTATAGATGAGATGTTGTCGATTTTGATCACCTAATACTTCGAACAGTTGAGCTAGATTTTCAAAACTGAGCTTGATTTGTTTCATTTTTTCTTCTTTATTCATAATAAAAGTCCTTTCTGCATCTTATTCGTTAATCAAATCAAACCATTCAACAATTATATTTTCAAGGAAAATAGATATTGAGAAAGAAAATCGAGACGAAAGAATAAGTGTGTTAACTAATGAATCTTAAGTTGAGGATTTTTATGATTCAAATAGGTTAGTAAAGTTAAAAATAATTGGAATAAATCTGTAAATTTATGAGGATTTAGTCCAATCAAATTGTGTATTTTAGACAATCTGTATAGTAGAGTATTACGATGGATATGTAGGTCTGAGGCAGTTTTATTCATATTTCCACTATTTTTTAAATATGTTAATAGTGTGTTTAATAAATCTGTTCCAGATTCAGTATTATCAAGCATAGAAAATTTTTCTACTAATGTTTTATCTGCTAGATCAGAAGTAAGTAACTGTTGAATAAATTTAACCTCTCGATAATAAATATAGTCTTTATCTAGTAATGTAGAAATTTTAATAACTGTTTGAGCTTCATAAAAGGATTTTCCAATGTTTTTAGTTGTAGAACCTACGCCAACTCTATAATTATGATTATGCGCAAAATTTATGCATTTTTTGACTGTAGACAAATCTTTGCAAATTAAGACTTGCGTATTTACAGAACGATTGAGATGAAAATTATCTTGTTCTAGACGTAGGTCAAGTAATTTTTTTGCAGAGCATTTAATAATAACAACAGTTCGTTCGAAATAGAAATCAATATTTAGTTCTAAGGCCTCTTTTTCTAGATTTTTAGTTGTATCGAAATCTATATCTTTTTGTGTCCATCTAAATAGAAATCTAGTCAATTTATTTTGTTTGTTTTCTTCAATTTGTTGGAATGATTGCTGCTCGAGTAAGAGTTCGGTAGAACTTTTTAATAAAAGTGCAAAAGGTGTAACCTCTTGAGGATCACCAGTAATGCCGATAACACCAATTGTTTGATCATGAAAATTAACAGGAATATTTACACCTGGTTGAACATTCTCTTTTAGATCATTGTGTGAGAATTTAAGTATTTCGTTCTTTCTGAGTACTCTGATGGCTTCAGTGTGTAACTTTCCGATACGAGTATTATCACCGCTAGCAATGATAATACCTTCGTCATTCATCATATTTATGTTATAAGGGATAGTCTTCATCATTCTGTCAACGATTACTTGAGCTAGTTTTGTATTAAGTTCCATATGGGCAACACCTTCTAAATTAATTTGTGCAACTGCATAATGAAAATAGCAATTGTAATATGATAAATTATAACCTGTAAGCGTTAACGTTAAAAGAAAATAATTTAACATATGAGGTGTAAGTAATGGGAAGTATTACAATACCGTGGTTTTCTGCTATTTTCGGATTACTATTAGCAATATTTTTAATCTTAAAAAAATTTAATCCTGTATACTCTTTGTTTATCGGTGCAATTGTAGGTTGTTTGTTAGGTGGTATGTCATTTGCACAAACAGTTAATGTGATAATATCAGGTACTCAAAGTATTATTGGAACTGCAATTAGAGTTTTAGCAGCTGGAATGTTGGCCGGTGTTATGATGGAATCAGGAGCAGCTGAATCTATTGCACATGCAATTGTTACTAAAATGGGTAATAAGCAAGCATTATTATCATTAGCACTATCAACAATGATAATCACAGCCGTAGGAGTATTTATTCCAGTGGCAGTTTTGATTGTCGCACCAATTGCATTATCTGTTGGTAAGCAGACTGGTATTAGTAAATTATCTTTATTAGTAGCATTATCTGGAGGGGGAAAAGCAGGAAATATAATTTCTCCTAATCCTAATACAATTGCTGCAGCTAACGGATTTCACTTAGAATTAAGTCATGTAATGTTAGCTGGTTTCATTCCAGCTCTATTCGGATTAGCAACAGCTGTAATTGTTGCTAGTTTAGTTAAAAATAAGGGTGAATTTGTTAATTCAAGGGATATTGATGAGGAAGTAACAGAAAAGCATATTATTTCTTTAAAGCAAGCTTTAATAGCACCTGTATTATCAATAATTTTACTTTTAATGAATCCAATTGGAAGTATTTTACATATAGAAATGCTAGCCAATTTCAAAGTAGATGCGATGTATATTTTACCTTTTGCTTCCGTTATAGGTGCAATTGCAATGGGCCAAGGAAAGAAAATAGGTTCTTATGCAAAATTAGGATTAGCTAAAGTTACAGATACTGTTCTAATTTTAATTGGAGCTGGGGCAATTGCTGGATTAATATCAAGTTCAGATTTGTCGAAAGAAATTGTAAATCTTATTAATATGGCAGGAATATCAGGTACTTTCTTAGCTCCAATTTCTGGTATTTTAATGGGACTAGCTGTAGGTTCTACTTCAACAGCTGTAATTTTAGCTACTGGTTCATTTGGAAATGCAATTCTAGGTACAGGAACTTCAGCAATAGGTGCAGCTGTGATGGTACATACAGGTGCAACGGTAATAGATTCTGTACCACAAGGGAATTATTTTCATATAACAGCACAAAGTATGCATATGAGTATTAAAGATAGAATGAAAGTTATACCTTATGAAGCATGTGTTGGTGGAGTTATGACGATTGTAGCAACTATTTTATACGGATTTATTTTAAATTAGTGAGGTAATGATTATGAAGAAATTTGTGTTAGCACCAGATTCTTTTAAAGAAAGTATGACAGCTAAGGAAGTATGTGTTGCTATGGAAAAAGGTATAAAAAAGGTTTTTAGCGATGCAGAAATTATACATGTACCAATGGCAGATGGTGGAGAAGGTACAGTGGAATCTTTAGTTGATGCTACAAATGGTCATAAAGAGTATATTGAAGTTCAAGGACCTTTACCTGAACAGAAAGTAAAGGCGTATTATGGAATTTTAGGTGATGAGAAGACAGCTGTAATCGAGATGGCTCAAGCAAGTGGATTAATGTTAGTAGAACCTAGATATAGAAATCCTCTGACAACGACTACTTATGGTACTGGAGAATTAATAAAAGCAGCACTAGATAAGGGAGTATCAACTGTTATTATAGGAATTGGTGGAAGTGCAACCGTTGATGGCGGTATAGGTATGGCCCAAGCCTTAGGGGTGAAATTTACTGATAAATATGGAAATAATATTGAGCCAACTGGTAGAGGTCTTACTAAAATTGATAAGATTTCAATGGAAAATCTGGATAAACGAGTGAAAAAAGTAAACTTTATTATTGCTAGTGATGTAGAAAATATATTAACTGGTAAAAAGGGTGCAGCAGCAGTGTTTGGACCACAAAAAGGGGCAACTCCAGATGAAGTTGAATTATTGGATAAAGGATTGATACATTATGCTGAAATTATAAGAAGAGATATAGGTAAGAATGTAGAAGATATTGCAGGTAGTGGTGCAGCAGGAGGCTTAGGTGCAGGTTTAATAGCATTTTTAGATGCTAAGCTACAATCTGGTGTGGAAGTAGTAGCTAATACAGTTAAACTAGCAGAAAAAATATCTCAAGCAGACTATGTATTTACCGGTGAAGGCGGGATGGATTTTCAAACTAAATATGGGAAAACCCCATTTGGAGTAGCACAAGTTGCTAAAAAATATCAAAAACCGGTTTTTGCTGAAGCAGGATACTTAGGGGAGAGAATCGAGGAACTGTACGATATAGGAATATCTGCAATTTTTGGAATTGTAGATAAATCCGAAAGTATAGAAGAGTCTTTAGAAAAAGGTCCACAAAACGTAGAAAGAACAACTGAGAATATTGCCCGATTAATATCGAGTATCATAAATTAAAAAAATATACTGGCATAAGTAAAAAAACTTAGGTCAGTATATTTTATTTTATTGACAACTATAATTCTTAAGATTAATATATAGTTGTGATTACAAATGTAAATTAAAAAAGGAGTGAGCCTATGATTACAAAAATTATTGTTTTAGTAATAGGGATTGCTTTAATCAGTTTTATTTCATGGTGGTTTTTTGGAAAACATGAAAAAGAGGCTGTTACAGCTGATGTTGCAGATAATGTTCAAGAAGTTACAGTTAAAGTTGACGGTGGTTATTCGCCAGAAACAGTGGTACTTAAAAAGGGAGTTCCAGCGGTAATTAATTTTTACCGTAAAGATCCTTCTAGTTGTTTGGAACAAGTTGTATTCTCTGATTTTGGTATCAGCAAGATGTTGCCAGAGAACGAAAATACTAAAATAGAAATTAATACTGATAAAGCAGGAGAATATGGTTTTGCCTGTGGTATGAACATGTTTCATGGAAAAGTAATTATTAAATAGAAAGTAGGAATCAAATATGAATAAAGTAGAAATAACAGTAGATGGTGGATACAAACCAAGTGAAGTTAAGGTTAAAGTTGGAGAACCAGTTAAATTAGTGTTTAATCGAATTAGCGATAAAGGATGTCTAGATCAATTAAATATCCCAGCTTTGAATGTTAAGCAACAAGATTTACCATTAAATGAACCACAAGAATTTGAATTAGATACAAGTAAAGCCGGTGAAATTGATTTTGCTTGTGGCATGAACATGTTTAAGGGCAAGGTAGTGATTGAGTAATGACGATTAGAGCAAGATTTTGGATTTCGTTAATATTTTCATTACCAATGTTTTTTGAAATGATACTAAAGCCATTTGGTTGGATGTTGCCTGGGCATACGTATACAATGTTTATTTTAACAACAATTGTAATGGTAATTTCAGCAAGACCATTCCTTCATAGTGCATGGGCGGCTTTTAAAAATCATCATGCTAATATGGATACATTGGTAGCAATTGGAACAGCTACAGCTTATGTGTATAGTATTTATGCGATGTTTACAGGTCAAGATGTATTCTTTGAGAGTGCAGCTTTTGTTATAACATTCATCTTGTTAGGTCAAGTTTTTGAAGAAAAGATGAGAAACAATGCTAATAGTTCAGTTGAAAAATTATTAAACTTACAAGTTAAAGAAGCTGAAGTAATAGTAGATGGTAAGTCTCAAATGGTGCCATTAGATGATATAAAAGTAGGCGACGTTATTCGTGTGAAACCTGGTCAAAAGATAGCTGTAGATGGAGAAATAATCGAAGGAAGTTCGACAGTAGATGAATCAATGATAACAGGTGAAAGTATGCCAGTAACGAAAAAAGTGGGCGATAAAGTTATTGGTTCAACGTTGAATAATACTGGAACTTTCCTTTTCAAAGCTGATAAAGTAGGTAAAGATACAATGTTAGCTCAGATTGTTGAAATGGTTAAAAAAGCTCAAAATAGTCATGCTCCAATTCAAAAAACAGCGGATAAGATTGCAAATATCTTTGTACCGGTAGTGTTAATTATTGCTATTCTTACTTACCTGGTATGGTATGTATTTTTAGGAAATAGTAATGTTACTTCATTGTTATTTGCGGTATCAGTTGTTATTATTGCATGTCCATGTGCCTTGGGAATTGCAACTCCAACAGCTCTAATGGTAGGAACCGGACGTAGTGCAAAGATGGGAATTCTTATTAAAGACGGTGAAGTACTAGAAGCAACTGATAAAATTGATACAGTAGTCTTTGATAAAACAGGTACAATTACTGAAGGTAAGCCTAAAGTTACAGATATTATCGGTAATAAAGATGAAATATTACAAATTGCTGCTAGCTTAGAAAAAAATTCTGAGCATCCATTAGCTACTGCAATTATGGATAAAGCAGTAGAACAACAGATAAAATTATTTGAAGTAAATAATTTTACAGCAGTTGAAGGAAAAGGAATTACAGGTATAATTGATGAGCAACGAGTAGTCGTGGGAAACACTAAGCTTATTGAGGATTGGAATATATCTCAAGAACTTCAAGCACAAATGAAGAACTTACAATCTGATGCAAAGACAGTTGTAGTTGTAGGTAAAAATGATGAAGTCATAGGTTTAATTGCAATTCAAGACATTCCAAAGGCAACTTCAGCTAAGGCAATTAGTGATTTGAAAAAACGTGGGCTAAAAACAGTTATGTTAACTGGTGATAATCAACAAGTGGCAGAAGTTATTGCTAATGAAGTAGGAATCGATGAAGTGATAGCGGATGTTTTACCACAAGATAA
>SKEM01000306.1_pt1 | contig 35630 bp, 36 predicted proteins | sample 4826731 | NCBI WGS metagenome assembly SKEM01 (sample SAMN11008809, study PRJNA524170) | human gut metagenome | biome: Human fecal sample; material: Feces; isolation source: fecal sample from pouch patient p37 | host: Homo sapiens | place: Israel: Tel-Aviv | collected 2015-07-27 | reverse complement strand
ATTTAACTGCTGGCGAGATTGTTGCCCAAATTATGTGGGTGCAACATTATTTCGATGAACGTGGGTTGGATGAACGTGTTAGCCATGTCGTTGTGATGGGAATTGGTGAACCATTTGATAATTATGCCAATGTCATGAACTTTTTACGAACGATTAATGATGATAAAGGCTTGGCTATTGGTGCCCGCCATATTACAGTTTCAACAAGTGGTTTAGTGCCAAAAATTCGTGAATTTGCAGACAGTGGACTACAAGTAAACTTAGCAATCTCATTACATGCTCCTAACAACGAAGTTCGTACATCAATTATGCGGATTAATCGTAGTTTTCCAATTGAAAAATTAATGGCAGCAATTGATGAATACATTCAAAAAACCAACCGACGTGTTACATTTGAATATATTATGTTGAGTCAAGTGAACGACCGACCAGAACATGCTCAACAATTAGCAGATTTACTACGGAATAAGAAAAAACTTTCTTATGTTAATCTGATTCCGTATAACCCAGTGAGTGAACACGATCAATATAGCAGAAGCTCTAAAGAAGCGGTTTTAAAATTTTATGATGTACTCAAAAAGAATGGCATCAATTGTGTTATTCGTAAAGAACACGGAACAGATATTGATGCGGCTTGCGGACAATTACGCAGCAAACAAATGAAAAAAGAAAAAGTCAAAAACCAATAACGTAGTTAAAATCGGATCAGAAAGGTTTCTTTTTGATCCGATTTTTCGTTTATTTAATAAAAAATCGTCGGTTTTTCAATTCTTGTTTATAAACAAAAGATGAATGCTCTAAAACTTTTATGACAAATTTTCTTTTTGTGGTTTTCAAACTTGAAATTCTAAAAGAAATAGCTATACTGAAAAGAGATCGTCACAGAATTTTTCATGAAAACAGCTATTATTTTCGTTATCTTTTCAAGAAAGTGAAATTTTGTTACGCTTTTTTAGTTTAAATGAAATGAGGGAGTCTATGGAGAAAAAGCAATTAAAAAGAGAGATAACAACGTTTGGTGCGTTATCCACGGTAATGGGTACGGTGATTGGCGCTGGTGTTTTCTTTAAAGCTGCGAGTGTCGTTGGACACGCACAGTCAGCTAGTTTAGCTATTTTTGCTTGGGTGTTAGGTGGTGCCTTAACCATTTGTGCAGGATTAACCAGCGCCGAACTTGCTACAGCAATCCCTGAAACAGGTGGCGCAGTGAAGTATATTGAATATACATATGGTAAATTAGCTGGTTTTCTTTTAGGGTGGGCACAAAGTATCATTTATTATCCTGCCAACATTTCGGCGTTATCCATTATTTTTAGTACACAACTAATCAATTTGTTTCATTTATCGGCAAATTTATTGATTCCAATTGCCATTCTTGCGGGAACTAGTATCACCGTAATTAATTTATTAGGAACAAAAATTGCTTCTTTGGTCCAATCCACGACATTGGTAGTAAAACTGATTCCAATTGCCTTGATTTCTTTAGTAGGATTATTTACTCCCGGACAGGTAGCTGTTTCACTTTTTCCTGTTGAAACAACAGCGAATACTGGCTTTTTAGTTGCTTTTAGTGGCGCCTTAGTCGCCACCATGTTTGCTTATGATGGCTGGCTAGGTGTGGGTAACGTGGCTGGTGAAATGAAGCGACCAGAAAGAGATTTGCCTAAAGCCATTATTTTTGGTTTGTTATTGATTACTTTAATTTATGCCTTAATTAATTTTGTGTTTCTAAAAACATTACCAATTGAGCAAATCGCTGGGAATTTGAATGCAGCTTCGGATGCTTCTGTGGCTATTTTTGGACCAATTGGTGGCAAAATCGTAACTATTGGGATTTTAATCTCTGTATATGGTGCGTTAAACGGCTACACAATGACAGGGATTCGGATTCCTTATGCCTTAGCCTTAGATAATCTGATGCCTTTTAGTCGTCAGTTTCAAAAGTTGTCTAAACGCTTTGTTGTTCCTTATGTTGCTGGAATTTTCCAGTTAGCTGTAGCCATTATCATGATGTTTTTCGGGACCTTCGATTTATTGACGGATATGTTAGTTTTTGTTATGTGGCTGTTTAATCTATTAATTTTCTTAGCCGTTTTTATTTTAAGAAAACGAGAACCTGAATTAAAACGACCGTATAAAGTTCCTGGCTATCCAATTATTCCAATTATCGCAAGTCTAGGTGGTATCTTCATCTTGGTTACAACAAGTATTACACAGCCTATTCTTGCATTGATTGGTATAGGGATTACGCTTCTAGGAATTCCAGTTTATTTAGTTAATAAACAAAAAACGAAGCCAAAAACGTAAACGATCCGATCTGATTCTGATAGTTTTTCTCAAAAATTTTGTGATTCAGAGAAATTTTTGAAAACTAAACGCAAGATTTTTTTAGTATAATATTAAGTGTCTAGGAGTTCCACTATTTTGGGGAAGATAGATGGACAGCGCAAACTTCAAAAAAAGAACCTTCATCTTATTGGTGAAGGTTCTTTTTTTTGCTGAAATCATAAAATAAATGCGTAGTTTATTAGTGAGAGGAGGAAATGAATGACTGAAAATGTAAAAAAATTAGCTCATCAATTAATTGAATGGGGCGTCCTTCATGGGGCGCAAGACGTTTATTTTTTACCCAATGATACCGAAATAGCCATCTCTTTTCGGACAGGGATGCAACGGACACTTTACACACAAGTTTCCGCAGAAATAGGCGAAAAGTTAATTTTCCACTTTAAATTTATAGGCGGCATGGATGTCGGAGAAAGACGAAAAGCACAATTAGGCGCGACAACTTATCTAATTGGCGAGACGAAGCAACGCTTGCGTTTATCATCTGTGGGAGATTTTCAGAATCGAGAGAGCTTGGTAATTCGTTTTTTGCACCGATTTGGTGAACAAGCTGAACATTTTTTCTTTCCCCACCAGCTGAATGAAATTGAAGCATCTTGTCAGAAACGAGGACTTTATTTATTCAGTGGACCAGTTGGTTCTGGGAAAACAACAACCATGTATCGTGTGGCTAAACAAAGAAGTGGCGAACAACAAGTGATAGCGATTGAGGATCCTGTTGAAATTGAGGAAAAGCAGTTTTTACAGTTGCAAACAAATGAAAAAATTCAGTTAACGTACGAAGCCTTGATAAAAGTTTGCTTACGCCATCATCCTGATATTTTGATTATTGGTGAAATTCGTGATGGCGAGACGGCTCAAGCAGTTATTCGAGCCGCCTTAACGGGTCATACTATTTTTGCGACAATTCACGCCCGTAACTTATTGGGGGTGCAACGGCGTTTGATAGAATTAGGTGGCCCAGAGCATGAATTGGCTGAATGCTTGCAAGGTATCATTTATCAACAGATTTTGACAACCACGATTAATAAGGAACAAGTAGCGGGAATTCTTTATGATTATTTCTTCTTTAAGGAAGCTGTTATAAAGAGTAGTTGGCGAAAGAATCTAAGAAAGGCGTGGGCGTATGGGTTTATTACAGAAAAAACGTATTTTCAAGCCATCGAATAAATTAACGAAAAAACAACAGCAGCTTTTTCTGAAACTATTAGCGGATTTGCTTGCAAATGGTTTTAATATACAAGAAAGTTTTTCCTTCATGAAAAAATCAAACGCCTTACCTCAGCACAGTATAACTTTTTTAGTTGAAGGCTTTTCCTCAGGCATTGCCTTACAAGCTTTAGTCGAAGAATTAGGGTTTTCAACAATGGTCTCGGCACAATTGTCGTTTGCTACTGCACACGGGGATTTGGTAGGGACACTACAAGCGATTTCCGAACATTTTTTTCAAACGGAAAAATATCGGCAACAGTTCTATAAAATAATTAGTTACCCGCTGCTCCTGATTGTTTTTTTGATTCTCGTCATTGTTGGTATCCGGCAATTTTTATTGCCCCAATTAATGGAAAATGATGCCAATAGTTATTCTAAAAATATTGGGATTCTTCTGATTGTTTACAGTCCATACATTCTGGTTACCTTAGTTTTTGTCCTCTCATTTAGTTTCTTCATTTTAAACCGTTATTTGAAGCATCAGTCTGCTATTCAGCGGGCCTTCGTATATCTGAAACTGCCAATTATCCGTGGCCTTTATCGGGAATACGTCAGTGCTTTTTTTGCACTAGAATGGGGGAAGTTGCTTGCGCAAGGATTAGAAATGAAAGAGGTCATCGATTTGATGCGCCATACAACCAATTACCCCTTAATGAAAGAATTAGCTGGAGCAATTAGTGAAGGACTGCTAGTTGGTGAAACCTTACATAGACAATTAGCTGCTTATCCTTTTTTTACGAAAGCATTGGGTTTAATGATTCAACAAGGGGAAGTAAAAGGAAAATTAGGCAAGGAGTTGATGGTTTATAGTAATGTCTGTTTCCAAGGTTTTTTCAAAAAAATCGAACGAGTCATTACCCTTGTTCAACCATTTATTTTTATCATAATTGCTTGTTTAATTATCGGTGTCTATGGGGCAATGTTGCTGCCTATTTATGGCAATATGGAAGGAGTTTTATAATGAAAAAGAAACAAAAATACGCAGGGTTTACATTATTAGAAATGTTGATTGTCTTATTGATTATTTCCGTATTGATTTTACTTTTTGTTCCTAACTTAGCGAAACATAAAGAAACAGTTGATAAAAAAGGCAATGAAGCAATCGTAAAAATTGTAGAATCACAAATCGAGCTCTACACACTAGAAAAAAATAAGACGCCTTCCTTAAATGAATTAGTCAACGAAGGCTACATTACTAAAGAGCAGTTAGATAAATATACAGCAGAAAAGCAATGAACAAGTCAGCAGGATTCACATTAATGGAAACACTTGCTAGTTTAACGATTGTTTGCTTTATGACTATGCTCCCAACACTTGCTATTCACCGCTGGCAAGAAACATTAAAAATTGAACAGTTTCTTGCTACGGTAGAAAAACAACTTCGTTTTGCGCAACAGCAAGCAATTGTTTTAGAGGAAACACAAGAAGTTTGGTTTTTTGAAGAACAACAAAGCTTTTCATTTCCTGATAAATTGAACCAATCAGCTCGAAGGACTTCGCTAGCTGTACCTGAAAAAATGACAGTGAGTGGCCCAAGCAAACTCAGTTTTCTTCATTCGTCAGGGAACAATGGCCGTTTAGTGAAATATATTTTTACTTGGACTGAAAAGAAACAGCAACTTATTTTACAATTTCAGATGGGGAGTGGCAAATATACGAAGAAAATTAACTATTTATAGCGGTTTTATTTTATTAGAGAGTCTCGTTAGTTTTAGTATTGTATGTGTGATAGCAGGGATATTCTCCCTGACTATTACACAATTAATTCAGCAAAATTATCAACGGGAGCAAGAATTAACGCGCACTCGTCTAGGATACGAAGCAATTTTATTTTTAGAGCAGACGGGTGATTTACGTTTCAAAGAGCGGATATATCAAGGAGAAACTTACCGATTTTCTTTGATGGAGAACGAGGGAAGAAGGATACTAAAAGTCACAGATTCAAGAGGAGCGATTTTGATTGGTCAATAAAAAATATGCGGGTTTTACAATGTTAGAGTGTTTAGTGGCACTAGTCGTTTTAAGTTGTATGTGTCAATTGTTTCAGTTGATGATTCAACAAAGTTTTATCGGAAATCAATATTTGAAAAACAATGATTCGAAATCCTGGCATATATTTTTAATTCAATTAGAAAAAGAATGTCAAAAGCTCGTTTTCCAAACAGGCTCTGCTCAAGAGATTTCTTTCCTCGACTCAGAAACAAACAAGACTATTTCAATTCAAATCAAAGAAGATAAAATTATTAAGCGAGTCAATGGTAAAGGCTATCAACCGCTGTTAATTGGTATCAAAAATGGACAGTTTAAAAATGAAGGACAATCGTTTACTTTGGAAGTTACTTTTACTTCTGGAAAAACATTTGATAGTTTTTTTCCGATAAAGGGAGAATTTTAATGAGGCAAAAATATTCAGGAAACTTATTGTTCACGGCCATGGCCTTTGTTTATTTGATGAGTTTTCTCGCCCTTCAGTTACTAGAAGAACGTCAGTTAACACAAAAATTTACGCAAGCTACCCAGGAATACTATGCAGGGAAAAGTATCCTTCATTTATTTCTTGCAGATGTTAAACAAAATAGACGAAAGTTAAAAACAGAAGAAAAGCTCATGTACGAGCAAGTAACCTTCGATTATACATATAAAAATGAACAATTAAGAATAACTGTTTTATTAAACAAATCTGGTCGAAAATACCAATATCAAGAGAGAGTTTCTCATCAAAAAAAAGCGGAAACAATGCTGGAATAGCGTTGTTTTTCTACAAATTATTAGATTTTAGAAGAAAGACAGTAAAGGCATTGATTATTCTTTCTTTTTTCGTTAAAATAAAACAGGTATGGAAGTTGTTACATTTTGAATAGAATAGAGGTGCTAATTTGTTCCCAGAAAAAATTGAAGAGGCTTTCGAGCCAATGGAACAAGCAATCCAGTTATTGCAACAGTCATTGGATACTTCTTTTTTAGATGCGTATATTGAAAATGGTGAAAATATTTTAGATGATTTTCAAGTACGAGTACTTGACGGAGTACCTAATCCAGAGACAGTGAAACAATTAGAAACGCTGTATCATACGATTAAAAAAATTGATTTAGCTCCTGAAGATGTGCGACGCTTGTCCCAATTACTTTTGTTAAAAGGAACGAGAAAAGAGCAGCTTCAAGCAAATCATCAATTGACGCCAGACGGTATTGGCTTTTTGTTTGTTTATTTAGTAGAACAATTAACAAATAAATCAGAGCCATTAAAAATTTTAGATCCTGCTTCAGGAATGGGAAATTTACTGTTAACGGTTCTGCTGAACCTTGAAACAGCTGGTTACAAAGTTTCTGGTTATGGTGTGGATATCGATGAAACACTTTTGGCAGTATCTTCTGTGAACAATGCTTGGTCACAAGCCAATATTCAGTTGTTCCATCAAGACGGATTGCAAGATTTGTTATTGGATCCAGTTGATTTAGCATTAAGTGACTTGCCGATTGGCTATTATCCAAATGATGAGCGAGCAAAGGGATTTGCTGCTGCTGCGGAGGAAGGCCATAGTTATGCGCATCATTTATTAATGGAGCAAGCTATGAAATACGTGAAGCCAGCAGGGTTTGGCTTATTCTTAATCCCGACCAATATTTTAGAGACTGAGCAAAGTGAATTCTTTAAAAATTGGTTGACAAAAAATGTCTATTTACAAGGAATGATACAGTTACCTGATGAATTGTTTAAGTCAGAACAATCACGTAAAAGTATCTTGCTTGTTCAAAACAAGGGTGCAGATGCTGAGCAAGTGAAGGAAGTTTTGTTAGCAAAACTTGCCTCTTTGAAAGATATCAATAAAGTAACGGAGTTCTTTAAACAATTTGAAGCTTGGAAAGCTTCAAATTTAAAATAAAATAGTAACGAAGAGGAGAAAATTATGTCTAAAACAATTGCAATTAATGCAGGTAGTTCAAGTTTAAAATGGCAATTATACCAAATGCCAAATGAAGAAGTGATCGCTAAAGGAATCGTTGAACGTATTGGCTTAAAAGATTCTATCTTCACAATTAAATATGGTGAAGGACAAAAATATGAAGTAATTGTTGATATTGATAACCATGAAGTGGCAGTAAAAATGTTACTAGACCAATTAATCGACTTAAACATTTTAGGTTCTTATGATGAAATTACTGGTGTTGGTCACCGTGTAGTTGCTGGTGGAGAAGAATTTAAAGATTCTGTTGTTATTACAGACGAAGTATTAGAAAAAATTGAAGCTTTATCTGAATTAGCACCTTTACACAACCCAGCGAATGCAATGGGAATTAAAGCATTTAAACATATCTTACCAGAAATCATTAGCGTGGCAGTCTTTGATACGTCGTTCCACACAACAATGCCAGAACACAACTATTTATATAGTGTACCGCGTGAATACTATGAAAAATTTGCTGCACGTAAATATGGGGCACATGGAACAAGTCATCGTTATGTCTCTCAACGTGCTGCAGAAATGTTAGGTCGTCCAATTGAAGACTTGAAAATTATCACTTGTCACTTAGGAAATGGTGCTTCAATCACTGCAGTTGATGGTGGTAAATCAGTCGATACATCGATGGGCTTCACTCCTCTTGCTGGCGTTACAATGGGGACTCGTTCAGGGGATGTTGATGCGTCACTATTGCCTTATTTAATGACAAAACTTGGCTTGACTGATGTACAAGACATGGTTGATATTTTAAACAAAAAATCTGGTTTATTAGGTTTAACAAATGGTTTATCAAGCGACATGCGCGATATTCAATCAAACTTAGATAAACCTGAAGTTCAAACAGCATACAACATTTTTATCGATCGTATTCGTAAATACATTGGTAGCTATGTCACTGTTATGAATGGCGTTGATGCGATTGTCTTTACTGCTGGAATCGGTGAAAATGCAGTGGGCGTTCGTAAAGATATTATTGATGGCATGACTTGGTTTGGTTGTGAAATCGATGATGACAAAAATAATGTACACGGTGAAGAAGCAGTTATCTCAACTGATGATTCAAAAATCAAGCTTCTATTAGTACCAACTGACGAAGAGTTAATGATTGCCCGTGACGTAGAACGTCTAAAATAATTAAACGAACACACCTTGTGAGACGCTCTCACAAGGTGTGCTTAATAGGTAAATAAGAAAAAACTGAGCCAACTATCAAAAGTGATAGTTGGCTCAGTTTTTTCTTATTTTTTATTTTTCTTCATTTTTTGGTAATTTGTTGTCTAAATCCGTCCGTACAACGAGAACATCGCAGCTAGCGTTACGGATAACTGATTCAGAGACAGAGCCAATAAATAAACGCTCAACGGCATTTAATCCAGTTGCTCCTAACATAATTAAATCAATGTTGTATTCTTTTGGTAATTCTTTGGCAATGATATTCTTAGGAGAACCATAGGCTAGAACGCTAGAGACTTTTGTTTGTCCCATATCCACCGCTTGTTGTTGGTAGGTGTCTAAGGTTTCTTTTGCCATTGACATTGCTTCTTCTGCTAGCGCACCATCAAAAGAGGACACTGATTGGAAAGAGCGCGTATCAACAACATGTGCTAATAGTAATTCAGCATCGTTTCGTTTAGCGACGTTGACCGCTTTTTTAAAGGCTAAGTCTGCTTCGTCAGAACCATCGATTGCTATCATAATTTTTTGATATTGTTGTAACATAATAACCGCTCCTTTCAGCGTAAAAAAAAGTCATTAATTGTTTCTATAATAATTGTAAAACAAACAAAGAAAAAAAGAAACTGAAACCGCTTCTTTTTTTCTGAATATTGGCATTTTTTTGTAAAAAAGAACCTGGGACAAAAATCACTTTGGATTTTTGTCCCAGGCTTAAAAATTGATAAACGGCGGAAACAGAAGCAACTCCTTCGGAAATAAGCCGAAATTCTCCAAAAATTAAAGAACAATTTTCGGAAATTCCTTCTTATTTCTCGGAGTTAAACACTTCTGTCCCGACCTCTTTAAATTCATCGTCTTTTATGACATTTTTTTTGCAAAAGTTAAACTAAACAACGTTGAAAGTAATAAAACAAAAAAGATAAAACCAATTGACAATAACGGGCGATTAAAAATAGCCGCTAGAACACCTAGAATGGCGATAATCAAGTAATAACGCCCAAAACGTTCGATAAACTGTTGACTTTCTGTTGCAGTTTCTTTTTTTAAGAGTGGTAAAAAAGCTGCACTTTTCTTCATCAAATAATAACTGGCTACGCCTGTGACAACGGCGAGTAATAGTACGAGTATACGAATCATCTTGTCCTCCAAAAAAAAACAACTTGCCAGAGCAAATTGTTTAGAAATCTTCATAAAAATGGTAAAATCCGTCGATGCCGGTAATCGTCCTAGAGTATTGAACCCGCAAGATAAGCAGGTGGGTTCCTCGATCGCAGTATTGAACTACCAAAAGAAAAGGCATGTTACCAACTTTGATACAAGCAGGATCCCTAGATATCAATAAAAATGTTCGGTCAACACAGTGAAAGGACAACGCGTACATCACAGATTTACCATCTTTATAATAGCATACTCTCTCAAAATCGGCAACGAGATTGTTTCTTTTTTTGAAAGCGTATTATTTTGTTATTTTTTCTGTTTCCATTCTTGGATACGCTTGAGTTGCTGATGTAAGGCTTGTTCATATTTACCAATATCAATCGGTTCGTAATAACGTGCCTCTTTTAATTTGTCAGGTAAGTATTGCTGATTGACCCAACCGTTTTCAAAATTATGTGGGTATTGATAACCAATACCACGGTTTAATTCTTTGGCTCCAGCATAGTGGGCATCACGTAAATGATCAGGAACGTCTCCCACAGAGCCTTGTCGAATATCTGCCAAAGCAGCATCAATCGCTGTGACTGCAGAATTTGATTTTGGCGATAAACATAAATCAATGACGACACTGGCTAGAGGAATCCTAGCTTCTGGAAACCCTAGCTTTTCGGCGGCTTGAACAGCGGTGACCGTCCGAGCGGCGGCCGCAGGATTCCCAAGACCGATATCCTCGTAAGCAATGACCATTAAACGACGACAAATAATCGGTAAATCACCTGCTTCAACTAAGCGACCCAAATAATGAAGTGCAGCATCTACATCGCTTCCTCGAATCGACTTTTGGAAAGCGGAAATCACGTCATAATGGGCATCGCCATCTTTATCATGCGTTAAGGCTTTTCGTTGCACGCACTCTTCAATAATCGGTAAGGTGATCTTAATTTCGCCTTGTTCATTTTTGGGTGTTGATTTAACAGCTAATTCTAGTCCATTTAGCGCACTACGTAAGTCACCGTTCGTTGCGCGTGTCAAATGTTGTAATGCTTTTTCTTCTAAGTGGACAGGATAATCGCCTAAGCCACGTGTGCTATCGGTTAAGGCTTCTTGAATCGCTTGCTGAATGTCTGTTTCCGTTAAGGGCTTTACTTCAAAGATTTGCGTACGACTACGAATCGCAGGATTAATTGTGATATATGGATTTTCGGTAGTGGCTCCAATCATAATAATTCGTCCGTTTTCTAAATGAGGGAGCAAAAAATCTTGTTTTGTTTTATCTAATCGGTGAATTTCATCAAGCAGTAAAATCACTGTGCCACTCATTTTGGCTTCTTCAGCAACGATTTGTAAATCTTTTTTGGTATCTGTGGCCGCGTTCAACATGCGAAAGGCATAATTTGTTGAACCAGCGATTGCGCTGGCAATACTGGTTTTTCCAGTGCCAGGCGGCCCATAAAGAATCATCGATGAAAGCATTTTGGCTTCGACCATCCGACGAATAATTTTACCAGGGCCGACTAAATGTTGTTGACCAACTACTTCGTCTAAGTGACGAGGTCGCATTCGATAGGCTAAAGGTTGTTGCATAAAAGGACCTCCTTTTTCATAATCATCTTATTATAACATAAAGAACGTACATTCGCTTTTTGGTGGTTTTTTGGGTTTTAGATGGATATAGCGGAAGGTTTCGTGTATGATAGGGAGTGGTGAAAGAAATGAAAGAAACGATAAATATCTTTAACACAAAAACAACTGAAGAAGTGGCACAATACTTGTTAGGGATGTATTTAGAGCACGAAACAGCAACAGGCGTTTTAGGTGGGTACATTGTGGATGCAGAAGCTTATTTAGGTCCTGATGATGAGGCGGCCCATAGCTTTGGCTTGAGAAAAACGCCACGCTTACAAGCCATGTATGACAAACCAGGCACGATTTATTTATATACTATGCACACGCATTTAATTTTAAATATGGTGACACAAGAACAAGGCAAACCACAAGGGGTGATGATCCGCGCGATTGAACCTGTTGAAGGTGTCGACAAAATGATTGAAAATCGCCAAGGACGTCAAGGCGTGGAATTGACCAATGGACCAGGTAAATTAGTTGCAGCCTTAGGAATTGATAAGCAATTATATGGGCAGTCGATTTTTTCTAGTTCGTTACGGCTCGTGCCAGAAAAACGAAAATTTCCGAAAAAAATTGAGGCACTACCACGAATTGGGATTCCCAATAAAGGTCGTTGGACAGAGTTGCCTTTAAGATACGTCGTGGCTGGCAATCCATATATTTCTAAACAAAAAAGAACAGCAGTAGACCAAATAGATTTTGGCTGGAAGGATGAAGAAAATGAAAAAAGCAACAATGCTCACATACTTAGAGGAACAACTTGAAAAACACTTAGGAGATTACGAAGTAGGCCTTGATTGGGATCGCAAAAACCATACCATCGAAGTCATTGTTCGTTTATATGCAGAAAACAATGAGCAAGTGGCGATTGATGATGTTGATGGTACGCTTTCAGAAGAAGAATTCATTGAATTTGAAGATGGTTTGTTATTTTACAATCCGCAAAAGTCTGTCGTTGATGACGAAGAGTATTTAGTCACAATTCCTTATGAAGGAAAAAAAGGGCTACGCAAAGCAGTTTTAGACGGATTCATTCACTATTTAAAAGTGGTTTTAGATGAAGGGCAAAGTGATTTGTTAGACTTTTTATCAGATGAAACAGCGGAAGTTTTTGAATTGCATTGGGAGCCAGCAGATTTTGAAGCGATGATTAAAAAAGTGGCAGAAACAGAAAAAGAACAATGGATTGCGTATCCAAGTTATTAATTTAGAGGTGAGAACATGAAGTGGACAGAAGTAAAAGTCGAAACGGCTAGCGAAGCAGTTGAAGCAATTTCAAACATTATGATGGAAGCTGGCGCAAGTGGCGTGGCCATTGAAGATGCGTTGGACATTGAAAATTTTGAAAGTGATCTGTATGGGGAAATTTTAGATAAAGAGCAATTCACCCACATTAAAGAAGGAGCGATTGTGATGGCTTATTTTCCTGAAACAACCTTCTTACCAGAAATTTTACCATTTATGAAAGAAAATATTTTACGCTTGCCTGAGTACGGCTTATCCATTGGTAAAAACGAAATGACAATTAGTGAAGTAGCAGAAAGCGACTGGGCAACTGCTTGGAAAAAATATTATCATCCTGTCCGTGTCACACGATTCTTAACGATTGTGCCAAGTTGGGAAGCCTATCACGCACAAGATGAAGCAGAAAAAATTATCACATTGGATCCGGGGATGGCGTTCGGTACAGGCACGCATCCAACGACTCGTTTAACCTTGCAAGCTTTAGAAACTGTTTTACGTGGTGGCGAAACAGTTCTAGATGTAGGAACGGGTTCTGGTGTTTTGAGTATTGCAAGTCGCTATTTAGGGGCTAAAGACGTCTACGCATATGATTTAGATGAAGTAGCAGTTGCAGCGGCAAAAGAAAATATGGATTTAAATCCCATTGCGGTCGATGTTCATGTGTCAGCCAATGATTTACTAAAAGGGATTGACCATTCTGCTGATGTAATCGTCGCAAATATTTTGGCAGATATTATTGTGTTAATGATTGAAGATGCTTGGCGTTTGCTAAAACAAGACGGTACCTTCATTATTTCTGGAATTATTGAAGATAAAAAAGCAATGGTTTTAGAAGCACTAACGAAAGTCGGGTTTGTGGTGGACCAACTCTTTAATCAAGGCGATTGGTATGCGATTATCTTGAAGAAACCAGAGGAAGAGTAAAATGCAACGGTATTTCATGAAAGAAGATTATCAAGAAAAAGATTTGTATAAAGTCGCAGATGAAAACTATCATCATATTGTGCGAGTTATGCGAATGACGCCGAATGATCGTTGTTATTTAGTATTTCAAAATAAAACTGCCATTTTAGCTGAGATTGTGGAAATTGATTCAACATCTGTTTACTTTAAAGAAATTAGTAAAGAAGAAATGGACAAAGAATTGCCAATTGAAGTGACGATTGCGTGTGGGTTACCAAAAGGGGACAAGTTAGAATGGATTGTTCAAAAAGGCACGGAGCTAGGTGGAAATCAGTTTATCGGCTTTCCTGCGAAAACTTCCGTTGTCAAATGGGACCACAAAAAAAGAGCAGCCAAAGAAAAAAGATTACAAAAAATTGCCACAGAAGCGGCGGAGCAATCGCATCGGCAGCAGACACCAAGTGTTTCTTTGGTGGAAAAAACACAAGAAATCATTGCGCAATTTGACTCATATGACACAGTCTTGGTTGCGTATGAAGAATCAGCAAGACAAGGAGAAAAAAGTCAATTAGCACAAGTATTATCCACTTGCCAGCCAGGCGCACGTTTGTGTGTGCTCTTTGGACCTGAAGGTGGCTTTGCACCGCAAGAAATTGAACAATTTCTGCAGGCTGGGGCGAAACTTTGCGGGTTGGGTCCGAGAATTTTACGAGCAGAAACAGCACCGTTGTATCTTTTAAGTGCGGTTAGCTACCAAATGGAACTTTTAAATTAAACGAAAGCCCGCCTGTAAAATTCTTGTAGGCATTCTCTTTGAATAAACAGAGAGTAAAAAAGCGACAGTGATTGAAATTTAAGGGAAATTTAGTATAATAGAGTTGTTGAAAGTGCTACTGTTTCAAGTGGTACTTTTCTTTTTTATTAAAATAGATAAAACGTGAACGAAGTGTTCTTTATCCAAAGGTCACCTTCATAGAGGAGTGAATACCATGCCAAAAGAAGAAATACTGACAGGCCCAGCGGTCATCAAAATTGTAAGTACCTATATGGGACCAGAACATGTTGAGTTGGTTCAAAAAGCATTAACTTATGCTGAAAAAGCACACGAAGGTCAAGTCCGACAATCAGGTGAACCTTACATCATCCATCCGATTCAAGTGGCAGGCATTCTGGCTGAATTACATATGGATCCCCATACTGTAGCAACAGGATTTTTACATGATGTTGTCGAAGATACGGACGTAACACTGGACGATTTAAAAGAAGAATTTGGCGAAGACATCGCAATGTTAGTCGATGGCGTAACGAAACTAGGAAAAATTAAATATAAATCTCATGAAGAACAATTAGCTGAAAATCATCGGAAAATGTTATTGGCAATGGCGCAAGATTTACGGGTCATTATGGTGAAACTAGCCGATCGTTTGCACAATATGCGCACATTAAAACATTTACGTGAAGATAAGCAACGACGGATTGCACAAGAAACTTTAGAAATTTATGCGCCTTTAGCACATCGCTTAGGGATTAGTCGAATTAAATGGGAATTAGAAGATACTGCCTTACGTTATATTAACCCCAACCAATACTATCGAATTGTTAATTTGATGCAAAGCAAACGCGATGAACGTGAAGCTTATGTGGCAGAAGCAGTCGAAGATATTCGTTTAGCTACGGAAGATTTAGAAATTTACGCAGAAATATATGGTCGACCAAAACATATTTATTCAATCTATCGTAAAATGAAGGACCAAAAGAAACAATTTAATGAAATCTATGACTTATTAGCCATTCGTGTTATTGTCGATTCCATTAAAGATTGCTATGCCGTGTTAGGGGCGATTCATACACGTTGGACACCAATGCCAGGTCGCTTTAAAGATTATATTGCTATGCCAAAAGCGAATATGTATCAATCTATCCATACGACAGTTATTGGGCCAAAAGGGAATCCAGTAGAGGTCCAAATTCGGACCCATGAGATGCACCAAATCGCCGAATTTGGGGTGGCGGCTCACTGGGCCTATAAAGAAGGCAAAGCGGAAAAAATTGAAACAGATGAACTGACGAAGCAAGTCGATTGGTTCCATGAAATTATTGAATTACAAGATGAAAGCTATGATGCTTCTGAATTTATGCAAGGTGTGAAAGAAGACATTTTTAGCGACAAAGTCTATGTCTTTACGCCAAGTGGAGATGTAACCGAACTGCCAAAAGGCTCCGGACCACTAGATTTTGCTTACAGTATCCATACTGAAATTGGGAATAAAACAACCGGTGCGAAGGTCAACGGCAAAATGGTACAGTTAGACTATGTCCTAAAAAATGGGGATATTATTGAAGTCCTAACATCACCGAATTCTTTCGGACCTAGTCGCGACTGGTTGAAAATGGTTAAAACAAGTAAAGCTAAAAATAAAATCAAACGTTTCTTTAAAGAACAAGACCGTGAAGATAATATTATTAAAGGGCATGATGCTGTCATTAAATACATGACAGAAATCGGCTTTACACCAAAAGAATTTTTAACGAAGAATAAAATGGCGGAAGTGCTAGATAAATTCAAATTTCAAACGGAAGATGATTTATTTGCGGCAGTAGGTTATGGCGAAGTAAGTGCGCAAGTAGTGTGCAATCGTTTAACAGAAAAAGAACGCCGCGAACAAGAGTTGGAACGCCAACGTCAAGAAGCAGAAGAGTTGTTAAATCAGCCAGCTAAAAAAGAATCAGAAAAAATGAAAGTTCGTCATGAAGGCGGCATCGTGATTCAAGGGGTGGACAACCTATTGATTCGTTTAAGCCGCTGTTGTAATCCAGTGCCTGGTGATGAAATCGTTGGTTACATTACCAAAGGACGTGGCGTTTCAATTCATCGTGCGGACTGTCCTAACGTACAACATCAAGAAGAACTAGCACAACGTCTAATTGAAGTTGAGTGGGAAGATACCGAGCACAGTCGCAAAGAATACGCTGCCGATTTGGAGATTTACGGCTATGATCGTAGTGGCTTACTGAGTGATGTTTTACAAGTCATTAGTTCGATGACAAAAAATTTAGTTGGCGTTGAAGCTCGTCCATCCAAAGATAAGATGGCCCAGATTCATGTCACTGTGAAAATTCAAAACCTTTCTCATTTAAAAACCATCGTTGACAAAATTAAAAGTGTACCAGATGTTTATAGTGTTCGTCGAACCAATGGGTAAGTGTTAAAAGTGAGGCAAAAAAGATGAAAGTAGTTATTCAAAGAGTCAGTCAAGCACAAGTTGCGATAGAAGAGCAGATAGTGGGACAAATCAAACGAGGCTTCATGGTGCTGGTGGGCATTCATCAAGAAGACACGCCAGAAGATGTGGCTTATGTTGTTGGTAAAATCAGTAAATTACGTGTTTTTGAAGATGACGAAGGAAAAATGAATCGCAGTATTCAAGAGATTGAAGGATCAATTTTGAGTATCTCTCAATTTACCCTCTATGCAAAAACTAAAAAAGGCAATCGTCCCAGTTTTATTGAAGCGGCTCGTCCAGATGTGGCGATTCCTTTGTATGAATTATTTAATCAACAATTAGAAGCAGAAGGAATAGCGGTAGCCACAGGAGAATTTGGCGCGGATATGCAAGTGTCGTTGACCAATGATGGTCCAGTGACCATTGTGATCGATACACGAGAAAAATAATTGATTTTCCTATCGGAACCCCTTGACTTTCTAAGAGAACTTTAGTAGTTTATAGATAATATTAAAAATCTACGAAGGAACGAGTAAGTTTCATCTGTCTGCGAAGAGAGAGTTGCCGTGGCTGAGAGCAACTTCAACAGTGAAAGTGAAAGACATTCTGGAGATGGACGGAAGAAAAGCCGTCCCGTTACGAGCGTTAATCGTTGAGGAAAGAGTAAAATCTTTCAAAACTAGGTGGTACCGTGTAAAAGAGACTTTTACGCCCTTGTATGTTCAACATACAAGGGCTTTTTTCATTTTTAGAAAAAAGAAAATGGCGTACACATTTTTGTGGAATGATAGAAGGAGAGAAAGACAATGAGTTATCAAAAACCAAAAGGAACAAACGATATTTTGCCAGGAACTTCTGAAAAATGGCAATTTGTGGAAGAAACAGCTCGTTTGATTTTTAAAGATTATCAATACCAAGAAATCAGAACCCCGATTTTTGAACATTATGAAGTAATATCTCGCAGTGTTGGCGATACCACAGATATTGTTTCAAAAGAAATGTATGATTTTTATGATAAAGGAGACCGTCACGTGACGCTACGTCCTGAGGGGACAGCGCCAATTGTTCGGGCCTTCGTTGAAAATAAATTATATGGTCCGGAATATACGAAACCATATAAAACCTATTACATGGGGCCGATGTTCCGCTATGAACGCCCACAAGCTGGTCGTTTGCGTCAATTCCATCAAATTGGTGTGGAAGCATTTGGTAGTGAAAACCCAGCATTGGATGTTGAAATCATGGCTATGGCTTTGGACTTCTTCAAACAATTAGGCATCCAACAAATCAAATTAGTTATTAATTCCTTGGGGGATAAAGAAACACGTGCTACGTACCGTCAAGCATTAATCGATTATTTAGAGCCCCATATGGCAGAATTAAGCGAGGATTCACAACGTCGCTTACACGAAAATCCATTGCGGGTGTTAGACAGCAAAGATAAAAAAGACAAGGTGATTGTCGCAGAAGCGCCCTCCATTTTAGATTATTTAAATGAACCATCTAAAGCACATTTTGAAGCAGTAACTGATATGTTAGATTTACTAGAAATTCCTTATGAAATTGATAGTAATATGGTTCGCGGCCTGGATTATTACACACACACAATTTTTGAAATTATGAGTGAAGCGCCTAAAATGGGTGCGCAATCAACTATTTGTGCAGGAGGCCGATACAATGGTTTAGTTGAAGAATTAGGCGGCCCAGACACACCAGGTTTTGGTTTTGGTATGGGCATTGAGCGAGTGTTGTTAACAATGGAAGCTGAAGAAGTTGTGATTCCAGCGTTATCTGAATTAGACGCATATGTGGTTGGCATTGGTTCAGAAACCAACGTCGCAGCTTTGCAACTTGTTCAAAGCATTCGTAACTTTGGTTTCTCAGCTGATCGTGATTACATGAATCGCAAACCAAAAGCGCAATTTAAAACGGCCGATAAATTACAAGCAAAATTAGTTTTAACAATCGGTGAAAATGAATTGAATGAAGGCATTGTCAACGTAAAATCAATGGCAACACGCGAAGAAAAAGCCTTCCCGTTAAGTGCTATTCATGATTCATTTGATGAAGTGTATGACGAAATGATGACAAAAATGATTGAAGAATAAAAAGGAGAGAATGAGAAATGGCAAAACGCACAACCTATTGCGGCAATGTATCTGCCGAATTTATTGAAAAAGAAGTTGTATTAAAAGGATGGGTTCAAAAACGTCGTGACTTAGGAGGCGTTATCTTTATTGATTTACGTGACCGTGAAGGAATCGTCCAAGTGGTCTTTAACCCAGAAAAGTCAAAAGAAGCATGGGAAATTGCTGATAAATGTCGTAGTGAATACGTCATCGAAGTTAAAGGTCAAGTCGTTTATCGTGATAAAGAAGCGATTAATCCCAAAATGAAAACTGGCGAGTTTGAAGTGATGGCGACTGACATTACGATTTTAAATACTGCGAAAACAACGCCATTTACCATTGAAGATGACAATAACGTTAATGACGAATTGCGCATGAAATATCGTTATTTAGATTTACGTCGTCCATCAATGACAAACAACATTAAATTACGTCACCAAGTAACGAAAACAATCCGTCACTATTTAGATAATCATGACTTTTTAGACATTGAAACTCCTTATTTAGGCAAATCAACACCAGAAGGCGCTCGCGATTATTTGGTTCCTTCTCGTGTCCATGCCGGTCATTTTTATGCTTTACCACAATCACCACAACTCTTTAAACAATTATTAATGGGGGCAGGCTTCGATCGCTATTACCAAATCGTTCGTTGTTTCCGTGATGAAGATTTACGAGGCGACCGTCAGCCAGAATTTACACAAATCGATATCGAAACGACCTTTTTAACACCAGAAGAAATTCAAACATATACAGAAAATATGTTGGCTGAAGTGATGAAAGAGACAAAAGGAATTGAGATTTCTGTTCCGTTTCCACGAATGAGCTATGACGAAGCAATGGCACGCTATGGTAGCGATAAACCCGACACTCGTTTTGCTATGGAATTAATTGATGTCGCAGATGTAGTGAAAGACGTAGACTTCAAAGTTTTCCAAGCAGCGTTGGAAAATGGCGGACATGTGAAGGCTTTGAATGCAAAAGGCGCCGCAGATAAGTATTCTCGTAAAGATATGGATAACTTAGGTAAGTATGTGAGTCAATTTGGCGCAAAAGGCTTAGCTTGGTTAAAAGTTGAAGAAGATGGCTTAAAAGGACCAATTGCTAAATTCTTAACAGAAGTTAGTGATGAATTAATTGCTGCTACCAATGCAGAAGTCGGTGATATTTTAATGTTTGGTGCCGATAAACCTGAAATCGTAGCCGCTGCTTTAGGTGCGGTACGTACACGTTTAGGTAAAGAATTAGGTTTAATTGATGAATCGAAATTCAATTTCTTGTGGATTGTGGATTGGCCGTTGTTTGAATATGATGAAGAAGCTGGTCGCTATGTTTCTGCTCATCATCCATTTACACAACCAAAAGCAGAGGATGTGGCCCGCTTAGCAACAGACCCAGCCTCTGTGTATGCTGAAGCTTACGATGTTGTCTTAAACGGCTACGAATTAGGTGGCGGCTCATTACGGATCCATACACGAGAATTACAAGAAAAAATGTTTGAAACGTTAGGTTTTACAAAAGAAGAAGCACAAGACCAATTTGGTTTCTTGCTAGACGCATTAGATTACGGCTTCCCGCCACATGGAGGGATTGCTTTAGGGCTAGACCGCTTAGCAATGCTATTGGCTGGGGAAGAAAATATTCGTGAAGTGATTGCCTTTCCTAAAAACGGCAAAGCAATTGACCCAATGAACAACGCACCAAGTTTAGTTTCTCCATTACAATTGTTTGAATTAAACATTGATGTAACAGCCATTGACGAATAAGTGTTAAATCCAAAGAAAGAGTGACTTCATTGACGGATGAGGTCACTCTTTCTTTGGGAAGGAAAAAGATAACGAAAGACTTAAAAAGTGGCTGAGCTAAAAATCTGCCAATTGGCTGTTTTTTCTTTTTAGAAAACTTTGTATGATAACTGAGTGTATAAAGGAGCGAAACAAATGACAAAAATAATTTTAACAATTGGCGGTTCCGATCCTTTTTCAGGTGGCGGGATTCAAACAGATTTAAAAACGTTTGAAAATCATCAAGTCTTTGGCTTATCAACTTTAACTTGCCTTGCTACAGCCCCAAGGAATCATTTTCAGATTCATGACCTTGAGACTTCTTTGGTGAAAGAGCAACTCGCTTCCATACCTGCCGGGAGTTTAGACGGCATCAAGATTGGCTTGATTCACAGTGAAGAAAGTATGCTACAAATTGCAACCTTTTTGAAAAAGCACGCAGGTCTGCCGGTGGTGTTGGATCCTGTCTTGGCTTTTAAAGAAACGACTTCAGTTTATGAAAAAAGATACATGCAGTTATTGATTGAGAAACTTTTTCCATTCGCAACGATTATAACGCCTAATTTAAAAGAAGCAGAATTACTCATTGGCAGAAAATTAACAACCGTCGAAGAAGTCCAACAAGCGGCGGAAGAGTTAAACTCTTTAGGAGCGGCAACGGTGGTGATTAAAGGTGGTAATCGTTGGCTTGGCCAAGAAGCACGTGACTTTTTTTATGATGGACAACAACATATTCAATTGGTCAAAGAAAAAGTAATGGCCCACACCATTGATGGCGCTGGTTGTTCCTTTGCTTCTGCAATTGGTGCGAATTTAGTTAAAGGATATCCGTTAATTGAAGCAGTTGATTTAGCAAAAACATACGTTCATGAAGCCATTGTTTCTGGGGTCCAGCTAAATGCAGCTTTTGGAAGTGTGTGGCATGAAGGATTACTAGCAGGAGGTGTGGCGGATAATGACAAGAAAAATTAGTCTATATGCAGTAATTACCGCTTTAACAGTGGCTGTGTCAATGGTCTTTATTATCCCCGTCCCAGCAACAAATGGCTTTGTTACATTGGCGGATGCAGGGATTTACATTGCTAGTTTACTTTTTGGTCCGATTGGTGGCTTGACAGTCGGAGCTTTAAGCGGTGGCTTAATTGATTTATTGTCAGGCTATCCACAATGGTTCGTTTTTTCGTTATTGATTCATGGCGGACAAGGTTGGTTAGCAGGGCACTTCTTTAATAAAAATAAAAAGATGCAAACGCTAGGATTACTTTTAGCCAGTCTCCTCATGATTAGCGGGTATGCTTTAGCGACTAGCTGGCTTTATGGCGTGGGTGCGGGGATTGCCTCATTACCAGGGAATATCATTCAATCCTTATTTGGGGTGATTGTAGCATTGCCTCTGAGTCAAACATTAAAACGTGTGTTACCAAAAAATGGTCGTTTAGAAGAAAGAAGGATGAACAAATGACTATCGATGAAAAAATGTTAAAAGAACAGTTAGTGACAATTACAGAAGAAGTCATTACAGCAGGAAATTTACAAAAAGGGGACCTATTTGTTTTAGGTTGTACCACCAGTGAGGTAGTAGGTGGCGTCATTGGTAAAAATTCCAGTGCCGAAGTAGGGCAATGGATTGTCTCAACCTTAATTGAACAATTAGATAAAAAAGGCATATCTTTGGCTGTCCAAGGATGCGAACATATTAATCGTGCTTTAGCGATGGAACGTCGTGTGGCTGAAGAAAAAGGCTTTGAAATTGTCTCGGTAGTACCACAATTACATGCTGGCGGTTCTTGTTCAGTGGCTGCCTTTGAAAAATTTGATGAACCTGTGGAAGTGGAGCATATTGTTGCTCAAGCAGGGATTGACATTGGCGATACATCTATCGGTATGCATGTAAAACATGTGCAAGTTCCTCTTCGCTTGAGCATTCGAACGTTAGGTGCGGCCCATGTTACAGCATTATATTCTCGTCCTAAATATATTGGTGGACCAAGAGCCCATTATGAAACAACCCAAGAACGAAATCGTTAAGATTTCGTTCTTTTTTCATTTCTATAAACATTTGATGAATCTTCCGTAATTATTATAGGAATCTCTTTTTTTCTCTCGGTAAACCACGTATAATATGAAAAGAAATGTAATTTATTGAAAACCTGAAACGAGGCTATTATTTATGAAAAAAATTTATGACGGACTGCCAGTTCATGACTATACAACAAAATTTTCTGTGTCGATTGTCTATGCTATTCTTGCATCAATTGCCATGAACTTTTTCTATCAACCAGGAAATATTTATTCCAGTGGCTTAACAGGCTTGGCACAAATTTTAACAACCCTCTCAACAAAAATTGTGGGTTTTAATGTGCCTGTCTCCATTACATTGTATCTGTTAAATGTGCCGTTATTCTTTATTGCGTGGAAAAAAATAGGTAAGAAGTTTACAATTTTTACTTTCATTACCGTGACTTTAACTTCATTATTTATGCATATTGTTCCGCAAACGGTGATGACCCAAGATCCAATTATCTGTGCTATTTTTGGTGGGGCGATTTCTGGATCAGGAATTGGTTTTGTCTTAAAAAACGGGGTTTCTTCTGGGGGCTTAGATATTCTAAGCATTACCATTCGGAAAAAAACGGGGCGTTCCGTTGGCTCGATTTCAATTTATTTTAACGCACTAATTGTCTTCGTTGCAGGTTATTTATTTGGCTGGCAGTACATGTTCTACAGTGCGTTATCAATTTTTGTAAGTGGGAAGGTCACAGATGCCGTTTATACTAAGCAAAAGAAAATGCAAGTTATGATTGTCACTAAAAACCCAGATCGAGTCGTGGATGAGATTCAAAAGAAAATGCGCCGCGGTATTACAATTATTCATGAAGCGGAAGGGGCATATCGCCACGACCGCCAAACTGTTTTGCTAACTATTGTGACACGCTTTGAGTTGCCAAGTTTAGAAGCAGCCATGAAAGAAAGTGATCCGAATGCCTTTGTCAGCATCTCAGATAATGTTAAAATTTTAGGACGTTTTTACGAAGAAGATTACAAATAAAAGGATATGAAGCAACGAGAGAATGGCTGTGTCTATTCTTTCGTTGCTTTTTTTGAAAAATAAGTAAAAAATGCTTTGTGAGAGGACCTGAAATTCCCGTTTAAACAAGAAGTTAATTGAAAGACGTTCGTGAATTCCTTTGCTTTTGGTTTAATTAGATCTGATTATTCGGAAATAAGTCGCTATTGTTTCTCACAAACGAATGCTTTGTTTGGATTTGAAAGAAAACGATGAAAAAAGAATCATTTTTATTGAAAAGACCTAAAAAAACTGGTACACTAAGTGTGTAATTGATAAGTACTTTTAATACTGTTATGAATAAATAGTAGGAAAAACGAACATCAATTCTATTTTTTTAAAGTTCATAGGTCGTTTTCAGTCTTACTTGGACATATTTCGACCCACAAAAGGAGCGCATCATGTTAAAAGAATTTAAAATGATTGAAGCAGTTGCTCCAGATATGCTCGATGTATTACAAGAAAGATTCCAAATTCTTCGCAATATTTATTGGATGCAACCTATTGGACGTAGAAGTTTATCAGAAACGATGGGAATTACAGAGCGAGTCTTGCGTACAGAAACAGATGTTTTGAAGCAGCTCAACCTGATTGAACCTTCAAAAAGCGGAATGACATTAACAGAACGCGGTTTGGAAGTCTATCAAGGCTTAGAATTAGTCATGAATCAATTGCTTGGCATGCACCAAATCGAAAAAGAAATGACACAGTACTTTGGCATTCAACGTTGTATCGTTGTTGCAGGAGATAGTGATATCCAAAAGAAAGTTCTTTCGGACTTTGGAGATGTCTTAACCAATACGCTGAATTTACTCTTACCAAATGGTGAGAATACAATTGCGGTTATGGGTGGGACAACAATGGCCATGGTGGCCGAAAATATGGGATCACTAGAAACTGAAAAACGTCATAATTTGTTTGTTCCAGCCAGAGGAGGGATTGGTGAAGCAGTTTCTGTCCAAGCCAATTCAATTAGTGCTGTAATGGCCAACAAAACGGGTGGTAACTACCGGGCGTTATATGTCCCAGAACAATTGAGTCGTGAAACGTATAATAGTTTATTACAAGAACCCTCGATTCAAGAAGTTCTTACGTTAATTAGTCATGCCAACTGTGTGGTGCACAGTATTGGTCGAGCGTTGCACATGGCGGCACGCCGAAAAATGTCTGATGACGAAATGGTTATGCTCAAACAAAAAAATGCCGTGGCAGAATCGTTTGGTTATTTCTTTGATGAAGAAGGAAAAGTGGTCTATAAAATTCCACGAATTGGCCTTCAATTAAAAAACTTACAAGAAATTCCCTATGTCGTCGCAATTGCGGGCGGCAAAACGAAAGCCAAAGCCATTCGCGCATATATGAAAAATGCACCAAAACAAACGTGGCTCATCACAGATGAAGCTGCCGCAAACGAGATTTTAAAAGGGGTAACCCTTTAAAATAAAAAATTTTTGATTTTCATAAGGAGGAAATCTTTAATGACAGTTAAAGTAGGTATTAATGGATTTGGACGTATCGGACGCTTAGCTTTCCGTCGTATCCAAGATGTAGAAGGAATCGAAGTAGTTGCAATCAACGACTTAACAGATGCTAAAATGTTAGCACACTTGTTAAAATATGACACAACTCAAGGCCGTTTCAACGGTACAGTTGAAGTTCACGAAGGTTCATTCAACGTTAACGGCAAAGAAATCAAAGTTTTAGCTAACCGTAACCCTGAAGAATTACCATGGGGCGAATTAGGCGTAGACATCGTTTTAGAATGTACTGGTTTCTTTACTTCTAAAGAAGCTGCTGAAAAACATTTAACTGCTGGTGCAAAACGTGTAGTTATTTCAGCTCCTGGTGGTAACGATGTACCAACAATCGTTTACAACACAAACCATGAAACATTAACTGGAGAAGAAACTGTAATTTCAGGCGCTTCTTGTACTACAAACTGCTTAGCTCCAATGGCTAAAGCTTTACATGACAACTTTGGTGTTGTTGAAGGTTTAATGACAACTATCCACGCTTACACAGGTGACCAAATGACATTAGACGGACCACATCCTAAAGGCGACTTCCGTCGTGCGCGCGCTGCTGCTGCAAACATCGTACCTAACTCAACTGGTGCTGCTAAAGCAATCGGCTTAGTAATCCCAGAATTGAACGGTAAATTAGATGGCGCTGCTCAACGTGTTCCTGTAGCAACTGGTTCATTAACTGAATTAGTTACTGTATTAGACAAAGAAGTTACTGTTGATGAAGTGAATGCAGTAATGGAAAAAGCTGCTAACGAATCTTATGGTTATAACACAGACGAAATCGTTTCTTCTGATATCGTAGGTATGACTTACGGTTCATTATTCGATGCAACTCAAACAAAAGTTATGACAGTTGGCGACAAACAATTAGTTAAAACTGTTGCTTGGTATGACAACGAAATGTCATACACTGCTCAATTAGTTCGTACTTTAGAATACTTCGCTAACTTATAAGATTCATTCTTATCATTAGTGAAATTTGAACAATTGTGAAATAATAAGCGGGGAAGCAACGCGCTTCTCCGCTTTCTTTTTTTAAAAAAGAAAAATCCTAAAATTGACAATACAGGAGGTCTACTCATGGCTAAAAAGACAATTAAAGATGTAGATTTAAAAGACAAAAAAGTCCTTGTCCGTGTTGACTTTAACGTTCCGTTAAAAGATGGCGTGATCACAAACGATAATCGTATCGTAGCGGCTTTACCAACAATCAAATACGTGATTGAAAATGGCGGAAAAGCAATTCTTTTCTCTCATTTAGGTCGTGTAAAAACAGAAGAAGACAAAGCTGGCAAATCATTAAAACCAGTGGCTGAACGTTTAAGCGAATTACTAGGTCAACCAGTTACTTTTGTTCCAGAAACACGTGGTAAAGAATTAGAAGACGCTGTTAACAATATGAAAGACGGCGACGTTTTAGTATTTGAAAACACTCGTTTTGAAGATGTTGACGGCAAAAAAGAAAGCGGCAATGACGCTGAATTGGGTAAATACTGGGCTTCTTTAGGCGATGTATTTGTCAATGATGCTTTTGGTACTGCACACCGTGCACATGCCTCAAACGTTGGAATTGCTTCAACTGGTATCCCAACAGTTGCTGGTTTCTTAATGGAAAAAGAAATTAAATTCATCGGCGAAGCTGTTGAAAATCCAAAACGTCCATTCGTAGCAATCTTGGGTGGCGCAAAAGTTTCTGACAAAATCGCTGTCATTGAAAACCTAATTGAAAAAGCCGACAAAATTTTAATCGGTGGCGGTATGGCTTACACATTCATGAAAGCACAAGGCTATAGTGTTGGTTTATCTTTACTTGAAGAAGATAAAGTGGACTTAGCGAAAAGCTTAATGGAAAAAGCTGGCGACAAATTAGTTTTACCGGTTGATACAGTTGTCTCTAAAGAGTTCAGCAATGACGCTCCTTTCCACACGGTTCCTTCAACTGAAATCCCAGATGATGAAGAAGGCTTGGATATTGGTGAAAAAACAATTGAATTATTCGCTAACGAATTACAAGGTGCGAAAACAGTTGTTTGGAATGGACCAATGGGCGTATTTGAAATGAGTAACTTTGCCAAAGGAACAATTGGTGTTTGTGAAGCGATTGCTAATTTAGAAGACGCAACAACAATCATCGGTGGCGGGGACTCTGCTGCTGCAGCAATTCAATTAGGATACGAAAACAAATTCTCTCACATCTCAACAGGTGGCGGAGCAAGTTTAGAATTATTAGAAGGCAAAACTTTACCAGGTTTAGCTTCTATTAACGATAAATAATCAGTTTAAAAGACAATATTTTTAAAAAAAGAAAAGGATGTGCTTTTCATGCGCAAACCAATTATCGCTGGTAACTGGAAAATGAACAAAACTTTAAGCGAAGCACAAAGCTTTGCAGAAGCAGTAAAAAATGCTGTTCCATCAAACGACGTTGTTGACGCTGTGATTGGATCTCCAGCATTATTCTTAGCTCCTTTAGCTTGGAACCTAAAAGATTCTGAAGTGAAATTAGCTGCACAAAACTGCTACTGGGAAAACGCTGGTGCCTTCACTGGTGAAAACTCACCAGCTGCAATTGCAGATTTAGGTGTAAACTATGTGATTATCGGACACTCTGAACGTCGCGAATATTTCCACGAAACAGATGAAGATATCAATAAAAAAGCCAAAGCAATCTTTGCAAATGGTATGACACCAATCTTCTGTTGTGGTGAAACTTTAGAAACGTATGAAGCTGGTAAAACAGCGGAATGGATCGAAGGTCAAATCACTAACGGCTTAGTTGGTTTATCAAACGAACAAGTTGCTTCAATGGTTATCGCTTACGAACCAATCTGGGCAATCGGAACTGGTAAATCTGCAGATGCTAATATTGCAGATGAAATCTGTGGTGTTGTTCGTTCAACAGTTGAAAAATTATACGGCAAAGAAGTTTCTGAAGCTGTTCGTATTCAATACGGTGGTTCTGTTAAACCAGAAAACATCGCTGAATATATGGCAAAAGAAAACGTTGACGGTGCTTTAGTCGGCGGCGCAAGCTTAGAAGCAGACTCATTCCTAGCTTTATTAGATGCTGTAAAATAAGAAATCACTAACGGTAACGTTTTCTCAATGACTTTTGCAAAAAAATGTTTGCATAGTTTGCGAGAATTAACTACAATCATACATGAGGGAATCCCCTTAGTATAAATACAAACTCAAAGGAGAGACAAAACATGTCAATTATTACTGATATTTACGCACGCGAAGTCTTAGACTCACGCGGTAACCCAACAATCGAAGTAGAAGTTTACACTGAAAGCGGAGCTTTCGGCCGTGGAATGGTTCCTTCAGGAGCTTCAACTGGTGAATACGAAGCAGTTGAATTACGTGATGGCGACAAAGCTCGTTACTTAGGTAAAGGTGTTACTAAAGCTGTAGATAACGTAAACAACATCATTGCTGAAGCAATCATCGGTTACGATGTACGCGATCAAATGGCTATCGATAAAGCAATGATCGATTTAGATGGAACTCCTAACAAAGGTAAATTAGGTGCTAACGCTATTCTTGGTGTGTCTATCGCCGTAGCTCGTGCTGCTGCTGATTACCTAGAAGTGCCTTTATATCATTACTTAGGCGGATTCAATACAAAAGTATTACCAACTCCAATGATGAACATCATCAACGGTGGATCACATGCTGACAACAGTATTGACTTCCAAGAATTCATGATCATGCCTGTAGGTGCGCCTACATTCAAAGAAGCTTTACGTATGGGTGCAGAAGTATTCCACGCATTAGCTTCAATCTTAAAAGGTCGCGGCTTAGCTACTTCAGTAGGTGACGAAGGTGGTTTCGCTCCTAACTTAGGTTCAAACGAAGAAGGTTTCGAAGTAATCATCGAAGCTATCGAAAAAGCTGGCTATGTTCCTGGTAAAGACGTTGTTCTTGCTATGGATGCTGCTTCTTCAGAATTCTACGACAAAGAAAAAGGCGTTTACGTTTTAGCTGACTCAGGCGAAGGTGAAAAAACAACTGAAGAAATGATCGCGTTCTACGAAGAATTAGTTTCTAAATACCCAATCATTTCAATCGAAGACGGCTTAGACGAAAACGACTGGGACGGATTCAAAAAATTAACTGAAGTATTAGGCGACAAAGTTCAATTAGTTGGTGACGATTTATTCGTAACAAACACAACTAAATTAGCTGAAGGTATCGAAAAAGGTATCGCTAACTCAATCCTAATCAAAGTTAACCAAATCGGTACTTTAACTGAAACATTTGAAGCAATCGAAATGGCTAAAGAAGCTGGCTACACTGCAGTTGTATCTCACCGTTCTGGTGAAACAGAAGATTCAACAATCTCTGATATCGCTGTTGCAACAAACGCTGGCCAAATCAAAACTGGTTCATTAAGCCGTACTGACCGTATTGCTAAATACAACCAATTATTACGTATTGAAGATCAATTAGGCGATGTAGCTGAATACAAAGGTTTAGCTTCATTCTATAACTTAAAAAACAAATAGTCTTAAAGTAGGTTAAATAGGTATACCAATTTAAAAATCTTTTGGATTTTATAAAAAAATTGGCTCTGTTTAGCAATACTAAAAGATTTGTTAATACCTCTTTCCATGTTTTTAATAACAACATGGGAGGGGTATTTTTTATGGATTTTGAAACACTTTTTAAAGAGTATTTGTTAGATTTAAAACTAAAGAATTTTTCTAAAAGAACTTTAGAATCATACAATTTTCAGAAGAATAAATTTATCAGATTTTATCAAAAAGAAATAAATACAAATGTAGATATCTTAAAAGTTACAAGTTATGACTACAAATTGTTTATATCTTATATGTTAGATTGCGAATATAAAGCAACATATATCAATGCTGTTTTAAAAAGTCAAAGAGCTTTTTGGAATTATCTAGTAGATGAGGATATTGTAAAAGTTAGCCCATTAGCTAAAATTAAAAATCTAAAAGAAACAAAAGTGGTGTTAACAACATTTAATGATGCCGAAATCAAGAGAATGCTTAATGTTTGGAAATTTAGTGATTATTTAAGTGCAAGGAATAAGTGTATAATTGCGGTTTTATCCGATACTGGAATCAGAGCATCAGAATTATTAAATATAAAAGATAATGATTTAAGTGGTCAGCACATAAGAATCTATGGAAAAGGTGATAAATGGCGAGTTGTTCCGATTTCCGATGAATTAAATTATTTTATTACAAAATATAGAAGAATAAGAGATAATCACTTTAAACACATCAGGAATAGAAACAATAAAGAGAGAAAGATAGATAACAATCTCTTTTTAAATAAAACAGGTGCTGAGATTAAAACAGTTGCTAATCTACAAACAATGATTAAAGAAACAGCGATTAAAGCTAATGTAAGAGAATCAGTCAGAGCTAGTCCCCATACTTTTCGACATTATTGGACTGTAAAAAACTTAAATCTAGGGCAAGATATATTTACAATCAGCAGAATTTTAGGACATTCTAAACTGGATACAACTAAAATATATATTAATAGTATCACTGATGAACAATTAATAACTAAAGCAAAACAAACAAGCCCTCTATCAGATATACTTTAAAAGCTCTGACAAGCGATTTGAGAGTGTTTAAGTAATAAATAGTATAAATAGTTAAAAGCAATCTAAAGTCTATTAGATTGCTTTATTTGTGTATTTATTTATTTTCGAGTCTAATTATTAAGAAATTATTAAGATTGATAAAAATGACAAAAAATATTTTATAGTATATAACTTTTATACTCAATCATATCGCAAAAATTAAAAATGCTTATATATCAACAATGTTGATGTATCAATGATTGACAGTTTAAATTTTATGGTATATTTTGATGATGCATAAACTGCAAAAAAAGTCAATATTTAAATTTGACATAATTTTTAAATATGCTATAACTGTAGATGTAGCAGACATAAGTATTGTATTTATGAAGATACAAAAATAAAAAAGGGGGTAATTTACTTGAAAAATAAGGACAAAGAAGGTGCTTTAAGACAAGAGTTATTAGATTTAGTAAATAAAAAAGGAATAAAGCAATCATTTATAGTTAGTAATTGCAATATATCTAAACAGCATTTAAGTAACTACTTAAAAAAAGGTTACAACATTAGTGATAATAAGCAATCAGAGTTAAAAAAATTTCTGGAAAATTATTATATCTAAATTAATACAAAAAAATAAAAGGAAGGTAAATATCATGAAAAATAGGGAAATTAAGCAGTTAGAAGAATTGGGGTTAGATAGTGAACAAATTGAAATATATCAAGCATTAGTAAGTGATTTAAGTCGAAGACATACATCTGAACAGTCTGAAGCATTAGCATTATATATTGTTTTAAGAGCTAATGCGATAACTAACTCAATCTTTGATAAAGATTTTTAAAATGATATAAAAAAATGGAGTGATTGAAATGTCGACAAAAAGACAAGAAGAACAATTATTTAATCAATTAATATTCAGTAATGAAGAAAAATGGGCAATAGAAACATTAAAAGACTTAATCAGCAACCATGAAACATGCAAAAACAGCTATTTCTGGAGTTCAGGATTTAATGCAAATAGCAGAAGAGCAACAGAGCAAAGATATAGTAGATATGAAGAATTTGAATTGGAAAATGGCGGATTGTTAGTAGTTAAACAAAATCTAAGTCAATCATGCAGACATACTTATTACAGCATGAATATCTATATTAAAGATAATGATATTGAAATAGTGAATATGAATCTTAAAACACTTAAATCACTGTTAAATCAATACTTAACATACAGTTTAGAATCACAAGCAGTATCACTTTAAAAGATTTTAAAAAATTTAAAATTAAATATTGTATTTAAATGAGTACAAAATAATGAAAAGGACGGTAATATATTATGAAAAAAATTATTGAAGGAAAACTATACAACACAGAGACAGCAACATTAATAGCAGAATATCGAAAAGGAAACAGGTCTGACTTTTATGGGATTGAAGAAGAAGTATATAAAACTAAAAAAGGTCAATACTTTATGTATTTTTGGGGCGGAGGTCTTTCTAAATATAGAGAAGAAGTAGCATCTCAAACTTATTCGGAAAATGAAGGAATAAAGCTAATAACTGAAGAAGAAGCGAAGGAATTTGCAATGAAACACTTAGATGCTGAAGACTTCATAGAAATTTTTGGAGAAGTTACAGAAGGTTGATTTTAAAGGTTTTTAGGTAGTTAGATATTAAGTTATCTAACTACTAATAAAGTTTTTAAAATTTAAAAACAAAAAAACTAAAAAAAGAATGGAGTTTTTTTTAATGGATTTAGGATATAAGGAAGTATTAAAAAATAAGGTAAAAGAGGCTGTAATTTATAATTTAAAAGGGTTATTTGAGTGTGATATTTATGTTTTAAATGTGTCAGATACATTTAAAGTAAAAGTTAAATTTGATTTTAAAAAATATAATTATAGCAAAATATCAACATTTAACTACAATAAATTTGCGGAAGAAATTGCTGAAGATTATACAAGAGTAATTGATTTAGCATATACAAATATAGATTACAACAACTATTCTGCATACAAATCTTATTGTGTCGAGCAAAATATCTTAAAGCAAGTAAAAAAGAACATAGCTAAAGATTTAAAAACAAAGTTTGAAGAAATGATTGATAGAGCAAATCTCAAATTAAATAATAATTACTACAAGTTTAAATTAGTCGAAGGTCAGTATATGTCTTTATATATTAAAAAAATTGACAATAACAAAGTCTCAAATTTAGAAGAGTATGCAGGCTTATCTTACAATTTGCTAACTGATAATACTGATACTATTGCAATATATCTCGAATGGATTAATGAATCAGCAGTAGAGTTAGATAAGTTAAAAAATTTAGAATCAGATTGTTTAAATATTTTTAATGAAATAATCAAAAATGAAGTTGAAAGAAAATACAAAGATACATTAATTAAAGCAGAATTAATTTTTTATTTGGATATAGATTTGCTATATCAAATCAGATTAACAATAAATGGAAAAGCAACAAATTTGTGGTACACAAACATCAACTATATAATGTTTGACTTGCTAAGTACTTATATTAATTACAATCATGCTGAAGTATTAGCTGAAGTGACAAAATATTTAGAAAAAATGAAAACAAAAATAATCGAAGAAATAGAAGAAAATATCTAAAAATAAAAACTAAAAATGACAGAAGGGAGTGTAGACATGCAAGTATATTTAGATAATCAACAATTTAATAAAAAACCTAAAAATCAGGAAATTGGAATAATCACTAACAAGATATATAAACAAAGAGCAGATTTAGACTTAAGAGAATTAGCAAAAGAAATAGCTGAAAAGGGCAGAACAATAATGTTAGCAACTTATATAGCTAACTTAAAACAAGCGGAATTAGAGCAACAATCATTGCTAATGCTAGACTTTGATAATCAAGATAAAGATAACCAATTTACTTTAGAGCAAGCCCTAAATGACAAATTTATTAAAGATAATGCTTGCTTCATATATCGCACTTTCAGCGATTCTAAAGCGGTTGATAAGTTTAGAGTAGTATTTGCATTAGATAGTGCATTAGAAAGCACAGAAGAAGTGACAAGAGCTTATAAAACACTATTAGCTAAATATACCCAAGCTGACAGACACACAAGTAACCCTAATCGCCTGTTTTTTGGCAGTAATAATGGATTTATAGAATTAAATTTTGAAAATAGACTGAAGAAAGCTGAAGTAATAAAAGAAAAAGTAGAAAAGGTAAAGAGATATGAAATAAATATACCTAAAGACTTTAAAATCATTGATAATACTTATGTTTATGAGTTAATTAAGGATAAAAAATTTAAGCAAGCTAAAGAGATAATAGCTATTAAATACAGTAATTCTAATGTTTTGAATAATCAATTTAAGAATGAAACAAGTGTAAATCATTTCTTCAAAACTGAAGTAGATATGTTAGAATTTCTTGATTTACCTTCTTCAAAGTCTTTTAATTGCATTGTTTTTGAAGACAATAAACCAAGTGCAGGTGTATATAAATCAGAAACAGAAACACAAATTTATCATAATTTTGCCAACAATTATCGAGCTGATTTAGTAAGATTAATTGCTAAATTAGCTGATATAACAGCTTTTGAGGCTATCGAGTTATTAATGTATCTAACAGATAGTAGTTTAATCACTGACACTTTGATACAAAGACAAATTAGAACTGTTGATTATTTAATTAGTAATTTAGAAAACCCTGATTTATCAACTCTTTATCCAACTAGTTATAAATTTTTAAGCAGAAATTTGGAAGAGATTACATCGATGCTTAAGATTGTTTCTGAATACAAATATATTGATTCTAAAGGGAATGTTAAGATAATGAGCTATTTAACTGTTGATTCTTTAACTAAACAAATCAATCATAGAATCAAACATAAAAATGTAACTAAAGAAACTGTAGTTAAATGTATGTATTTACTAACTTTGACAGACATTTTAATAAAAGAAAAAATAGAAAATGTGGATAAGCAATTATTGAAAAACATTGATAAATCAAGAGTTAAGAACAATAACGAAACAGATTTAAAAAGATATAAAAGATACCCTAATTTTTTGAGCATAACAGACAATGCAGATTTAGAAACGGTTGAAAGCATTCTAAAAGACTTAAATTCTAAGAAATTCACAGTTGAAGGAAGTCTTAATTTTGAGTGGTTATATACAAATTACTCTAAAGAAATAGCATTAAAAGTATTCCCACAAAAATTTGATTCTGAAGTTAAGAATATCAATGATAATTTAGTGATAAGCAATGATTCAGTTAAAAAAATTGAAATGATAATGAGTGTGATACAAACTTATCTAACAACAAATGATACAAATTATATCAAAAATTCAACACTTGTAGAATTATTGAAGAAAAATAAATTCCCCAAAATTCAAAAGAATCTAACAAAGTTTAGGAATAAAGTTGTTGAAGAATACAGCAATTATTATTCACAAGATTTAGGCTTTGATAAAATATCTAATGACTTAAAAGAGCAATTAGGTATTGATAAATCAACAATAATTAAAGGTAATGTATTTTATTTAAAATAAAAATGAAAGGAGAGTACTGATTTAACAGTATTCTTTTTTATTTGCTATCTATTTATTCAATACATAAGATTAAGTAATAAACTACATAAATTAATCATTATCAATGTAAGATAAATACTGATATATCAACAATATCTTTACTTTAATTGCTTCTTACCCCCCCTATAATAATA
>SKEM01000304.1_pt1 | contig 35778 bp, 38 predicted proteins | sample 4826731 | NCBI WGS metagenome assembly SKEM01 (sample SAMN11008809, study PRJNA524170) | human gut metagenome | biome: Human fecal sample; material: Feces; isolation source: fecal sample from pouch patient p37 | host: Homo sapiens | place: Israel: Tel-Aviv | collected 2015-07-27 | reverse complement strand
CGGGATGGACGCACCGCTGGTGTACCAGTTGTTCCGCCAGGAGCATCGCTGGGTAGCTATGTGCGGAAGGGATAAGCGCTGAAAGCATCTAAGTGCGAAGCCCCCCTCAAGATGAGATTTCCTTTGCGTAAGCAGTAAGACACCTCAAAGACGATGAGGTAGATAGGCTGGGAGTGGAAGTTCTGTGAAGAATGGAGCGGACCAGTACTAATCAGTCGAGGACTTGACCAAAGGCCAAGCGATCTGAAGAAGGTTTTTTGCGAGAGATTATGTTTAGTTTTGAGTGTAAAAGCTCAAAAGAGTACGGTGGCGAAAGCAAGAAGGATACACCTGTTCCCATGCCGAACACAGAAGTTAAGCTTCTTAACGCCGAAAGTAGTTGGTGGGCAACTGCCTGCGAGGAAAGGAAGCTGCCGTGCTCTTTTTTAATATTCCGGCTTAGCTCAGTTGGTAGAGCGCTTGACTGTTAATCAAGATGTCGTCAGTTCGAGTCTGACAGCCGGAGTAAGGAGAGAGAAGGAAGCCTAGCTTCCTTCTTTTTTTATCCTTTTTATGAGATAATGTCGAAATATTAATATTTAGGAGTTGATATTATGGATGAAATGGAAAAGATTGAACGCGAGTTATCTAAAAAAGATTACTTCGTAATCAGTTCCATGTTATTTGCTCTGTTTTTTGGTGCAGGTAACTTAATCTTTCCACTTCACTTAGGACAAATTGCTGGACATGATTGGTCGTTTGCAGCAGTAGGATTTTTAGTAACGGGTGTGCTATTACCGCTATTTTCGGTGTTAGCTATTGCATTGACGCATTCAGATGGTGTGTATGATATTGGTTTGCCAGCTGGGGCAAAATTTGCATTAGTGTTCATGACTTTGATTCATTTAACTATTGGCCCATTATTTGGTACCCCTAGAACGGCGACTGTTTCATATACCGTCGGAATAGCTCCTTTTGTACCAAAGCAGTTTAATCAGATTGGTTTATTGATTTTTACGACTTTATTTTTCATTTTTGCTTATCTTATTGCATATAAAGAAAGTGATATTTTAAGTGCTCTGGGTAAGATTTTAAATCCTATCTTTTTAATCTTACTCTTTTTAGTGTTTTTCATTGTTTTTCTTTTTCCGATAGGAGATCCTAATGCGGCTCCAGCAACCAATGCATATGGTAGTAGCGGTCTTTCATTTATTAATGGCTTTTTAGAGGGCTACAACACTATGGATGCATTGGCAGGATTGGCATTTGGAGTAACTATTATTACCGCAATTAGGCAAATGGGTAAAAAGGAAGATAAAAGTGTCGCAATAGTTACTGCTAAGTCAGGTGTATTTAGTATGTCAGCCATAGGACTGATCTACGTATTTCTAATCATCATTGGAGCTATGTCTTTAGGTCGATTTAAAGTTTCTGCTGACGGAGGAATTGCCTTTTCACAAATCGTTCAAAGTTATGCAGGTATTGCTGGACAAGCACTATTAGCAGCTTTAATAATCCTAACTTGTATCACTACAGCTGTGGGATTAGTAGCAGCCTTTGCACAAGATTTTCATGCTCATTATTCAAAATTAAGCTATCACAATTGGTTGGGGATTTCTTGTGGTGCTGCTTTCTTGGTAGCTAATTGCGGTCTGGAAACGATTATTGCTTGGTCTAAGCCGGTACTTATGCTGCTTTATCCAATTGCAATTGTAGTAATTATTCTATCGTTGGGCGTGCATATTTTTAAGAAAAATAAGACTATGTACGTGGTGAGCTTATTCTTTACACTAATTCCAGCTATTCTTGATATGATCGTCAGCATGCCGCCAGTAGTTAGTCAAAGTTCGTTTGGACTGGCTATTGCTCATGTTAGAAATACTCTTCCGTTAGCAGGACAAGGGTTATCTTGGGTAGTTCCTATGATTGTCGGTTTAATACTAGGAACTATTATATTTAAGATTAAAGCTAAAAATAGTTAACAATAAAGCATCTGTAGGTAAAAACTTACAGATGCTTTTTAACTTAAATCGAGATTTTTAAATTCTTCGATTAATTCTTGCAAAGAAGAAGAAATCTTGGCTTCTTTTTTAGTTGCGATAAAGAAGTTAATATAAATTAAATTTTCATCAATTTTTAGTAGGTTCACTGGAGTTTGGCGCATACGGCTAAGTATGCTAGCTGAAGAAATAGTAAGGCCTACTCCTCTTAATGCTAAGTCTGTAGCCGTAATGATGCTTTTACTTTCTAAAACAATGCAAGGCTTAATATGAAATTTTTGAAATAAGCCATTCACTTGATGTCGAATTGCCGATTCTGAGGCACTTAATACCATAGGAGCCTGCAAAACTTCCTTAAGGTCTAAGTCATCTGCTTCTAAAATAAACTTGTCAGAGCGGAAATAAGGCGAATTCTGAGGGATGACTACATAATATTGTTCTCCATTTTTGACTAGGTAATCTAAATCGTGGGAAATAGTCTCAGGTGTTTGTCCAATATAACAATCAATGTCACCATTGAGTAAATTTGTTTCATTTTTGCGTGGAGAATTTTCAAATAACTGAATTTCCACGTTAGGATTTTTTTGTAAAAATGAAGGTAATAATCGAGGCAATAAAAATGAGCCTAAGCTTTCTAAAATGCCTAATTTAATGATTTCCTTGTTAGGTTGGGTATATGGAGCAAGGTCGCGATCCAATTGTTGGTCACTGTAAGAAATATTTTCTAAATACTTGTAATAAATCATGCCTGCTTCTGTTAATGAAAAAGGTGTCCGGTCACGATTGATAATTTTGGTACCAAGTTTTTTCTCGATTCTTTTTATTAACTGGGTCAAATAAGGTTGAGAAATATATAATTCTCGCGCTGCTTTAGTAAAATTGCTCTCTTTAAGTAATACATCAAGATAATGTAATAAAGCTTCAGGGTCATTCATGAAAATTCCTTCTTTCCTTCGATAATAAAATTATTATAACGCATTAGCTAGAGAACTATTTCATCTATAAATTAGGTATAGATTTAGAACAAAAAATATCAGCCTTTTTGGCTGATTTTTTAGTTTGCAATAAAATCAATTAATTGCTGAGCAGGTTGAGATAACTGATGCTTAGTACTATAGACTAGATAGATGGTTCGCGTGCTTTGAGGCAGCTCTAATTTAGATGCCAATTTTGAAGCTGTAAAAACGGTATTTTCAACATATAAAGGAATAAAGTTTAAATCAGAATAATTATCAGTTTTTGAACAAACGCCTAAGTCGAAATTTCCGTTTTGGACTTCTAAGCAAATTTGATTAGAAATAGCATTGTGGTAAATGTAATGAAATGTGCTAGAATTTTCTTTTTCGAATGCTGAAGTAATATGAGGCAGAAAGTTCTCTCTAGCAGTGGAGATGCAACCTATTTCTATAGTATTATTTCTCATTTGCTTGGTATGATTAATATTATTTTTTGTCTTTTCGAGGGTTAAGATAATGGAATCTGCTGATTCAAGGAATATTTGACCTTATTCTGTTAATTCAATACGGCCGTTACGCCGTTCGATTAAATTATAATGTAATTCTTTTTCTAAGGTTTTGATTGAATTAGATAAGCTAGGCTGAGAAATATGTAATCGTTTTGCAGCACTAGAAAATTGGTGTTGTTTAACCAATTCATTAAAGTAATAAAGTTGATTTAGATTCATAATTTAACACTTCACTTATAATAATATACTAACTAACTATTATTATATTATCTTTTTAAATAAGAACAATATTCGACTTGAGAAGAAAAAAGAGAGCAGATGTTTACAGTCTGCTCTCTTTTGGGGATTTATTTTATTGATCAAATTTTTTATTTATTTCTAGTTGTATAAACCAACCTTATTAATATTAACTAATACATCTGGCGTATTAGTTAAGTTAAAACTAACATCTTGGCCGGCCATAATATTATGGTATTCGCCATTGGTCCATTGAGAATTGTTAGTTACATCATATACGGTACCGTTGACTGCAATATAGGCAGGTCGACCATTTTTTCCGTTATAGTTTGACAGAGTTTCTCTGGTAAATTTTTTCATAGGAAGTTCCTTTCTAAAGTAAAATACGTTATATTAATGGTAACACGTTGTCACTTTAGAACAAACTATTTCAAATTATCTTATATTTTTCTTATGAAAGATGGCCGCGCCAGCCTGCGATATCCCAATCTGTGAAATCATAATTAAGTTTCTTACCGTAAATTTTTTCGTATGCGGCAACTTTTTGTTGATAATCTTGTTCCATCATTTTATGCGCATTTTCATTAGCATTTAAAGAAACATCAGGAAAAATCGGTTGTAAAACATGGACAATATATTTAGTCTCGTAGAAATTAGAGTCTTTCTTTTCTATTTTTGGCAAATCACTAATCTCAATAAAGAGCGAAATAACTGGCACGTTTTGTTTTGCAGCAAAGTAGTAGGCGCCACGTTGCAATTTACGTGGTTTACGATAATTCCACCACATTTCTTGTTCAGGATAAATTAATACCCAGTTGTTTTTAGCTAGTGCGTTGCTTAAATGCTTAGGAAATTCATTGCCAATATAACTTGCGCTTTGAACTAGAGGGATAGTTCCAACATAGTTCATTAAATAGCGGAAGAAGCCTGGCAGCATCAAGTTAGTATCTTCAATGACGATTGAGAGTTGATGATGCATCTTGTTGGCTAATAATTTAATTGGTAAAGAATCAATCTGGTTAAAGTGGTTAGCAGTTACGATTGCACCACCAATAGGAAGATTGTTTAAATTTTCCAATCCCTTGAATTCAGTAGAACCTGCTAAGGTTTTGGCAAAAGTAGTAAGCATAGCGTGTCCAATTTGATTATTAATTTTGCTAGAAAATGATTTGCGATTTTTCCAATAGTCATTGACCAACTTCAATCGTTCATCAAGCGTCATTTGTGGATCGCCAATTTCTGCCTTTGCCGTAAAGTCTCGCTTGTTGGCAGCTTTTTGAATATTTTTAATTACAGCTTCGCGATTATCGCCAAAAATCATAGTTTAACAGCCTCTCGTTCTTTCACTCGTGTCCAATTATTAGGATCTTGTTCAGTTTTATCTTCCTTTAAAAGCATGTGATTAAGTTTTTCTCGATCATCTGCGCGTTCGGCGTCAGTATAATTATCGAGTTCAGCTTTTAATTCATTATAAAACTTAGTCTCTTTAGCACTTTGCCAGAAGTAATCTTCGTATTGAACATTTTTAAAATGCCATGGTTTAAAGAAAAGATTGTAGTGGATCAGACCAGGATTTTTCAGTGGCTTAGTATTTTCATTAGGCATCGCATCCCAACGCGGATCAAGGTGCAAAATCCTTCCTTCACCAATTTCATTTAAGTAATCCTGATCTGGGGCAATACAGTCAAAGTGGTATCTTTCTAGTAAATTCATGAAGTGGTTAATGAAATGCTCATCGTGGAATGCCTTAGAGTTCATGACTAGCATCCCTGAGTTAATATATTTCTTTGGATCTAGCGCTAAAACATCTTTGATGTATTTCACCATTTTGGCTACATATTGGATAGAGGAGTCGGTGCAAGCACCGAATAGGTTGTTGCCTAGTTCGGTGTTGTAAAGTTTGGCAATGTCATCATTTACAATAGTGTCACTGTCGATATAAATTGCTTTGTCGTATTGCGGGAATAATTCCGGGATAAACAAGCGATAAAAAATCGACATGGTAAAGAAATCAGCGCGCAGGAAATTTTCTTTGCGATTTTGAATTGGCTTAACTAATTCATCATCAATATGGAAAAATTTAACGTGCACATTTTGAATGCCAAGATCACTTAAATCTTGTTTATGCTGGCCAGATAAATCTTGGTTTAAAAAATATACTGTGTAGTCTGTCTCAGGATTTGCATGTTTAACCAGTGAATTAAGCGATACTGCAGCATACTTAGTGAAGTCGTCACTAATGCTATAAAAAACTGGAACTGTCATAATTGCCTTCCTTAATCGATCTTTACGGATTCATGTTGCTTAACTTTAGCCCAAGTATTTGGTTCTTGAACGATCATATCAACCTTTTCAGCCATCCGCTCTAGGTCAGCACGAGCTCTTTGACGATCTTCATCTGTAAAATCAGCTAATTGTTTCTTTAATTCATCATAATATGGTGTCTTCTTGGCAACATCCCAGAAGTAGTGACCGTATTGGACATCGGCGAAGTGCCATGGCTTGAAGAATAAGTTGTAGTGCACGATCTTAGGATTTTCGAATTCAGGGATGCTTTCATTAGGCATAGCGTCCCATTCTTTAGGCAAGTGATAAATCTTGTCTTCACAGATTTCGTTCATGTAGGCTTGGTCAGGATCGACATTATCGAAGTGATATTTGTCCATTAAGTAATAAAACTTGTCTACGAAATGCTTGTCTCTGAATGCCTTCATGTTAAAGACGATCACGCCGTTGTTGATGTACTTTTCAGCTGGTAAAATACCTTGGCATTCCTTGATATATTTTTGCAAAAGTGGCATGTAGCGAATGGATAAATCAGGACAGCTGGCAAACATATTCTCACCAATTTCGGTGTCATAAAGATTGGCAATATCATCACAAATAATTGTGTCAGCGTCTAAATAAACGGCCTTGTCGTATTGTGGGAAGAGGTCTGGAATAAATAGACGGTAGAAAATTGACATAGTGAAGAATTGGGCACGCAAATAGTTTTCCTTGCCCTTGTGAATTCGATTTACCATGTCATCACTGATGTGAAAAATGTTAACGTGAATGTTGTCAGTAGACATGTCTTCTAAGCTCTTCTTGTGTTCAGGAGAGATTTCTTGAACTAAAAGGGTGATGGTGTAGTCCTTGTTAGGATCTGCATGATCAATTAACGATTGAATTGAAACATAGGCATAAGGTGTGTAATTGTCACTGATAGTGTAAAATACTGGAATTGTTTTCATAATTTTCCTCCAAAAAACTATTTCTTTAAATTATGGCGTATTTTGAGATATTCGGTAAGGATATCATCATATTCATGTAAATGAAGTACGCTGTGTACGCGATCAACATCCCATGGCTTAACAGTCTGAGTATGAAAGTAAGGCCAGAAACGAAAGCTGGTGGTGAAATGCTGAATCTTGGTGTTCTTCTGCAACTTGTATTGTTCGTTGTAGTAGCGTGGAAAAACACGCTTAGCGACAGCTAATTTGTTAATAGCTGATTGATCTGGCAAGAACATCTTCTTAGTTTGCATCATTTGACGCACTTTAGCAAAAAGATCAGTTTCTTTGATCTTAGGCATATTCAAAAGCAAAACGCCCGAATTGAGGTAATCAAAGACATGCTTAGTCTTGACGTTGTGGAAGAAAAATTTTCCCCAGTAATCAAGCACACCGGCTAGTTCGATACCTGTCATATCTTGCTGATAAAACTCGGTAATGTCGCTTCTGATGATAATGTCATCGTCAAGATAAAGAATGCGATCAGGAATCTCAGGCAGTTGATCCGCAAATAATCTAAGCATGGCATAAGGTGTAAAACGCGTATTCATGTTGACAGTTGGCGGCTGCTTTTCAAATAGTTCTGTGCAGTCAATTAATTGCAAAGTATTGTTAGGATTTGCCTGGGTCAAAAGGCTGCGAATATAATTTGCGGCTTGCATGGAAAATGAATGATACTTACGTTCATCGCTGTGAGCATCCATGGTTAAGATGTAAAGGTGTAATTTCTTAGCGCCGGAATTTTTTATTAAAGAAAGAGTAGAGATTAAAACGCCATCTTCCGCGTTTTCGTCTCCACAAAAAAGTATATTCATATCTTCTCCTGTTCTTTAGTGATAAAGATTGACAACTATATGATACCATGGAAAAGTTTTAGCCCATTAATGATAAAAGCCGCCCAAATATAGGACGGCTTTTATTTTTTGATGTATTGATAATATTCGTAGTTGCTGAGTTTTGCTCGCTTATTCATGGCTTGCCAGATTTGATCGTGTAGCTTATTTTGCGCTTCCTTACGGGTTAGAGTTTGATCTGGATAAAATGGCCCATCAATGTAAATAACGCAGCGTGGACGACGTCCTATGCGCTTTTTATGGTAGGTTTTCGTCATAACGAAACTTGGAGCGCCTAGCTTGACAGGAAAGTGCATGCTGGTGGAGTCAAAATATCTGATTTTGGTGTAATAGGGCCAAACGTGGGCTTCAGGGTAGATGAGGACCTCGCCTTTTTTGTCGTTGATCACGGTTTGAATGGCCTTGATTAGTTTAATTGACTGCTTGATGTCTTTGCCGACGGGTAAGCCGCCGTAGCGGACGAGATATTTGCCAATGAAGGGGATGCCCCAGTTGGCCTGTCCCGCGATTGCGTAGAAGTTTTTTACTGGAAAAATAGTGAGTGAGGTGAAGACGTCGCCCATAGGACGGGTGTGGTTACCGTAGATGAAATAGCCACCGTCAACTTGTTTTAGCTTTTCTTTGCCGATGACTTGGACGTGGTCAAAGAGGCGAAAGCCGATCCAGCCGAAGCCAGCTGCGAGGCGTCGAGCAATAGCAGACCAGATTTTGGCAGCGCGAGAGGTTGGCAGGATGACGTAATCATCGGGTAAGCTGAAATTTTGGTTATGGCTGTCGACAACATCGTCTGTAGTTTTATGGTAGTAATAAACGCGTTTCATTCTTCTTCCTCCGTAGGCTTATCTTATTAATCATAGCATGAAAAAACTCCGTTGCTTATGCTGAGGCAGGGATGTTTTTAGTTGCAGTAATTAGTATAAAGACTATTATTGGTCAAATTAAATTAGTACCTTGTTGAATATTATCAAACAGAGGTGAAGTCCAATGGACGTTCTTTAATTCCCTCTGATCAGTTGATCAAAAGAGAGGTGAATTATTCTATCACTTAGTAGGTACGAGTTTTTACGCAAGTACTACACCAACAGCTCGTTGGAGTACTATTCATGTTGGTAAGAATGGTTATGTAAAAGCTAGTGATGTTAAATCTATCGACATCGGGTTGAAACTTACCCCATCTAACACTCCAGAAGAAGCAAAAGTTGCATCATTGAAGAAATAATTTTTGAAATATAAGCAAAAAAGACTGATAGTCTTCGCTATAATCAGCAAGGAGATATCAGTCTTTTTCTTTATTCAATTTTAAGCACAAAAAAAGCACCGCCTTCTTGCAGTGCCATTTCCATATTATGGGTGGCCAGGGGATCGAACCCTGGACCCACGGATTAAGAGTCCGTTGCTCTGCCAGCTGAGCTAGCCACCCATATTTTTTATCAGCTCTCTCACTGACAGTTAAATATATTACCAGTAGATTTTGCTTTTGACAAGTACTTTTTTAAAAAAAGTCAAAATAATTGCTCAAAAACATAAAAAAACAAAAAATCGGCCATTTGACCGATCAATCTTAAAGCTTATCTTCAATGTGATATGCAGTGCCAGTCTGATCTTCCTGCATCTTGTCTGCATAGTAGACAGCATAGATACCACTCTTATCATTTTTAGCAATTACAATCTGGCGGCCCGTTGGACGTTCTGCCTTAATAATTTGTGCACTTCTGCGTGCTTCCTTGAAGTCATGGGAAGATGCAATCGCATCCCCCGGATTGAAAAATACAGCTTCGTTCATAGTAAAGCCCCCTTAGTCAAAATATCTTATCTATATTTTACCAAGATCGGCAACCTTAAATCCAATTAGAAGATCAAAAAAAGAGATAGGATTAAAATCCTATCTCTAACTAATATATTATGGGTGGCCAGGGGATCGAACCCTGGACCCACGGATTAAGAGTCCGTTGCTCTGCCAGCTGAGCTAGCCACCCATGTGCTGAATCAATCAACAGATATTATTATGCAATTAACTGGCAAAAAATGCAAGACTTTTTTTAAATTTTTTCGATTTTTTTGGCTAAAACCGCAAAATCCAGTATAATGTAAGGGCAAAGGAGGCATTCCCGATGCCAAAAAAGATTCTCGTCGTCGACGATGAAAAGCCGATTTCTGATATCATTAAATTTAATTTAACTAAGGAAGGCTTTGATGTCGACACCGCCTATGATGGCGAAGAAGCTGTTAAGAAAGTTGACGAATACGATCCAGACTTAATGATCCTGGATTTAATGTTACCAAAGAAAGATGGACTCGAGGTTGCTCGTGAAGTTCGTCAAACGCACGATATGCCAATTATCATGGTAACAGCTAAAGATACTGAAATTGATAAAGTACTTGGTCTAGAAATGGGTGCTGATGACTATGTCACTAAGCCTTTCTCTAATAGAGAATTAGTTGCCCGCGTTAAAGCTAACTTGCGCCGTCGTGACATCGTTAAGAAGGCAGAAGCAGCCAGCCAAGATGATACAGATAAGAATATTAAGATCGGTAACTTGGTTATCATGCCAGATGCTTATATTGTTGAAAAAGATGGTCAAAAGATCGAACTTACTCACCGTGAATTTGAGCTTCTTTACTACTTAGCTCAACATATGGGGCAAGTTATGACTCGTGAACACCTTTTACAAACTGTGTGGGGCTATGACTACTTTGGCGATGTGCGTACAGTCGACGTAACTGTTCACCGCTTGAGAGAAAAGATTGAAGACAATCCAATTCAACCTCAGGTTTTGGTTACTCGTCGTGGTGTAGGATATTACGTAAAACAGCCAAGTGAAGGTTAATGAAGAAAGTCACAAAACTGAAAAGGTAAGTGACTTTCTTTTTTATGTTAAAAATGTTGAATGAATGATGAAAAAACTCAGAGAGAAATTAAACGCTACATTTAATTCAATTAATACTAAGCTAGCGATTGTGTTTATGTTGATGCTGCTAGCAACAATTGAAGTAATTGGAGCTTATTTTACCAGGCAATTAGAACAAAATAGTATTGAAAACTTTCAATCATCGATTCAGATTCAGACGATCGTAAGCAATCAGTTGGCCAATCAACTAGCCAGCGATAGCAAAAATGCCAATGATCGCTTGAATCAAATCGTCAATGATTATAACAATGACTCGATTAGTGAAATTATCGTTGTTGATAATAAAGATACGATTCGTGCGGTCTCTAATTTGAACGATAAAAGCAAGATTGGTCAGCGAATTAACAATACTGATGTTAAGCAAGTAATTTCAACCGGGCACCAGATTAATAAGGTGGTTGATGATCATGGCAATTACATGATTCAGATCTCGCCTTTAACTAGTGGCAACGGTTCGAACAACAATGTTGGTGCAATTTATGTTAAGGCCAGCATGCAGGATGTCTTCGATAATCTGCGGCAGATTTCCTTAACATTCTTGATTGCTTCATTAATTGCGGCACTACTTGGAGCATTTTTAGCACTAGTTATTTCCCGCGCAATTACTCAGCCGATTGAGGAAATGCAAAAACAGGCCCTGCATATTGCCAACGGTGATTATTCTAGTCAGGTAAAAATCTACTCAAACGATGAGTTGGGACAATTGGCCAAAGCCTTTAATACTTTGTCCGTTCGAATTGAACAATCGCAAGAAGAATCAGATAGTGAAAGACGTAGGCTAGATAGCGTGCTGTCGCACATGAGTGATGGGGTGCTTGCTACCGACCGTCACGGCAACGTCAGCGTCGTTAACCACATGGCACTTAGCTGTTTGAATGCGAACGAAGATGAGATCATTAATAAGCCAATAGCAGAAGTTTTAGGTTTGAAAGATACATCGTCACAAGATTTGATTTCTAGCCAAAAGGAAATCGTTGTTACTCTTGATCCGGGTACGCGTGATGAAATTATTTTGCATGCTAGTTTTTCATTAATTAAGCGTGTAACAGGCTTCGTATCAGGTAGTGTTTGCGTTCTTCATGATTTCACGGAACAACAAAAGAATGAAAATTCACAAAGACAATTTGTTTCCAACGTCTCTCACGAGTTAAGAACACCTTTAACAAGTTTGCAAGCCTACATTGAAGCTTTAAATGAAGGTGCATGGAAAGATCCTGAAATTGCGCCTAAATTCTTGGAAGTCACTCAGCAAGAAACAAGTCGAATGATCAGAATGATTAACGACTTACTTAGCCTGTCCAGAATGGACCGTGGCGTTTCAAAGATGGATCTGGAATTCGTTAACTTGAATGACTTCGTAAACCATATTTTGAACCGGTTTGATATGATTGTGAAAACCGATAAAAATAAGGGCCACAAAAAGAAATACACTATCAAACGTGAGTTAGGCAATCAGGCCCTTTGGGTAGAGATTGACACTGACAAGATGATGCAGGTGATCGACAACATTATGAATAATGCGATTAAATATTCACCTGATGGTGGTGTGATTACCGTTCGCTTAACTCATAGTCAAGGTCACGTTATCTTGAGTATTTCTGATCAAGGATTAGGTATTCCTAGAAAGGACTTAGGTAAGATCTTCGATAGATTCTATCGTGTAGATAAGGCTCGTTCACGTGCTCAAGGCGGAACCGGGTTAGGTTTAGCCATTGCTAAAGAAATTGTGGAAGCTCATCATGGTCGAATTTGGGCTGATAGTAGCGAGGGCAAGGGCTCTACCTTCTATATTTCCTTGCCTTATGAACCAATGACAGAGGAGGATGACTGGGATGAAGTTTAAATTCAAATTCGGTGAATTTTTCTTAGGTTTAGCTACCCTGCTCGCCATTGTTCTTTCCATTGTTTTATGGATTTTTATCATGACGAGTGACCAGCGTTTTAGCAATATTGGTCAAAATCAGAATAATACTACAAAAGAGCAAGCTCGTAGCCATAGTGCAAAATCACTGTATGATCTGTACATTCCAACTACTTCATACGGTTTTGTAGACGGCAGATTATGCCAGTTGTATGATTCAAAAAATAATTTAACTTTGGAATTTACCAAGGAAATTCAAAAAGCCAAGGCAGTTAGCGATGTAAAGAAAATTGTTAAGTCTCGCGCTAAGTACGAAGAATATTTGAATGATGATGCTTATTTGCAATTAGTTTATCCTGATGAAATCACTTTTTCTTTGTTCAATCATTTGAATAATTCTAATAATGATAATCGAGAATTTAACCGTTTCTTTGTTTCGCATTCCAATAACATTATTTATTTAGGCAATGATCAAACTAGTGCGATTTACCGCATTAAGATCAAGGGCGCTAACTTTGATAAGTTGCGTAAATTTGCTCGTAATGCCAAAACTAAGAGTCCAGTACACTTGGTTAAATTGCAGGAAGGTTATTCACCATTCTATAGTCGAACAACCAATAGCCAGGTTTACAGCTATTTGACTAATCACCAGTCTTATTCTTACTTCGTTTCTCGCTTATTGGGAACTTCTGGAGTAACTAGCAAGACTAATAAGAGTGGACAAACCATCTATTCTCTCAACTATTACACCAGATTAAAGGTGCCAGATCCTGAATCAGGTGAGCATAATTACTTGTATACTCATTTTGAAAAGAATAAGATTCCGAATGCAACTAACCGTCTGCTTGATAGCGTGTACTACGTGCACCAATTGGGATTAACCGAACAGGATTTGCGCTTCTTTGACGCGGATGGCTCTAATGTGGGCTATGTCAACTATATTGAAGGGATTCCTGTTTTCTTGAACCAGCATGATTTGCAGGTTAAAACTACTTTTTCATATGATTCAATTAACGTTGCCTTCAATAGCGTCAATTTCCAAATTCCAATTCCTTTTGATGGTCAAACTCAAGAGTTAAAGCCGACTGCTGATGTAGTGAGTGAATTAGGTGCGTATGGTCTTAAGCAATCTGATATTCAACGAATTATTGTAGGTTTCAAGATAGAGAAGGATTCTAGTCACCATAGCCTGATTAACTTAATTCCAACATATTACGTAAAAGCTTACGATGAATGGAAGAGCGTTGATGAGTGGGAAAAGAAGAATTTAGCTGCATATCGTAAAAACGAGGATACAGTTAAAACTAATGAGGTGAAATAAAAATGGACCATAAACGAATAGAATGGCTGTTTTTCATTGTTTTCTTGTTAATTGATATCTATTTAGGAATTGAAATTCTGCGCTCTCCTGTTAATTTAAGTGGGGCAGATACAACCACTCGCAGCGTGGCCAGCATTCGTTCAGAAATGAAGTCAGATAATATTGATTTGCCAGATAAACTTTCTAATGCACCTGCCTCAGGCTATTATTTAGCAACCAAAAACCGTAATTATCTTTCCAATAAAATAGATGCTTTGACCAATGTTAACGTACGCTATTCTAAAGACGAAAATGTTCTTTACGCTGCACCTAAGATGACAACGCTCTTGGATAAAAATCCTAAAAAGGCACTGGAACAAGTAAATAAATTCAAGAATGATCCTAAGAATGTCCCTTATGGAAAAGAATTCAAGTATGAGCCAGATATGTCCAGCGAAGACAATTATGTTTTTGTACAAACAACTGACTATGGCGAGATTTATGCTGGTTCAGCTCAATTGAGCATCGCGGTCAAGGATCATCAGATTATCAATTATGCGGAATCTTACATGGGTCCAGCTAGTCCAGTAAGAGAATTACAGTCAACGATCAGTGCAGTGCGTGCAGTGCGTGCGATGTATACTAATCGAGAGTTGACTAACAATTCGAAGGTAACGCAAATTAAGTTGGGCTATTCTAAGTTGACTGAAGTTCGTGGCAGTACGATTTTGTTACCGACTTGGTTAGTCTGGATAGAAAACAAGACCACTAAGAATATTACGTTAAAGCGAGTTAACGCATATACGGCGCAAATGCTCCAGTCGACTACGTATAACGTTGAAAAGTAGAGAGGTAAAGACAAAGATGAAGGTTTCCGTTTTAGCGAGCGGGTCAACCGGTAATACTAGTTTAATCGAAACAGGCCAGCATAAAATCCTTATGGATGCTGGCCTTTCTGGCAAAAAAACTAAGCAATTATTGGCCGATGTTGGCGTAGATATTAATGATATTGATATGGCATTTTTGAGTCATGACCATACGGACCATAGCGGTGGTTTAGGCGTTTTGATGCGCCGTTATCCCAAGATCGATGCTTTTGCTAATAGCGGCACATGGCAGTATCTATTAGATACGCAAAAGATCGGTAAGTTGCCGGCAGAGCAGATGAATACGATTGAACCAGGGCAGACAAAAACTTTTGGCGATCTCGATGTTACGGCATTTGCAACTAGTCATGATGCGGCCGAGCCACAGTATTATGTTTTTACAAGTGGTGGAAAACGAATTGCGTTTTTAACAGATACAGGCTATGTCTCTGAAGAAGTTGAGGGGACGATTGAGGATGCGGATGCCTATATGATGGAATTCAATTATGATACTATGATGCTAAGAGATGGACCGTATTCTTGGTCGCTTAAGCAGCGAATTCTGTCAGATGTTGGGCATTTGTCAAACGATGAAGCAGCCCAGGCTTTAGTTGATGTGGTAACGCCCAAGACGAAGCATATCTTTTTGGCACACCGTAGTCAGCATAATAATACGGAATACTTAGCACATGAGACGGCGAAAGAAATGCTGATTGAAGGGGATGCAAATTTGAGTGATGATGTGCAAATTATTGATACAGAACCCGCTAGTCCAACAAAGTTGATAGAAATTTAGCAGTTTTTGTATAGATTATTCATATATTTTTCAAATTTGCTTGGTATAGTATTAACAATGATATGAGGGGAGAGTAACGGTATGGTAGAAAATCAAAATGATAATCAAAATCAACCTAGAAGAAAGAGCGGTAACAAAATTATCGCTACTGCAGCAATCGTTGGTGTAGTTGGCGGACTTGTCGGCGGTGGCGTGTCTTATTACGCAATGGACCAAATGAATAATGGTCAAGCTAATAACACTGCACAAACCAGTATTTCTTCAAGCAGCAGCAAGGTTTCTGAAAAGAGTGCCAAAAATGGTGGTACGATGACTGCTGCTTATAATGATGTGAAAGGTGCGGTTGTTTCTGTCATTAATTTGAAGCGACAATCAGCTTCAAGCGGTGCAGATTCACTTTATAGTAGCTTGTTTGGCGATGATAGCGACAGTTCTTCAAGTAAGAGCGGCAAGCTTGAAACTTATAGTGAAGGTTCTGGTGTCGTTTACATGAAATCTAATGGTAAAGGCTACATTGTAACTAACAACCACGTTATTTCCGGTAGTGACGCAGTACAAGTTTTGCTTGCTAATGGTAAAACTGTAAATGCTAAGGTTGTGGGTAAAGATAGTACAACTGACTTAGCCGTTTTATCAATTGATGCTAAGTATGTAACTCAAACGGCTCAATTCGGTGATTCTAAGCACCTAGAAGCCGGTCAAACCGTAATTGCGGTTGGTTCACCACTTGGTAGTGAATATGCTTCTACGGTAACGCAAGGGATTATTTCAGCACCTGCAAGAACAATCTCTACTTCATCAGGCAATCAACAAACAGTTATCCAAACTGATGCCGCAATTAACCCAGGTAACTCTGGTGGTGCATTAGTTAACTCAGCTGGTCAAGTTATTGGTATTAACTCAATGAAGTTGGCACAATCAAGCGATGGTACTTCTGTAGAAGGGATGGGCTTCGCAATTCCTTCAAATGAAGTAGTAACTATTGTTAATGAACTGGTTAAGAAGGGTAAGATTACGCGTCCACAACTTGGCGTGAGAGTAATCGCACTTCAAGGTATTCCAGAAGGTTACAGAAGCCGTTTGAAGATTAAGTCTAACCTTAAGAGTGGTATTTACATTGCATCTGTCAATAAGAGTGGTTCCGCTGCAAATGCAGGCATTAAGAGTGGCGATGTAATTACTAAGGTTGACGGCAAGAAAGTTGACGATGTTGCATCGTTACACAGTATCCTTTACAGTCACAAAGTCGGTGATACCGTAAATGTAACCGTGAACAGAAATGGTAAAGACGTTGACATGAAGGTAAAACTTGAAGGCAACTAATTAATAAATAAAAATATTTAAGCAAAGAAAAAGAGCTATATCATGCGGATTAAATGCAGATATAGCTTTTTTTATTAACTATAATAATGTGTAACAAGAAAAAGTTCGTTTTCTTCATTTGTCAAGAAACTGCTAATGAAAGAGCGCTTGTTGACAAATGTGGATAACTCTGTGGATTGTGGATAACTTGGCTGATTTTGTGCTTGATTAGTGTGGATAATATTTTTAAAAATAAGTGAATAAATTTTGTTAAAACGTGCGTTCATGCTGGTATGTTAAGCTTTTTAACGTAAAGTTTGTGAAAAATGCTTATCCATAGGCAAAATGTGGGAAAGTTTTTTGAAAAAAATTCAATAAAATTTTGACCACAAAGTATTGAAGATGTAGTTAATAATACCACAAAATGTAGATTGTGTTTTGAACAGGATGTGGAAAACTACAGTGGAATTTCTGTTAATTTTGATGATAAACTAGTAAGTATGAATATTAAGATTGTTTGTGTTGGAAAATTAAAAGAAAAGTATTTTAAAGATGCGATTGCGGAATATAAAAAGCGGCTAAGCCGCTTTGCGAAAGTGTCGATTGTACAGGTGCCTGATGAAAAAGCACCGGAGAAATTCAGTGTGGCTGAAGATGAACGCGTCAAGCAGATCGAAGGCGAACGGATTCTGAGCAAGATTAAGGATAAGGAGTATGTCTACGTGACTGCGATTAAAGGTAAGCAACGCAGTAGTGAGGAATTTGCGAAGGAGATTCAGGATCTGGCTACGTACGGTCATTCGGATATCACGTTTGTGATTGGCGGCAGCTTGGGAACAAGTGATGCTGTTAATAAGCGCGGGGATGATCTGATTAGTTTTGGTAAGTTGACGATGCCACACCAGTTGATGCGAGTGGTATTGATTGAGCAGATTTATCGTGCGTTCATGATTAATTCGGGTAGTCCGTATCATAAGTAGAGCAAAAATCCCTAATAAGGGATTTTTTAATTTGCGCATTTTCAAAATAATGTATACTCATTTCACGATAGAAATATACTATGCCATTAGTTTAAGTTAAGTGATTTTAGATATTTAGGAAGGACAAAATCATGAACAAGAGAACTAAATTAATCAGCTTGGCTGTAGCTGCCTTGTTAACGGTAGCACCTACAATTACTTCAACTGTACAAGCTGATACTACGACAAATGCTGTTACTACTACTGCTAATAAAACTAGCACTAATCCTGTAATTACATTTGCTGGTAAAAGTTATGATCAGGATCAATCAATTAATGATGTAACGGATAATGCTTCATTTAATTACATCCCTGTAAGAAAAGTGAATTCTATGAGTGATACACTTGCAGCAATTCAAAAAGCTTTTACAGCTACAGTTTCTAGCAATGATAAAACTCCTGTAACAGTTAAAGTTAACATGGATAGTTTTAACTGGGAGGTAGCTGGTAAATATCCAACTACGGTAACTGTGGTACAGTAACAGTTAACAATGTTTCATATACTAGACTTAATAGTGCCAATTCGGATATATACATTCATACCTCTGATATTGAAGGTAGCGGCAGTACGTCTAGTGATACTAAGCTCACTACTTCTGCGGAACCAGTTAATAAGACTTTGATGCATACTGCTATTCTTTATAACGATAAAGGTAAGTCATTAGGCAAAAAGTATTACTCTTATCGTAAAGTTTCTGTTTTACCAAATACAGTAGATATTAATGGTAGCGAATATTATAAATTAGCTTTAGGAGACGACTACAACGAGGCTTACATCAAGGCTTCAAATATTGATGGTACTAAGCGTACTTTAAAACGTAACGCCTACGTTTACGCAACCAGCAAACGCCGTGCCGATTACACTGTACTTATAAAGGGTCGAATCATCACCACATATGGTGGCTCATACAAGTTCAGGAACGGCAAGCGCTACTACCAGGTAGCCGGCGCAACCGCAACCAACAAACGCTACGTTAAAGTAGTGAACTTCAAATAGGCTCACAAACGCAGTGAAAGAATGAAGAAAGACGAAGAAGCAGAAATTGCTCCTTCGTTTTTGTTTTATTCTTAAAAAAGTAAACGTATTTAACATTTTTACATCAAAAAAGACTGACCAATCAAGGTCAGTCTATTATTATTCATCATATTGATCCAGCCACTTCTGCAGCAGTGCAACATATTCATCAGTTTGTTCAACAAATGACATGTGGCCGCATCCTTCAAACAACCGCCACTTACTGCCGGCAATCTCGTCTTGCATTGTTTTAGCCACATATGGCGTACATAAATCATCGGTTCCACTCGTAATCAGAGTTGAAACTTTTATTTTGCCCAATTTATTCGTGTACTCATAGTCATGCAGATTGCCTTCCGGAGTATATTCATTTGGTCCCCATGCTGTTTCATACGCAACGGTGCCGCCACGCTTTTTGCGCATCACGCACTCCGGCCAGGTCTTCGTCATATCGATGGCATGTTGATTCATGAAATGCTCGTTAGCCTTCAAATAGTCAGGATCGTTAAAATTGCTGGTCAACTCAGCTCTATGAATCGCTGCTTGCTCCTCAATTGGCAAATACTTAATCATGCGGTGGAGTTCTTTACTCCAAAGGGATGCCGATGACAGGGTAGAAGACAGAATCAAGCTCTGAATGCCTTTTGGATGATAGTCACACATGTAAATAATGGCGAGCATCCCGCCCCAGCTTTGTCCAAGCAAATGCATCTTGCGTAATGCCAAATGTTCACGTAACGCTACTAATTCCTTCACCCAAGTTTCCTTAGTGTAAAGTTCAGGATGATCATCAGGGATGCTGTTTTCACCGCAACCTAATTGGTCATACATAATGATGCGGCGCCCGTCTTTTTGTGCTAATTCATCCAGCACCTCAAAATAATTGTGGCTTGAGCCAGGTCCGCCATGAAGCAGCACTAGCGGCGGCTTTTTGCTTCTTTTACCAACAATTCGATAATAAGTTTCGTAGCCCATGAAGGGCATCTTTCCTTCAATAATTTCCATCTTTTTGCCTACTTAAAAATAAACAACGAAATATTAACCAAAATCAATAAAGTAAAGAAGATCAGCCAATCTTTTTTTGTTAATGGAATTGCCACGATAGTTGATCTCTTCTGTCCTTCGACATAGCCGTGGGATTCCATTCCTTGCGCTAAATTGTCGGCGGAGTTGAGTGCTACCAAGATTGCCTTAAAGTAGAGTACCGGTGACCAAAAACTCAGATACATCCCGCGCATCATGGCCGCAGCTCTAATTTGTTTAACTGCAATTTTCATTCGCGGAATAATATTGATTGCCGCCAAAACGCCATACGCAAATTTACTAGGTAGATGCAGATTTTGTTCAAGCGAACGAGCGAAATCTGTCGCCGTAGTGTTTCTCGTGACACAAGCAATGGTCAAAGTATAGACGTACACACGAGTCGACAGATTCCAAGCGTAATATGCATCAGGCGTCGGTGAGAACCAAAACAGCGTCGCAAATATCGTGAACGCTGCGATAAATGGCACGGCGATTAACAAAATCAATTCCTTGATCCTGATTCTAGTAATTAATAGATAAATCAACGCAAAAACAATGACAATCAAATTGGTAGTTAAGCTAGCCTTCAAAGATATTTCCAGGGAAATAATAAAAGCCAAAATAAACTTTAAACTAGGATTCATGGCTACTCCTCCACATATTTTAGCTGCTGGTCCGCAAAAACAAGCCTGTAATCGCAAAATTGAGCTAATTCGTCTATCTGATGGCTAATGATTAAAAACGTATGGTGGAGCTTCTCTTGGCATTCTTGCATCAGTTGCAGAACTAACTCAATCGAGTCATGATCCAGTCCGCTCAGAGGCTCATCAATTAGCAACACATTATGCTTAGTCATCAGCATTAACAAAATTTGCAGCTTCTTTTGCTGACCACCAGATAAAGAATAAACTACTTGATCAAGATGCTGTTTTAGCTGTAATTTGTCTAGCCATTCATCAATTTTTTCATCAGTAAAAAAGTGATTGCTGTCTTTTTTGCTTAACTCAATCTCATCCTTGACGGTGACTGTTAAGAACTGATCGCTTGCCTTTTGAAAAATTTGTGCTACCTGAGATAAATATTTATGGTATTTTATCTTTGCAATTTCATTATCTAAATAGGTAAAATTACCTTTGTACGGAATCATTTTAGTCATTGCTTTAAATAGTGATGTTTTGCCGACACCATTTGAACCAGTAATTAGAGTTGTTTTGCCGTAGATTTTTAGTTTGTTTTGTTTAAGCAAAAGACGATTTTGTCTGATCTGTGTCTTGTTTAGCTCGAAAACGGGTGTGCCGGTTGGCAACACAAAAGAATAAGATCGTGCATGGAATTGTTTATTTTGCGTAAACAATTTATTTTTTTCATTAGCAGATAATTCTTTAACGGTTTTACCTTCAAATTGATATAGTTGATCACAAATTTGCTCATAATCATCCAATACGTGGTCGCTTAATAGGATCGTTCTTCCAGTTTCAGCTAAGCTTGCTAATTTTTTTATCAAAAAATGACGTGTGTTAGGATCACAACTAGCAAAAGGTTCGTCTAGCAAAAAAACATCGACATCCATTGCGATTAAGACGGCTAGGGCTACACGCTGCTGTTGACCACCTGATAATGTACTAATTTTTTGGTCAAGCAAATCTGCAATTTTGGTGAATTCCACTGCCTTTTTTATGTGGAGGTCATAATCCTTAGCTTTTATTTGCAAATTTTCTAACGCAAAGACGATTTCTTCACGTGGCGTTGTCATCGTAAATTGTTCCGCAGCATTTTGAAACATCATGGCCGCTTTTTGACCATGAAGATCAATTCCTCCTGTTAATTTTCCAGCATATTTTGGATAGAGTCCCGCAATAATTTTTAGTAGCGTGGATTTGCCGCAACCTGTTGGTCCAATTAAAAGATTAAAACCAGGTGCGATATTCATATTAAGCTGGTGGATAAGGGGTTCTTTTTCGTAAGAAAAGGTTACATCACTAATTTCTATCATCATAATTCTGATTGTACAAAATGATTTTTTGCCTGTCTACTGCCGTAAAAGAGTCATTTCGATACAATAAAGCAATTATACACAATGCTAAATATCTTTTTGTTTTATAATGTACTTATAGTACTATTATTATTTGTTTAATTAAGGAAGGTGGACATATGGCAGCTGTTGCTCTGGATCAATATCTGGCTAGCGTATTAAAATCAAACATAACAGATAAGAACGAGGTAAAACTCGAGGCTGGCAATCCCGATTTTGATCTGTTTACAATCTACCTTGAAAATCATAATACTGGCATTCATCGCTATCGCATGGATGTCTCGACAATCTTATATGTCGCCAAAGGTACTGTGACGATTAAGAGTGGTGAAAAGATTATCCCAATGAAATCCGGTAATGTTCTTTTACTTACGGAAAATAGCATTTATGAGATTACCAAACAAACATCAGATACAGTACTTGTTAAACTAAAATTTAAGCCCGGTTTTAGATATCGTAAATACTTTAATGATTTTAGTTATAAAGGCAGCAGGGAAATGAAGGTTATTAAGCAAATAGTTGATAGCCTTGAAAACGAGCATGCTTTATGGTTAAAAAATAATCAAATCACTCGTGCCTCTCAAGTAATGCAACATATTATTGGAGGATATTTGAATAATGATATCTTCATCAAGGCATTAATTCAGGCCGAGTTAACGGTGATGCTTATTATTTCAATTAGAACCCAAAGAATGGCAACGCCAACTAATTTGGATAAAACTAAATTTGAAAAGAAATCATTGAATAATTATATTGATATGCACTTTGCGGATGCATCTCTAGCAGAAGCAGCTAAGTACTTTGGCTTTAATCCTAACTATTTCTCAAATATGGTTAAAGCTAAGACTGGTAAGAGCTTTGTTGATCATGTAGATGAGAGAAGAATGCAAGAAGCACGTGAATTGCTTGCCCAACCAGATTTATCATTGAAAGAAATTATCGGGCGTGTAGGTTATTCAAGCAAGTCTTTCTTCTATAAGAAATTCAACCAATACTATCACATGACGCCAGCTGCTATGCGAGAAGAGCTATTTAGACAAGCTAATATCAATTTAAAGTAAAAAGAATCTGGAAATTTTCCAGATTCTTTTTTTACATGTGTTCAAGTCTGTTAATTCTATCTTCTGTAGGTGGGTGAGTATCGAAAAGATGCGATAGGCCATGATTATGGAATGGATTTTCGATATATAGCCCAGCACTACTACGATCAGCCTGCTTCATTGGCTGACTATTTTCGATTTTTCTCAAAGCAGAAATTAATCCTTGCGGATTACGCGTTAATTCTACAGAGGAAGCATCTGCTAAATATTCTCTATTGCGTGAAAGAGCCATTTGAGCAAGGGAAGCCGATAATGGTCCTAAGATTAAAACAAAGACAATGGCTACCACTTTAAAGATCATCTCAAAGGCATTTGAATCCCGATCATCGTCACGATCGCGGCCGCCACCAGCAAACCAGATGTAACGAGATGCCATGCCGGAAATAAAGGAAATTACTCCGACCAGCACAACAGCAATGGTGGAAAGCAGAATGTCGTAATTGCGTACATGTGATAATTCATGTCCTAGTACGCCTTCTAGTTCCTCACGATCCATCAGTTGAAGAATGCCTTCTGTTACAGCTACCGCACTGTGGTTAGGATCTCGTCCTGTCGCAAAGGCGTTGGGACTTGGATCAGGAATAATATAGACGCGGGGCATTGGTACCCTTGCTACCATAGCCATATCTTCAACGATATGCCACAATTCAGGATTATCTGCTTCCTGAATTTCTTGAGCATGGTTAAGACTCATAATCATATTGGCCGGATTTTGCCACATAATTAATAAGTAAATTAAACTACCTGCTAAGGCAATGATGATTCCCATCCATGGACTATTGCTAAAAAGATAGCCTAGTCCAGCACCAACGAGGGCTAAAATTACCACAAAGAGAACCATAATTAACGCAGTTTTACGCTTGTTACGGGCAATTTGTTGGTATAACATAATTTTCCTTCTAACTAAAACTTAACTTTAGGAACAGCCTTTTCTTCAGTTGGGGTTTCCAAGTAATCGATCTTGGTAAAGCCATGAATTTTGGCGATCAAGTTGGAAGGGAAAGTAAGCAATTTTTGATCGTATGATGCAACACTTGAGTTGTAAAGCTGACGAGAGTAAGCAATCTTGTTTTCTGTGTTGGTTAATTCTTCTTGAAGTTTTAAGAAATTTTGATTTGCTTTTAAGTCAGGATATGCTTCGGCCAATGCAAAAATTGATTTTAAAGAATCAGTAATTTGATTGGACAACTTCATTGCTTCTTCGTGATCTCCCTGAGGAACGTTAACTAATTGATCACGTAACTTAACTACATCTTCTAAAGTTGATTTTTCATGTTTGGCATAGCCTTTAGTAGTTTCAACTAAATTAGGAATTAAGTCATTACGGCGCTTAAGTTGAACATCAATTTGACTCCATGATTCATCAACGAAAACGCGAGATTTTTGCAATCCGTTGTAAATTGCAATATAAATACCGACTAATAAGATAATGATAATTAAAATTATCCATACTAATGGTGACATAATATTCCCCTTTCTATACGTTTATTTAATTTTATCCATTTCTGATATTGGAGGCAATAAAAAAAGAATGTCTAAGCGACATTCTTAATGAAAAATATTAAATTCTGAAAATTAATAATCCTAATCCAATTATGGTTAAAATAATCAAACCGGCAAATTGCATGATTGTCCATTGAATAAAGAATTTCTTCTTACTTACACTACCGTGTTGGTTGAAAGTCTTTAATACCAACATATTGGCCATTGAACCAATAGCTGAACCAAAACCACCGATGTTTGAACCCAAGAATAATGCTTGGACATAGTTAGTAAACTTACCAACTAAGATAGTCGATGGTACGTTACTCATAACCTGACTTGAAAGAATTGAAGCGAAATAAGTTGAAATTTCGGAGTAAACCATACCATGAATTAAGTTAACAATTGCGGGAATTTGTTGGATATCACTAATAAAGATGAAGAAGCCTGTAAAGGTAAGAAGTAGGGCATAGTCAATCTTAAGCATTATGCGCGGATTGATGGCAAGTGCTAAAACTATGGCGACAATTAATGGCCAAATGATATCAATTGCTCTGAAGACGCCAAAGAAGAAGAAAATAAATACTACAGTTGTAATAATAGTAGGACGCCAACTAATTCTGATAGGTTCTGTTTTTTGAGTAGGAATATCTTTTTTAGGGATAAACAAAAAGACCAGCCACATGATGATCAATGAAACTACCAAATAAGGTACAGACCATTCAAAAAACTTAATTGGACTTACGTTGTAGCGACTTACTAAGAAAATATTGTGCGGATTCCCCCATGGTGTAAATGCAGCACCAATATTTGCCCCCATACCAATTAAGGTAACTGGCAAAATTTGTGGTAGCTTGTAGCGCTTAGCGATATTTAAATAAAGTGGAATTAAAGTTAATACAGTAATGTCATTACCTAAGAACATACCGGCGATAACGGCCAAAACCGTGAACAGCATGTTCAACTTACGCGTATTATCTGCGATACTCGTAAGTTTGTACGCTAAAACATCCAGAACGTGCAAATAAGCATAGATCTGGATCAGCGTCAGCATTGCGGCAACAGACCATAAAGTGTGAAAGTTAATATCTGCTAACCGCGGCTTAGCGAAAAAAAGACTTACTACTGTAATTAAAACTGTAATCTGTAAAATTCTATCTTTAGCAATATTCTTTAAGACGGTCATAAAAGGGCCCCCTTACGTATTACAATCGTCTAAAAACCCTATGTACCATTTTGAGCCTTTTTGTGGTTGCATGCAATGATAAATTTTAAAAATATCAAGATTAGCGGCATTTTCGAGCATATTTTTAGTTAGTCGGAACTAGTCGTGCTATATTTAAATAAGTAAATTAATCAAATTTAGATTGAAAAGAGGAAACAAAATGACAGAGAATGCAATTTCAATCAATATTAAACCAGATGCTGCAGAAATGATTAAAAGCAAGATGGATGCAGATCACCAAATTGTCATCTTGGCTTTAGATGATGGTTCAACCAAGTATTCTAAAAAAGGCGGCACTTGTACTATTGGCGACAGCTTCCAGTTTGTAATCCTTGCTGAAAAAGATCCTAAGTATAATATTTCAATCGAAAATAATGCTGGTCTTGACTTGTATACTGCTCAGCCGGAAACAACTTTCTTTGAACCAGGTCTAGTGGTAAATGCGCGCAACTCAACTTTGAGTTTATCTTCAGACAGCGGCATTATTGATGGCGGGATGACCGTTACCCAATATGAACCTGAAGCAATTACTGCTGATGATCTAAAAAACGGCGGTCAATGTTAAAAAATAAAATTAATCATAGGGACGAGGGAATGACCTCGTCCTTTTTTAGTATAGAATTAAGAAAGTAATTTCAATGTAAGGGGGGAAGAACAATGACTTTGGTCAAAGAAATAAAAGCAGGTAGTCGTGAATTTTGCCAAAATTGGCTGCGGTATCTGCTACTTTTTATGGGATTAAGTTTATTTAATCAATTTATTGTTATTCCATTTTTTCGCTATATTACAACCTTTGTTTTGCAGGCTAGTGCTATTCCGTTCGTATCTTATCAAAATATAGTGACGATCATTACGACGCATACGGTTGCCTTTTTAATTTTGATAATTGAGTTGCTGCTTTTATTAGTAATCTTGTATGCACAATTAGCTTATTTACTTCATGGCGTTTGGGATATTAAGCATCAAGTTTTTACGTGGAAAAATAGTTTTATTCAAACTTGGCAAAATATCAAAAAAATTCGTTTGGGCACGCTTTTTATTTTGATGCTCTATTTTTTATTGGTAGTACCGTTAGCCGATGTCATCTTTAGAACACCACTTTTAAGCAAAGTGCAGATTTCAGAATTTATCTTGGATTATCTGACGAGAACGCCAATCTTGTTAGCCGTTTTGATTGCGTTTTATTTAGCCGCTTTGATCCTTGGTGCAAGGCTAGTATTTGCTTTACCCATCATCGTTTTTGACCACTTAAAGTCGGCGCAAGCAGTAAAAAGAAGTTGGCGATTAACGGCGCACTACCGTTGGCGGACGATTTGCTGGAGGATTATTGTTTTAGCCGTTTTATCTGCAGCAGTCATGACAATTTTCTATTTAGCAATGTATTGCCTGCAGCTATTAGTTGATTTATTACCTGGGAAATGTCCGTTAATTGTAGCCATTATCAATCTTTCGCTTGTTCAAATTATTAGTGAAGTAGCGTTAGTCTATGTTAGTGTACTGGGCTTATCTATTATTTTGAAAGCCTTAAGGCAAGAAAAGATAAGTCAAACAGGTAAAACTAAAAAGATAATTCTAAATACATTAGTTGTGTTTGTACTAGTAATGATTAATGCAATATCCACCAATTATTTATATTTGACTAGTGTAAATGCTAAAGCGCCAGTAATTATTTCTCATCGCGGCGTTGATGATAAAAATGGCGTACAAAACACGTTACAGTCATTAAGAAAAACGGCTAAAGAAAAGCCGGACTACGTTGAAATTGATGTTCATGAAACTAAGGATAAAAAATTTATCGTAATTCATGATGAGAATTTATTGAAGCTAACGGGAGTTAATAAAGCCCCGAATGATTTAACTTTACGGCAATTAGAAAAGTTAACTGCCAAAGAAGACGGCTATCATGCTAAGTTAGTTAGCTTTGATCAATATCTTGAGGAAGCCAAAAGACTGCATCAAAAATTGCTAATTGAAATTAAAACGACGGCTAAAGATTCGAAGAAAATGCTGCAGCGCTTTAATCAAAAATATGGCAAAACGATTCTCAAAAATACGTATCAAGTACAATCACTCGACTATCGCGTGGTTGAAGGACTGCACTTAATTAATCCACGTTTGGTTGTCTTTTACATTCAACCTTATAATTTTACTTATCCGCAAAGTGTTGCTAGTGGATATTCAATGGAATATTCTACCTTGAATTCAGACTTTATTTGGCAAGCCCATTTGCAGGATCGTCCTGTTTATGCCTGGACAGTTAATGACGAAAAATTAATGAAGAAGATGATGTATCAACAAGTTGATGGCTTAATTACTGATCGAGTTGATTTAGCTAAAAAGGCAATTAAAAGTTTCCAAAAGGATGCTAGTTATGCTACGCGAATCTTAAATTATATTGTTGTCCTGCATCTGCCGAAAAATTTTGAATCTGCATGAAGACTTGATCTGAAGGGCTGGACATGGTAAACTATACTAGATTTTCGAAAATCTGAAAGGAAGTATAGCATATGCGTAAAGGTGAAAATTACAACACTGGTTGTGAACCAAACCAAAGACCTAAGAACAAGAGAAACGCAAAGAAGCGTGTTGCTCACGTAGCAGCAGTTGTTGCTTTCTTGAACAAGGCCGCAAAAGACGAAAACAAGTAATTTCGTTTTTTAAAATTAAGAAACAGAGGAGGGCTACTAAGAGATCGTTAGATTTGTTAGTAGCCTTTTTTCATGCAATGGGAATTTTGAGAAGGTTAGGTTATGAATAAAAAATATATTAGACTAGTATATTTTGCACTGCTGGCAGCACTGCTTTTTCCAATTATTACATTTTGGCTAGCGGATTCTTTCCAAATTAACGTGATTAACGGTTTGTTAATGATTTTTGTATTAGCAATCTTCGTTGGCCTATTTTCAGCTAGATACTTAGTTAGTTGGCTGATTATTATTTTGACTACAGTTGCAGTTGCTTTTTTGCTGCTGGGATATGTGGTAATGGCAAGTACTGAAAAGACATTCTTGATTATTGCCTTTCCGGTTGAAGCAATTTTATTAAGTGTGGTGCGACACCATATTTTGGACTGGAGTATTGTCTTTGGTCGTGAAAGCGATGCTAAGCGTTTGATAGGCCACTATGATTTAAACGTGAAGCTGCAGACTTATTACAATGCAAGTAAACTTTATGAAGATTATCTGAGAAAGATGAAACGTTACTCTGACATGAATATTTGGGTTAATGCGGAATTGATCAGTTGGGCACATCACCAACAAGTCGAAGAGCACCATCCACAATATCATGCCAAGTTATTACGTGAGATTGCCAAGATTTTAAAGGAGACACGCCTAAGATGCGAGTTTATCTATTACACTGGCGATGGTAAATTCTTGATCCTTTCACCTAGAGTTACAGATGAGATGTATAAGGAATTAGATGAGCAAGCTTACATTGCTTTGCAAAAATTGGATACCGGAATTCCGTTGATGCTTAAGGTAGCAACTCAGAAAGTAAATTTGCAAAACTGTGAAAAGTTTTCTGATCTGGACAAGCTCTTTAAGCATTTGGAACGAGGCCTAGAAACAGATATCATTGTGGAATATTTGAAGGCTGATCAAAATGACTAATTGGTTTTACTTTTTGGCAGTTGGCATTACGTTGATTTTTAGCATCTGTTTTTTCATCATTTTCTTTTGTACATTAAAAATTTTAAGTAATGTGAAACAGACTTTGATTAAATCGAAGAGGAAGAATGACAATGAGTGATGTAATGCAGATAATTACGTTGATTTCGATTTGGCTATCGCTGCTCATGTCGATGGTTACTCTAAGTGGGGCAATTGCATTTTGGCTAAAGCACAGCAAGGTTTTAGTTAAAATCACACCGCTTCCTCGTTATCCTAAAGTGACGATCGTTGTCCCAGCCCATAACGAAGAATTGGTAATTAAAAATACGGCGACAGCAATTTTGAATCTTAATTATCCTAAGGATAAATTAGAAGTCTTATTTTACGCGGATAACTGTGAGGACCATACTGCTGATGTTCTAGACAGTGTTTTAGCAGAAGAAAGGTTTAAAAATCGTAACGCTAAAGTAATTAGACGAACTGGTACCGGTGGTAAGGCCGGAGTTTTAAACGATGCCTTGAAAATTGCTCACGGTGAATACCTAGGCGTTTATGATGCGGATGCCATGCCTGAAAGCAATGCACTGTACTTTTTAGTTCGAAAAGTGTTGGAAAATCCTAAGCGTTATATGGCGGCTTTTGGTAGAAATAAAACGCGTAACGCTAAGCAGAACTTTTTAACTAGATGTATCAACCAAGAGATCGTTGTAACGCAGCGAATTCAACACTGCGGTATTTGGCAATTATTCAAAATTGGCCGAATTCCAGGTACTAATTTCATTATTAATAAAGAATATGTAGAATCAATCGGTGGCTGGCGTAATGGTGCCTTGACCGAAGATACCGATATTTCCTTTAAGATTATGGGCTCAGGCAAATTGATTGCACTGGCTTATAACTCTGAAGCTTTCCAGCAAGAACCAGAAAGATTGAAGGACTATTACTTCCAGCGTTTGCGCTGGGCTAAAGGCAACTACGAAGTGGTCATCAACAACTTCAAGCACTTGTTTGATCGAAGCAATTGGCGCGTAAAACTAGAAACGTTTTATTACTCATGTACTTTCTTCTGGTTTAATGCCGCAATTATTTTGTCTGACATTATTTTCTTAGCCAATGTGATTGCAATGATCGTCCATATTTGGCAGCCAGGAGTGCAATTGCCATTCACAATTACTTCAAGCAACATCTTGCTGGCACAGATTTTGTTGCTTAATTGGCTACTGATGATTTTGCTTTATATTTTGCAAATTTATGCGGCCATGTGTACGCAGTTTGGCCAGGCAACTACTGGGCAAATTTGGCTAGCCTTGGCCTCATATTTCTCATATTCGCAATTGTTTATCGTAGTTTCCGTTCATGCAGTATGTTCAGTTACGGCCGATAGATTGTTCCACCGTGATAGTACTAAGTGGGTTAAGACGAAGAGATTTGCCGATTAAGGAAGAAAAATGAAGAGACTAAATCATAATCATCATTTATCCCTGTATTTTATAGTTATTATCGCTATTTTTTCAGGGATTATGGCATATGTACGATTGCAAAACGGTAGCCAATTGCGCCACAATTTTTATAGACAATGGCACGAAGATTACGTTGTTAAAGTTAATAAACAAGAGAGTTTTATTGATACGACGCCAAAAACAAAAACCAGAACCGCGCTATCTGAAGGGCAAGGCTACGGCATGTATATTGCTGTTTTGTCTGCTAAAAGAAAGTGGAGCAAGAAAGAATATTTTGATCAACTGAATAATTTTTATCTCAAGCACCGCGAAACGATTAATAAAGACAAGACAGCATTAATGTCTTGGCGTGCCGTTGAAAATAATGGTCACTGGACGATTAATAAAAATAGTGCCACAGACGGTGACTTATTTATTGCCCAGGCATTATTACTAGCCAGCAAGCAGTGGCATGATGATAAGTATCAAAAAGAAGCGCATGCCATTTTGCAAGATATTTTGCGCTATGAGTACAATCCTGATACTGAAACGCTGACTGTCGGAGACTGGGCTGATTCGAAGTCCAGGTACTACAATTTAATGCGGACTTCTGATGTGATGCCGGAATTCTTCGACAACTTTTATCAAGAAACAGATGATAAGCGCTGGCTCGTGATCAAAAATACGATGCTTAAGCGACTTAACCAGCTCAGTCATCAAAATAAAACTGGCTTAGTGCCTGATTTTGCTTGGGTAAGCAAAAATGACGCCAAACCGGTTAAGCCTAAGACTATTTCAACGGAAAATGATGGCTACTATTCTGCTAATGCTTGTCGTGTTCTGATGATGTTGGCGGGATGCAATGATCGCTCAGCACAGAACACTTTAAAGAGGATGCTTAAATTCTTTAGTAAGCAAAACACCATAACAGCAGGCTATACTCTAAAAGGCAAACCATTAAACAAGTACCAGTCTGCCAGCTTCAGTGCACCGATTTTCGATGCCGTATCGTTCAATCGAAATGAAGGCTATGACGATTTGTTCATGTCTCAGCAGTATATTTTTGCGCGTCATTTACCGCGAAATAATTATTATGATGCCGCATTGACGACAATGGCTGCTTTAGATGCTGATAAGCTATAAAAAAATCCCACAAAAGTGGGACTTTTTTTATTTTTGTTTTTATTTATTCACTTGTTCTTGCATCCCGGCAAATGCTCGTTGCAAAGCTAGGATACCGACCATTATGGCAGCGGTATTTGCTGTCATGTTTTGACCAGTTAGGCTGAAATGACTTGCTTTTTTGATCACTGCTTTTGGCAATTCATTTTGACGCGGCTTTTTAATAAATTGGGCAGCTATAATCATGACCAGAAAATAAAAGATACCCAAAATATAAAAGGTGCTGGAAACACCAAAACTTGCCATTAGAGTTTGAGCAATCGGACCCGTCAATAAAGTCGCAAAGCCAAAGCCCATGATGGCTAAACCGGTAGCTAGGCCACGCTTGTCCGGAAACCAGCGGATAATTGTAGAAACAGGAGTTACGTAACCTGCTCCAAGGCCTAATCCGCCGATTACACCATAAGCTAAGTAAAGTAGCCATAGTTGTTGGTTGCTAATTGCAATCCCAGTTAAAAAGACACCCAAACCGTAACAAACACTAGAAATTTGTGGGTCCGAACTTTTCAACTAAACGTCCCATAAGGGCTGCTGACATCCCTAAAAAGAAAATAGCTAAACTAAAGGCAAAAGAAACGGAGGTTTCTGCCGAACCGGTTTGTTTAACAATCGGACCGGTAAAAACGCTCCAGGCATAGACGCCGCCGATCATTAAATGCAGTGTGATCCCGGCTGAGGCGATAACGTACCTATTTCTAGTTTTATCATTGATTCTCTCCACAAAACATGAACAAATATTGATGAAACTAAATAATTTATTAGTCATCTAAAAGATAAGTTATTAATTATTATCTAGTCAAGAGAAATACTTTATGTAAAACACAAACAATACTGCCACAATCCAGCTATATTTGCATCTTATTTTGATTTTTGATAACATAGTAAAAATTTTTAAACATTTTTAGCAATAAATTTTTAAGAGGAGGACAAAAAATGGGATTAAATGCATACATTCAAGGTTTTAACAGTTTAGAGTCAATCGATCGTGCACCAGGTTACTTCAAGTACCACCACCACTCAGTAGCTGATCACTGCTTCAGAACAGCTGAACTCGCACAAATGATGGGTGATATCGAAGAAGTTCACGGCAATAAGAAGATCAATTGGAAGGCCCTTTACGAAAAGAGTTTGAATCACGATTATACTGAACGTTTCATCGGTGATATTAAGACACCGGTTAAATACGCTACTCCTCAACTTAGAAAGATGATTGGTGACGTTGAAGAAACAATGACCACCAAGTTCATTAAGGATGAGATTCCAGAAGAATTTCAAGAAATTTATACTAAACGTCTCTCAGAAGGCAAAGATGATACTTTAGAGGGTAAAATTTTATCAATCTGTGATAAATTAGATTTGTTATATGAAGCTTATGGAGAAATCGAATTAGGTAATCCGAACCCGGTTTATATGCAAATGTTCAAGGAAAGTCTTGAAACGATCAAGAAGTTCGACGATTTAGTTTGCGTACAATACTTTATTAAGAAAATTTTGCCAGATCTTTTTAAAGGTGATTTCGCGGGAAAGGATAAGATGCAACGAATAGCTTTTAGCATTCTATTGTTAGGGGATGATTAGGTGAAATTTCAATGTAGTTCATGCGGGCTGCGCATGGACTCTTTGCATTTTAAGCAAGAGGGGTTAATGAATCCTAAGTTGACCAGTATTTGCGACATTTGTATCACGCGCAACCTGAATCCGGAAGATTACGCAAATGATGCGGTCGCAACTTTTGCTCAAAGCTTGCTTTACACGTTTGTCGGTGCAAAGAAACAAGATCAATCAGGTTTTATTGTGAAAAATAAAAAGGACCGTAAAAAATACGAGGCCTTTTTACAAGATTATGATGGCAATGAAATCGCCCGCCGACAGATTAAAAGGTCTGATTTGAATTTGGCGGTAATTAAAAGCGAAGATGGCAAGCTTAATTATGTGCCTAACCAAGGCGTAACTTTTGAGCAAAATTTAAAGGGAATGGATTTGGAGATCAATTTCCAGTTAAACGAAGTTGATTTTATTGATCGTGAACGCATTCGGGCCAAGTATAAATACCGCTGCCAATATTGCGGCAGACGTGGCCGCAGCGTAGATCATAAGGATCCTGTTTCTCTTAGTCACAACAACAGCTTAGATAATTTAACTTTAGCTTGTGCGGAATGCAACCGAATTAAGTCGGATATGCCTTATAAGTTGTTTATTCAACTGAATGATCAAATTTCTGAGATCAATAAAAAGCTAGTTAAGTATGAAGATGCGCTAGGTACTTTGAGAGAAGAATTTGAGCATCGTCGGCGCTATTTAGCGGCTCAAGTACACCTTAAGGGTGTGATCAATGATCCTGAGCTAAATGCGATTAGAAAGCAAAATAAGCAGCTGCAAGACGCAATTGATAGCTTGGAGAGTGACTATGATAATTTGCGTCAAACGCGCAAGACTTATTTTGATACCGGCTGGAAATTAGCTCGGATTAAGGCTAAGAAAGATATTGTTTAAAAATCAAAAGTCCGCTGTTCATTTCTGAATAGCGGGCTTATTTTGATAATTATCTAATTCTGTCTTCTGGATCAAACAAATACTTGTTCCACTTATTATCTGCGTCAACTGTTGGGTGGAATAATAAGAAGGCTAAAAGCAAATCTCCCACGTAAGGAACAATGCCTAACCACCACCAGCCACCGTTAAAGCCTGCATCGTGCAAGCGGCGAACAGTGTGTCCTAATTGAGCTAAAAATGACCAAATAAGGATAACCAGTAAAAGTATTAAAAAGCATAAAAAGAAAATACCGATTGCTTGCGGCATTTGATGCCAGCCAGGAATAATCGTGAAAAAAGCAGAAAAAGCATAGATGAAAAGAGTGCCGATTCCTAAAGTAACTTGATTAATTGCTGTTCCTACCCAGAATGATGTTCTAGTTGATCTAGCATTCCACTTGAAGCAATCAAAGAAGTGTTCTTTTAGAATTTGACCAATAGTTGGCACAGGAACTGTTTCTTTATGGCCGGCAGGGTAGTCTTGATTACTAAAGAAATATTTGCCCCACTTAACTTGGCGTTGAACAGATGGCTGCAATTCAAGATAAAATAAAAACATTGCGCCATAACCAGTGAAGGCAGCCCAGTACCAATAGCCGCTGTAGCCAACATCGTGCAAACGTCGGATCGTTTGTCCTAATGCAGCTAAAAATAGCCACAGATAAACAATAGCCGCAACAATACCATCGACTATTCTAATACCGGGGTTGATGTTTTGGTTAAAAGCATAGAAACCAAGAATGATGCATAAGATGCCGATAACAAGATTAATCAAAGTGCTCCACCAGAAAGATTTACGCGTAGTTCTTGCTTTCCAGTTGAAGGGATGCAAGTAGGTTTCGTTTAAAATTTGCGCAAAATTTTCTGCAGGCGGCAGTGGCAGACTTTCGTCATAAGGCTTGATAAAATAATATACTCTATCATTCATTTTACTTCCTCCAAAAATTAATTTGTTATAAATTATACGCTAAAAAAGCCGTGAAGCAATTAAACTTTGCGGCTTTTTTGATATTAGAATTCATTATTTCTAAAGTTGCTCAAGAACTTTTGCGTCTTTTCGTTCTTAGGATGATCAAATATTTCTTCAGGTGAACCTTGCTCAGTAATCACACCATCACTGATGAATAATACACGGTCAGAAATACTCTTAGCAAAGCCCATTTCGTGGGTAACGATCACCATCGTCAAACCGGTTGTAGCAAGCTTTTGCATAACGTCTAGTACTTCGCCAACCATTTCTGGGTCAAGGGCACTAGTTGGTTCGTCGAACAATAAAA
>SKEM01000300.1_pt1 | contig 35941 bp, 52 predicted proteins | sample 4826731 | NCBI WGS metagenome assembly SKEM01 (sample SAMN11008809, study PRJNA524170) | human gut metagenome | biome: Human fecal sample; material: Feces; isolation source: fecal sample from pouch patient p37 | host: Homo sapiens | place: Israel: Tel-Aviv | collected 2015-07-27 | reverse complement strand
ACATAAAGCTATCCAATGGAAAGATAATGATATGAATAAATGGTTAAAACCAAGTACTTTATTCATTCCTAAACACTTTGAAGATTATTTAAATGAAGCAGAAGCATATTTTTCTGCTGAACCACAAAAGAAAAAAGAAGAAAGTTCCGCTAAAGAAGAAAAAAGAAAAGTAGATCCTATTGATGAACAAATACATCGAGGCAAATTATTTTTAGAGAAATTTCCAGATAACGAAAAAGTAAGAAAGGAGATTGAACGACTTGAACGGAATAGAAATGAGAATCGTGGAGACACTACTCAATAAACCAGAACTAATTGATAGTATCTACATCAATACAGATTGGTTTACTGATATTAAATTGAGAAACATTGTTAAAGCAATGCAAAGCTTGGATTTACAAGAAAGAACTCTACTTAACATTTTTAATGAAATGGATAACGACGGTAGCATTGAATATAAAGATCTTGTAGATATCCAAAGCGGTTTTGTTACAAGTGCAAGTATAGAGAGCGATGTTAAGTCTCTACACAAGTTATATGCACAAAGAAACCTTGAAGTAAGCATGGACGTGTATAAGCAGTATCCAAAGAAGCAAGAGCTTGCTAACTTGTCTGAAGCAATTGCTGAACTAGAAAAAATTGATGAAGCAGAAGATGATGGAAAGCTTGAAGATGCTATCGAAGAACTACAGGTTAGATTGACTTCTGGCAAACCAACAGGAATTAAAAGCTTTGAAAAATTGGATAATCTGCTTGCTGGCGGTTTATATGGTTCTATGTTGTTTACTATTGGTGCTAGACCTAGCGTTGGTAAAACAGCTTACGCAGTTAATCTAGCACGTCAAATTGTGAGCGAAGATCCAGAAGTTCAAGTTGACTTCTTTACCTTAGAAATGAACAAAAGAGAAATGCTCAATCGTTTCATTTCAGCGGTAGCTAACGTTGATAGTCAAAAGTTAAAGAATCCTAGCGACTTAGATTTAGTGTTTACTGAACAGGTTTCTGCAGGTATCAATTGGGTCAGAAATCACAAAATAAGAATCTATGACAGAGTATTAACTCTAGGCGGTATCTTGAGTGTGATTAAGAAGAACGCTGCTAAAGCTAAACCAGACAAGTATGTGGCAATTATCGACTACATTGGTTTGGTTAAAGTGAATGGCAGACAAGACCGTTGGCTACAAGTTGGAAAAATCACACGAGAACTAAAGATTATCGCTAATGAGTACAACATTCCAGTAATTGCACTGGCTCAATTAAATCGTGGAGTAGAAAGCAGACAAAATAAAGAGCCTTTGCTTTCAGACTTGCGAGAATCTGGTTCTATTGAGCAAGATAGCAACGTGGTTGCTTTTCTATATCGCCCAGACGAAGATAACAGAGAGCTAGTTAAGTTATCTATCAGAAAGAACCGTGAAGGCTCACTAGGCGACATCAGTTACTACTTTGATGGTAAATATATGTATTTTAAGGAAACTGACGAGGTCGAATAATGAGTTACATGGATTACAACCAGTTCAAAGCTATCATGGCTGAGAATGGTTATCAGAAATCTAAGGCAGTTGATGTATACCTTAATAAAGCGATGCACTATCACAGATTAGCTCAAAAAATCGTTGCTAACACTCAAGATAAAGAGCCAGTAGTTAAGCTCAAAATGGAAAAATTTATAAAAAAGTACGATGACGAAAGAATTGAAGAAGTGTGGAACGCTATAAACGTTGCTAAGCTTGAGAAATGTCAAGGTTGGAGATTTGTTGAAGATGGTGAAGAGTTCATCTTACAACTTCAAATCAAATATCAAGGAAATATGAAAGAAGCAACAGAATTTGAACAAAAACAAGTAGAGTTATCCACACTTTATGAACAAGCATACAAGGAGATAAGGCAAAATGAATAGATTAAGACAAGTTAGAAAACAAAAGGGATTAACACTTGTGAAAGTGGCAGAAGATACAGGAGTTTCAATTGCTAATTTAAGTAGATATGAGTCAGTAGATGTTGAGCCAAGAAAAGAAACATGGATTAAGTTAGCTGATTATTATGATGTACCAGTAGCTTACTTAATGGGCTTGCCAGATGGCTTGATTAGATATATCAATCGTTTAGGAGATATGACTTTTGAAGGCTTACAAAATGCAATTATCCAATGGGCTGAAGATAGAAATATGATTAAACCAGATAGATTAACTGGACTAGCTCAATTAGCTAAGGTTACTGAAGAATTAGGCGAACTTTCAGCAGGAATCAATAAAAACGATGAAGATAAAACAAAAGACAGTTTAGGCGACATTATGGTTACTTTGATTATCTTAGCTCAAGACTTGAATCTTGACCTGCTAGATTGTCTAAACAGTGCATATAGAGTTATCAAAAATCGTAAAGGCAAGACAATCAACGGTGTGTTTGTAAAGGAAAGTGATTTGCATGAGTAGAGATTATGAGAAAGGTCAAAATGACATGTTAGCACTGATTAAAGAAATTTATTACACATCTAGCAAGAAAGAATTTGAAAAGTTTCTGGGTGCTGATGATTTAGATGACAACGAAGTCATGAGATTTTTGCAAGAAAGATATATGAGATTAGGCAAGAAGCAACTAATTAAGAGCATTGTCAAAGAATTTAATCTTTAAGGAGACGATAGACATGGAATTTGTGGGATATGTTGTAAAAATCGGTAATTGCTATTTTCAGCAACGCTCAAGTTTTGATTATACAATTTGTGAGCGTTTTGTAGACGCAAAGAAAATTACTAAGCTTGATTATGCTAAGAAAATCGCTGAAGAAACTGGTGGAGTGGTTAAACATTTGTATGTTTCGGATAAGAAACTTGATTAGAGGAGTAATAAAAATGAAATTTGAAGATTTTAAAAGTGAAATTGAGAAAATAGATAGCAATTTAGTTGTAGAAAAATATGACGAAGATCAAATAGTAATGATTGGACTTACTTTACAGGATAGAAAAGCTGGTGATATTGATATCTTTATCAAGGAAAATGTGCCTGCTTTTAGAATTTTCACTGACGGTAACGGCAACCGCTTGTTTAGTATTGAAATTGGATTTGATATTGTGAGTTTCGATATTCTCTTAAGAGTCCTTGACTTAGTAAAAAAATATATGAAAGAAGAACAGGAGCAATAGTTATGAACAACAAAGAAAAACTAGATACTGCTATCGCACTGCTGAAGATGGCTAGAGAACAAATGAACCTTGAATTTAGAAATTTTAATCAAACTAGATTTAGAGATGAAATCAAAGAAGCTAGACGTTTACAAGCTGATGTTTTAAGGGGCTTATCGTATAGTGATCACTCAGTTTTTAGAGAATTAGAAAGCAACGATAGGAGCTAAATAATGCAATGTATAGCAAAAAAAGTTAAGACAAATGGTTTTACATTTGATAGTCAAAAAGAAGCAAATTTCTACCTAAAATTCGTTAAAGAAAGTGGTTATAAGCACGAAGTACACCCTAGTTACGTAATTAAAGACAAAGCTGCTCTAGGTGGTGTTAATTTATCCAGAATCAGCTATACTCCAGATTTTGTAATTTTTGATAATTACGGAAAAATCAAACATGTATATGATGTGAAAACGAGCATTAATACACAATTCGGAGCTGATACTGCTGCCAAACTTAGATTTAATTTGTTTGCTAGAAAATACGGTGTTCCTGTTGAAGTAGTAGTGCCACGAGCTAACGACTTTAAGATGAAAATTTATGGATTAACTAAAAACGTCAACACAAGGCACGAACGAACAAATCGCAAAGGTAAACAGATAGTTGAGTTCTATGACGTAATGCAAAGTGTTGATTATGATGTAACGGACTTTATAGGAATTTAAAGGAGATGTAGGAATGGAAATTGAATACAAAAATAAAAATTATAAAAACAAAAATATTTATCAAGTAGGAAATGTGATCATGCACGTAGGGCAACCTTACTTAGTAACAAGAATATTTTTTAATGATGGACACGAAAAATATTTTTTTGTGAATTTGAAAAACGGAAATTTGCATACAGAACCGTGTGATAGTTTAGAAGAATTGGAACGATATTTCGGAAGTGATGATGACAGATTAGTCAAAGCAAAACTAATTGTTGATTACAAGTTAGACGGAGATGAAGAAAGTGAAGATGTTGAGTAATTTTCTGATGTTCATAATGACAATTTCGATAATCGGAATCGTTGTAACGACAGTTATGGAGATATTTTGTTTTCCGAATTTTAGTTTGCTTATATTTAAATTTTTGTGTACCAGCATTTTCTTACTTTGGGTATCAGGAACTTTAAAGCTTTTTATTTACGCAGCGATTGAAGAAACTGAAAAGGAGAGCTAGTTATGATGATTATGAATGAAAACATGCTCAACATGCTTAAGGAGCTAGATAGTGAATTTCCAGATAATTACGGATTACGTGAAGGACTGAGAATTGACGCTATTGACCTTAAAGATCGTTATGATGATGATATTGATTTTGATGAAGAGTTATTAGATGAGTTGAGAATCTATTACAAAAACAAAACCATACTTATCAAGCGTTATGACAGAGATAATTGGGAAATCGAAGATGAAGATTATTTTAGGTTTTCAGATTTTGAGCAAGTTGGAAAAATTTTAAGTATAGTTATGAAACACTTAGGCAGAATCGAGTTAATTTAATTCGGTGTGTAAGAATAGTCTGTTAAAGGAGTACAAACAATGGAATTAATTGAAGAAATTAAAGAACTTAAAAAATACAAAGAAGATAATGATTTAACAATCGCAGAATTAGCGAGAGAAATTGAAGCTGATGATACAACGGTTGGTAGATGGTTAAAGGGCGAAGTCACACCTAACTTTTACTCTTTACACAAAGTGCGAAACTTTTTAAACGATATTAAAAACTCAGAAGATTTGAAACCGTTAGAAAATTTTAGAGACAAAGTGACTAGAGAGCGTGAACAAACAGAATTAGACATTAACTATCTAAAACAACGTATTAAGGCTTTAAATGATATTGAAGATTTAGACACGTTAGTAACCGAATTGAACGTTACTACACAACTTGGAAATCTTGTGCGTGATGCTCACAAAGTACCATTTTAAAAGTATAAACAAAGGAGAAATCGATATGAATTTTAGCAATGAAAAAGATCAATCTGAAAAAGCTACTAAAGAAGCACACAAAATTACAAAACTTCTTGAAAAAAGTGGATATGATGACTCAATGGTTATTTTGCGAAAAGGTAAATCTATAGGTATAGCAGTATCAGATATGGATAGTAATTTTGCTCCAGACGTACTCAACTTTCTTTATAGTAACTTGAGCGAAAGAAATAAGATTGTATTTGCGATGAATCTTTTAAACATTGATATTGATGGGTTAATTAAAAATATTTTAGAGAAGGAACAAGAAGATGAAGATTAATTTAAAAGGCAAAGTTGAAGCTAAAGAAATATATCAAGTAGGAAATGTTGTTAAAGATGAATACGGTGAGTTGTATCTTGTTGTTAACAATGTTATTGGTGGATATCAACTTATTGATTTAAACGATAACCAAGCTTCAAGAATTTATGAAACTCTTGAAGAATTAATTAATAGTAATAATGATCGGTCTGATGTTTTGATTGATGCAGAAATAAACGAAATTTAAGGAGATGAGTAAATGAAAATTAATTTTAAAACGAGTAAAGAAACAGTTGAAGAAATGTACAAAGTCGGAAATGTCATTAAAGATCATAACGGTGATTTATTTCTTGTTGTTGTAGGCGAAGAATACGGATATGCGCTTGTTAGTTTAACCGACAATATGGTTACTAAAACTCATGAAACACTTGAAGAATTAGTTAACGACTATTGTAGAGAAGATGACGTTTTAGTTGATGCAGAAATAAATGTACTGTAAGGAGAAAATATGATTTCAAAAATATTAGATATCATTATATATATTGCTCTAATAGGTTTGACTATTGAACTAGCTTCATCAAAAGAAAGCATTGCTATGAGAATTATAGCTTTAATGCTGATGAGTATATTTTTAACATTAGATAAAATCTCAAGAAAAATCAGATAGGTGTGAATAAAGATGAATTTAGGAACAGACATCAATTATGATGATGGTTTTATCGAATTTAAACCAGAAAAAGAAAAAAGCAAGCATAAAGAAGTGACAATTTATCTAGCTGATGGTAGAGAAATGGTAGTTAATGATGTTTCAAGCGTTAGTGAATACAACAATGAACGTGGTGGGCTTGCACTTGAGCTTTATGGCAAAGGCAAAACAGGGAAAAATAAGAAGATGGTTTTTAATTTAACAAGTGATAATATCGTTGGATACTCAATAGATGATTTTTAGAAAGGTGTTGATAAGTTGTGGATAAAAAAGTTACGGCAATAGATAGATTAGCCGAATTAGTTAGAGAATACAAGTTTCCGATTGAAGCTTTGAAAGACGTTATAGGTCGCATATCTTCATGGCAAGGAAATACAAATGATGATCCTTACTTGTGGCAACAAGTGAGATATTTTGAAGAACTTATTAAGCAAGGATATGTAACAAAGAAAACTGTAGATTAAAGTGTATAGGCTTAGCGTTTGTAGAAGGACGTTAAGTCATAGGTAGTAATTTTGCTGATGAGCTACAACCTCCAAACAGAAAAATCAAATCGAAAGGATGTGAAAATTCCTCCTCATTAATTCATACGTAGCAAGTTAGCAATTATTACTGCCATTAGGGTTATTAAACCTACTTAATCTTTTAAATACACCGTTACAGTCACAAATAAATTTTGGAAGGAGTAAAATCCTCCGTGCATTATATTCTTCGTGTGTGGCTGTAACACTGCCTTGCATCCACATGATTTGAGATGGTCGTATGTATTGAGAGCATAGCAAGGCTTTATACCGGTATAGAAAATAAAAACAAATGATAAAAAGTTAGTAGTCAAATGTTGCATTAAAGGAGAAGAAAATAATGAATAGCAAAGAAAAACGTTCTAACAAAAAAGGTAAAGGAATAATCCAATCCATTATTGGTTTCGTTATTGCAAATGGATATATGGCAGTGTTTGGTATGTACTTTGGTACAAGTAAAGCAGTTAATTTATTATTGTTGCTTAATTTATGTTTGGTATGTTTACCAGCATTATTCTGTTTCACATTCGGAATGGTAGAAATATTTGCACCAGGAGAATTGGACGAGGACGAAGATTAAAGAATGAAAGGTGGCAGGTCAATGAAATTGTATTTAGTTGAATATTTTATTAATAACAAACTGCATAACATGATTGTGCGAGCTAAAAATCATGATGCAGCAGAAACACAAGTTAAAGTTTCTATGATAGCTAATATTCATGATGATAATTTTTAGATGAAGATAAACCGTTAAATGATGGTTTTATCAAAATCACGAAAGTATATAAGAACGCATTTTTATAGGTGGTTAGTTTGATGATAGAAGTTAGAAATAACAGAGACGATAGTCATATTTACGATTATAAAGGCAGAATATTTTTTGATGTTGAAGATCCTTTTGGTTATCCACATCATGAAGTTGAAGTTATAGGTGTTTATGATAGGACTGCATCAGTTCGTGATACTAGAACAGGTATGACTTGGGTAGTCTTTAAAAAAGAGCTTGGATTAAAAGAGAAGAAGCAAGCTCATAAGTATCCATATCACTTCAATCGTAGAGATTGCAAGCGTAAGTGGAAAGGCAAGCAAGATAAGCTTATCAACACGATTAAAAGTTATAGTGATAAAGGAGCGTTTGAGCGTGGTTTATAATCCAAGAAAATTATCAGTAGTTATCAATGAAAATATTGGTTATCTGATTGAGAGAGAAAAGATAAACAAACAGTATATCTATAGCAATTTAGGAATTATGAAAATTGTTCATGATCCTAACGCAAATGTTTCACTAGAAAAGCTAGAGCAGTTAGCAGACCTACTTAATACTAACGTTCCTAATTTGGTTACAGATTGGGAAAAAGGCTCATATCCAGACGAGTATGAGATGTTTGTAAAAGGATATAAGGCAGGATATGACGACTGCGAAAAGGGTAAGAAGTTTAGTCCTAAAGGGTAGATAATTAAGAAGAGAAAAATAAAAGTTTAAGTATATAAGGAGTGGTTAAGATGATGAAGTTAGGAACGGCAGTAACGATTTTAAGTGAAGTATATAAACCTATAAGCCAATGGTCTGATAGCTTGGAAATGCCTAAAGACTTGCCTAAAAATAAAACGATACAAGAAGCTTGGTCTGTAGTTGTTAAATTCCGCAGAAAGCACGCAAGAACGCATCGCACTAGTCGCGTGTATCATAGCAAGAACTTTGATAAAATTTTGCCACGTAGAGATGAACTGATTGAAGACATCAAAAGTGGTATGACGCTTTGGGAACTTGATAAAAAGTATGATGTGATTAATATTTATCAACTATTTACAAGGTTAGATGTTAAGTGGATTTATCAAAGGTACGCTTTTTTGAAAAGGTGTGTTTATGCGATTAAAGACGGTAAAGTGATTGTTTTTGATAACATCGAAAAAACATGCAGACACTTTAAAATTGGCAACACAAACTTTGACAAGAAATACATTAGGAATGGTAAAACACTACAAGGATATAGGCTTTACAGATACAAGGAGTTTATAAAAGTTTACCCAGAGCATGAGAAAATTTTTGAAGAAATTATTGAAGAAAATAATCTGTAAAAGCATGAATAAAAAGTTCCCCCGTTGTATTATATAGTTACCGAAAGTTAACAATTTCTTTTTTTGACTTAGTTTTCATAATTAAGATCAACTCCTTTTAAGGTTTGTTTTTTTATAATTGCAGAGCAGAAGAGCTTTAAGGGCTGTAGGGGTTCAAATCTCCACTTCTGCATTTTTCTATGGTAGGTGATTTGGTTGCTCAATATCGATTTTGACAGGACTGTAAAAAATGCGTATAAATTATTAAACAAGTACAACGATTTAGTGTTGCTATCCCATACAGACTACAGTCCTAAAGTTACGGCTTCATACACGCTTGAGATGCACTCTCAAACAAATAAAGTATCAAAACAAGTTGAAGATATGGTTATGCTACATGTAGATGCAGAAAATGAAGTCTCATGTATTGTTAAAGCTATTAACAAGCTTGATACTGAAAACCGTAGACGCTTGTACGATGCTTTTGTGCAAACTGATTTGAACCGCACTGATGTCATGATTAGATATGGAGAAAGCCGTAAGTCCTACTATAGAAAGTTAAAAGTTGCCGTTTATAAGTTTGCTTTAGCATATCAAGGATCAGAGCGATTGATTGAGCAGATTGACGACATCACATCTTAATGCTTATTATGAGTACCTACTACTATTAATATATATACTATTATTTTTTTATTCTTCTTAGTTGAGTTCTAACTTTTATAGTTAGAACTTTTTATTTTTTTCATGATATAATTATCGAGAGGTGTGGGTATATGTATGAAGATTATGATGATTTAGTAGCAGAAGTTAAGAGCGATTTAGATGAGTTCGGTAGCGATTTACAAGTGATTGCTATCTACTCAATTTTTCCAGATAATCCAGATAAATACTTTATAACTGATTATATTTGGGGCGAGCCAGTACATGATAGTGACATTGATATCTATGAAGAAGAGATGAGATTACATGAGAAAGAATTGGCAACACTTGAGTATACTAAGCATGATAAGATGACAATTAAACAGTTATATAGAGAGCTTTTGAAACAAAAACAATGGTAAAACTAAGACCTTATAACAGGTCTCTTTTTTTGCACTTTTTTATATTTTTCTCTTTACTTTTGTACGAAAGTATAATATTATAATGTTGTAAGGTAAATAAACAAATAGAAAACGGAGGAAATTAAAAAATGAGTAAAAGAAATTTGATGAAGCAAGCACATAAGCTTGCTAAGAAAATTGTAGAAAAGGTGGGCGATTATATAATCGCTTTGAAATTAGCCCTTAAGAAAGTTTGGGTTATGGTTAAAGCAGGTCGTAAGAAAATGAGCGATACTGCATTTAAGAGTGCGTTATATGAATTGACACACGAAAAGAAAGAATATAATGGACCAGAATTCTTTTGGTTAGGTAGCAAAGGTATTCCACTTTGGTTGATGGATAACAACCTAGACCAATCAGAGATGCAAGGAGCTATGCTTGCATACAATATTTATGCAGAAAGATATACAGAAAAAGCTGTATTAGTTGTGTTCGAAACAGATTTCGGAAACATAAAAATGTGGTCTCCAAAGTCTGTAATTAAGGGATTTTAATAAAAAAAGGAGAAATTATAAATGATAAACGAAAAAATTAAAGTTAGATATTTTATCAGAAAGGATAATAAAAAAATCTTTTTTGATTATAAAAAAGTTGCAGGACCAGGCGAAAAGGCTTGGTTAGTCGACACAATTGATAGAACTGAAGAATTTACAGCCTTTACAAACAAGGGCAAGGTAAGTAAACCACAACGTAGCAAATATGAAGAAGTCAATGAAATGGCTGAACGTAAATTACAAGAACGTTTGGCTTTAAAAGCTCAAACAAAAATCGATTTGCCTAGAGCTATCGAATTAGCTAAGGTAGTCGATGAAGCTTTCAAAGATAAAATGAGTGATCTATTCTTAGAATATGATTACGTTGAAGAAGGAGACTTTGACGACAGTAAGACTCCAGGTTGGGTTACTATCAAAGTTAAAACAAGTCATTCAAATTGGTATGACAATGATGACGTGTTTAATGCACCGTCAACATACTATTACCAAGTGCCAGTTGAAGTTGAGAAAGAAGCTAGAGAATTGCAGTCAATCAGACGCAAACATCAAGGCGATGACACCTTTAGCTTCTGGAAATGCGATTACTACAAAAGAGAAGTTAGAGTGGCAGACCACTCTAATTACTAAAAAGGAGAATACAGAAATGATGAAGTTAATCAAAGGTAGGAAATATAACACAAACACTGCCACTAAGTTAATTGAATACAAAATAGGACTTGGACCTAAGCAAGTCCTATTTTTGAAAAGGACAGGAGAGTTTTTCCTGTTTATAAACGATGAAAAAATTGTACCGCTCAAAGATGATGAAGCTAGACAGTGGGTAAAAGGTAACGCACCAGAGATGTATGATGAAATTTTCAAAGAAGACAGCAGTCAAAAAGCAGACACTCATTTTATGATTGAAAAATCATTGCTGAGAAAAGCTAAGATTGCAGCAGTAGATGAAAATATCTCACTTGGTACATTGATTGAGAAAGCATTAAGAGAATACTTGAATAAATAAAAAACACCTATCCAAGTCTGTACACTAAATGGATAGATGTTATCAAGACAGTCGTCAACGAATTTAATTGTATAAAGAAACAAAATGGAAACACAAAGGAAACAACTACTATGTTATAATGTAGTATAGATAAATCACGAAGAAGAACTTTAGCACTCTTAACAAAAAAGTTAAGGGTGTTTTTTAGTTTAAAGAAAGTGAGTGAGTTTAATGGATAACGATAAATTTATAGAGTTATGCAAGGAGAAAGTAGTTGATTACACTAATACGTTTATGAATTTAAACAGTATCGATCGACCAGTACATATCAGTACAGGCGATGTGTATGTTGTTTGGTTAAACAGAACGCTACAAAACAACAAAGCGTTGCTATCAACTACAGTAAGCAATGGTATGTATTATGAAGTAACCTACAACGGAGACAAAAACGAAATGTATTTCGATGCTTACAAGCACAAATATAACGAAGAAATCAAGTTAGATAAGTAACACAAGGAATTACAGAGAAAGGCGGTGAGTTAGTTTGTGGCAACTGGCAGATATCAAAAGTGGTTAGAGGACGAAAATTTATTGCTATTGCAAGGTTGGAAACGTAACGGTCTAACTGATGAGCAAATCGCTAAGAACATCGGTATAGCACCCAGAACACTTGAGAACTGGAAAAAGAACCATATACAGATTATGCGTGCTTTAAAAGTTGGCAAAGAGCAAGCTAACTTCATCGTTGAGAACGCACTGTTTAAGAAAGCTACACAAGGAAATACAACGGCGATTATCTTTTGGTTGAAAAACAACTGGAGAGATAAGTACGCTGATATCCATGCAAGCAAACTTGAAGAAAACTTGACTAGAGCACAAATCGAAAAGGCTAAGTCAGAAATCAAACGAACAGAAGCACAAATCAAGCTTATGTCTGGTACTGATGATGAAGTTGAAGACAAAGTATCTAAGTTACTGGATAAGATTGACGATACTGTTAAAGGAGATGATAAACATGATAAGTGATGTTTATACTCCAAAACAAATTGAAGTTTTGAAAGCTTTACAACGTGATGATTGGCGCTTGATGATAAATTATGGTGCGGTTCGTGCTGGCAAAACTGTAGTAGATAACGATGCTTTTTTAATGGAGTTACGCAGAGTTAGAAAGCAAGCAGATATTGACGGTGTATCAGAACCTTTATATATTCTTGCTGGATACTCTAGTAAATCACTACAAAACAACGTGCTACAGGAACTCACGAACAAATACGGCTTGCGTTTTAAGTTCGATAAACACAATTCCTTTAAGTTGTTTGGAGTCAAGATAGTACAAACCTTTACAGGCTCAATTGCTGGGCTTGGTGCTATTCGTGGCTCGACCGCTTACGGTGCTTACGTTAATGAAGCTTCTTTGGCAGTGCAAGAAGTGTTTGAAGAAATTTTAAACCGTTGTTCAGCTAAAGGCGCTAGAGTGATTGGAGATACAAACCCAGATGTACCAACGCACTATTTGAAAGTAAATTACATCGATAATACAGCCCCTAAAGCTGGTATCATAAGTTTTCATTTCACAATGGACGATAACACTTTTTTAGATCCTGTATACATTGAGAGAAAGAAAGCTGGTACACCTAGTGGAATGTTCTATGACAGAAGTATCTTAGGGCTATGGGCTAGTTCTGAAGGTATGGTATATCAAGACTTCAACAAAAATACGATGCTTGTTTCTGATGCAGATGTTCCTAACAACTTGAGCTATTACGCAGGAGTCGACTGGGGCTATGAACATAAAGGCTCTATTGTTGTTTTAGGCGATGATAGGCAAGGCAACACATACCTAGTGCGTGAGTACACTGCTCAACATCAAGAAATTGATTACTGGGTGAGCGTTGCTAAACGCATTAAACAAAAGTATGGCGACATAATCTTTTGGGCTGATAGTGCTAGACCAGAACATGTTGCTAGGTTCAGACAAGAAGGCTTTAAGTGTTACAACGCAAAGAAAGATATCCTAAGTGGTATTGAGTCTGTAGCAACACTGATAAAACAAGGAAAATTTAAAGTAAATCAAGATAAAATTGATGAGTTTCTAAATGAAATTTATATGTACGTTTGGGACGAAAAGTCTGGCTTGCCTGTTAAATTACATGATGACGTAATGGACGCTATGAGATACGCAGTATACAACGCACATCTTAATAGAGCGGTCAAGAGTTCCAAGCGTCCAAGTTGGTTATAAAAATTTATTGGAGGTGATTATTTGGAGATAACAAACTTACTAAAATCTGCAGAACGTGGCAGTGAAGTCTCAATTGATGTAGATTTACTAGATGATGAGTCTAACCCTAGTTTTGATGTAATAAACTATGCGATTAATCAGCAAAAGAAACGTATTGAACGCTTTGATAAGCTCGAAGATTATTATGAAGGCAATCAAGACATCTTAAGTAAAAAGATTTCATCATTTGACTATAATCAAAACGATAGCAAAGATACCAAAGTTATGGTAAACAATGCTAAGTACATTACTGATATCATGGTAGGATTTACTACTGGTAACCCTATTTCAATTGCACCAGGTAAAGACAAAAATATTCAGCCTGTACTTGATACTTTTGAAGACATGGATATCGACGCACACAATACAGAATTAGAGAAAGACTTGTCTGTATTCGGTTGTGCTTATGAACTTTTATACGTTCAAAAAGAAGATGGTATTTCTAAGGTTAAGATAGGCAAGGTTGACCCTAGAGGGATAGTTGTTGTTACTGATGATACTTTAGACCATAACCCACTATTTGCTATTTATTATCAAGAAAAACATGATTTAACTGGTGCAAGTAATGGATATTTGATAACGATTTTCACGAAACAAAACATTATCACTTATCGAACTAAAGTAGGCAGCATTCTAGGCGATAGCAATATTGCTTATAAAGAAACTAGCAAGCACTATTTTAAAGACGTTCCTGTTGTGGCTTATCGAAATAACGAAGAAAAGCAAGGGGACTTTGAGCAGGCTATTACTTTGATTGACGCTTATAACAGATTGCAATCAGATAGACTAACAGACAAAAACAAGTTCGTTGACGCTATCTTAGCTATTTATGGTGCTACTCTTGATGATAGTGCAAACTTGAAAGACGGTGTACTTGAGTTTCCTGCTGGTAAAGGTCAAGACGGTGTAACGGCTGAGTACTTAACAAAGACATTGAGTGAATCAGATACACAAGTGTTAGCTAAAGCGATTGAAGATAACATACACAAAACGACTTATGTACCTAACTTAAACGATGAAAACTTTTCTGGTACTACTAGTGGCGAAGCTATGAAGTACAAGCTTATTGGACTACTTCAGACACTAGCTACAAAACAAAGATACTTAACTCGTGGTATCAGACGAAGATTACAGTTAGTACAAACATTCTTGAACATCAAGGGAAATCAAGTTGATTGTACAGGGGCTAACATAACAATTAACCCTAATATTCCAGTCAACATGAGTAACATCATTGATAACATCAAGAATGCAGAAGGTGTGATACCACAATTGATTGCTTTAGGTTGGCTACCTGGTACGAACGATCCACAAGAACTTGTTGATATGTTAAACAAGGAAAAAGAAGATAACATTAATCTTCAACAAAAAGCTTTAGCATCGCAAGAACCAGATAAGATTGTTGATGATAGCAAAGGAGATGTTAGCGATGATAATAGTAACGATATGTAAATCGTCCACATCTGATGTGGGACTTGAAGTTATAGGTCATGCTAACTATGCACCTAAAGGCAAAGATATTGTGTGTTCTGCAGTATCAACGCTAGTACAACATACTATCTACAATTCAAAATCACACGTTTATAGTAACGAAGATGGAAATTATAACGCTACTTTTGATTGTCGTTCTGATAGAGATACGTATGTTCTACTCAAAAGCTTTGAGCGTTCTATCAAACAGTTAGCTAAGCAGTATCCAGACAATATCAAGGTTGTTGATGAGTATGAAATATAATCTTAGCAAACTAGACTACTGGCAGATTAGACAAATCGAAGAAGAACAAAAGACTCAAGATGATGTTACTGAAAAGCTAGTAGTAATCAATAGAGCTTACACGATAGCTCAGAACTATCTAACGTCAGAAACATCAAAACTCTATCATAGATACTTTTCTCAAGAAACTTCTGAAGAGTATATCGAAGATGTATTAAACACTAGGATATCACCCAGTGAGCTAGTAACACTCAAGGCTTTAGCTGATGATATATCAGTCAAAGAAGATAGAGACTTAGTTGTAAGATATCTCAATCAAGTATCAGCTAAAAGCAGAATAACAAGACTAGATGAGTTACAACTCAAAGCCTATATATCTGCTAAGCAAGCTGGAGCAGTTGAGTTAAAACAAAATACAGACTTGTACACAGAAGTTATCAACAGGGCTTGGGAACAAGCAGAAACAGAAAGCATAATCTATCAGACTAGAAAAGATTATGACTTATATCCTAAAGGTAATGTTCCTAAAGTTGATATTAAAAAGAAACAAGTTAAAATTGTTAATCCTAAGACATCTAAAACAGTAGCTAAGGTTGATGTAACACCAGATGAATCAATTAGAACTGTGAAGAAGCTACCTAATGAATACGTTCAAAAGGCACTAGATACTCAATGGAAAGGTGCTAGATACTCAAAACGTATCTGGAAAAACACTGATGACTTAGCTAAGCAACTAAAGGAACTGTTTGCCGCTCGTGAAATGTCTGGTATGACTGAAAGAGAAATGATTAATCGAATACAAGAACGCTTTGATGTAGGTAGATACAAAGCTTCAAGGCTGATTAGAACAGAAGCCAATTTCTTTTACAACAAAACCAAGTTGGAGTCATGGAAACAAAGAAACGTCAAACAATATCAACTTGTAGCAGTCTTAGATAATCGCACAAGTAAGATTTGCCGTAGCATTGACGGTAAGATTTTTGACGTTTCAGAAGCTACTATAGGTGTTAATTATCCACCGTTCCACCCTTTTTGTAGAACAGTAGCTACTATCTATCTTAAGAACTCACCTTATACAGGAACTAGAACTGCTAGGACTGCTGATAGGTCAAAAGAATTTCAATTAGACCAAACTAAAAACTATAGAGATTGGGAAAAGATTGTTAAAGGTGGTAATGCTGATGCATAATTGTTGTAGTTGTGGTTGCTTAGCTATTATAGGATTTATCGCAATGGTATTTATTGGCTTGAGCATGATTTTATAATGTTTTGACCTAGACAAGTCGTTAAACTATCTAAATCTAATAAGTGTATGATGTGCTTAAAACTAAATAGGAATTACCAGACGTTTTACATGGGCTTTTGTGGTGTGTGTAGAGCGTTATTTTTATGCCGTTTTAAGCGTGTTGTGGGCTAGAAAGGTGTTTTATATGAATTTAAATGAAGTACAACTAGATGGATTTTTATTTGATATTCAAGCATTTGCAGACGGTGGAGAAAGTGGTTCAGAAGATACAGGAGCTGAAAGTACTACTACAGATACTGACACTACTGATGAACCTACAAACGAAGAAACAGAGCCTTTTAAGGTGTTCAAAACACAATCAGAGCTAGACTCTTTTTTGGATAAAAAAATTCAAAAAGCTATCCAAACTCATGATGAGAAAGCCAAAAGAGAAGCTAAGCGCAAGAGAGATTATAACTCTATGACTGATTTAGAAAAGGCTGAGTACGACAAGAAACAATTGCAAGCACAATTAGATGAAGCTAACCGTAAAGCTACAATTGTTGAAAATCGTTCTAACATTCTTCAAAAGTTTGGCGAAGATGATATGCCAGCTGGTTTAATTTCTGTTTTAGGTAATGATTTGTTATCCAATACAGAAGAACTAGACAAGGCTTACGATAACTTACACGATGTTTTCTTTACTTCTGTTCAAAAAGCAGTAGACAAGCGCTTGGGTGATACATCTAGCAACTATCATGAGAGTTCCAAAACAAAAGCTTCTGTTGGTAAAACAGTAGCAGACAAATTTAATCAACAAAACTCCAGAAAAACATCAGACTTCTGGAGTACAAAATAATAAGGAGGTCATAAAATGGCTTATGTTAACGCTGATGTTAAAGTTAATGAAACTAACTTTTTAGCATCGTCACACTATATTTCTTTTACAAAACAAGTAGATAGTACAAATTATGCAGTTGTTACTGGCAAAGATGGACGTAAGGTAGTTCCAGCAGGTTCTGTATATCCTACAAACGATGCTAAGGCAATTGGTATTACTTTAGATGAAGTTGATGTAACAAATGGACCACAACCAGTACCAGTTATTGTTGAAGGCTATATCAAATCTAAGGCTTTACCAAAAGCTCCAGAGGCAACTGCTATTACTGCACTAAAAGAAATCAAGTTCGTTGATAAAACGGATGAATAAGTTATAAGAGGTGAAAGTTAATGACAACAATCAATGATTTGTTTACACAATCAGATTTAATTGATTACACAGGTAATCGTCAATATCCAGAAATGCTAGGGGATACACTTTTCCCAGCAACAAAAATTAATTCTTTAAAATTAGACGTACTATCACGTCAATCTCGTGTTCCTGTTATTGCTAGTGTATCAGCATTTGACGCTGAATCTGAAATTGGTAGTCGTGAAGCTGAAAAGACTGCACTAGAACTTGCATTAATCAAGCGTAAGATGCAAATTAAGGAACAAGATTTATACGCTATGTTAAACCCACGTACTCCAGCAGAATTAAATTACTTGAAGAGCAAAGTTTACGCAGACTTCGACGCTTTAAATCAAGGTATTTTAGCTCGTGTTGAAAAGATGACTATGGACGTTTTAGCAACAGGTAAAACTAAGCTAGAAAATGAAGATGGTTCATTAAGCATTGAACTTGATTACAAAGTTCCAACAGACCATCAAGAAGCATTATCTAAGACTTGGGACGCAGAAGACGCAACTATCTTAGATGACTTAGTGCGTTGGGCTGATAAGTTAGACGTTGCTCCAACTCGTGCTTTAACATCACGTAAGGTATACCGCCACATCACAACTAACCCTAAAATCATTCAAGCGGTATACGGTAACTCTACTAGAGCTTTAGGGCAAGCTGACTTTGACGCATTCATGCAAGCACAAGGCTTACCAGTAATTCGTACATACGATGCTAAGTATCGTGATGTAAATGGTAAACAACACCGCTATTTCCCAGAAAACCGCATTGTATTGATGAATGATGACATCTTAGGAAACAAGGTTTACGGACCAACACCAGAAGAATTAGCTTACTTTGGTGGCGATGTATCCACATCTAGCGCTGGCAATGTGTTTGATATGATCTATACAGAAACAAAAGACCCTATCGGAACATGGGAGAAAGCTTCTGCAGTTGCTTTACCAGCATTCGCAGCAGTCAATGAAGTATTTCAAGGCAAAGTCCTACCTGACTAAGGAGGAACAACATGAAAGTTAGAGTAATATCTGATATGCCTGTTTACTATAACGGAGAACGTTATAAGAAAGGTACTGAGTTCAGTATTGCTAAAGATTACTTTAGAACTGATATCTTTGAAGAATTAGTTGATGATACTGAAACTGAAGAAGAGACTGGAACAAAGTCTAAAAAGTAGGTGGTTTAATTGACACCAGAAGAGATTAAACAAACTCAGTTAGATAAGCTTTATAAAAGGCTAGATGTTGAGTCTAGTGATGAAGTACTAGCTGATTGTTTTGATGACGCTATTCAACTATGTTTGGACTATACAGGTAGAGACAGATTAACTATGCCTGTTGCTATATCTGCTAAAAGGTTAGCAATTGTTATGTATAACCAACTAGATGATGAAGGCGAAACTAAGCGTGTTGAAGGTGGAGTAGAGCGTGATTTTGAAACTGGTATTCCAGCAAATATCAGAGCTAGTCTTAATCCTTACAGAGTTGTAAGAACAAGGAGACTTTAACATGCGTTTACGTAGACGTGATTTGACTACCGTATATTTGAAAAAGAAAGTAGCTACAACAGACGATGAAGGCTATGAAATTGTAGACTGGAGCGAACCTGTTGAAGTTAAAATGAATGTTCAAAATGCTGGTGGAACAGTCAACGCTCAAGTGTACGGTAAAAATCTACAATATGTTAAGTCTTGTAAATATCAAGGCGATGATATTGTAGAGAATAGAGATGAAAACGTTGGTGTGTGTTTGTTTGTCGATAAAGATAGCGAACCAGATTACAAAATAATCTCTATTCAGACCTACAAAACGCATAAAAATATCATGCTCGAAAAGATTATAGGTAATAGCAATGATTAGTTATGAGATACATGGTTTAGATGAATTAGTATCTAAGCTAAATAAGTTGCCAGAAGTCTTAAAGAACTCTGTAGCTGACTCACAAGAGCTTGTAATAGAGAAAGCTGAAGGATATGCACAAAGAGAATTACAATCTAGTATTAAGTATTCTAGTGGAGAGCTAGCAAGAAGTTTTAGACATGAAATAAAGATGAGTGATAATTCAGTCATTGGTCGTTGGTGGAATGTAGACCCTGTAGCAATCTATAGAGAATTTGGTACAGGTAGAAACGGTGAAATGTCCCCTAAAAATTTACCAGAAAACGTTACTATTAGTTATCGTCAAACACCGTGGTTCATTCCAGCTGATAAAGTAGACGTTGATTTAAATGAGCTTTATAGAATGCCTAAAATTAAGATTAATGGCAAAACTTATTATCGGACTAACGGTCAAATTGCTAGACAATTTATTACACCTTCAATTGAAAAAGTTGCTCAAGAAGCGCCAGACATCTTCAAGAATAATCTTAATGAGAGATTTAGAGAGTTGAGTGATTAGAATGGAAATATACAACGTTAAAGCTCTCGTAAATAAAACTTTGAGAGATTTAAATTATTTTAAAGTTGTTTCGCCAAAGTATCCAGACGAAATGACTACCTTTCCAACTGCAGTATTTTCAACCGCTCATAATGCTTATGTTAGAGATTGGAAAGGTCAAGAAACGGATACAGAATGGAATTTCACGATAGATTTATTTAATAAAAATGGTTCTCTAACTGATGTAACAAACAAGCTCATAGACAAGTTTAGTTCTATGGGCTTTTCTAATACGGTTGGAGACCAAGACTTGAGTGGTGTTGTCAGAGTAGCAATTACATTCACTGGAATTGTAGACAATATCAACAAGCGTGTATATCAGAAAGGGTGAATAAATTAATGGAAAAATTTAATTTACAAAATTTTGCTGGTACAGTTGACTCAAGTGAAGGCTTGGCTGGTACTGGTACTAAAGTTGAAGTAAAATTCAATGGAACACAAGAATTTGTTGAAGTTGCTGATGTTCGTACCATTCCACAAATGGGTGCAGATACACAAAAGATTGATGTAACAACATTAGCAGACGATCGCACAAAGCAAATTGAAGGTATTCAAGGCGCTCAAAACTTGCAATTCCAATTAGTTTATAAAGGCAAGAACTTCAAAGACTTACAAGCACATTCTGCAGACCGTAAGCAACACGATTTCAAAGTAACATACCCAGATGGTTTAACATGCACATTCAAAGGCTCTTATGTTGTATATGTAAACCAATTATCTACAAACGCAGCCGTTCAATTCAACATGAACGTAACTGTTTCTGATGGTCCTAACTTTGATACAACTGGTGTTACTGCTACTCCAGGTGGAGGCGGTGGTCACCACTAATCAAATAGAAAAGTTAAAGGCTACAGGTTCGACTCCTGTAGTCTTTTTTAGATTGCTTTGAGAAACGGTTTTCTATGATGAGTAATCTAATAAAAATTTATTTAAAGGAGCGTGGCGATATGGCTACAGCATTGAAAAAAGGCAAACAATTCAAATTAGGTGATTTAAATTTAGATTTACGATTAACAGGTAAATCTGTAGTAAGCATTGAAAAACGTTTAGGCAAGTCTATCATGAACTTGTTCATTGACGGACGTGGTGGGGACAGAATGCCACCAGTGAACGAAGTATTGATTATCCTACAAGGTGCAAATCAAACACACGGTGTATCAGACAAGGACATTATCACTAACTTTGATAAGTATTTTGACAACGGTGGAGACACATTATCACTATTCAATGTAGTTATGGAATTGCTTGAAGAATCTGGTTTTTTCGGCAAGAAGGACAAGGATACGAAGACAAATTCGGAATCGGAAACATTGGACGCAACAACGGAAGAGGAAACAACTCTTTAAAAACATACAACTCAGTTACTGAGTTACTTGAAGACATCTATCCAATAGCAGTACAAGCTGGTATAAGAGCTGATGAGTACTGGTATATGACGTTAGATGAAATTATGATGCAAACAATGGCAAACACTAAACGACAACAAGAAGAGATTGTCACAAGGGCTAGAATGGACCATGAGCTAGCTCAATTAATGGCTTACGCTTTGAATGAACCTAGCAAAATGCCTAGTCCTGAAGAAGCATATCCATTCTTACGTGATTTTGAGCCTAAAGAAGAACCTGTTCCAGACTGGAAGAAAGACCAAATGGAATTGATGCTACAAGCTCAAAAGATTAAACACGCAAGAGAAAACAAATAAATTATAGAAAGGTGGTGGGGTAACGTGGAACTTGAAGAACTTGAAGTACGCTTTAAGGCTAACTATTCTGATTTCTTTGAGAAAACTCAAGAGATGGCTAGTAGAGTTAGTGAACAGACCAAGAGTCTAATGGATAAGGTTCAACAGTTCTCTAACGAATATGAAAATGCGATGTCTAACTCTATGAGCAAAGTAAGCCAAGAAGCTCAACGCTCAGCGGATACAGTCGCACAAGCAGAAAACACAAAACAACAAGCCTATGAACAGACTAAATACTCAGCAAATAGTACTGCTGATAATATTAAGACTTGGTCTGATGAAGTTGTTTCTGCTAATAGAAGAGTAGCTGACTCAACTAGTGATGTTAAACATCAGTATGAACAATTAGACTTGTTTTCTTCTGCTGGTAATTTCGGTCAAAGTAATTCTAAAGTAGCTGATGAAGCTAGAGTGAATATGGATAAGATTAGAGAATACCGTCAAAGTTCTGCTAAAGATTGGGCTGAGTTTAACCGCCAAAATGCAGAAACACCACAACAAGTGAACTTACGTAGAATGAGAGCTACTGAAGGCGATGTTGATTTTGGTATTGATGAGTCTATTAGATCACAAACTGAAAAAGTGCGTATCGAAATGGACGATTTGATTGATACTATCAACTCTAAAATGGCACAAGCTAAACATGCTCAACGACAAATTCAAGAGCTAACTATGCGTAAGAATGCTTTAGGTAATTCTGATAATGATAAGATTAAGGCTTATAAATTTGATACACAAATCCAAGACGCTCAAGTTAAGATGAAACGTTACCAGACACAAGCAGAAAACTTAGCTCGCTCTATGCGTGATGAGTTTAATGAAATTCCTAGTGCGTTGAAGAAAATTAGCGATGCAATGGAACGTAACGAAATGGCTATCAACGAACAAAGAAAATCTGTTGGGGCTTTAAAAGAGCGTTACGATGCCTTAGTTAAATCTTCAAATGGTAGAAATACAAGAAGTGTAAGTAATGTTGCTCGTGAGTATAATAAACAAAGTGCAGAACTTGATAGATTGATAGCACGTCAAGACAAATTAGCTAAATCTTACTCATACGTTGAAGAACGTGGAAAAGGTCTAGACTCTGCTTTATCTAAAATTAGTACTGACTTAGGTAATGAGTCTGCTAAGGTTAATAATCTAGGTAATTCGTTCAAGAAACTAAGGTCTGGCTTATCTGGTGCTAGACAATCAATAAGCAACTTTAACAGGGGCTTATCTTCAATGAATAGCTCTAGTAGAGCAGTATCCAGAACAAATGAAGGCTTAAACAGATTACGCTTTACACTTAGAATGCTAGCCAGTCAAATTGTCGTGTTCACTCTGATGTATCAAGGAATAATGATGATGGCTAAAGGGTTCGGTATGGCTTTAAAGACTAATACCGAATTTAGCAGAAGTCTTAACAATATCAAAGTGAATATGATGACTGCATTCTATCCAATCTATAGTGTAGCTCTACCTGCTATCAATGCTTTAATGCACGCTTTAGAAAAGGTTACTGGGTGGATAGCTCAGTTCACTAGTGCTTTAACTGGAATGAGCTTGAGTGCGTCAAGAAGTGGTGCTAATGGCTTGTATTCTCAAATTAAAGCAATGAATGACACTGGTTCAGCGTCCAAAAAAGCTAGTGACTCAGTTAAGAAAGCTCAACAACAACAAGCTAAAGCAGTTAAAGAAGCTAATAGACAAATTGCAGAAGCTAACAAACAAGGTGCTGCAGCAGTCGCAGAACAAAACGCTAAGATTAAAGAAGCTAACAAACAAGCTCGTGAAGAATTTGAAGCTACTAAGAAAGCTAACGAAGACTTGAAACAATCTCTAATGGGCTTTGATGAGTTAAACGTATTATCGCAAGATGATAATAAGGATAATAGCAAGTTCCAAGAACAACCATTAGAGAAGTTCACTCCACAAGAAAAACAATCAGCTCCAGATACTGATGATTATGATTTAGGCGGAGATGGTGGGGCTGGTACTGGCGATGATGGATTAAACTTTGCTACTGCTCCACTAAATGCTTTCCAAAGTGCTATTGACTTTGCTAATAAGCTCAAGAAAGTTCTAGGCGAATTGTTTGACCCTATGAAAGAAGCTTGGGACGCTAAAGGACAAGTAGCAGTAGACGCTACAAAATACGCTTGGAAAGAACTTGAAAGAGTTGCTAGTGATATTGGCAAATCATTCATGAAAGTTTGGACGAATGGTACAGGTAAAGAAACTGCTGAGAACTTGATACAGTTATATGCAGATTTACTTAATATCATTGGCGACATTGGTAGAGCATTTGCTCAAGCTTGGGAAAAAGGCGATGCTGGAACTAAGTTAATTCAATCTCAATTTGACGCTTTAAATGCCGTTTTAAGATTAATCCATGACATAGCCACATCGTTTAGAAATGCCTTTAATTCTGGTGTTGGTGAAAGCATATTTAGTAATTTGATTAGATTAGGAACTAACTTAAATAAGATCGTTGAAAATATTGCCGTTCAATTTGATAAAGCATGGAAGCATGGCGATGTAGGAACATCAATATTTAAGACCTTATTAGGTATGGTTAATGATATAGTCAAAGTCTTAGCTGATATGGCTGGATATACTGCTAAATGGGCTAAAACACTTGATTTTACACCGTTATTGAAGTCTATTGATAACTTGCTTAAAGCTATTAGACCAGTCACAAAAGACGTGTGGGACGGTCTAGCATGGGCTTATGAACATGTATTACTACCGTTAGCAAAATTCTATATCACTAAGTATTTACCAGATTGGTTTGATTTACTAGCGGCAGCTTTAAAGGTTGTTCATAGCGTAATTACTGCTGCTAAACCGTTATTATCTTGGTTATACAAAGATTTTATTGTTCCTATTGCTAAGGTTGCTGGTTTTGCGATTACAGGAGCGTTGAAACTCTTGACTGCTGCATTGGAAGGCTTATCTAGTTGGATAGATAAACATCAGAAAGCTACTGAAGCAATCACTGCTACTTTAGGTACATTATTTGGGCTTAAGGTCGCAGCAGGAGTAATTAAGAGTATCAAAGATTTTGCTGATGTTTTAGGCGCTACTGCTTTAGTTAAGTTTGATAACTTAAAAGAAGGCTTTAGTAGAATGTCTAGCATTGCTAAATTGTCTTGGAGCGGTGTTAAAACTGGTGCAGGATATCTTAAAAACATGGCTTCAATTACTTGGGAAAAGATAAGTACAGGAGCTTCAGTACTCAAAGATATAGCTTCAATGTCTTGGACTAAGGTTAAAGACGGTGTTGATTATTTAAGAATTATCTCAATGTTAGCTTGGGATAAAGTCAAAGCTGGAGCAGATTATTTAAAGATTATCTCACTGATAACATGGGATAAGATTAAAGATGGTGCTGACTACTTGAAGATTGTTTCAATGCTAACTTGGGACAAAGTAAAGAGTGGTGCTAGTGCAATTAAGAACGTTGCTTCAAATATGCTAACTTGGGTTAAGAACTCTAAACTAGTTACTGCAGCACAAGCGGCTTTAAATCTAGTGTTAGATGCTAATCCAATTGTCTTAATTGTTGCTGCTATTGCTGCTTTAGTTGCTGGATTGGTATTACTATACAAGCATAACGAAAAATTCAGAGAGTTTGTAAATGGAATTGCTAAACACATATCAGAAGGTTTAGGTAAGGCTTGGAAATGGTGTAAAAAAGAATGGGGCAAGATTGGTTCGTTTATCAAACACCCTATTGAAAGTACAAAAGACTATTTTGAAAAAGATGGTACTTTTGGAAATAAAGCACTTAAATTCTTTAGTAAAACTAAAGACAATGTTTCTGAGTTCCTAAAAAAGCACTGGTCTGATATTAAGCCAGCTATGTTAAGCCCTGTATTAGGTGTTGTCACTTGGTTCTTGAAAGATACCACAATGGGTAAGAACATCACTAAATGGGCGAAGAAATTACCAAGTAAAGCTAGTGATTGGGCTAAAGATGTTGGTCCAACAATAGATAAACACATTTCTAAAGCTAAAAAGACTATTACTAAAGCTGGGAAAAATGTCGGTAAATGGTTCTCTGGATTTATAAGCGATACTAATAAGACGGTTCAAAAGTGGGCTGGAAATATTGGTTCTAAAGTAAATTCAGCAGTTGATAAAGGTAAGAAATTAGCTACTAAAGCTGGTGAAAAAGTTGGCGAATGGACTACAGATTTCAGAGATGAAGCTACTAAAGCTATTAAAAGTTGGGCTAGTCAAGTCGGTTCTAATGTTAACGACGCTATAGACAATGGTAAGAAGTTCGCACAAAAAGCAGGGGACAAAATTCACGAATGGACTACCGACTTTAGAGAGTCTGCCAATAAGACTTTCAGAAATTGGGCTAGCAAGATTGGCGATGTAGTTAATAATGGAACTGATAATAGTAAACAAGGCGCTAATAATGCTGGAGAAAAAATTCATACTTGGACTACCGATTTTAGAGAGTCAGCTAATAAAACCTTTAGGAATTGGGCTGGCAAAATAGGTGATGTAGTTAATAATGGAACTGATAATAGTAAACAAGGCGCTAATAATGCTGGAGAAAAAATTCATACTTGGACAACTGATTTTAGAAATAGAGCAAACCAAACATTTAGAGATTGGGCTTCAAGAATTGGCGACCATGTAAATTCTGGTTCTGACAACTCAAGAAACAACTCTACAAATGCTGGTAACAAGATTTCGTCCTGGGTTCGTTCATTCTATAACACGGCTAACAACAGTTTCAGAAGTTGGGCTTCAAATATTGGGGGACATGTTAACTCTGGTGTTAATAATGCGTCACGGACAATTAGAAACGCTGGTAACAGCATTGGTAGATGGATACGTGAACATCAACCTGGAACATTAAGCGCTATTGGTAGTTGGGCTAGTGGTATTGGTGGAAAAATAGCTGATAACATTTTAGGTGGTAAATGGCGCATCACTAGTGCAATGAATACAATAAAACACGCTATTGTTGATCCTGTTAAGAGTGCAGTTAATAGCGTTGGTAAAGGTGTCAACTATGTATTGAATAAAGTTGGTGCTAGCACTATGAGTTGGGGTTGGTCCTATGTAAATGGTACTGACTATCACCCTGGTGGTCCTGCTATCGTTAACGACCAACCTGGAGATGTTTACCGTGAAAGTTATCAATTGCCAGACGGCAGACAAGGTATTTTCCCAGCGGTAAGAAATCTGCCTGTTATGTTGCCTAAAGGTACTAAAGTCAAGAAAGCTTCTGATACTGCAAGTGAATTATTTGATAAATTCAGTGCTTTAATGCCTGTTAAAAAGTACGCTGGCGGTATTGGTTCATTTGACTTAGATCTTAGTGGTTTGAGCAATCTTAACTTTAATCTTGATTTAAGTGATTTAGGTAAGCTTGATTTCAGTAATCTGTTTAGTGGAATTGATTTTAGTGGACTTAACTTTAACTTCGATTTTGGCAACCTGTTTAGCGGTTGGGGAAATTTGGGTAACTGGTTCGGTAATGTCTGGAGTGGTGTAACAGACGCACTAGATGAGATTTTAGACGATATTACGCACCCTGGAAAATTGATTGATTATATCTTCAATAAATTCGTACCAGACGACTCAAGTGTTACTGGTGGAGCTAGACGCATTTTAGATGGAACTAAGCAACGTGAAAAGAAAGGTATGTTTGACTGGGCTAAGAAACTTTTACAACAGTTTGGCGGTTCAGAAAAACAAAATGGACCTGGTGTTGAAGGCTGGCGCTCTGCTTTGAAAAAAGCTTTGAGAAAGAACGGCTTACCAACTAACGCAACTTATGTAAATGCTTGGTTACGTCAGATTGCTACTGAATCTGGTGGTAATGAGCATGCTATTGGTGGTAATGACGGTTTAGCTGATGGTAATGCTACTGGTCTGTTGCAAACAAAGCCAGGAACATTTAACGCTTACGCTTTCCCAGGACATCACAATATCATGAAAGGCTATGACAACATGCTCGCAGCTATCAATTACGCTAAAAATCGTTATGGTGCTACTGGTATGCTTAGTGTTATCGGACACGGACACGGTTATGAGTTAGGCGGTTTAATTGATAGAGATGGTATGTATCGTATTGGAGAAGGCAATAAGCCAGAAATGGTTATACCTCTAACAAACGTACCTAGAGCAGTTGAATTAATGAGTCAAGCCGTAGACTTTATGAGTTCTAACTTCGGTCATGGTCTACAAATGCCAGACAAATTAACTAGAACATTGAGCTTTAGTGATAGCTTTAACAGAAGAGATAACAATCAAGGTAGTTTCTCAAATCAAGGCTTCGGTTTGAATAACTTAGGACCATTGCTAGTAAATGCCTTAGTTCAAGCAATGCAAATGACAGGCACAAATCAAAATCAACAAACAAATCAACCACTTGAAGTTGTATTACAAGTTGATAGCGATAAGCTTGGAACTGCTGCTATCAAAGGTATTAATTCTGTTAACCAAAAAAATGGCAGAAACATGTTGAATTTGTAATTGGAGGAATGTATGAATGTACTATTTAAAGATAAATGGCACAAAGGTCAAAGCCCCTAAAGAAATGACGGTGCTAATTCAAGATATAGACGCTAAGGCAACTCGTGACGCAACTGGTTTATTGCATCGTGATAGAGTTGCTACCAAAAGAAAAATAACTGCTTCTTGGACTCCTTTGACAATTCAAGAATGTAAGGAAATTTTAGACGCAGTTCAACCGCAATTTTTTAAGTGTGAGTATTTAGATCCTATGGACGGAACTATTAATACTCGCACTTTTTATGTTGGAGATAGAACCGCTCCAGTGTTGAGCTTTAACAACGAAACTCAAGAACATACTTGGAACGGTCTACAATTTGATTTGATTGAGCAATAAGGAGGTGATAGCTTGTACAAACAATCTAATGAAGCTAAATTGGCTTATCAGTCAGCAGAAAGAACGCTTGATATTGTTGTAAATGTTAATGGTATTGATTATAAAGCTACTGATATTGAACAATTTGACTATGACTCTGGTGGATACACTGGGGATACTTTTAGTATTGGTTCTACTTATGAAAACAACATAACAGTTAAGTTCATTCACTTAGTTGAAGGCTTAAAGCGTGGAATGATTGTTAAACCTAGAATAGGAATTAAACTGCCTAACGGAACATTTGAGTATACTCCGTTGGGTGTTTTTATTATTGCTGATGAAATTCAGATGGATAGAAACAACAATTCTACTACTATCAAAGCTTATGACAAGTTTGTTGTAATGGAAGGTCAGTATGTTTCTAAATTGACTTACCCAGCTAATGCGGTTGATATTATCACTGAAATTGCTCAAATGTGTAAGGTTGATGTTAATACTAATGATTTAGCTCATTTACCAACAATTAAAGTATCTAAAGCTATTACTAAGCAATCATATAGAACTGCTATAGGTTGGATAGCTCAACTTTATGTAGGCTTTGCTAGTTTTGATAGAGAAGGAAAGCTCACTATCAGACGTGTAGCAGAACCTAATTACACGATAGAACCAAGTGAGTATGAACAACAAGGACTAGTTAAAAATGAAGCACCTTATATCATAGGTGGTATTTCATGCAATGTTAACGTAGTTGAAACAACTAATAATGGCGAAACAAATGAAACAACTCATAAAATTCACTCTGGTAGCGTCAATGGTAGTCAAATTGAGTTAACTAACGACATCATGACACAAGAGTTGTTAGATAGTATTTGGAATAGCTTAAAGACAGTTACTTTTTATCCATTCTCATTAAATTGGTTTGGTAACCCCGCAATTGAAGCTGGAGATTGGCTTTCGCTCAAGGATATGAAAGGTAATGTGTTTGTTGTTCCTAACAATGGATACACAATATCCTTTAACGGTGGCTTATCGTCAACATCTAAAGCAGACCAAAACGCAACAGACTCAAGTACTGTTAAATATACTGGAGAACTTACTAGAGCAATTGAGAATTACTCAAGGCGACAATCTCCAGACGGTACTAATATCTACACTGATGTTAAAGAACCAACAGACGCTAAGTTTAATGATGTTTGGTTTAAACCTAATGGGAATAGCACTGAATTGTGGATATTTGAACGACAAGCAGACGGTTCTGGAAAGTGGGTTAAACAACCAGTAAACGGCGAAGTTGAGCAGAAAATCAATGACGCTTTAAAAGATTTTGATGAACTGGATAAAAGCTTTAAAGACAATGCTAACACTCAATCGGCTACTAACGAACTAATGAAATCACGAATTGATAGCATATCTAATCAGATACCTAATTTAAACGATGAAATTAGTAGAGTAAATGGTAGTGTGACATCACTTAAGACTCAAACAGACAAAGACCGTCAACAGTTACAAACAACATCACAAAATCTAGACCAAGCACGACAAGACTTGTTATCTAATAGCGATAGAATTGATAAATTGTCAACTCAGACGGACAAAGACCGTCAACAGTTACAAACAACATCACAAAACTTAGACAAAGCACGGCAAGACGTACTATCCAATAGTTCTAGAATTGATAAATTGTCTGTTGGTTTAGATAATGTGAACATTAATGTGAATAACGTTAATAGCAAGGTGAATAGTATTCAAATAGGCGGTGGAAAAAATATAGTTCGTGGAACGTCAGCTGACTGGCAAGGCGTGCGTACTAATGAATTTAATGGTAGTAATAATCAAACATATCTAATCGGTCTTGCTTACTTAGACCAACTAAAAGTTGGAGATAGCGTCACAGTAACATGTAACTATCAGTATAGTGGTGTTACGAACTCTAATGCAGAAGCACAAATACAAGGTTGGGGTAATGTAGATGGCTGGGGTCCTGGACAACTTCCACGTCAAACACCTTTTGCTATGCAAACAGGAAATGATTTATATAAAGGCAGTATTAATTATACGTTTAAGCTAACTGCTAATATGTTAAAAAATCGTTACTGGGAACTACATTGGCGATTTAACTATGTTAACAAAGGTGCGTGGTTTCAATGGGTTTTCTTCAAAATGGAGAAAGGAACAACTGCCACTCCATGGTCACCAGCTCCAGAAGATGAAATTGAGCGTGCATCACAACTTAGAGTTGATTTAGATGGATTAAGCGGAACTGTAGCCAATAATAAAGGCGATATAGCACAGATTAAACTTACTGAAAACGGTATGCAACAATCTATCAAAGACGCTCAAGGAAACATTTCAACTTTGCAAAATGACTCTAAGCAATTTAAACAACAATTCCAAGATGTTAATGGCAGTATAGCCACGATTAAAAATGACGCTAAATCATTGGGTTCGCAGTTATCTACTAAAGTTGGTACAAGTGAGTACATTTCTTTTAAAGAGCAAACTGCTCAAGAATTAAGAACTAAACTAATTGCTAGTGATTTAAGTGGATACGCTAAAAGTGCTGATGTCAAAATATCAGTAGATGGTTTAAATGCTAGATTTGATAGTTTAAATGTTGGTGGTACTAATCTTCTTTATAAGACTAAAGACATAGATATTAATAATAAGAATTGGTATCAAAAAGGTAGCAATGTATATTACGACAAAAGATATGATAAAAAGGCAATACATGCTTGGGGAAATTGGTCTACTTATGTTTCTAATCAAACTATACATCTTGAGTCTAATACAGATTACACTGTTAGTGCATATCTAATGTCATATCAAAAAGGAACTGGTATTGCTGACGGTAATGGTATTCAGTTCGGAGTATATGCTAAAAATACTGCTGATAATCAAGGATTCACCGTTGGGGTTCTGCAAAATACTAAGGGTAACTTGAGTAATTCTGAATGGAGAAGATTTAGCACTGTATATCACAATACAAACGCTAAAGATATCACTGATTTTAGAATAGAAGCGTCTGGAGATTGGTCTACTGTATCTGGAAATGTTTGGATAGCTGAAATCAAATTGGAAACAGGCAACATTGCTACAGATTACACTCAAGCGCCAGAAGATATGAGTGACAAGATTGAAGCTTTATCTGGTAAAGTAACTGCTAATTCAAACGAGTTTAGTACAGTTTATACCAAGATAACTAATGCTAAGAATGACGCTATCAATGCTATTAAAGGTGATAGCCAATGGCAATCAATGGGTAAGATAGTAACAAACGCTTCTTTCTTACAAAATTCTGACGGTTTTGCTCAAGAAGTAGTTAAAACAGCTACACCAATGGTTAATGGTGGCGGTAAGAATTTAGCCAGAGGGACTTCTGATAGTTGGCAAGGTGTATACACGCAAGAGTTTAATGGTGGTACTAATTTTGTTAAAAAAGTTGCTGATGTATATCTTGATGATTTGAGTGTTGGGGACAGAGTTTCAGTACAAATTATTTACCAATACAGTAGTGTAACTACAAGCAACGCAAAAGCGTGGTTACAAGGTCCTGGTGATGTTACTGGTTGGAATGGTGGTAATTTTTATGGTACACCAACCACTATCAATATGCAGACAGGGACTGACGTAAAGCATGGTTCTTTTAAGTATACGTTTGATATAACGGCTGATGCGAAGAAAAATCACTTTTGGGGAGTAGCTTGGCGATTTGATAACGTCAACAAAGGTGCATGGTTTCAATGGTTGAAATTTAAAGTAGAAAAAGGGACAGTAGCTACACCGTGGAATCCTGCTCCAGAAGACCTAGCAACCAAGTTACAACTCAACCAAGTTATCGACACGGCAGATAGCCACACACGTACTATCAGCGATTATCTGACTGGTAGTAATAGTAGGTTCGTTCAGATGGCTAACTATCTTAATATGAACGTTGGTAACAGTAGTGTATCAGTAAATGGCGACGGAGTCATGTTGAGCGGTAATCGTATTAAGATTACTGGTAAAACGTTAATCGACAACGCAGTCATTCTAGACGCTTTAATCAAGGACATCAACGCAAATACGATAAAGACTAAAAAACTAGACGCTTCAAAGATTAATGTAACGAACTTGAACGCTAATAATATCACTACTGGTACAATCAGCGGAACAAATTTGAATATCAACCTAGATAGTGGCGACGTATCTTTTCAAAAAGGCTTACTTTATAACAATAAGAATTTCAAAATAGATTTAACAAATGGCTTTTTAGAAATTCAAGATGCTAAGAAAACTAGAGGTCTTTTAATTGATGATGGTTGTATTTATATAAGCAAAGATTTAAGTTCCATAGATGCTGATAAACAACTTGGAGTAATAGGTTTTAATGCGAGTGAAGGAATTATGATTGATGCCTATAAAGTTGGAAAACTAAATTTTTATTATTCAGAGATTATGGAAAAAGTGAATGTTTTACAACTAGAAACAAAACCAGTAAATTGGGTTGGAAAAGAATATGGTGGTCCAGAGCTATATATGCACGCTGGAGAAACTCAAAATACTCATACTTTTGCTATACGTACAAACGGCGACGGTTTAGGAGCGTCCATTTTAGGTGATAATGACAAAATAACAATAACTGCTTCAGATGTTAGTATAAGTAAAATTAAAAATACGTATATCGAAAATCTAGATGCAACAAATTTACACGTTTATGGCTCTAAAAATTCAGTTGTGCCTTCTTCAAAAGGCTATATAGCTATCAATGCTTATGAAACTGCTGAATACTATTTCGGAGATATTGGAGAAAGTCAAACAGATAAGCAAGGTATCAAGATTATCAATCTTGAACCATTGTTTTTAGAAACAGTAAATACAAACGTTCCTTATCAAGTATTCTTGAGTTCATACGATGACGCTAAGGTCTGGGTGTTTGCTAGAAACAATAATATGTTTATCGTTAAATCTGATAAACCTAATGTTAAATTTGCTTGGGAAATAAAGGCAAAACGTAAAGACTATGAGAATGTAAGATTAGAAACAGTAGATTTAAAAAATGAAAGGAATTAATCAAAATGAACAACGTAAATATGAATACAGTAGCACAAAAATTAATCAACAAATTAGCAGTAGCAGAATACAACAATGCTTTGCTAGAAACAAAGAACGAAGAACTTGAAGCAGAAGTTCAACGCTTGAAAAATGAATTAGAAAACAATAAAAAAAATGAAAAGGACGGCGAATAATTATGTTAAATATGGTTATGACTAACTTAACTTATGGATTTGATGCAGACGGCGCAACAGAATACGTGAACGTAAACTTCAACGGTAGAGACGAACAAAATGAAAATTACGCAAGCTTTACTATTAAATTGAAGAATGAAGATTTACAAGAAGGCACAACACTAGATGATTTGACACGCAAAAAAATTGATGAGTACGGACGTCAAAAAATGTTGAAGCTAATCACTAAACAATAATCAATTTTATAGGGTGGGTTGGGTTGTGGATTATTGTTAATTTTAGAAAGGAAGTGGTCTAATGCACCTACTTTTCGGATACTCATGGAGTGAGATAGCTTCAATTTTTGGGATAATATCAATTCTTTTTAGTGGTTTATATTGGCTTGTTAATCATGGTGGGAAAGTATTTAATGAAAACATTTATTCAGTGCTACAACCTTTTTCAGAACAACTAAAGAAGTTAAATAGTAATATCAAAAAGCTTAATGATAGTTTTGACAGGCAACAAGCTAATTTTGAAAAGCTAAAAGAAAGAGTTGACGAACACGACCGAAGACTAGACAGACATCATGAGCGTATCAAGAGTCTATTTGAAAGAAAGGAAAATGAATAATGAAAGTAGTCAATGACATTATTGAGTGGCTAGTACAGACTGGTTTATTATCTGTACTGGCTATTTTTTTACTAAAACAATTAAAACCTATTTTAGATAACAAAGCACAACACGCTTCAACAGAACAATCAAAAGCATTGTGGACTTTACTAGAGCAAGTAGCAGACATGGCAGTTACTAGTCTTGTAAGTCAAGATAAGACAGGCAGAGAAAAGTTCGATGAAGCAAGTATGATTGTAAACGATGTGATGAAAAAGCAAGGCTATAAATTAGACTCTAAGACCATTCACACCGCCGTTCAATCAGCTTACGAAAAATCAAATTTAACACCAACAGTAAACACTAAGGAGGACAAATAACATGGTTATGTACACAGTAGATGTTTATTCAGGCTCAGGCGATAATATTATTCGTGACCCACACGCTCAAGGAGTAATTGTGAAGGCTACTCAAGGAACAGGATACGTTAATCCAAAGTGCAATCACCAATGGGATTTAGCAGGACAATTAGGTAAAAAACGTGGCTTATATCATTACGCTGGTGGTGGCAATCCAGTATCAGAAGCACAGTATTTCATCAACAATATCAAGAACTATGTAGGTCAAGGTATGTTGATTATCGACTGGGAAAGCTATCAAAATTCAGCATGGGGAAATACTAACTGGGTTCGTCAATTTGTAGACGAAGTACACTGTTTGACTGGTGTATGGTGTGTTATCTATGTACAAGAGTCTGCTTTATGGCAAGTGGCTAATTGTGCTAATACTTGTGCAGTTTGGGTAGCTAAGTACGCAAGTATGAATTGGAACTCTTGGGCAGTACCAGATATGCCTGTTTCTAGTGGTGCTTTTGGTTCAATCGCTGGTTGGCAATACACTGGTGGCGATATGGATAGATCTATCTGGTATTTAGACACAAATGCTTGGGATAAATTTGCTAAACCTGGATCAAAGCCACAAACTGAAGCACCTAAACCAACTCCAGCACCTAGCCAAAATAACGTTAAATATGACTCATGGACTGATGATTTAGGAGTTAAATGGTTCAAGGAAAGTGGCAAGTTTACTATCACTGTTGATGAAGGTATCGTTTTACGTTGGGGTGCTACTACAAATTCATCTAAGATTGGAGTTCTGCCTAAAGGCTCAGTTGTTAAATACGATGCCTTTTGTCACTCTGACGGTTATGTCTGGATTAGACAACCTAGAGAAAACGGTCAATTCGGTTATCTACCTACAGGCGAAGACAGAAATGGAACACGTTTGAATTACTGGGGTAAGTTTACAGAATAGAATTGAATATAGTATAATAACATTACAGGGGAGTTCCTTTTTAAATTCCTTTGGTTTTTTTATTTGTTTATACTTTATAGG